>Ga0181559_10000403_pt1 | contig 39201 bp, 38 predicted proteins | sample 011ome_21_FD_133752 | JGI IMG/M metagenome (GOLD analysis project Ga0181559, IMG submission 133752) | Coastal salt marsh microbial communities from the Groves Creek Marsh, Skidaway Island, Georgia - 011508AT metaG (megahit assembly) | ecosystem: Environmental > Aquatic > Marine > Intertidal... | reverse complement strand
CAGCACATCGACCTGGCGCAGCTTCGAGACAATCTCTTCCGGTTTGTGTCGTTTCGTTGCCATCTTTGATCCTCCGTTTCCTATCATAGCCGGTGGACCAATTCAGTGGGGGAGGATCACTGTTTACAACGCGCTATCGACATCGTTCTCTGAGAGATAATGTGTTGTGATATTTGGCTTTCGACGAAGAAATATAGAAGCCAATAAATAATAATATATTCTTATTATTATGCGACATTTACTGCTATGCTGTACGTCGGATATTTTTGCGTCGCAATTAATGTATCTTTTGCGTCCGAATCATCGAACGACTTAGTTTTCCCGCATCCAGCGCAGCGCTGGCTGCAGTTGGATTCACTGTCCAACGCAACCGCACCTGCTGCAAATTGAGACAACACTTCTTTGTAATCAAAAGTGTTTGGCTTTTGCGCCGTCAAACGCGACCACCTCATCGCGCACATAAATGTTAGGGACTAAAATGAAATTACCAAATAATACCATCCCCGTTGTCATTGGCGCAGGCATCGGCATGATCGCACTCACCGTCCTCAGTTTTTCGAATGGATGGGTTGTTTCTTCTCAACGAATGGCAACCGAGTTGCAGCAGGCCAACATCACCGTACAAGCTGAAGTATGCGCGGCCCGTGCCGAAGCTTATCTTAAAGAAACCAACAATACAGATGATTTTCAGGGCTTTCAGACAGATGCCTCTGCGAGGCGTACGGCCTTGGCCAGCAACCATGTGACGTCACTCGAAGAGAACGAAGCCTCGACAACCACAATCATCAATGCGTGCGCTGGTTTGCTCAACAAGCCACGTGCCTAGACGATAATGTTTCTGGGTTGATGGCCCGGCCTAATCAATCGTCCAAATAAAAAAGCGGTTCCGACACAAGTATGCTGGAACCGCTTTTTATTCGTTCAGCCAACTAGTCTGCGGATGAAGAAGCGTCCACATGCGTGGTTGGTAGGCCGTGCTTGATACGTTGACCGTCTTTGTAAATCGCCTTGATCAGCGAAATACCCATTAAGACCATCACGAAGCTAAACGGCAACGCGCCGATCACCATTGCGGTTTGAATAGCACCCAAACCACCAGCAATAATCAAACCACCGACGACCAACGCCAGCGCAGCCCCCCAAAACATGATGTGTGGGCGGGCTTTTGGGCCTTCGTCCCCTGCTGCATTGATCGTATTTATGATCAACACGGCGCTATCCGCTGATGTGACCAAGTAGGTCAGCAGCAGGATAACGACGAGCACGGACATCAGATAAGCCAAGTTTTCGCTGAGGATCACCGCCAACATGGCAAACAATTGATCCGCTTGACCTGCTTCGACGATCGCGCCTTTGGCAACACCCGTTAGTTCAAGGTCAATCGCGGTACCACCGACAAGTGCAAACCAAACAAAGCACATAATGGCTGGGATGATCATCGCACCCAGAACGTATTCACGAACCGTGCGGCCCTTGGAAATACGCGCCAAGAACACACCCACGAATGGTGCAAATGCAATCCACCATGCCCAGTAGAAGATGGTCCAGCCACCTTGCCATCCAGCCAATGCGTCACCAACTTCGGTGCCATCCTTGGCCCAGACAGTGAAAATATTACCCGGTATAGAAAGCAGATAATCCCAGATCCCAAGACCCAGTGCGGTGAGGCCAAACATGGTCGAACCGAACACAAGGAAGAAGATCAGCACGAAGAAGCTGAGACCCATATTGATGTTTGATAGCCATTTGATGCCCTTACCAACACCTGACAGTGCAGAGAGCGTCGATGCCCCCATAATCACTACCAGGGCGACGATAATGCCAATGGTCGAAGAGGACTTCGCGCCGTCAGCGGCAGTCGTGAACAACCAGTCACCGACACCAATTCTGGAGAGGCCAGAGATAAACTGCTCAACCCCAAAGCCCAACGTCTGGGACACGCCCAACACGGTGGCGACAACAGCAACCACATCGATCGCATGGCCAAGAGGGCCTGATAGTGATTTACCGAAAAGTGGTGTCATCGCGGAACGAATGGTCAGCGGCAATCCACGGCGATAAGAGAAATACCCAAGTGCAAGTCCAACGATGGCATAAGATGCCCACGCGGCCAGGCCCCAGTGCGTAAACGACCAGATATAGGCATCACGAACATTGCCCGCAGTGCTTCCCTCAGTCAGTCCCATAATTGTCGCAGGGTTTTTGGCAAAGTGATACATTGGCTCCGCCGTGGCGAACGTCAGCATGCCGATCCCAATCCCGGCACCAAACATCATGGAAAACCATGAGAAATTTGAGAACTCTGGCCTGTCATCGTCGTGCCCTAACCTCAGGCGACCAGCCGTTGGCCAAAGTGCGAGCGCAAAACACAGGATGACAAAAAACGCCATCACGTAGACATACCAATAGTTGAAGCTGGCTAGGATGATACTGTTTAAATCCCCAAGGACCGCAGCGGCCTGATCGGGAAAGGCAATCGCCCAAAGTATCAATCCACCAACCAATATCTTGGCGGTAATCGCGACATCTTTTGTGAAGCCACGATAAAATCCAGACTCTGAAACCGAAATCGGCAGGTCTGTTACTGGTGGTTTAACTGGCATATTTCCCCTCTACTTTTATGTTATATGAGAGCTTGCTGCCCGCTGGCGCTTATTATTGAATTGCCCATGTTCATACCCATCTGCTGGCTTCAGCCAACTAATAGAACAAGAAGATCATAAGAAAATCAGGACAACACGCCTTGGCGGTCTTGCAATCTCTGTTGCGTAAGACCTTTTTCGAGATTCCCCCCTAAAAATGTCGAATCACGTGGTAGCCAAAGACTGCTATCACGTGAATTGCCATAAAATGTAATATTCCTGCCGGTTATTGTCTTGAGAGCGCTGTAAACCGTTACAAACAAGGTGAAGTTCTCGCCATTGTGATGTGGATTGTGTGGGAGCTAATAAATCCCGTCCGCCTAAAAACTAGCGATGCACGGGTCTCTTGGAAGCCTGTCATCTTTGGGTGCGGGCTGAGACACTTATTCCAAGCCATTTTATTTCACTCAATCTCTGAAACGTCGCGAAACAATCTTTGACTTGGCCTAACCCAGCGGATGTGGCAAACGGACGGTGCAAAAATAGCTCGACCGGGGTATCTTTCCGTTTATGTCGCAACGTCGTATCGCCGCCATAGTCCTCGCCGCTGGCCATGGCACTCGCATGAAATCCGATCAACCCAAGGTCCTGCACCAATTGGCAGGGCAGCCGATGGTCTCGCACATTTTGGGCACGCTGCTAGACGCTGGCGTGGAGCGCATCCGCGTTGTTGTCGGACCGGGTATGAAGAATTTGGTGACTGCCGTCGCCCCCCACGAGACAGCGGTTCAGATCGACCGATTGGGCACCGCCCATGCAGCATTGGCTGCCAAGGACGCGATTGGCCCAGACTACGATGATCTGTTGATTTTGAACGGTGATAATCCGTTGATCCCAAAGGCGCAGATCACGGCCCTTCTGAAAGCACGACAGGCCCAGAATGATCCCGCCGTTGTTGTCCTGGGTTTTCAGGCCCAAGACGCTGGCCCGTATGGGCGTTTGATCACCCATCAAAATGGCGTGCTTGAGCGCATTGTCGAAGCCAAAGACGCGTCTGAGGACGAACTTAAGATTGATTTATGCAGTTCCGGCATGATGGCGCTCGATGGAAAGATCGCATTTCAAATGTTGTCTGAAATTGGCAATGACAATGCCGCGGGCGAGTATTACCTGCCCGACGTGGTGGGCATCGCGCAAACCCATGATCGCACGTGCGCCTATGTATTGGGTGACGAAGGCGACCTGCTGGGCATCAATTCACGCGCCGAGTTGGCCTCAGCAGAAGCCCGACTGCAGACCAAATATAGATCACAGGCCATGGATGGCGGCGCGACGCTGGTTGACCCTGAAACGGTTTATTTTTCAGCAGATACTAAGATCGGTCGCGATGTCATCATCGAACCAAATGTCTTTATCGGATCGGGCGTCACGATTTCCGATGGCGCACACATCAAAGCGTTCTGTCATCTTGAAGGGGCCAATATCGGACCGGGTGCGGTCATCGGGCCTTTTGCGCGCTTACGACCAGGTTCGCAGTTGGCCGAGAATGTCAAAATTGGCAACTTCGTTGAAATTAAAAATGCCGACTTGGCCAAGGGCGCCAAAGTCAATCATCTGTCGTATGTGGGCGACGCCGATGTCGGGTCTGCAGCCAACATCGGTGCAGGTACGATCACGTGCAATTACGATGGCGTCTTCAAATGGCGCACCACGATTGGTGCCGGTGCCTTTATCGGATCCAATTCCGCACTTGTCGCCCCGGTGACCATAGGCGATGGCGCGACAGTCGCTGCGGGCAGCACCATCGGCAAAGATGTCTCGGCGGAGGCATTGGGGGTCACCCGCGCACCACAAAAAGAGCTGCCGGAATGGTCGAAACGAACACGCGAACGCAAACTCGCGCTGAAGGCAAAAGGTGAAAAAGGCTAATGTGTGGGATTATCGGCATTATTGGCGCGACGCCTGTGGCGCCTCGCTTGCTGGAAGCATTGAAACGCCTGGAATACCGGGGCTACGACTCTGCGGGGATCGCGACCCTCGTCAACGGTGGTATAGACCGCCGCCGCGCCGAAGGTAAGCTCGTTAATCTCGATGCACGTCTCAAAGATTCTCCACTGGAGGGCACGACCGGCATCGGGCACACACGATGGGCAACTCACGGTGTTCCCAACGAACAGAACGCCCATCCCCATGCAACAGCCGAAGTCGCCATTGTCCATAACGGCATCATTGAAAATTTCCATGAACTTCGGGATGAGGCCGCAGCAGCGGGTTGCAACTTGGCATCCGAAACAGACACCGAAGTCATCGCGCACCTGATTAGCTTGGCGCTGCGCAGTGGGTTGAGTCCCAAAGACGCGGTTAATGAAACATTGAAAAAACTCGAAGGGGCTTTTGGTTTAGGCATTGTCTTTTCTGGTGAACACAATCTGATGATTGCCGCGCGCCATGGCAGTCCCCTAGCCCTTGGGTTCGGTGACGGCGAAATGTACTTGGGCTCAGATGCCCTGTCCCTGGCACCATTAACCAATCAGATCATGTATCTTGAAGATGGTGATTGGGCCGTACTGACGGCGGATAGTGCTGAGGTTTTTGATATCAATGGGGCCAGTGTTGAGCGCCCGATCCGCCAAAGCGAGATTTCCAGCGATGCCATCGGCAAGGGTGGCTATCCACATTTCATGCTCAAGGAAATCTACGAGCAGCCTCAGGTGATCGGGGACACCCTGCACGCTATCGTCAATCCGGCGGAGCGACGCATTGTGTTGCCTGAAAGCGCCGTCGACTTGGCCGCTGCGGATCGGCTGACCCTGATCGCATGCGGCACGTCGTACTATGCTTGCATGACCGCAAAGTATTGGTTCGAGAGCATCGCGCGTATCCCCGTCGAAGTCGACATTGCCTCTGAGTATCGATACCGAGAAACGGTACCGCCCCAGAATGGCGTTGCGATCTTCATTTCGCAATCTGGCGAGACCGTCGATACACTAGCTGCATTGCGTCACGCCAAAGAAGGGGGACAGAAAATTCTGTCCATCGTGAATGTCGCCGAAAGCGCGATTGCACGCGAATCCGATGCTGTGATCCGTACATTGGCCGGTCCTGAGATCGGTGTGGCGTCGACAAAGGCGTTCACCACGCAGTTGACGGTTTTGGCCTGTTTAGCCGTCGCAACGGCGCGGGCACGCGGTGCAATTGACGCTGAAAAAGAAGCATCGTTGATCGGGGCGTTGACAGAAGTCCCTGCGCGGGCCGCAGAAGTGTTGAACCATGACGAGGCGATTCGTGACATTGCCAAGACGGTCGCCAAGGCACGGGATGTGCTGTATTTGGGTCGAGGCACCAACTATCCGATTGCGCTCGAAGGCGCGCTGAAGCTCAAAGAAATCTCGTATATCCACGCCGAGGGTTATGCTGCTGGCGAAATGAAGCACGGTCCGATCGCACTGATCGACGAGGGCGTGCCGAATATTTTCATCGCCCCCAATGATCAATGGTTCGAGAAAACCGCATCAAACATTCAAGAAGTTAAGGCACGCGGCGGCATTGTCATCGTGTTTTCAGATTCAGAGGGTGCCGCAAAATTACGCGATGGGGCCGAAGCTTCTATTGCGTTGCCCATCGTGGATGCCTTTGTTTCGCCCATTTTGTACTCCATACCCGTACAGTTGTTAGCCTATCACGTTGCAGTCTTTAAGGGCACAGACGTCGATCAGCCTCGGAATTTGGCCAAAAGTGTCACGGTGGAGTAGTCAAAATGCGCGTTGCTTACAGTATTTCGGTTTTCTTGATTTGTTTGACGGCATTGGGTGCATCCCCTCAAGCCGATGAATATAAACAATGCGCGACAGAATTTGATAGCTGTCTCAAAGCCTGCGACGACGAATTCGGCACCGACACCGCCGGGCGGGCAGCATGCGTGCCGACGTGCTCGGGGAAATACGCCGCGTGTGACGCCGGGGTTGCGTATGACAAAGCAAAGCCATGGATTGAAGAGCAGGCCGGGAAAACCAAGAAATTTTTCGATGATTTGATGGACCGCTTAAAAAAGGAGCCATCAGAGTCTGAGAGTGCGCCCGTTGATCCGAATGCTCCTACGGACAAGAGCATCTGAGCGTTCACTGAGGGCAGCATATCAGTGTTTTAAATCTCGGCACAGTTGGTTTATTGCTATAGGCATGTCAGTCCCAATGCAGTGCTCAGTCCATGCCCAAAAGTAAAAAGAAGCGGAAAGGGAAATCGGCTTCACCGTCCCTATCTTTATCGCCGATGGCTATTCAAACCACGTTGATCGAAGCCAATAATGCGCTTGGACAACGGCAATTGGATCACACTCTAAAATTGGCGAAGAAAGTGCTCCGTGCTGATTCTCGAAACGCGGACGCCCTAAACATTCTGGGGAATGCGCTGGCCGATGGTGGCCATTTTGAAGATGCCGTCAAATATCTTGAGAGAGCTGTTTCTATCCAAGCCACCGCTGGACGTTACAACGACCTAGGCATTGCGATGGCCGGTTTAGGGCAGCACGAAGACGCCTTGAAAGCCTACACCCATAGCTTATCGATCAGCCCTGACTCGAGTGTCGTGCTCAATAACTTAGGGCTCGCCCAGTTTGAGTTGGGCCAAACCGAGGATGCGATCAAGAGTTATCGCCGGGCAATTATCAGTGAGTCCACCAATCCCTTTATTCGCTATAACTTGTTCGATGCCCTGGAAAGACGAAACCGGATGGAAGAGCTGGAAACAGCGCTCGACGATGCTGTAAGTGTCATCGGCCTACATCCGCAATTTGCCTTGGCTAAAGCCAACCTCCTCAAAAAGCAGAAAAAATACCAAGAGGCCGTTGATGCGCTGACGGCAGTTCAACCGGAACAGCATGGCAGCATGATCTTGGACCCAAAATTCTGGCGCAAACGCATGCATATGTTGGGTGATCTACACGACAGGTTGGGAAATAACACGCAGGCAATGGCCTCATTCCAAGAAAGCAATCGTTTGATCGATCAGTACGAGCGGCCCTCGGGGGTAAACAAGAATGACTATTTGGCTCGCGTGCGGATGCTTAAGACATTTTTTGATGCTGCAGATCCTGGACAGTGGCCATCCTTGTCTCCAGATGACGGCTTAACTGATCCCACATTCCTTGTGGGATTTCCAAGATCAGGGACAACGTTGTTGGACGTCATCCTGCGTGGTCATCCGGAAATAGCAACGTTAGAGGAATATCCTCTGATTTCAGCTGCGGTATCCGCTTTGCACGAATGTAGCGATGGCGAACCTGCAGCGATTGAAGCGATGTCAGCGGACGATTTGAGACGCATCCGACGCGCTTATCTCGACGAGCGTTCAAAGCACCTGAGCGATGAAGATCAAGCTAAACCCATCATCGTCGATAAACTGCCCCTCAATCTAATAGAAGCTGGCTTCATTCAACGTATCTTCCCCGACGCCAAATTTATTCTCGCACTTCGGCATCCGTGTGACAGCGTCCTTAGTTGCTACATGCATACCTTTAAGCTGAATAGCGCCATGGCAAATTTTCTAAATTTGGCGGATGCGGCCCATCTGTATGATGAAGCGTTTTCAACCTGGCAAGTATATCGAGACAAAATGCCCATTTCGGCATTCGAAATTCGCTATGAAGATATTGTCGCCGATCTTGAAAATACCATCCGGCCACTGATCTCATTTCTGGGACTGGATTGGCATGACGGGGTGTTGGATCACATAGGTACTGCCCGCAAAACACGGATCGATACGCCAAGCTACAATCAGGTGATAGAGCCAATCTATAAGCGTGCCGATGGCAGATGGACAAAGTATGCCGATGCATTTGCGCCGATCATGCCGACACTAGAACCGTGGATCTTAAAACACGGGTACGAGAGCTAAGTCTAAATAGTACAGCAATTACCGCGCTAAATTATAGCATATACCCTCAAACGCAAAAACCGGAGCCCTAAGGCTCCGGTTTCGCGTTTCTCCCGAAGGAGAGAACTATACTAGTCTGGTATTAGAAGAATACCTTCGTACCAGCCATAACAGTCGAAGCGTTGTCATATTCGACAATGCCTTGCTCAGCTGAGAACAACTGATAGCCGAGGTAGAACTTAACACCAGCGTCTGTTTCTTGCTCAACACCAATGGAGAGAAGATCCATTTCGTCGGCATCAGTCGAAGCGTTGTGGAAGCGAGTCCAGTCAACAGCGAAGTTGGTTGAACCAGCGGACACTAGGTTCGCTTTGTAACCACCACCGAAGGAGAGGTTCCAAGAGTTGTCAGCACCGTTGGCTTCTTTAGTTTGAACACCACCGGACGCACGCAAGTTCAGACCACTGTCGTGACCAAGAGCGACAGAACCACCGTGAGAAAGTTCGTTAGCGGAAGCGGAACCACCTTCTACAGTACCACCGTAACCAGCTTTAACTTTGATGCCACCGAACTTGCCGCCGTAACGTGCGGCATAGCTGAATGACTGGTCACCTTGGAAAGATGCAGCAGCGCTGAAACCAGCGAAAGATGGGGTGTCATAACGGATGGTGTCTGTACGACCGCCTTCACCACCAGCGACGACGAAGTCACCAACAGTCGTGCTGGAAGCAACGGTGGAACCAGCAGCGCTATCCAAACGAAGAGCTATACCGTTACCAACAACGGTGTTACCACCGTATACGACGTCAGAAGCACCGGTCATGTTGTTCTCAGTGATGCCATCGTTCGCTTCCGATGTTTGACCCAGACGGATCGAACCGAAAGATTTGTGAGACATGCGTACCATCGTGTGACGTTGGTCAAACTGAGCATCTGAACCAATTTCAGGAGAGGCAGTTGCGTCTGAACCACCAGGTGATACGGTACTAGATGTGTTAGATTCCATGCCCCACTCGGAAAGTGCGGTGTAGCTAACAGCTTCGTTCAATTTACCTTTAACAACGATACGACCACGTGTACGTGAGTTGTTGTTACCAACGATAGAAACGCGGCTAGCTTCACCGTCGTTCATCCACAGGACGGCTTTGTTGAAGTGACCGGAAAGAGTTACTGAGGCTGTGTCGTTGCTGTTTGACACTGTGCCCGCAGCAGCAGGTGCAGCAACTGCGAACAACGCAGCAGCAGCAACTGATGTTTTGAGAGTTGTTTTGATATTCACTTTGGTTTCTCCTTCACCAAACGAAATTGGGATTTTTCCCAAAAATTAACTGGGTAGCTGCCTTATGGCTGGCGACCCCGCCGCACGAGGCGACTACCGAGAGTGAACTTACGCAATTATGCGCCGGGGCCAAGTGAAAACAGCACCAAGTGAGGATTTTACGTGTCAGTGTGACAAAAAACACACAACTCTCGAAAGGTCCCGGTTTCCCGAGAATATTTCATTAACCATAGCGTGATGTTGTTGCACCAACGACTCATTCAAGACTCCCGCAGATTCCCGACGTTCTTCTTTAAATTGCTCGTATAATGCTCTACATCATGGCCCAAGACGTCGTTCAGAACGACCCTTTTTGGTTAATGTTAATGCGAGGAACTCCCGATCATGAATTTGTCAGACCCAAAACTATCTCGCCAACAGTGTTTCATCAACGGGCAATGGATAGACGCGACATCCGGCGACACGATCAATGTAACGAATCCCGCCACGGGCGAAGTACTAGGCACAGTCCCCAAGATGGGTGCTGATGAAACGAAGCAGGCCATTGATGCAGCAAACACGGCTTGGCCGGCATGGCGCGCGAAAACAGCCAAAGAACGCGCGGGAATCTTGCGTAAATGGTATGAATTGATGATGGAAAACCAGGACGACCTGGGCGTTTTGATGACCGCTGAACAGGGCAAACCGCTAGCTGAAGCCAAAGGCGAAGTGGGCTACGCTGCGTCCTTCATCGAATGGTTCGCCGAAGAAGGTAAACGTATATACGGCGACACCATCCCGCAGCACGGCGCGGACAAGCGTATCGTCGTCACCAAAGAACCTGTCGGTGTGGTCGCTGCCATTACACCGTGGAACTTCCCGGCAGCCATGATTACACGAAAAGCAGGCCCAGCACTTGCCGCTGGCTGCCCCATCGTCATCAAACCAGCGACCGAAACGCCGTTTTCTGCACTGGCAATGGCCGAATTGGCGGACCGTGCGGGCGTTCCTGCTGGCATCATCAACGTCATCACCGGCGCATCTCGGGAGATCGGCGGCGAACTGACAGGCAACCCGATTGTGCGTAAAGTGACCTTCACCGGTTCAACCGAGGTCGGTAAGATCCTGCTGAAGCAGTGTGCCGACACGGTCAAAAAAGTGTCGATGGAACTGGGCGGAAACGCGCCTTTCATTGTCTTTAACGACGCCGATGTCGATGCCGCCGTGCTGGGTGCGATGGCCAGCAAATACCGCAATACCGGCCAGACCTGTGTGTGCGCCAACCGAATCTACGTGCAAGCGGGCGTCTACGACGAATTCGTCGAAAAATTCAGTGCTGCTGTCAACGCAATGGTCATCGGCAATGGCCTGAAGGGCGAAACGCAACAGGGCCCGTTGATCAATATGGCCGCCGTTGAAAAGGTTGAAGAGCACATCGCAGATGCCCTAGAAAAAGGCGGGCGAATCGTAACGGGTGGTGGGCGCCACGAATTGGGCGGCACGTTCTTTCAACCAACCATCGTCGCGGACGCGGACCAGGGCATGAAATTTGCCAAAGAGGAGACCTTTGGCCCGCTCGCCCCTGTGTTTAAGTTCGAGGACGAAAAAGACGTCATCGAATGGGCAAATGATACCGAATTTGGTCTCGCGTGTTATTTCTACAGCCGTGATATCGGCCGCATATGGCGTGTCTCAGAAGCCCTCGAATACGGCATCGTTGGCATCAACGAAGGCATCATTTCAACCGAGGTTGCCCCATTCGGTGGCGTCAAAGAGTCCGGTATGGGCCGTGAAGGCTCCAAGTACGGCATCGATGACTACCTTGAAATGAAATATCTGTGCATGGGTGGTATCAACTGATTGCATATCTGCTCACGGCAGTTTGACTGATTAGGGGGTGGTCGAAACGTCGGCCACCCCCTATTTATTGCCCACACATTTTGTCTGACTATCCAGACACAACCCCGACACACGATGCCGCAAACGATGAGGAGCGCTCTTATGTCCGAGTATGATTATGATTTGATTACAATTGGTGGTGGCTCGGGTGGCGTCCGCGCATCACGCTTTGCAGCGCAACGGCACGGCAAAAAAGTCGCCGTTATCGAGAACATGCGGATCGGCGGCACGTGTGTCATGCGCGGCTGCGTACCGAAAAAGTTGATGGTGTACGCATCGCACTTTGCGCACGATTTCGAGGACGCGCAGGGTTTTGGATGGCAGCTGGGCGACAATCATCACGACTGGTCAAAGCTGGTCGCGTCAAAGGATGCAGAACTTGATCGCCTCGAAGGCATCTATCACCGGCTTCTGCGTGAGGCTGGCGTTGACGAAATCACCGGCAAGGGTGTTGTGACCGGGCCGCATTCTGTCGAAGTGAATGGCAAGACCATCACTGCCGAACATATCCTCTTGGCGACCGGCGGCTGGCCGCACCTGCCCGACATTCCGGGTATTGAACATGCCATCACGTCGAACGAGGCTCTTGATCTGCCAAAACGTCCGAACCACGTCGTCATCGTCGGTGGCGGTTATATCGCTGTCGAATTCGCGGGAATCTTTCATGCGCTGGGCGCTGAAGTCCACATCATCATTCGGGCAGATAACATTCTGCGCGGGTTCGATCGCACGATGCGTGATGCGCTCCGGGTCGAGTTGGAAAACCAGGGGATTAAGGTGCATTCGGAATGCGTCGTTAAATCCATCGAAAAAACAGACAATGGTTACTCTCTCCGCCTCGATCAGGTCGAAATGATGGATACCGATCTAGTGATGTACGCCACCGGCCGCAAACCCAACACGGCGAATATCGGCCTCGAAGAGGTGGGCGTTGAATTGGACAGAAACGGGGCCGTCGTCGTGGATGAGTATTCACAAACGTCCGTCGATAGCATCTATGCAATTGGCGATGTCACTGATCGCGTGCAGCTGACCCCTGTTGCATTGGCCGAGGGTATGGCGCTTGTCCGCACACTTTATGACGGCGTTCCTACATCAACCAGCTATGAAAACATCCCATCGGCTGTGTTCTCGACCCCGCCGATTGGTTCCGTCGGGCTGACCGAAGAGGACGCGCGGCGCGACCACAACATTGAAATTTATCAATCCAGTTTCAAACCAATGAAGCACACATTGTCGGGACGGAACGAGAAATCCGTCATGAAGCTAATCGTGGACAAAGACACCGACAAAATCTTAGGCGCACATATGATGGGTATTGATGCGCCAGAAATCCTGCAAGGTATCGGGATCGCCGTGAAGGCGGGCGCGACCAAGGCAGACTTTGATGCCACCATAGGAATTCACCCAACCGCAGGCGAAGAATTCGTGACCATGCGCGAACCACTGCGCCCCAACGAGGATGGCTAAACGTGCTCGCGTCCAACGATAACGACGGCAAAGAACCGGACCTCAACGTTTTTGGCGAGCCCCTGGTGCCTTGTGGATTGGATCCGGTGACCGGGTTTTATCGCGATGGCTGCTGTTCCACCGGGCCTCATGACCACGGCAGCCACACGGTGTGTGCAGAAGTGACGCAGGCATTCTTGGAATTTTCCAAATCACGCGGCAATGACTTGATGACACCGATGCCACAGTATCAGTTCCCCGGCCTGAAACCGGGGGATCGATGGTGCCTGTGCGCGGATCGCTGGTTGGAAGCCTTTGTCGCCGGCGCGGCACCCAACGTAGTGCTGACATCCACGCATCAGAGTGCGCTGCGATCCGTTGATTTGGGTGACCTCAAATCCAAAGCGCTCGACCTCGCCTAAGACCAATAGGCTTTTATCTCTCGGCGATGAGAAGTCTCGCCGCCAAGCCGACAAAAACCGCGCCCGCAACCCAGTTCAGTATTTTTTGCGCCCGCACCGATCCCGCCAACCGCTCGCCCAAAGCACCTGCAAACAAGGCGATGCCGCCAAACACGATGATGGTCGCCATCATGAAAACCAACCCGAACACAAATATCTGAAGGGTCACTGAACCCCGCGCCGGGTCGGCGAACTGCGGCAAAAAAGCTAGAAAGAAAATGGCCACCTTGGCGTTGGTGATGTTCATGATCACACCGCGCAGATAAAGCTTTAACGCAGGGACCTTTGGCAGACCATGAGCCGGAATGGACGTAACCCCGGCACGAAACGCCTTGTATGCGAGGTAAAGCAAATATCCTGCGCCGATCATTTTGAGCACGGTGAAGGCCGTTTCAGATGTCGCGAAAATCGCGGCAACCCCAAGGGCCACAGCTGCGGTATGAACAATTAGCCCGCTGCATAACCCCAGCGTCACGATCAGACCTGCCGCACGCCCATTCATCGCCGATTGGGTCAGCACAAATATATTATCTGGCCCTGGCGCAAAACCCAGCGCAACCGACGCCATCACAAAAACGGATAGAACCTCAAACGGAATAGATATCAACGTCGCGCGCCCCCGAGATCAACAAGATCATAAGTTCTCGGAGGCTAATCCCAACACCCATACACAAGAAAGAAAATTATGGGTCGAACGGCCCCTTACGCGACCACGTCCACGACGCGCGAGGCCTGCATATCCAATTGCTGGCGCAAATCATCAGGCAACAACAATGCATCTGACAATCGATCCAGATATCGTTTTTCCTCTGGCGTATCGGGATCAACAGCCAATGCCGATGCGATATAGATTTCCGCCGCCTGTTCGTCACTGTTCGATAACCGCGCGATGGCAATGGGATCGCTGGGTGCACTGAGTTGATCGAACAAAAATGCTTTCTCGTCAGGGGCTAAATCCATGGATTGGATTTGCTGTTGGATGACGGCATTTTCCTGCGCGTCGATATGTCCATCGGATTTTGCCGAACTGATCATCGCCCTGATTAACGTCAAACGTAGATCGTCACCTTGGCGATCCGTTTGTTGGCTAACATCGAACGCACTGTTTGCAGGCGGCGGCGCGACATTGAACGAAGCATCGTTGCCAGTCGGACTGGATGCAGGCTGGGGGGCAGGCGTCGCAACACCTTGTTGGCTTGCTTTGTGATCGCTCCATGCCTTGTAGGCAAGGCCACCTACGGCTGCGAGACCGCCGTATTTCAGGGCTTTACCACCCATTTTCCGGGCTTTTTTGTTAGACATCAAAAGCGCAACCAATCCACCAGCAGCCGCCCCACCGACAAGGCCGGTCGGCATACCACCCTGTTTAACAGAGTTGGCTGCTTGACTGACACCGCTGCTGGCTTGGCCCACAACACTGCTGATAAGTCGATTGATATCCATGATGACGTCGCCTTCTTCAATAAAACCCAAACGTGCAGATGGGCCGAAAAGGCGCAAGGGGACTACGCGAATACGCCCCCCCTAATTCAATACTCAAGTGGTCTTGATCTCGCCTGATTACAAGCAATCGAGGCGAAAAATAACCTATGCCGCTTCTGGTTTTACCGCGACCAAAACAATGCCAAGGTTATCTTCAAGTTCACGAATTTTCGCGAGTTTTTCACGATCCAAGCGGGCGGGCTCGGCCTTGACCTCGGTGAATGCCAGCAAGGGCTGGCCGATCTCGGCTTCGATGGACTGAATTTCCACAAGCTTGTCTTCTGGGATGTTGGAGAGGCTATAAAGCATTTTTGGGCTCCCTTTAACGTCGTCAGTCTCAATACGTGATGAGTATAACACCGGATTTCAAAAGTTTTATGTCATGAGAATGTGTAAAATGCGCTATAGTCGTTTTTCGCGGTTTTTTGAATGTGGTTTGCCGTCTGGGTTAAATGGGCTGGCAAAATCTGGAAAATCCGCATATATCCACCACTCAAACATTGGGCAGAGACACTAAAGGCCACCGATATGACCAGCAAATGGACACCAAAAACCTGGAGAGACAAACCGATCCTTCAGGTCCCGACGTACCCAGATCAAAGCAAAGTTGACGAGGTCGAAAAGACATTGTCGACCATGCCGCCATTGGTCTTTGCAGGTGAGGCACGTAGTCTGAAGAAAGCCTTGGGCGATGTCAGCGAAGGAACAGCCTTTGCCCTGATGGGTGGTGACTGCGCCGAGAGCTTTGCTGAGTTCCATCCGAACAATATTCGCGACACCTTCCGCGTGTTGCTGCAGATGGCTGTCGTGCTTGCGTTTGGTGCGTCCATGCCGGTCGTCAAAATCGGCCGCTTGGCCGGTCAATTCGCCAAGCCACGTTCGAGCGATACCGAAACACAGGGCGATATTACATTGGCGAGCTATCGCGGCGACATGGTCAACGCCATGCCGTTCACTGAAGAAGACCGCGTGCCAGATCCAGAGCGTCTGATTCGCGTCTACAACCAGTCCGCTGCGACGCTTAATCTGTTGCGCGCGTTTGCCCAGGGTGGCTACGCTGATCTGCACAAGGTCCATCAGTGGAACTTGGATTTCGTTGCGGACAGCCCAGAAGCTGCCAACTATCAGGATTTGGCCAATCGTTTGGACGAAACACTGAAATTCATGGAAGCATGTGGCCTGAACGCGGCCAGCACACCGCAGTTGCGTGAAACGGCATTTTATACCGCGCACGAAGCCTTGCTGTTGAATTACGAAGAGGCCCTGACCCGCGTTGATAGCATCTCTGGCGATTGGTACGACACGTCCGCACACTTCTTATGGATTGGGGATCGCACCCGCCAATTGGATCATGCCCACGTGGAATTCATGCGCGGGATCAAAAACCCCATCGGCATGAAGTGCGGTCCATCGACCGATCCGGACGAAATGATCCGCATCATCGATACGCTGAACCCGGAAAACGAAGCCGGCCGCCTGACGCTGATCTCGCGGATGAGCTCCGAAAAAGTTCTAGAATTGCTGCCACCGTTGGTCCGTCGTGTCCGCGACGAAGGCCGCAATGTGGCATGGGTCTGCGACCCGATGCACGGCAACGTCATCAAGGCATCCAACGGCTACAAAACACGCCCATTCGACCGTATCTTGACCGAGGTTCGTGGCTTCTTTGATGTCCACAACGCCGAAGGCACCCACGCCGGTGGCATCCACTTGGAAATGACCGGGCAAAACGTCACAGAATGCACCGGTGGGGCGATGGCGATCACGGACGAAGATTTGTCTGCACGCTATCACACGCATTGCGATCCGCGGTTGAATGCACAACAGGCATTAGAACTCGCGTTCTTGTTGGCCGAAGAGCTCAAAGAAGCGCGCAACGAACCAACGCCGATCCGCGAAGCATCGTAACAACAGATTTTTCTTACTTTGGGGGGGACCGGATATGGCCTCCGACGAGACAAAGAACGACGATAAAATCAGCACCGAACGCGTGGTCCATGCGGCATCGCGACCCGTGGCTGATGACATAAATCGCTGGACCGATCACTACTTTAATCGCACCAAACAAGTGGTCGGCCAATTCGGCGATAAACAAGTGACTTATGCCGTGTTTATGAGGCGTCCGGTTATCTTTGCCCCTCGGATTATGTTGGATTGGTTGACCGGCGTGGCTGAAGCGCGCGGTGCCACATTCGACATCACGCTGAACTACAAAGAAGGCCAATGGGTCGGCGCTGGTGAGCCGCTGATTTACATCACCGGTTCCATGTACCACCTGGTTGATCTGGAAACCTTGTATTTGCAAAAATTGGGTGCCGCCTGCGTGGCCGCCAACAACGCGTTTACGATGTGCGTGGAACTGCCCGACGTCAGTTTTCTCGCCATGGATGCGCGTCATGCCGCCGGCCTGGAAATGGCCGAAATCATGGCCTATGCTGCATCTGTGGGATCAAAAGCCGCACAAGACCAAGTCGGCGCCAAGGGATTTATCGGCAATGCCACCGCCGCCACATCACACTATTTCGGCGAGCCTACTGGCAAGGGCACTATGCCCCATGCGCTGATCGGCTATGCGGGATCGACACTAAAAGCCGCCGAGATGTTCGTCGAAACATTCCCCGACGAGCCATTGACGGTACTGGTTGATTACTTTGGCCAAGAAATCACCGACGCGCTGACCGTATGTAGACGTTTCCCGGCGATGGCGACGAGTGGGCGCATATCCATTCGTCTTGATACCCACGGCGGGCGCTTTGTCGAGGGGCTCGATCCACAAGCATCCTATGATGTGCTGGAACGTCACGCGCCGCAGGCTATTCGCCGTTACCGAAACGATGCCGAACTGCGTTATTTGACCGGGACCGGCGTTTCCGCCGCAGCGGTGTTTCATCTGCGTGAAAATTTAGACCGCAACGGCTTTGATCAGGTGAAGATCGTTGTTTCAAGCGGCTTTGATGTTGAGAAATGCAAAGTGATGGCAGACGCCAACGCACCGATTGATATCGTCGGGACAGGATCATTCCTGCCGAACAAATGGACGGAAACCTACGCCACGGCGGATATCGTCGATTACGATGGCCAGCCCTCGGTCAAGATCGGGCGCGAATTCCTAATTCGGAAGCTTTAGGCTTTACCCCGTCACCACGCGCTTAAGCGTAGTCAACGCCACAGCGACTGCATCGCGGCCATGGCGTTTCATCATCCGCTCGCGGCCTTTTTCGGACGAAATCACTTTGCGCAAGTTGCCGCACAACGCATCGAGCATGCGGCGGAAGCCTTGCTCAGATAAGCTCCAGGCTTTCTCGCCCGCCGATGCATCATCGGCCGGAGGCGTCAGGTTGGAATTCACCAAATCCATGAACCACTTTGAGCGTTTGTCGAAATCTTGAAACCCTGCCGCAATCAGCAATTGAGCATCCAAGCTCACGGTCAGCGCGTCCTTTTCGTTGTAGAACATTTCCCAATCGAACGGCTCGTCGTTTAAGTCTGCCTGAATACGGGCGACGATCCCCTCGCAGCGTTCGTGATAGCGACCAACGGTCTCGGGACCCAGCAGCATGCTGATGGCCTGATAAAAGCCGGGCAGCATCCGCCGATGCACCGATTTACGGCCCGCGGGTTCTTTGAACAGATGCGAAAACTGCTTCACCATCAGGCGCGAAAACGGATTGGCGCGTTCCAGGTTCCATTTCTGCTGATCAATGGCAGAGGCATAATTCTTGAGGGCCGCTTCGAACTGGGCTTCCATCTCTTGGGACTTCGCCGCCAGTTCATGCTCCATCGCGTCAATATCTTGCAATGATAGCATGCCACCGTTCTGAAGTGCCTTTTCGCGCATACTGCCGATAACCGAATCAACAGACCCAGCTGCCATGGCCTTGCTAACCTCTTTTGGCGATGCGGGGTTTTTAACTTTAGGCGGCGCTTTGGGTGCTGGCTTTGCTTCCGGGGTGTTTGCGACGGGTGGCAGCGATGGTGCTGGCTGAACGGGCACAGGCGGGGGCTCAACGGCTTGGGGTGGTGCCTGCGGCTCAGGCATCGGCTTACCCGGGTCGGCCTCAATCACCCGGGGCTTTTGACGAAGCTTCGCCGACGCATCGGTCAAGGTCTCGCCCAGCTTTGGTTTTCGCGACAAACTCATGTCGCCGAACATCACCACTTCTGAATTATCGGGTTGCTTTACCATAAGGTCGAAAGAATAAAGCGAAATATGAGGAAAACACCAGCGTCTGTTTGTACGAATATATTTCACATCATTACATCGTTCCAGGAACATCTCTCCGTCTTGTCTGAAAGGCCCAGCCAGAGTAAACCCACCTCATGACTGATCGACTTTCAATTGCAATCGCCCAGATCAATCCGACGGTCGGCGATGTGGCCGGAAATATCGCCCTGATCGAGGACTATGCGAAAAACGCAGGTGCTCAAGGTGCGGATTTGGTCGTGGCCACTGAATTGGCCGTTTCCGGATATCCGCCCGAAGATCTGGTGCTCAAGCCGGAATTCCAAAATCGCATTTTTGAGGCGGTGACCGCCCTGGCTGTCAAATTGGATGCCGAGGGATGGCCCGCAGTGCTTTTAGGATCGCCCTGGAAAGTCGATGGCAAACTATATAACGCGGCACTGTTGCTTGATGGCGGAGAGGTCAAGCACGCACGCCTGAAACACGAACTGCCGAACTATGGCGTGTTCGACGAGAAACGCGTGTTTGAACAAGGCCCCCTACCCGGCCCGATCCCTTTTCGCGATGTCCGCCTGGGCGTCATGGTGTGCGAGGACATGTGGTTTCCCGATGTCGCCGAGTGTCTGGAAGAATCCGGCGCTGAGTTCCTGATTTCCATCAACGGCTCGCCCTTTGATGTCGACAAGGTGGATGCGCGACTGAACATTTCGATCGCCCGCGTCACCGAAACCGGGTTGGCGGCGCTGTATACGAACCAGATTGGTGGTCAGGACGAACTGGCATTCGATGGCGGCTCGTTTGTGGTGAATCCGGATTATTCGATGGTGGTGCGTGCACCGTTTTGGCAAGAAGCGCTCGTGATGACCGAGTGGACCCGCGAAGCCGACGGTTGGGTCTGCGCCCCAGGTGACGTTCAACCCAGCTTATCGCGCGACGAAAACATCTATTCAGCGATGGTCTTGGGCCTTCGCGATTATGTGACCAAAAACGGCTTCCCGGGTGTCGTCATCGGCATGTCGGGTGGCGTCGATAGTGCGTTATCTGCCGCCGTCGCGGTTGATGCGTTAGGGGCAGACAAAGTTCTGACCGTGATGATGCCATCGCCCTATACTTCAACCGAGAGCCTGGAAGATGCCGCCGAATGTGCGGGATATCTCGGAACACAACTGGACGAGATCAACATCGGCCCGGCGATGGCAGCATTCGATCAAATGCTGGCACCGTCATTCGAAGGTCGCGACGCCGATATCACCGAAGAAAACATCCAGGCCCGCTCCCGCGGACTGATCCTGATGGCATTATCGAACAAACTCGGCCACATGCTGCTGACCACCGGCAACAAGTCGGAAATGTCGGTCGGCTATGCGACACTGTATGGTGATATGTGCGGCGGCTATTCGGTGTTAAAAGACGTCTACAAAACCACCGTGTTTGATCTCTGCCACTGGCGAAATGAAAACCGTCCGGCGGCGGCCTTGGGCCCCGAGGGTATGGTCATCCCCACCCGGATCATCACCAAACCGCCGAGTGCGGAACTGCGCCCCGATCAAAAAGACGAAGATTCATTGCCGCCCTATGATGCGCTAGATGACATCTTGCATGGCCTGATTGAATTGGAACAATCGGTTGAGGATGTGGTCGCGCGCGGCCACGATGCCGAAACCGTCAAGCGCATCTGGCGCATGCTCGACCGGGCCGAATACAAACGTCGCCAGGCCCCACCGGGTGTAAAAATCACACTTCGCGCATTTGGCAAAGACCGCCGCTACCCCATCACCAATGGCTTCACGAAACAGATCTAATGACGAACGATCCGATCCGCATTTTTGACACGTTGGCCCGCGAAAAACGCGCGTTCACACCCATCGACCCCACCAATGTGCGCATGTATGTGTGCGGCCCGACGGTGTATGACAAAGCGCATATCGGCAACGCGCGGCCCATCGTTGTGTTTGATGTGATGGCCCGGCTGCTGCGGCATGTGTATGGCACGGATCACGTGACATATGTGCGTAACATCACCGACTTGGATGATAAAATTAATGCCCGTGCTTTTGAACGTGGGATTTCCATCCGCGACCTGACCGACGATACCATCGATGTGTTTCACGCTGACATGGCCGCGTTGAATGACTTGGGCCCAGATATAGAACCCCGCGCCACCGACTTCATCGAAGAGATGAAGGAGATGATCGAAGTCTTGATCGACAAAGGTCACGCCTATGTCGAACAAGACCACGTGCTGTTCAACGTCACATCGATGGATGATTACGGCCTTCTATCCCGCCGCAAGCGCGATGAATTGATTGCAGGCGCGCGCGTTGAAATCGCCCCCTATAAACGGGATGCCGCCGACTTCGTATTGTGGAAACCGTCCGACCCTGAAAAGGGTGAGCCCGCGTGGGACAGTCCCGCTGGCATCGAAACGCCGGGTCGGCCGGGTTGGCATTTGGAATGCTCCGCGATGAGCAAGAAATCGCTGGGCGAGGTGTTTGATATTCACGGCGGCGGGCTGGATTTGATCTTCCCCCACCATGAAAACGAAATCGCTCAGTCACGCTGCGCGCACGATACCGATGTGATGGCGAATTATTGGATGCACAACGGCTATTTGATGGCCGAGGGCGAGAAGATGTCGAAATCTCTCGGCAACTTCTACACCGTGAACGAATTACTCGAAGAATTCCCAGGCGAAGCGATCCGGCTGCTGCTGCTGAAAACCCATTACCGCCAACCGCTGGACTTCACCAAGGACGGGCTGGCCGAGGCCAAGCGGGAGTTGGATGGATTTTATCAAGCGCTTCGTGGCCTTGAAACACCTTGGGACGACGTTGTTGAACCCTTTGATGACACCATTTTTACCGCACTCTGCGACGACCTAAATACTTCAGCCGCAATTACGGAACTTCATCAACTCGTCCGTGAAATTAACCGCTCATCTCACAATGTGGATCAGCAAAAGCGACATCTCGTTGACCAAGCGCGGCTGCTCGGCCTCTTACAACAAGACCCCGAAGACTGGTTCAAGTGGCAACCGGCATCCTCTGCAGATGGTCTGACCGATTACGAGATCGAGGCCAAAATCACCGCCCGCGCAGAGGCCCGTGCCAACAAAGACTTCGCGGCATCGGATGCGATCCGCGACGAGTTGCAGGCGGCGGGAATCATCCTCGAAGATGCCGCAGGGCAAACCACCTGGCGCCGGGGTTAACCTCTTTCCAAATTGTCATCCCGGCGAAAGCCGGGACCCAGTTACAACACCTCGCCAACTAGGCCCCGGATCAAGTCCGAGATGACAAGTTGTTTGGAATATTTACGTCGCCACCCTGAACTCGATACAGGGTCATAACTTACACCCCCTCACCTAACCTCCCCCCCTATAAGGTTAGAGGGATAAGAACGAGTCATGCGCATGCAGGGTCCCTCTCCCCTACGGAGTGGGGGAGAGGACAGGTGAGGGGGTGATCATCCAAAAGCGCGATAGCGGCGGTTGATCTCTTCTTCGGTCAAATCAGCCTCAATCGCCGACAGGCGCTTGGCCTCGGCTTTGGTGCGGGTTGGGCCAATCCACTGATCGCCGGAATGTGGCAGCGGCGCATCGTTGCATGCCAAGTGCGCAGCATGATCGCGAAACATTTCCATCAACTTTTCAAAGGCCAGCATTTCAACGTTCAGGAACTTTTTCGGGGTCGGCATGTCATAACGCCGCACCTCGATAATCGGGCCACTGTCGACCGCCACCGCCATTTCATGCAGCGTGACGCCGAACGTCGGCGCATCCTCATAGACAGCAAAGCCCGCTGCATGACTGCCGGGGTACTCGGGCGGGCCCGGATGGAAATTGTATGCCGGCGTTTCCAGCCTGGACAAAATACTTTCGGGTACAATTACATCCGTGAGCATCGCCACCAGGCGCGTGCCTGCCAAATCGCTAGCTGCCAACATCAACGAGCCAAAGCTGTTCACCCATTTCACATCTAGTTCCGGCCGATGCCGTTTCAGCAAGGTGGACAGATGCGGCGCTTCAACGTCGCCGCAGAGCAAGATAATTCTATCCGGCATTGATGCTGTCCATTTCACAAAGCTTCGACTGACGCGCCTAATGTATTCACCTGGGCAAACCATACCGCTTGGTTAGAGATAATCCAAACAGACACCGTCTTTATGCTTGAGGTTCTGTACTTGTGGTTTCAGGCCTTATTCGGCATTGTCTGCCCGATTTCAGGGGTTTGGGACCGAGAAACATGACCGGCGAACGCGTTTATTTATTCGACACCACATTGCGAGACGGCGCACAGACACAGGGCGTTGATTTCAATCCAGCGGACAAGGAAGCCATCGCCCTGGAATTGGACGCCATTGGCATCGACTATATCGAAGGCGGTTGGCCCGGCGCAAACCCGACCGATGACAGTTTTTTTGGCAACCCACCCAAACTGACCCGCGCCAAGATGGTGGCCTTTGGCATGACCCGCCGCCCCGGACGCAGTCCTGAAAACGATCCCGGCCTGACCGGCATCCTGGCCCCGGACATTCCCGGTGTGTGTATGGTCGGTAAGACCTGGGATTTCCATGTCGATCTCGCGCTGGAAATCGAGCATGATGAAAACATCCGCATGATTTCCGATAGTGTGGCCCATGCCTGCACGCGCAAAGAAGAAGTGATGTTCGACGCCGAGCATTTCTTTGACGGCTATAAGGCAAATCCTGAATTCGCCCTCTCATGCCTGAAAGCAGCGCATGACAATGGTGCGCGGTGGATCGTGCTTTGCGATACCAACGGTGGCACTCTGCCCCATGAAGTTGCCGAAATTGTCGGCAAGGTGATCGAGCATATTCCGGGCGAGAACATCGGCATTCACGCCCATGATGATACCGGCAACGCGATTGCGAATTCGTTGGCCGCCGTTCGCGCCGGCGCACGCCAGGTGCAGGGCACACTGAATGGATTGGGTGAACGCTGCGGCAACGCCAACATCATCGCGATCATCCCATCGCTGATGTTAAAAATGGGTTTCGAGACCAACGTCAAACCCGAAGACATGCAGAAACTGACGCATATTTCGCGAATGTTGGACGAACGTCTGAACCAAGCACCTCGCCGCGGTGCCGCGTATGTCGGTGAAGCCGCGTTCGCCCACAAGGGCGGCCTGCATGTGTCGGCGGTCGAAAAAGATCCCAAAACCTATGAGCACATTTACCCCGCGCTGGTCGGCAATCACCGCCACATCGTCGTGTCCGATCAATCCGGACGGTCCAATATCTTGGCCCGGTTCCGCGAGGTCGGGATCGAGATCGATCCGAAAGACAAACGCATCGGTCGCTTGGTCGAGATCGTCAAAGAAAACGAATTCAACGGTTATGCCTATGATGGGGCCGAGGCGAGCTTTGAGCTATTGGCGCGCCGCGCTCTGGGGACGGTACCGGAGTATTTCCGTTGCAACAATTTCCGCGTCATCGATGAACGCCGCTGGGATGCCAAGAACGACCTGATCACGCTATCCGAAGCGACGGTTAAATTAAGCGTCGGTGACACAGATTACATGACCGTCGCCGAAGGTAACGGCCCGGTGAATGCCCTGGATGCTGCTTTGCGTAAAGTTTTAGTCGGCATGTATCCGTCGCTCGCCGGACTGCGGCTGGTTGATTATAAGGTGCGCATCCTGACACCCGGAGATGGCACGCGCGCGATCACGCGGGTCATGATCGAAAGTGCCGATGATACCGGCCACCGCTGGTCGACCGTTGGCGTATCGCCCAACATTATCGATGCATCCTATAACGCGCTTCGCGACTCGCTGGTGTACAAGTTATACCGCGAAGGTGCCGAAGAACCTACAGACGCGTAATCCCGTCCATGTCTGAAAATTCCTCATTTGCCGTTGTTCTGATAAGGCCCCAACTGGGCGAAAACATCGGCATGGTCGCCCGCGCCATGTGGAACTGTGGCTTGGCCGATTTGCGGCTGGTCAGACCACGTGACGGCTGGCCATCGGATAAAGCCCGCGCATCTGCATCAGGTGCGGATATCGTCATAGATAATGCGAAAGTATTTCAGACAACAGAAGAAGCCATTGCCGATCTGAATTTCGTCGTCGCCACCACCGCGCGCCCGCGTGATATGACCAAGGGCGTCTTCACCCCCGAAGGCGCGGCCCAAGAACTTCGCAGCCGCGCCAACAGTGGCGGCAAATCCGGGGTACTGTTTGGGCGCGAGTCATCGGGGTTGGATAACGACGATATCGCCTTGGCCGATGCGGCGGTCACCGTGCCGCTGAACCCGGAATTCACGTCCCTCAACCTGGCGCAAGCGGTGCTGCTGATCGGTTATGAATGGTTCAAATGGGCGGATAAGACCCCGACCCACGAACTGATGATGCCCGAAGACACCCGTCCGGCCAAACGTGAAGAAGTCTTGATGATGATGGAGCATCTGGAATCTGAGTTGGATGCGCGCGGGTTTCTGCGCCCACCCGAAAAACGCCCCATCATGGTCCGCAATATCCGCAATGTGTTCTGGCGTGCTGGCTTCACCGAAAAAGAAGTCCGCACGTTTCGCGGCATCATTTCGGCCCTGACCAAGTATCCACGGCGCGATTGATTATAGCGCCAAGAAAAATCTAAGTTATTGATTTTAATAATCAAAAAGTGCATTGGGTTCGTTTTGTAAAATCGCCCCTAAATATCACACAAAAATCATGTGATAGAGGTCATTTGGCCTCGGTACAGATGATTTTGACTGAGTTTACACGCCGAGTGTGACGGAAATAGTCACACGCGTTTGGATAACCAGATCGCCAATTTGGACCCTGTTTTGACCGCGACCTTCAACGCTTCATATCCCGGTGCCAACTCGGCCCCGTTTTCCAGTGCGGTGTCACGGTGTTCGAGTTCTTCTTGGCGAAATTTCTCGAACGTGTCGCGTAGTTCTTTCTCGTCACCCTCGGCATCCAGCGCCGCGACCTGTTCGGCGTAATGTTCATCAATCGTCTCTTCGACCGCGACCGTGCAGGCATAGGCGGCTTTCTCACCCATCAACGCGGTGCCTGCACCCAGTGCAAATCCAGCCATATGCCAAAGCGGCATCAATGCTGTTGGGCGGACTTTGCGTTCACGGATCAGGCTGTTGAACTTGTCCAGGTGAACCCGTTCTTGTTCGGCCATGTGTTCGATTTCGGGGCGGCTGACCGCGTTGCCCAGCACGGCCAATTGGCCTTCGTAAATGCGGACCGCGCCATATTCGCCCGCGTGATCGACACGGATCATGCGTTCCAGCATTTCTTTTTTGCTGAGATCACCGGGCATGCGTGTTGGTCTTGGTGGCCGTTCAGCTTTTACATCTGTGCTCACGCGTAGGTTAACTCCCGCATTTGGCGCCAGGCCCCAAAGGCCGCGCCTGCCAAGGCCAATGACACAGCAACATTATACGTCGCCATCGATATTCCAAATAGGGTCCATTCGATGTCGCCACAAGATTTCGCAGGTTTTTCCTGTAAGGCCGCCAGCAGATCCTGGGTGCTTACGATGTCACCGGCGCCACCACCGCAGGGCGCGACGGATGTCCACCATGTCTGCTCAACCCCCACATGATAAAAGGAAATCCCGGCACTGATCAAAAAAACGGCGGTGGCAAACAACGCCACCCAGCGCATTTTTTCAGGCGCACACCAAAATAATGCGACGATCCCCAATATCCCGATCACCGCATAGGGGACGCGCTGATACAAACACAGCACACAGGGTTCGTATTCGAACACGTACTCGGCAGTATACGCGGTGCCCAGCGCAATGACCGCCGATACAATCAACAATAAGGAAAAATTACGACTGATACGGCCTAGTGATTCCATAGCCCTGTTATAGCCCTCTATGCCCGATAGGTTAAGTCAGGACTTTCAGCACAATTACGCCACCAATCAACAACACACAAAACAGCAAGGTAAGGAGGCCCAAGCGCTTTTCGATAAAGGCCTGGATTGGAGCACCAAATTTCCACAACAGGATCGCCACCAAGAAGAACCGCGCACCGCGCCCGACGATGGATGCCAACGTGAAGGTCACGGGATCCATTGCTGCGACACCGCTGGCAATGGTCACAATTTTATAGGGGATCGGGCTGAAACCTGCGGTGAAGACAATCAATGCGCCGTCTTTGTTATAGGCGTCGGTCGCAATCGCGAACGCTTCGGCAGCGTTGTATAATTCCAGGATCGGCTTACCCAGTTCTTCGAACAGTGTCGCGCCAATGAAATAGCCAAACAGCCCGCCCAGCACCGATGAAACGGTACAAATAAAAGCGATTTTGAACCATTGCGTGCGCGCCGCCAGAACCATCGGAATCAACAACACATCAGGCGGAATCAAAAAGAACGAGCTTTCGGTAAACGACACAATCGCCAGAATCCAGATCGCATGGCGATGGCCAGACCATTGCAAGGTCTTGTCGTAAAGCGCGCGGATCATGCTGGGGCCTCCGATGGCGGAAAACGTCGTTGAGGGTGCTCAATATCAGGCAATTCAGGGGCTGGCAATAAGGGCAAAAAAGTCCGCTTACGGAGTATGGACAGAGGCGTTTCTATCCCCTATGTTCCGGTCTCTTCAAGGTACGCGGGTGTGGCGGAATTGGTAGACGCGCGGGATTCAAAATCCCGTTTCCTCGGAAGTGTCGGTTCGAGTCCGACCACCCGTACCATCTTTTGAAAATTTCAAAATTGCTTATCGTCATTCACGCCTGCGCGGATATGACACTTTAGGCATGAATTGTTTCCTTGTCTCGTGGTCCCGGAAGTCCGGAGGGCTATCCGGGATCTCATCTACAATTAATATTGTTGTTCAACGAGAAAAGATCCCGGCTCTCGGCTTCACTTCAGTCGGGACGACGGTATGGGTTGAGTAAATTCCCTTTCCGCAGCCGAGATGATTTGATACCCAAAGGCATGACGTCATCTTCATCTGATCCCGAATTCGCGATTGAGGTTTCGAACCTGAGTAAGATCTATGCGGGTTCCAACAAACAAGCGCCGAAACAAGCCCTCAGCGATGTATCGCTGAATATCAAACGCGGCTCGTTTTTTGGACTGCTAGGGCCAAACGGGGCGGGAAAATCCACGTTCATCAATATCCTGGCCGGGCTGGTCAACAAGACATCAGGCACCGCCAAAATATGGGGCCACGATATCGAAACAGATATGCGCGCCGCGCGTCGAGCCATCGGGATCGTGCCGCAGGAATTGAACATCGATCCGTTCTTTACGCCGTTTGAGATGTTGGAACTTCAGGCCGGTATGTACGGCGTCCCCGCAGAAGAACGTACCACCGACGAGATTCTGGCCGCTGTCGGCCTGTCCGACAAAAAAGATGCCTACACACGTTCGCTATCCGGGGGCATGCGACGCCGCTTACTGGTTGGCAAGGCCATGGTACACCGTCCACCCGTGCTGGTCTTGGACGAACCGTCTGCTGGTGTTGATGTCGACTTGCGGCGTCAGTTGTGGGAACACGTTCGCAAGCTGAATGACGATGGCATCACCGTCGTGCTCACCACCCATTACCTCGAAGAGGCCGAGGCCATGTGCGACGAGATCGCGATCATCAACCACGGTGAAATCATTTGCTGCGAACCTACCGAACAGTTGGTTGGTCGGTTGGATGCCAAAGAAATGACAGTCACATTATCGGGACCGATCGTGACCCCCCCCGACGCGCTGACGCGCTATAATCCGAGTATGACGTCGCCTCATAAAATGAGCCTGAGCTTTGCGCCATCGAAAACACCGGCGCGCCAAGTGCTTTCCGACGTCGAAGCCACAGGATTGGAAGTCACGGATTTTTCGACCATGGATTCTGATCTCGAAGATATATTCATTCGACTGACCCATGGTGATGACGCCCTTGATCGTGATTCGGCCAGTTCTTAAATGCTTTTTCCCCATCCTCGTCATCGCGGTGATGGGACTGTTGAATGCCTGCACCCCGCAGATCGTTGACTTAGGCCCGCCACAACGCGATGCCCAGCTGCTGCGCGCACACTTGTCGACAGCCGACGGGTTGGCGTTACCGTATCGGTCATGGATGCCGTCCGAATCCCCCCGCGCGATCATCATCGCGCTGCATGGGTTCAACGATTATTCGAATTTCTTTGATGACCCGGCGCAGTTTTTTGCTGCCAACGGAATCGCCAGTTACGCCTATGATCAACGGGGATTTGGCGCAGCGCCGTTTCGGGGCCGGTGGTTCATGACCGACAGCTATATTGCTGATGCCAAGGCGTTCACAAAATTGATCGCCCAGCGTCACTCGGGCGTGCCGATTTATGTTTTGGGCGAAAGCATGGGCGGTGCCGTGACAATGTCCTTGGTGACCGAGGTCGAGACTCCGTGGATCGAGGGCGTTATCTTGTCCGCGCCCGCGGTGTGGGGCCGTGACGCGATGCCTTTTTATCAGACATCTGCATTGTGGCTTGGCGCGCATACATTCCCTTCGACGCGTTTGACCGGTCGCGGCCTTAAGGTCACCCCCAGTAATAATATCGAAATGCTGCGCGCTATGGGACGCGATCCGCTGGTCATCAAAGGAGCCCGAATTGATGCCATTTATGGGCTGGTCGATCTGATGGACCGGGCGCTGAATTCGGCATACACGTTCGATAAAAAAGCGCTTATTCTGTATGGTGCGCGCGATGATATCGTCAAAGGTGGCCCCACGCGGATGATGTTTGATCGGTTACCAAGGACCCCGACGCAGCCGCGCCGTATTGCCATTTACAAGGGTGGCTATCATATGTTGTTACGTGATTTGGCGGCACAGAAAATATGGAATGATATCCTGCATTGGATTGATACACCGGACGTCCCCTTGCCATCGGGTGCGGACAAAGATGCACGAAAACGTCTTAGCGTTGAATAGGATTAAACAATGAGCAGCGAAGATCTACGCAGTCATCTTCATTTCGTCAGCGAAGTTCAGCAGGCCATTCGGCTTGCCAATCACGAGGTACTGAACCCCATCGTCTCACCTTTGAGCGAAGACAAGATTGTCAGCCTTGCCGTGCACGTGGCGAAACGGCGTGCGGATTATCTCGCCGCCGCCCTTGATCTTGCAAAATCTGAGAGCGAGCAACCTAGCGGTGACAAGCTGCGTACTCTTCGATTGGAATACGAAGAAAGCCGTGATGCGTTTGCCGAATTGATGACAACGATCGAACGCGGATATGTCGATCTGCCAAGGGATGCGGGATAAAGTTACCAAAGCAGGCTCGGCGTCACGCCTCTTGGACGGACCGCGCGTGCGCAGATAGCCTGCTCATCATGTCTGTTAAGGGCATGGTCTTTGTCAAAAAGTCCTTGGCGCCAGATTTCAGGCATTCTGCAATGGCAGCGTCATCATCCACACTGGTCAGCATGATTACATGTGAATTTGGACGCTGCTCCATGATTTCTCTCAGGGTTTGGATCCCATCCTGACTGGGCATACGGATATCCAACAGCACCATATCGGGGTTCAAATCAGTGATGATTGATAGGACTTCACTCCCGTCATGGGCCTCGCCGACGACGTCGCAACCAATCTCATCCAAGGCGGCCCGCACGACGCGGCGCATCAGCGGCTCGTCTTCGGCAATAACGACAGTGACAGGTTTTTGTTCCAATGGGTCCCCCAGCGCTGCGAACAATCATATTTCAATCACAAGCAGATTGAAATGACCATGCACCAGCCAAACTGGAAGATCTTTAAGGGACGATCTTGCCCAAAGACAAATGCACCACAAGTGCGCCAAGAAAGATAACAATGATCATGAACGAGAGGATGACGTATCGATGGATATTCCCTTCTCGTTTGGATTTGAGTGCCCGGATATCTGCGAAAAACGAAGACATGTGCGGTTGCATATGATTGATTTTTGTTTGCTCGTTGTGCGTCCAAAACTGATACAGAACCAACATAAAGATGGCCGCACAGGAAATGGTGATTGTGATCCCCATAAACTGTCTGGCCAACTGGGCATCCGCATCAACAAAACCCGCAACGAAAATCAAAGCAAAGAAAACCAGCAATGTCGCGCCGACAGTTTTCCACTGATGGTTCTTCACGAACCGCATGGTTTCTGTGGACTCTTCGTATAAAAGCCGGAGTTCCGCGTGCGTATGGTTGTCCAAGGTGGACGGCGTCACATGTGCCTCTCGGACTTCATCAATGTCGCCGGGCTTTGCGTTCTTCGCCATATTGACCTTGCTATATCAAACCTTAAGGATGATGACTTAAAATTTAATTACCTATGATCGCGGTTATGCTGCCATCAAGGTATCGCGCTCCTCCTTGCTAAGAGATACATCCGGGTTCTCTTCAATCGATACCGTCTGCGCGCGGCGGTCCTTTCCTGTGAAATCCTCGCTCGGCCTTGGGTTACGCCGGTCTGGGCCTATATAGGTGCTGCATTTAATGAATGATCGAGGCTGCAAGATGATATTGTGTATTCGCCGATACACACTTGTCGCTGAGATCGGCTTTGCCAGATAGTATGTGGATCCCACATCGCGTGCTTCAATGACGCGTTTCTTCTCGGTATGACTGGTCAGCATTACCACTGGAACCCTGAAATCCCACTTACTTTTTCCTGCACGGATCATCTTGGTGAAATCAATTCCAGAAATCGGCGACATCTCATAATCGCAAAAGATGATATCCGGATTGACTGTGTCACCCATCTTCAAAGCTGCCTGAACATCGTCGGCAACCTAAACGCTCCGGCAGTTAAAAATTCGCAGGATCTCCCGCATCAACGAGAGCGAGAATTTATGATCATCAATAACCATGACTTTTAAAGAGGATAGGTCAAAAGCTTTCATTTCTTTGTTCCTCAATATCGTGTGAGCGAGAATATTTTTGTTTCGTTATCGAAATGTTTAAAGGTCAATCCTTACGTAAACCTTAACGACCTAAAAATATCACTCGAAATCCAGAAAAATTCTCTGCCTAAACAAACACGCCTGGTATCTTCAAACGCACCTTTTATTTTTATAAGGCGATATGGGCAAACCTGTTCGGCCTTTACGAGGCCGGACGTACAACGTACAACGCGCGCAACCAAATGTTCCGTCGCAGCTGTAATTGTGACTACGTGCGCCCCAACGACCTAAGACGACCGACCGAGCGCGCGAAACGACTACCCGAAAGAATATAAATGACCGAATTCAATGGTGCCGTTCCTGCACTCGCGCAAGCGCTGACCAAGCGCGGCTATGATGCTTTCACTCCGGTACAAGAAGCCATCCTCGCCCCCGAGCTTGTCTCCGCCGACATCCTCGTCTCCGCGCAAACGGGGTCTGGCAAAACCGTCGCCTTTGGCATGTCGATGGCACCTGATTTGCTGGGTGATGATGAGAGATTTGGACGCGCCGCAGCACCCTTGGCGTTGGTCGTCGCGCCGACACGTGAGTTGGCACTTCAGGTGAAGCGCGAACTGGAATGGCTGTTTGAATTTACGGGTGCCTCCGTCGCCTCATGTGTGGGCGGTATGAACATGCGCGACGAACGCCGCGCACTTGATCGGAAACCCCATATCGTTGTCGGCACACCGGGCCGGCTTCGCGATCATATTGAACGTGGTTCTTTTGACACGTCTGGCCTGAAGGCTGTGGTTTTGGACGAGGCGGACCAGATGCTTGATCTGGGCTTTCGTGATGACCTAGAGCACATCTTAGATGCAGCCCCTACGGAGCGGCGCACATTGATGTTCTCGGCCACGGTGAAGCGCTCCATTGAAACACTGGCCAAACGATATCAACGCAATGCAGTCCGGGTCACGACGACGGCCGAACAATCCCAACATGTCGATATCGAATATCGCGCCCTGACCGTGGCCCCGAACGACGTCGAAAATGCGATTGTGAATGTGCTGCGGTTTTACGATGCCAAAAATGCGCTAGTGTTCTGTTCGACACGGGCCGCCGTGAACCGCATGACCAGCCGCTTCAATAACCGGGGATTTCCGGTCGTTTCGCTGTCCGGCGAACTCAGCCAGAACGAGCGCACCCACGCCCTGCAAGCGTTGCGCGACGGCCGCGCCAAGGTTTGTGTGGCGACAGATGTTGCTGCACGAGGCTTGGATTTGCCCAACTTGGATTTGGTCATTCACGCGGAAATCCCAAAAAATCGCGAAACGCTTTTGCACCGAAGCGGACGCACAGGACGCGCGGGCCGCAAGGGGGTCTGCACCCTGATCGTGCCGCACAACTGGCGCAAACGGACAGAGCGTCTGCTAGATAGCGCCAAGATCGACGCCATTTGGGCCAAGCCGCCCAGTGCTGATGATGTTATGGCGCGTGACCATGAACGCTTGTTATCTGATCCCGCTTTGTCTTCACCCCTCACCGAGACGGAACAAGCATTCGCGCAGGAAATCCTAGCGCGGCATAGCGCAGAGCATATCGCCGCCGCCTTTATCCGACAGCATTTTGCCGAACAAGCTGCGCCCGAAGAATTGACGGACACCGGTCCTGTGCAATCTCGGCCGCGGTCGCACGACGCCTTCAACAACAGCGTTTGGTTTTCCTTGTCGGTCGGTCGCAATCAATCAGCCGAGGCACGATGGCTTTTGCCAACGATTTGCCGTGCTGGCCACATTACAAAGAATGACGTGGGCGCCGTTCGGGTCCAACCGGACGAGACCTTTGTCGAGATCACCGAACATGCCGCCGATTTGTTCCTAGAAGCCCTTGGCCCCAGCGCGAAGCTGGAAAAGACCATTGCCGTTGTCCGCTTGGACGACGCCCCCGACCTGCCACAAGAACCCCGCGCGCCACGCCGCGACGCCCGCGACAGCAATCGCGCGGATAAGGGTTCCCGCCCAGAACGCAAAGGCCGGGGAGATCGGAAGCCTCGTAGTGATCATGACGCTCGTGAAAATCATGACACACGTGACGGGGACGCAGCGGCGACGGAACAACCGCGCTCCAAGAAAAAAGGGTATCCCAAAAACAAGCCCCTGACCCAAGTCAAACCGAAGCCTAAGCGCAAACCATCAAGAGACGGCAGCACTGGGCCGGAGAGCAGAAAGCCTTGGGATAAGCTCGCCAAAAAATCCAAAACCAAAAAAGCCAACAAGGGCAAAAAGGCTAAGAAGTATCAAGCCAATCTAGCCAAGGCCCGCACCCAAGATAGCGGCGGCAACGCAGGTGGGAATACCCCTCTTCGGCGTAAAAAACCAAAAGCCGAATAATCGGCTCTGCGCTATTTGGACATGCGCGCTATTGATGGCTTGACGCTATGCACGTGTCAGATCACTCTCTGATAAAATAACCCAATAGCAAATAAGCCGAGGTGGGGGGCAATCGAATTTGACAAAAAGTCTTAGCCTGATTTTGCGCGGCTTGATACGCGGCATCGCCATGCTGCTCCCCCGATGGAAAAGGGCCACATTCTTGGCCCGCCTTTACGAGAGCCTACAACCCTTTGAAGAGGTCACAATCGACGGGCATACCCTGAAGATTTATGTGCCCGACAGGACAAGCATATACTGGGTAAAGGATGCGCCGTTGAGCGAGCCCATGACCAATCGGTGGATCGCGAGTCTCTCTCCCACCGATGTGCTTTTGGATGTGGGGGCCAACGTCGGATTTTTCTCGATGCTTGCGGCGTCGCAGGGGGCGTCAAAAGTATACGCCATCGAGCCCAATCCGTTTTCATTTGATGCGCTCTGCAGAAATATCATCCGCAATGATCTGCAGCATATCGTCATGCCCATCAATATGGCGATAAGCGAAAATTCAGGGTGTGTCGAGTTCGCCCTGAGTGGCACAAGCGTAGGATCGATTAACAATCATATCAGCACCGGAGCCCAGTCCGGGAAACTTCACTTGGATATGATGGCTGTTTCTCTCGATTTTCTGCACGCCCAGGACATGATCTGCGATGTTACTCATATAAAAATTGATATCGATGGCCTTGAATTAGAGGTGATCAAAGGAAGCCAGCAACTGCTGTCTCCGGCCAAGCTCAAATCTGTGCTGATTGAAGATGATGGCAATGACGCGAATAGAAAAGAGCGCGATGCGCTGATGCATTCCCTTGGGTACACGATTTCATCAGATTTCGGCAGCCAGGATCAGTACACGATTTTTGAACGGGCACCTTCGGCATAACCTGCTTGGTCCACTTTCATGGGTCTTTTCAACTTCGTGAGGAATTCTTTGCCGCGACTCCACGCGCAGTATTTACGCCTTGTTTAAAATGACAATTCCATGCAGAACGAAACCAGCCTGCACGCTACGGTGAGGATAACGATATGAACGACATTCAAACCCAATCTCTGATGGATAATCCAGATTGGGGATATTTGTTGGGCGAGTTCGATAGTGCGTATCGGTTCCGCTCGGCGGGTGGCAGTCGGGTCGTTCGCAGCCACATGCGAGTGGTGCGTGAGCGCCTATCTAAATGCATCAAGTCAAAACCCGAAGTTCAGATTGGCGCGCCGAAAACGCTGCCCGTGTGCGCGCATCTCAGTCGCGCCCTCGACAATGGCGAGCGGGATTCCATGTCGTCCATGGTCCGAGCCATCGAGAAAATCAAAGACAACCTTCACTGGCAGTACGGCTACGAAAAGTTACCCCGACATCTGGCTAGCCGTTATGCGTTTGCCGATATCTTGTCGCCGAATGGGCCTGTGTATTGCGATGATCTTACGTTGGGGTTGGTGCTGTTCGCACCCAAGACGACGTATCCCGCCCACGCACACAAGGACATCACCGAAAGTTATATTTGCCTATCGGGCGCGACATCTGAAAACGATGCCGGCGTTTACGTGCCCGGATCAATGATCATCAACGTGCCCGAACACAAACACGCCATCACCACATCTGACCGCGAACCCGCCTTGCTGGCCTATGCATGGACGGGGGCGCGTGACGATCTGGCGCATCAAACCATGGTGTTCAGCCGCGCGCGGGGTCCGCGTTAAGGCTTGTCGGCATACCCCATCACGGATTTTGTTTCTAAGAATTCTTCGAGCCCGGCAATCCCCCACTCGCGGCCATTGCCTGATTGACGATACCCACCAAACGGCGCGCTGGGATCAGCCACCGCCCCATTCAAATGGACCATGCCGACGCGCAGGCGCCGGGCCACGGCGCGGCATCGGTCAATATCTGCCGACTCCACATAGGCGGCCAAGCCAAACGGCGAGTCATTGGCGATCTGCACCGCATCGGCTTCGTCTTCGTAGCCCATGATGCTGAGGACGGGACCAAAGATTTCCTCGCACGCAATCGTCATGTCTGGGGTTACATCGGAAAATACCGTGGGCCGCACATAAAAGCCCGTGTCCAATCCCTCAGGGCGACCGGGGCCACCGGCGACAAGTGTCGCACCCTCGTCCATACCAGATTGGATATATTTCTGAATGCTCTTCCACTGAACCTTGTTCACCACCGGCCCCATCTGAGTGTTGGCATCGGCAGGGTCCCCAACGACTAGGCTGTTGGCAACACGGGCCGCCACCTCGGCGGCCTCGGCCAGGCGATCTTGCGGCACCAGCAACCGAGTCGGTGAATTGCATGATTGGCCGGAATTCCTGAAGCAAAGGGTCACACCCCGCGTCACGGCATCTTCGATGTCGACATCATCCAACAAAATATTTGCGGACTTGCCACCCAATTCTTGGCCCACACGTTTCACGGTCGGCGCTGCGGCCATCGCCACGGCGATCCCGGCCCGGGTCGAGCCGGTAAACGACAACACATCGATATCCGGGTGCGCAGCCATGGCTGCCCCGACGACTGGCCCCTCGCCCGACACCAAGTTAAACACCCCGGCGGGCACGCCAGCCTCATGCAAAATGTCAGTCAATATCGCCACGGCGGTGGGTGCCATTTCAGACGGCTTCAGGATCATGGTGCACCCTGCGGCCAGGGCCGGTGCGACCTTGCAGGTGATCTGGTTCATCGGCCAATTCCAGGGCACAATCATCCCCGCAACACCGATGGGTTCGCGAAACACACGGGTGGTGCCGCGCTGCTCTTCGAATTCAAAGGACTTCAGGATTCTCAAAATCTCTTTGAAATGGCTCAGGCCCGCCCCCGCCTGGAAGCGGGTCGCAAATATCAACGGCGCGCCCATTTCATCGGATATCGCCTTGCCGATGTCATCGAACCTGGACTTGTACAGATCGACGATGCGCTCCAGCAGGGCGATCCGGTCCGCCAACGGTGTTTCGGCAAATGCCGGGAACGCGGCGCGGGCGGCGGCCACGGCCAAGTCCACATCGGTGGCGTTACCGCACTGAACTTTGCCGATGGCTTGTTCGGTGGCGGGGTTGACGACGGGGAGCGTATTGCGACCCTGAGGGGACACCCATGCCCCGTTGATATAAAAGCCTGTTGGTGTCGTCATGTTCGTCCCTAGGCAATGGCGGCAAACTAATGCCGGTTAAAGCTGACCGACGATATATCTGATCAGGAGGCCAGACGCCACACCCGAGAGAGCCGCGCAAAAATCACCTTAGCAAACCCTGGCCGACTTTATGGCAAGCCTTTGTTCACTCTGAGGTCTTGAGCCAACGCAAAATCCCAGGTCCCTGGCATATAAGGGACCCATCCAGTCCTTGCGCCGCTTAGCGCCTACAGGTATCTTCCGCCCGCTATCCTAGGCTTGGCATTCAAGCCCCGCTGCACCCGTAGCTCAGCTGGATAGAGCGCTGCCCTCCGAAGGCAGAGGTCACAGGTTCGACTCCTGTCGGGTGCACCAACATTTTCAATAGCTTAGGGTTTATTTGCTAGGCTATTTTTCTTTTTAAAACAATTTAGGACATACCTAGGACATATAAATTGCTGCTTTTTTTGCGGCTTTAGTGTTAGTGTTTAAATAATTTTTACTGAACTTGCAGATCCAAAAATTTATAAATATCGTAAATCTAATCGAACATTTAATGGAGGTTTTCATGAAAAACATAATGTTGAGTTTAGTTGCAAGTGTATTAATTCTGCTGCCTGGGGTAGCGTTTGCTGGCTGTGATCACGGTGTTGCAGATAATGGATTGACTGTCGCGGAAGAAATGTCCGAAAAGGAAATTTTAGCGCTGATCGAAGCGGCAAAAGATGCCGTAGCCAAAGTTGAACAGGCTCAAGTACCAAGCTAATAATTTCAGTAGACTTCGCTAAGCAAAATCATCTTTTTTGCCACGCTTTATATCGTGCCAGACAAGGTTGTTTTTTAAGCTAGGGTTTCGACTTTGATGTCTGTATCTTTTTTTACACGAGCACTGAATGTGGTGAGAGTGGTGCAAGCATAGGCCACTCTCACCACGGCGTTTATGTTTGCAACGCACAAGCAAGCGTCACCGAACACGCTTAGGCCATGGTTGTTGGATAGGAGGATGGCGAGGGTGGCGGTCATTTTCCTTTAAGGCGCTGCGTCTTTCGCTTTAACTGCGCGCTCCTTGCCTTTTCTAACCGTTCTTTTAGCCGTTGCGGACCAGCGCCCGGTGCGTGTGGCAACTCCATGAATATTTCCAGCAGCCTAATCTCGTCCTCATGCTTCTTTTGCTTTCGAAAAACGATTGCTAGTTGCTCAAACGGCCAAGGAGCAACACCTCCTTCAGAAATCATCTGGCTCTCGCGGTGAGCCGCGTTCACCATCAGTTTGAGGCGATGCGCCGCGTCATCAAGCCTTCCCTCCCGCTTCATTCTCTTTACCGCTTCGATGTGATCTTCAGACCAATACATCTCACCTTCGACTGTAGCCTCATCCAGACGTGGATAGACTGGTCGAAGGTTACCACCAGCATCGGCAATGTTTTCTGATGGTTTATGATCCTTGCCGGGGTGACCTGCCCCCGTTGACTGGTCCAGTTTGAATGTTAGTGCATCATCCGCTTTTCCTTCAAGGGGATGATGCTTTCTAGTGCTGGCGGTCTGTATCCTAAAGCTGAGTGTGGCCGCTTCGTGTTGTAGTGTCGCCGCCATTGCTCAATGACGATCTGTGCTTCTTTGAGGCTGTAGAATATCTCTCCATTCAGTAGCTCGT
>Ga0181559_10000395_pt1 | contig 39613 bp, 17 predicted proteins | sample 011ome_21_FD_133752 | JGI IMG/M metagenome (GOLD analysis project Ga0181559, IMG submission 133752) | Coastal salt marsh microbial communities from the Groves Creek Marsh, Skidaway Island, Georgia - 011508AT metaG (megahit assembly) | ecosystem: Environmental > Aquatic > Marine > Intertidal... | reverse complement strand
TGGATTAAAAATGGGAAGGAGTTGGATTACGATTTGGAGGCGCGGTTCGAGGCGGTGTTCGGGACGTCGGAGCGAGGCGCCGGGGAGCGGTATTACGTGGACGTGCCGACGTATCCGAGTTTTGAGGTTTTGACCGCGGAAGAGGCGAACGAGCGGACGCCGGGGTTGAAAGTTGATCCGGAGAAGTTAGCTATGAGAGAGGAGAGGGAGTTGGTGAGAGCGTTCAAGGAGAAGTTGGATTATAACACGGGGGTTATCGGAGCGAGTTTGAAGAAGGAGAGTCGACGAACCCACGCCGCGAAGAGACCGAAAGGCGGATTTGGTTTGTTAGTGACTCCGTTAGGGAAAGACGCGACGGAACCGTACGTCGCGGAGGCGGACGGGACGAAGCGACCGTTGAATGACGACGAGGAGGTGTTTAGGAGGCAAAGGACGATCAAACCGAGACGACGCATCGGTTAATATACACACACACACACACACACACGCGGGCGCGCGAGAGAGAAATACATCTTTTTGTCTGTAATTCGTATTAGCGTAATGTAAGGTACTCGTGCGTACATTAGAAAAGGAATAATGCTGGTGTGATCTAACGCGTGCACGCGCTAAATGCTGCTGATGCTGCTACTATTACTATTACTACTGCTGCTAAAATGGTTGCTAATCTAATGTTTCTAATTCTGCTTTGGAGACGTTCGCTTTCGCCTCCGCCTCTTCGCGTTGTTTCTTCCACAACTCCAAACGTTTTTTTTTCTCCTTTTCGCCAATCTCGACGATTTTTCGTCGCAACTCGTCGGTCACTTCTCTCGCTTTCGGCAAATCTGGCGAGTCGTGGTACGGCGTCAAATCGAAGCGAAGGAAGTCGTAGAGGAGTTTTCCGCGTCGTTTATCGCCTAAAATGGTTTGTAACTCTTCCATGGTTTTATCCCCAATCTCTTGGATGTTGCGACAGTGACGCATGACGTTGCGATAGTTACCGGACGTGACTCCTGGAAGTTTACGTAAAAAGTTCACCGCGGCTTGATTGATACCACTCTTGTTATATCCGCGTTCGTCGACGTTTTCTGCATCGTCTTCACCGTCTGCGGTTTTCACGAAATCTTCCGGAACGCCCACTCGCGCGGCTTTTTCGATGGTTGGTTCGTCTTCGACTTTTTTCAATCCCGCGAACACTCGCGCCGTGAATCGTTGATTCGGTGACCATATGATGCGTAACTTTGGAAACTTGACTATGAGCAGCGTCAACTTACTTTGCAAAGAATCCGGATTAATTTGCGCGGGGATTTCACCTTTCGGTTGCAACGCGAACGCGCGATCTTTGTCGAATTCAATCAACAAAATTGCAGTTTTGTAGTGTTTACACATCGCTTCGGCTTGCGTGTATAAACGACCGGATTTCAACGATTGGACTAAATCTGGAATAGCCTTTCTTTCCACGCATATATCTGGAGACAGCACGTAATCGCCAACCTCGAGAGTACACGGTAAAAGCGTGTATCCGCATTGATGTAAAACCGCCGGCAACGTGGACATGAATTCGCGAACATCGACGACGACGTGGAGTAACGTCAGTCGTTTCATGACCCTCCCGCCAGCTTTGCGCGTCGATACCGCGTCTTCTTCCATCTTTTTCTTCAAATCTAAGGCGTCGTTTGCAAATAATGGCTTGTTTATTTTCATCTGGTGCTCTTTATACAACGCCAATTGCATCGGGTTCGTGCCCGTTCGCTGCGCACGCTCTTGTTCTTCCTTTTCTTCTTCTTCTTCTCCGTCGAGTTCGTACAAGCGACCTTCTTGTTCTTCGGGCACGGCCATGTGCTGTTTCATCATGAACAAGCGCTCGAACGCTGCCGTTTCGCGTTTGATCGCGGCGAGATATTTCTCCTCTTCTGTCGAGTTATCGTGCATTAAAAAGTAGACGGTCAATTTCCTCTCCGGTCGAGATGCCGCGAAGACTTCGAGCTCGCGAATAAACGCTGCGTCCGGATCGTACACGACGACGTAGGTTGGCGCGTAAATAGCTAACTGCGATGGGTCGCGCGCATCGATGGAAACAAAGTAAATGCCTTCCTTACGATTTTTTTGCGACGCGATTGCAACTTCGTCGTCACCGTCTTCCTCGTTTTCATTCTTCGTCATCTTCGCGGCTTTCGCATCAATCCCGTCATCGTGTTTTTGTTCCTCGGTGGAATGTAACGATGAAGGGTCGACGTCCGGACGCGCGGCTAGGCGTTCTATCTTTCGTTTATGGTTCTTCTCCTCGGCGCGTCTCAAGGCTTCCTTAGCCAGCGCGTCTCGCTCGTCCGCATGCATGGAGAATACACCAGTTGGTCCTTGGCCGGTGTTGTACCCCATAACGCGCCCGCCTCGACCGATACCCGGTCCAGAACCTCCTCGTCCTCCTACACCTCCTCCTCTTCCTGCGCCTCGACCGCGACCGTATGACGCGGAGTACATATTCCCACCTCTGCCGCCGCCGCGACCTCGGCCTCCGGCCTGCTGTTGCTGTTGCTGTTGCTGCACTTTCGCCGCCGCGGAAGCTTTCCCCACTCGCGACTTTAGGAAATCTTCCCACTTTGCGGTCGAAATCTTTTCCGATCCGTGCGCCAGTAACATCTCCAACAGTCTTACCGCCGTTTCGTCTTTCGCGGCGACGACGATCCTCTGATCGTCCTTTGGCAACTTTCTATCCGTGGCGTCTTCGCGAATTTCCTGAATGACTTCCTCCAATAGCGTCCACTTTGGCATGGGTTCGTACGTCGGGACGACGCTCGTCTCGTATTTCTTCTCTTCTTTTATATTCAACGCTCTCAGCTCCTCTTTCTTCTGCTTGGAGATTTCAATTGGTTTCCTCTTTAACCGATAGACGCGATCCTTCGCCCGTTTAAAAATCTCCCCAGCCGCATCCGAAAACATCCAATACGAGTCGTGCCTTTCCGTTACCTTTAACATTTCGCAATGTTTTAGGAAAGACACCGGGTCTACTTTTAACACCAAATCCGCTAACCGTCGCAACGTTCGTAAATCCCTCACCAACTGTTTCGTCTTCCTCGGCACGACGTTCCACATCGGCTCCAACTGTCTCGAAATCGTCGTGTCGAACGATTTAAACAGACCAGATTGTACCGTCAACTCCGCCACGTCCACAAAATCGCTCTTTCGCAACTCTTTCATGCACTGGTCCATCACCTGCACGATTGCTTCTTGAATTTTCTTCATGTCCTCCGTCATCTCTTGTCGCAACTCGATGACGTTCGGTTCGTGCGGATCTAAACAAGTCTTCACGTTCATTCGAAACCGGGGCCAAAACGTCACGTTCCTCACAAACAACGACTTCATGGACCTTTCCACGCCTTCAAACGCTTTAGACGCATCGTACGGGCGATCGGTCAATCCTCTCATGAATCCTCTTCTGTTCTTTTCGCGAAACAATCTGGCGCAAAAACCTTCTCCGGAAATATCCTCCACCGAGTGCGCGTTGGCAACAATCATCCCGGCCACGTTCTCCGCCGGTAACCTGTTCGCCAATAAATCTACCGCAAATATTCTGCTCGTGACAAAACACGGCGTTCCCATGGCGTAATGTCTCGCGCGAATCGCCATCGAGACGTCCGCGGTGACTTCTAATGGCGGGTATGCCGCGTCCGGATATAACCGTTCAAACTCTCGAATCGTCGCCGTTCGCAACGTTTCCGACGCGCCCACTATTACGACTACTTTTGGTTTCACTATCGAGTCCTTTTCAAATTCTAATTCTTCTTCTTTGTTCTCTTTCTTCTTCGTCGCCGTCGTCGCTGCCTCCTCCTCCTCGTTTGGAGGCAGCAAAAACTCCTCTCCTACGCTCTTCTTCTCCTCCTCCAAAAATCGTCGCATCTTCTCTCGTCTCCGCGCTTCTTTCCTCGTCGCTTCTTCGTGCGACTTTTTTATCGTCATCGCGAGTACCGTGGCCATGCCTAACCCCTCCGCGAGGACGACGATGCCGTCTTTTTGGAGCAATTCGTCGACGATTTCTTCGTGAAAATCGAGTGAAGGAATGGAGACGAGGGACGACATCGCCCTTCCGTCCGTGGCGGTGGAGCGCGGTATCTGCAATCGATGGACGTTCGAATTATTAACGTCGTCGTCGTCGTCGTCGTCGTCTTTCAAAGCAGACATGTTAATTTCATACGCACGATTCGTGCAGTCTTTTTCTTCTTCTTCTTCTTCTTCTTCTTTTGAGAAAACGCGTCGTCGTTGTTTTTGCGTAACTGTTTAGGGGATTTCACTCGATTGTCAGATTATACGACGATGTATATATTACTCACTACTTTTAAACGGGCAAAAACACTACAACTCCACTCTCAATTTACTCACGCAATCCCTCAAAATCCACATTTTGTGTCTCCTATAGGCATCTATGACGTTCAGTTTTTCGCTAGTATTATTATTATTATTGGTTGCGGCTGGAAGCATCTCCTCGGCTTCGCCCGCGCCGCTTTGCTTTTGGACGGTTCGGATCAACTGTTCGCATCGCAAGGCGATGTCTTTGCGCGCGGCGTTTAGGGATTCGCGGTCGGTGTGTTCGGTGTTTGCGAGTTCGGTATCTCCGGCGTAGAGAGCCGCGAATGCGGCTAAGACTCTCGCGTCGACTCTTCCGTCCGATAGGACTTTCAATCGAGGTTCGGCGTCGATCAAAGCGCCGTCGGAGGTTTCTCGGAGCATTTTGCTGGTTTCTTTGTACGCGCGAACGGCGTTTTGTTCTCTGATGTCGATGTCTTCGCGTCTCCAGAACTCGTCGAAACACATGGCGTGCCACATCATGGCCGAGTCAAAGTTTTCAAAGATGATTACGTCGTCGTGCGGGTTTCTGTGCGGGACGAAGCCGTAGTAGAGCAAAAAGTGGTCGTTGGACCGCTCGCCGTACGACATCAACGCTTCTTCCCCGGGTTCTAAAGATTTTTGCGCCGTGAACATAATCTCGCTCTCCTCGTCCTCGTCGGTGATTTCCGACCACGCGACGGTTTCGGTCGAAATCGTCGACTCGACGCTTCTGGTTTCGTCTATATACTCGTCGCCGCCGTGGTTCAACAAATCCGCCAATGGTAAAAGCGCTCGAAAGTATCCCTCCCCGGTATCCCCAGAACTCACCCCGTACGTTCGCGAGTGCACCACCGCGACGGCATTCTTAAACTCCTCCATCGTAGCTCCCGCTAACGCCTCCTTCCCTTCGCCTCCGTTCAAATCGTCGTACCATTTCTTCACCGCCGCGCGCATCTCTTCAATTTCCTTCTCCATCGGCGGGTAACACGCGCGCGATATTTCCTCCTCCGCGTAATGCAAAGGAGACGTTTCCACGTTTTCTGGAATCAACTCTAAATACGGCGCGTACGCACTTTCCTCTCCTTTCTTCCGCTCCTGTAAAAGCCTGCACGCCAGACGCACGCCCCACGGCGCTTTCTCGATTGCCGCTCTCGCGCTCGGCGGATGCCCTTCGGCTTCGTCCACGATGCCAGAACGCAAAGGTAACGTCAACACGCACTCGCCTTTTTCAACGCGTCTGGTCGCTTCTAACCCGCGTCCTCTTTTCTCTTTTGTCGCAGAAACTATGGGTGGTCGCACGGCTAACCCAGACCCGCTGAACCCGCGAGAGACGCACCACTGGACGAGTTCTCCGACGAGAACTTGTTCGCGAACGAGCGCGTCTTCCAACTCTTTCGATTGACATTTTGTTGTCGATGCGTGTCGACGATGAAACTTCTGCTTTGCTTTTCTCCTCCTGACTTGGCCGGTAATAGCACCACCGGTGGTCGCGGTTGGATAGAGAACGCTCTCGCGCGACATTTTCGCTATCTTATGTGCGTATATCTGACGCTATTCTCCGAGCTTTGACGCGCGAGATACGTATTAAAAATGTGGATAAATTGGAAAAAAGTGCACACTTTTATACGCGCGCGCGCGATATGCGGACGAAACGGCAGTCCCCATCTTCCGCTTCTTCAAAGAGAAGGGCTAAAATCCTCCTCTTTTCGATACTCTTCGCGTTCGCGATGGCGTGTCTCGCGCCGGTGTTTCGCGAGCGCGATGCAAAGGAACATCAACATCAACATCAATATCAACAACGGGCAAATACCGCGGGGAAAAGAGAAGTCTTCGCGTCATCATCGATGATGATGGCACCACCGGTATCACCACCTCCTCCGTCGCCAACGATCGATGATGACGATGATGAAACGATATCTTCTTCTTCGTCGTCGTCTTCGTTTGAATGCCCAGACGTGCACAAAAACTGCGAGTACGACGGCGCGGTCGTCGTGGATGGCGTCGCGGTGGGACCGACGAGAAGCATCTCGGACTGTTGCGAAAAGTGCGCGAACGTCGCCGGGTGCAACGTGTACGTGTTTTGCGACGAGAGTTGGTGTAAAGGACAGTGTTGGTTGAAACGGATCGAGAGTCCAGACGTGGAGCGGCCAAAGTTACGGAACGGAGCGAGGGAGGGAGATGTGAACGTGCCTTGGACGAGCGGGATGTTGATGAAGGATTACGCGAAGACGGCGGAACGGGGAAGGGAGGGAGAAGACGGTACGACGACTTCGAGGACTTTGAAAGAACGCGTTTCCATACGGACTCCGGTTGGAGACTTTACGATTCGTCTGAAACCGGAGTGGCACAGGAAGTCGGTGGAATATCTCACGGATTTAGCGGAGACGGAGAACGCGTGTCAAGGCGCGAGTTGTAAATTATATCGCGTGGAACCGGGTTTCCTCGTCCAAGGCGTGTTGAGATCTTACGTCGTCAGAGCGAACAAAGAAACGTTCCAGTTTCAAAAGTTGATGGAATACGGCGACGTTGGGTGGGCCGGAGGATCCGCCGGTCCGGATTTTTTCGTTTATTTAGGCGAAAAACCAGCCACGTGGTTGAAATTTGACCACACCATCTGGGGAACCGTGGAGGATCCCGCGAGTTTAGAAGTGTTGGAAAAGATTGTCAAGATGGACAGTCACACCCCGGGAGGTCCAAACACCATGAGATTTTTGAAGGAAGAGATGCCAATTCATGTAGCGTAGCGCGTAGCACCTTGTAGATTTAATAAAAGAAGATGTGGAGTCTATGAAAGCGAGAAAACACCGAGAGAAAACATCGCGCGCGCGCGCGAATCTTCGTCGCGTCTCTACGTCTGGTAATAAACTAATGTACAAAATCTACCCATCTAGCTATCTATACTGCTTTTCTCTCTAATTATTTCTCTTCTTTCCCGGTGGTCCTCCAGGAGGCGGTTTCGGCGGCGGCGGGTTGCTTCTTCTCGTCGTTTCACCACCTTTGCCTTTCCTATGATTCCCATCACCAGCGCTACTCTCGAATTTAAAATTCTTCACCCTCTCCTCTCTGAGCATCTCATCTTTCCTCTTCAACTCCATCTTCGCCGTATCGTACAAGCTCGATATGTTCGTCGCTAAAATTCTATTCTCTTTCGTCAAGCGCGCGTTCTCCTTCTCCAAAGTTTCCAATTGCGACTCCAATTCGCGAATCCGCGCGAGATTGCTCCTCTCGCTCTTCTCTAAGCGGGTTTTGGTGACTCTCAGCGTTTCCGCGCCGTCTTCGCCTTGGCTGGTGACGATGTCGCCGTAGAGTAAATCGTCTTCTTCTTCTTCCATTCTCACTTCTTCTGTCTCTTCGAGAGAGAAGAGGAGGTTTCCGCACTTCTCGGGAAAAAAAAAGTGTGGAGAAGAAACTCTTCATTTTTTTCTCTAAAGCGCAAAGAGAGGTAGGTTTACACTCTTCGCCACGAGAGCTGTTTTTCGCGTCGTCGTCGTCGTCGTCGTCGTCGTCGTCGTCGCGTTTGAGTTTAACGAAAGAAGAAGACGCATGGCGTCCGACCACCTCCCGAAAGACGCTTTACAAGCCGTCGTTTTGTGCGATTTCCACGACCATCACGACAACTTCCGGCCTTTATCCCATAAACAACGACAACAACAACAAAAGGACTCTTCTTCTTCTTCTTCTTCTTCCTCGCCAAACTGTTTGCTTCCGCTCGCGAACGTCGCTTTGCTCGACAGAACGCTGGAGTTTTTACTCGCGAACGGCGCGAAGGAGATATTCGTGGTGTCCGGGAAGGAGAGCGGGGAATCGATTGAGAAGCACGGGAAGAGACGAGGCGGATTTTTGTGCTGCGAGCAACAGAATAATAACAATAATGGCGGCGGCGGCGGCGGCAGCGGCGCATCTTGGAGCGGGAGCTCGATACGGCTTTTACAGAGCGCGAATTTGGAAACGATCGGCGACGCGTTGCGATTCGTCGAGCAGCAGCAAGTGATTAATCACGATTTCATTTTGTGCACGGGAGATATCGTTTCGAACGTGGATTTGTCCCGCGCGGTAACGAAACATAAACAGAGAAGGAAGAAAGATAAGTTGTGCGTGGCGACGCTGTGCTTCGCGAAGGATGGGAGATGCACGAGAGAAGGCAAGTTTGGCGAAGCGGAGTTGATGCTTGGGTTAGCGAGGACGAGCATCGGTGGGAGCGGCGGCGGTGGTAATAAGGAAGGGAACGAGAACGGTAATAGCAGCAATACGAATAGCAGCAACGACGATGAGTTTAAGATTGTCGCGTTTAAAGAATCTAAAGGTGGCGTCGCAAAAGCCATGGGAGGCCCGTTTATCATCGATGCCGCCTTATTCAGCGAACACGAAGAGGTGGAGGTAGAAACAAACGCTAGAGATTTACGCGTGGATATTTGCTCGCCGGAAGTTTTGATGTTGTTCACGGATAATTTCGATTATCAATCTCTTCGAAAAGATTTCGTATGCGGCGTTCTCGACGAACGCGAATTAGGGAACCAGTTGCACGCTCACTTCATCGATTTAGGAAGAGAATATTGCGCGAGAGCGAGCGATGTGAGAAGTTTTGGCGCGATTGGAAGAGATGTGGTCAGAGGTTATTGTCACCCGCAAACCGTCGACGGCAACTGCGTGCTCTTCGACAACACGAACAAGAGAGAAGATGCAAAGTTTCGAAAGAGCAACTATCGCAAGATCGTGGCGGGGAAAAGTGGAGGAATTTCGGGATTTGAAAACTCGTTCGCGGACGACGACGTGGCCGTGGACGCATCTGCATCCATTCAGTCTGGATGTGTTTTGGGCAGGAACACGAAAGTTGGCGCGAATTGTGTCTTGAGAGACGCGATTCTCGGTCAAAACTGTTCCATCGGGTCCAATGTCACCATCATCAACTGCGTCCTATTTGACGGGTGCGTCGTCGAAAACGACGCGAAACTTTCGCACGCGCTTGTCGGATACGGCGCAAAAATCGGTGAAAAGACCATCATCCACGCCGGATCCGTTGTCGGTACTGAAGTAATCATCGGGAAAAATTTCGAGCTCGCTCCAAACTCTCGAATCGGCTGCGTGCCTCAATCTTCCTGCGAAGACGACGATTCGGACTCAGATTCGGACGCGTCATCGACAATGTCCGGTGAGGATTCGAACGGCTCGCACTTGGAAGGAGACGATCATCATCATCATCACGACTTCGAACACTTATACGGTGAAGAAATGGCCAAGAAGTTTGCCGAGCAATTGCATTTAGAACCGGACGAGGAATGTCACAACGCTCAATCTGTCGGCGTCGGCGGAAAAGGTTACAGATGGGTATGCCCATCGTTCCGCTCGAAATCTCTAGCCCCGGGTGTGATTCCCAAGAAGAAAACGTATCCAAACGAGATGAAAAGTAACAAGAACAAAGCAGAGGAGATGTTGGAAGCCAAAGAAGAAGCGAACGCGTCGGGGGATGAAAACGAAGACGTTGATGACGGAGTGGAGGAAGACTCGGACTCAGACTCCGACGCCGACGAGAGACACTTCCACAAAGAAGTCTCGGAAACCTTTTTGAGAGCGTTGCGCGACGACACCATCGATGAAAATGTCACGGTGGAACTTCAAGGTTTGAAAATGGCCGAGAACAGAACCTTTGCGGATATCGCGCGTTACGTTTTGTGTGCCATGTTTGCGTTATCTATGCCAGCAACTGCTAAATGCGACAAACAGTTTCGTAAACTCTTTCCGGCTGAATTTCCATCCGATGCCAACGAGTGCATTTTGCGAGTGAAAAAACACGTCAAACGCTACGCGCCGTTGCTCGCCAAATTTCTCAAATCCGAAGACGACCAGGTGGAAGTGTTGTTGACGTTGGAGGAATTTTGCGCTGAAGAAGGCGCGTTTAAAGATTGTCAAGGAAAACGCGTCGCGAACGCGTTTGCAAAACTCTTGCATCTTTTATACGACGCCGACGTGCTCTCTGAATCTGCCATTCTAGCCTGGGCGGATGAAAAAGATGGCGCGGACGAGAAAGATTTGGTCTTCTTGAAGAAAGCCGCGCCGTTTGTGAAATGGTTGAGAGAAGCCGAAAGCGAGACAGAAGACGACGAAAGTAGCGACGAAGATTGAGAATAATGCCACTTAATTAGAATCTATATACTTACACTAATAATATTAATACAAAGTTCTGTTATGAACGGAGCGCTACTACTTACTTTAGAGGACGCGACTCGACAGCGACGCTTTCTCCAAAGCATCTCTACCAAAGCGATGGACCCAAAACCCTTTCCCATAGTTTACGCATATCTCTTCACCTTTTGCTATCGCTTTAATTTCTTTGCGCACCCGAATAGCACACTTCAAATCGCCTGCCTTGTCGCGGTACTCGAAAAACTCCGCGTTCGGTTTGTCTCGAATGCCTCTGAAATCATTGCAGAATCTCGCTATTGAGCCAACTTTGTTCGCGTCGATGACAAGGCGTCTATTCGCAAAGCAATACGTGTAATCGCTGTGCTTATCTTCGTCGCCATTCATAGTGACGTATCCGTGATAATCGATGATTTTTTCGTGTGAAGTGAGCTTCCGTGATGCGAACAAGCCGTAGGCTGGATACGCGGGGTGGCTTGAGTCTGTTATTTTCTTCTCGACACAATTTTTCCCAGTGTCCGATTTCGAGTGTTTGATGGTTGATTTAGATTTCAAAGACGGACAGACGTCGTTTAAAATCGATTCAGGAATGGACTTTTCGGCGAATTCTAACGTTTCTATGCGTCGATAAGGCGTGGTGGAGGACATTTTCTCTCACCTTTTTGTTTTTGTTTCATAACTCATTTCCCCTAATTTCAAAGCGTGTCGCGTGTAAAAAAAGTTAGGTATAGGAGTTGTGAGATGAGAAGAAACTGAGATGATGTAAATTTACGAATTCTTGCATTGATCGATTGAATAATATTACAACCAAAACGACGTTTACAACCACGATTGCCAGGAAACTTCCATTCTCGCTAAGTTCTTTGGGTTCAACGCGCTTTCTACTAAATGAATGACGCCCTTTTGCACCGATTGCAACTGGTGCGCATCGTTACCACCACCTTGCGTTTGGGCAATCAACGTCTTCGCGGTGGGAATCGGAGCGATTATTGGTAAGCGTTTCATGGCTTCTTCCACGTTCGCTCTGGCCATTTCGTTGACGGTAGAGGCATCTGGTTCGGAGAAGAACGCAGCGGCAGCAGCGCTCGTTTTCGCGGCGGCATCGTTCGCGTCGACGTTTTGTTGCTGCGCCTGCTGCTGTTGTCGCCACGGCCAAATGGTCAGCGAGTCGCGGAAGTACACGTCCAAGTGCATTCGCACGTTTCGACCAGGGGCGGCGCACGCTTGCGCCGCAGCGGCCATGGTGGCGACAAAGTCACCCTTGACGCCAAACGGTGTGAAGAAAGCGTGCAAGTTTCTCGTGAGACGAAACGGCACTGGTTCTGCGTACTCAACTAAACCGTTGGAATCAAAGTTCGGGTAAAAGTCCAACATGAACACCTTGCCGGTGTTTTTGGCGAAGGAAATCTTCCTTGGAGTGCGACCACCGATTCGCAACAACGCAGAAACGAACGACGACAAAGCCAACTGCTGACACAGTTGTCTCTTAAACGTCCACAAGTGCGCACCATTCGGTAAAGTCTTGTACATGTACTGCGAGAAGATGTTCTCGGTGACGTGCTGACTGGCAATTTCCATGAATGCTTTCAAGCGCAACTCGAGAACAGCTTCTGGACCGCTGACTTGACCGAGAACAGCTGGATTCAACGCAGCTTTGAAGTGTTCCATTGGAATATCCGGATCGCGTCCGTAACGGGCGCAATTGGCTTCGTAGACCTCTCCGTAAGTCCCTTGATTCTTGTCGTCTTCGACCAATCGAACTTGAGGCCAAGCCGGGATGACTGTCGGCGTGTAGAATCGCAGGTTTCGTCGTCTCGACTGTGGATGGCGTTCCATAACCGCATTCAAAGCTTCAAGCAATTGCAACGTGCGCTCTTCACTTCTCGCTTGGGGCGTCAATGAAGTTTGAACCGCAAACCTGTGCTCAGTTCCATCCGCGGCGATGAACGTAATCGCACGGTGGGCGTTGCCATGTCTGCGAACGACTTCAACTTCAGAGTCAATCCATACTAATCGATTTCGCGATTTGGCATGGTCTTTTGCCGCAGAACCAGATGCTGCCGATGCTGCCAAGGCGGTCACCTCTGCTTTATGCGAGCCAGGAACCTCGACTTCACGAAATTGCACGTCTCTTAATTTCGGTAATTCGTCCTCCAACCGCAAGCAATTCGGAACGCGTCTCTCGACGTCTTCGCTCAACTTTCGCTTCCATTTTTTCAACTTTTGAATTAATTGCTCCAACGTTTTAGGGAACGTATCTTTCGCTGTTTTCGAATCTGGGTCCAGATCTTGTTCATAAAGAGCTTTATACTCCTTGACAAACTCTGCATGTTTGGATGAGGTGTCTGGAGAGAAGCACGCTTTGGCCACTCCGGCGAGTTCTTTCTTGAACGGCACCGGAACCTCAGACGTTGTCGCACATGGGTACTTGAAACATCGGTGTAATAACGTGTGCACGACGACTAGTAGACGCTCCTCAGGAGCACAGCCGAATCGAGTGCATAATTCATTCAGTAAGACTTCAATTTCAGCGACCAAATTGCCAAACTTTGCACGAAGTTTATCAACAGTTTCTTTTGCCGCTTGGAACACCGCGCGCGCTTCAGCCAAAGACGACTGCGCTTTCTTCAAGGAAATCTCGCGGTTTTTCTTCTCCTCTTCGTCTTTGGGGACCGGCGTGTTTTCGAGTTGATTATACGTTTGCGTTTTCCGTGCCAGGGCATCGCGCCGTTCGAGTAAGAACGTTCGCAATTGGTAATATACCGCTTGCGGGTGCGCGCATGCCAATCTAGTCAACACTGCTTTGGCGTGCGGCGCTTCCGGTCTGAGCAAGACTAATAACAACTGTGGTATCCAGTCTATCCACACCCACAAAGGAATGGCATCTACGTGTCTTTGCAACGCTCTGCCAACCGCCACGGGATGCTTTGAAAAGCCCAACGCGTGAATAATCTTCACCACTCTCTTCCCGTGATCCTTTGGCGAATGTTTAATGGATTGTAAGATGCACGTAGCTGCTTGCTCAGTCCAAAAGGCTGCTTGACCTTCGATGGGAGTACCATCAGCGTTAAATTTACCCGCATTTACATCGCCACTCGCTTCTTCTTCTGCATTTGCCTGATCTGCTCGCGCTTGGCAAAACTCACCCCATGTGTTCCAAACTTCTGGTAACTGCGCGCACAAGGAAACCGCAGTAGCATAACTTTCATGCGCGCCATCGGCATCGCCTAGACGTTCTTGGAACTGACCTCTCAAGTGGAAGAGTTTTGCTTGATGATGCGGAGCGAAATACTCCAAAGATGTAGAGTCCAAGGCGTTCAATCCAGAAACAGCCTCGCCTTCAATGTCTAAATACGCTCTAGATTGCTCCGAGAGTTTTACGAAAGCTTCCTGCACTTCCACGTGCGGTCGCTGCGTGGAAAGAATGCTCAGAGCGACTTCTGGCAAGCTGTGCTTTCTAGCGATACGAGCGAACCTATTCACCGCCCAAGCTCTGTCGCGCATGCCCAACTGGTCTAGGGAGTGACCCGTCGCGTGCGAGGCAACGTTCGGGTGTACCTCTTGGATGCTCTTTTGCGCTCCTGCAATCATATCGTGCATGAAACCTCGCCACGATAACACTTGATTGTGCCATGGAATCGGATCCCAATCGTTTGGCGTCCGTAAGCGCCACGTTTCCAAAACGTCTTGCACTAGAGTTCGCGAATGTTGTGGGTTTTGGTGCCCCGGTCTTGTACAATTCGCGAGCTCATGCATGACTTTCCGAGACTCTTGGATTTCTGTGATGACGTGAAATGCATGAAGCATCGGTAAGTGGCAATTCGCGCCGGTTTCAGGTAACGACCACCAACGATCCAACGCTCTCTTCACGGCAGCTGCCCAGTGCTGTTCGGCATCGCGAATACGTCCAGCGTGTAAACGCGAGTACGCGCGAACGCACATGATCTCAGACGTTTCTTCAACTTCAGATACGTGTCCAGGAGGTAAAATGTCTCTCAATGTGTTCCATTCGTTCAGACGCCAACTGGTGTGACACTGCAACTCACCATGGTTGACAGATTTCGCAAAATCCGCGAGTAAATCCCACTGGTTCAACTGCTGCGCACACTGAATCCACTGCGCTTCCCAATTGCACACTTCCGTTTTAGACACACCGGATAATTGACCGCTGGTAGCATTTTGCATGCCTTGAAAGAAGACGTCTTGCGCTTGCTGCCAGTGACCGTGCTGTGCGAGAGCAAGGCCGGCGCGCGTTACATCGGCGGCACATCTTTGACGCCACAAACCGACAAGTACGTCCCCTTCATCCAACAGACGATACAATTCCGCCAACGCATCGAAGCATCGGTTTTCTTGCGGGTATCGAACGACGTGATTCTCCAACAATGCGATGGAAATGTGCCACGCGTTGAACTTACCGCCCAAGAATTTAATCAACTCCGAGGGAATTTTTGGTTGCGGCTGCGATAAGGAGATTCCCTCCAACAACGCTTGAATGACATTTGGACGCACAGCTGCCTGTCGTTGATGATATTCTTTCGAGAGTAGACCAATCATAGGTTTCGCTAATTGCAATTGCTCTTCGCGTTGTAAGGTTTGCCAAACGATCGGGAAGATGAGAACCCAGAGGTAATAGGCCACGTGCGTGTTGCGTTTACCAACTTTACGAAGGGGAGCAACCAAATCAGAAACGCGGAGAGCGCCAGTTTGTTTGATAAAGTTCGAGTGACGCGCGAGCAATTCCGCGATTTCGTCGTCGTCGTTTTTATTGCTATCGGCATCTTTTGCCGAAGCTTTTTTGCTCTTCTTCGTGGAGGCTGGAGCAGTCTTGTTACCATCCGGCGGTCCGGGCGGAGGCATCTTTGGATCTTCCGATTCCGGGAATAAACCTGCAACAACACCAGAGTTTGGCGCTAACGTGACTTTTTCATCCTCTGCCAACAGCTGTAAAATCAAATCCAAACCTTGCATAAGCCAAAACGTATCCGCCATGGCATCCCATTCTTGCACTGTTACGATATATTGCAGACGCAGGAAGAGAGACTGCCCGATTGCGACGTCGTAAAGTTGGAAGAACTTATCCTTAAACAGTGGGTTACGTGTCCGCAAGCCAAGTAAATGTTGACGTTCGACTTTCGCAAACACCTCGCGTCGAAGAATTTCGTCGTGTTTCCCACCCGGCGCGCACAATTTATAAATAGCGCCCAAGAGTTTGTTCTCCCAATCCTTTGTTTGCGTGGCTTCAAGACCCATGCGAGTGAGCTGCGCCATCTTTGACAGAAATAAGACAGTTTCCTTATCACTGAGACTACCGATTCGGCGCTTCTTTGGTTTCGAACCAGATATACTGGTGGGAACTGGGGCAGCAGCAATAGCAGCTGTCGTTGTCGATGTCGATATTTTGCTCGCAGTCTCAGTTACTTGGGTCGTTGCCGCCGAAATGGTGTACGACCGCAACGGATCGTACGGGCCTAAAGCTGCATCATCGACCCAATCGCAAAGAGCGTCTAAGATCGCAACCAATACCGCACCGTGTGTACCTTTGTCGTTGACCAGTTGCAACAACATTCGTAAGAATAACTGTTTGTGATCGATAACGCCAGCTGCCACGACGCGAGATGCGACAGCTCTGACGCACTCTGCCACGCAGTGCGCGACAGAACCATATTCGGCGACCGGAGCGTTTTCTTCTTTCGATTTTGCGCTCTGTGAGCGGTTTCGCGAAGATTGTTGTTGCTGGATGCGCTGTTGCTGTTGCGCAGCCGAAACTGTATTTAACTCTTGCGTTAATCTCGATAACAATTTGATCAAGGCAGGCAAATATCGATCCAAAGCCTCTGGACACTCTCGCCCGAGCTCGACGAGCAAAACGAGGACGCCGGACAATGATGGACTATTTGATTGCGAATTCGGTAATGCGGGTTGACCTGTGATTGCGGCACCGATTCTCTTCGCACACGTCTCATCAATTTTCAAACGAAGAATTTTTGCCTCGGGAGATAACAACGCCGAGGCCGAGACTTGAGTCGGCGGTTGGCCTTGGGAGCCCGTATTTATGGCGGGTGGGGGCGGTTTTGCGTCCGTATCCATGGGTTCAGTCTTGACTGTGACTTTATCGTCACCTTCCTTCTTGTCGCCACCATCAGCATCATCGCCATCTTTGTTCTTCGATTGTTGCTGATCGCCCACAGCAGCAGCTGCTGCTGCGGCCGCCGCCGTTTGCTTTGCAACCAAGTCTTCAGGCGTGCGCATCTTCTTCGTCATCGCCGTAGCGACCACTTTTGCAAGCATTCTGTGCGTTTCTGCAGAACTACTCGAGACGCACGGATCGATAAATTGCGCGATTTGATTGACGTTTTGTTCAACGAATCCTTCAACTTCACATTCAAGCGCCAAGTCGAAAACGACTAAACCGGTGCCCAAAGCGGACGAAGAATCTTGTCCCGCTTGCTCGGCCAACGCCAAGAGCTTGTCGATGAACGTAAACTTCACTCGTGCGGTCTTCCAAGTCGTCATCGCTCGTTTTAACAACTTCAATGTTTTCGCGTTGAGTTCCTTCATGACTTGATCTTTGCCTTCACCGGTCAAAAATGCCATGCGGACAAGAAAGTTCACCGTGATCTCAGCCATCGCTGGGGACGGCTCAAATTCTGGCTCGTTATTATCTGCGGCAGTGCCGCCAGCGACGCCAGTTAAAGACGGTTGAGTGATTAAAGAAGGCGCGGATTTGAGCATCGCAGATTGGATGTTAGCATCAGGCGTCCCTTCATTCTTCGAGGATTTCTTCTTCTCTTCCTCTTCTTCTTCCTCTTCCTCTTCTTCTTCCTCCTCTTCGTCCTCTTCTTCTTCCTCCTCGGCTTCTTCGGATTTCCCTCGACGACTACCTCGGGTTGCTTTCTTCGCAGTGGTTTGCTTTTTCGCGCTCGTCGAGGCTTTCCCTCGCGTGCCTCGCGTGGATGGTGCCGGCGACGAGTCCTTCGCGGCCGTCTTTGCCTTTTTTGCCGCGCGACCACCTCTTGTCGCTCGCGTGGACGGTTTCTCTTCTTCTTCCTCAGAATTTTCTTCTTCTTCTTCCGACTCTTCTTTTTTAACCGAGGCAGCCCTACCACGCTTACCGCGCATTGTTTTCCTTTCCGGGGTATCTTCTGCTTCCGAGTCGTCCTTCTTCGCACCTCTGCGTGCGCCACGAGTAGATTTTCTCGGCGTCTCTTCCTCTTCTTCTTCTTCTTCTTCTTCCTCTTCCTCTCCTTCTTCTTCATCGTCGATGGCTTCAACTTTCTTACCACGAGTGCCACTACGAGTTGGTTTTTTCGACGCCGTGGCAGCAGCTTTACCACCTTTCTTCTTTTTTGATACGGATTTATCGTTCTCGTCGTCTTCAGCATCCGAGGCGTCTTTCATATCTTCGTCTTCCTTGCGCGTATTTTCTTCTTGCATCTTGACTTGCGCAGCTTCCTTTAATGCCAAGAACTCCGCTGGGTTCTTGCGACGATCTTCCCAGTTCAAAATTAATTCGACCAGGTTGATGGAAACGATTCGATTTTCAATCGGAGCCGAGGACGGCAAACCTAATCGCGACAAAGAGTTGACCATTTGGGGTACAAACTGAGCTCTGGACTCGTAGAAATGCGACTCGTGATCAACAATTAAGTTCCAGACGTGGATTAAGTGCGGTACAGAGTGACCTTCCTCTACCAAAATTTTCTTTGCGTATCGGATCCAAATTGGATACTTGTGATCGCCTCGCGGAAGTCGTTTCGGTAAGGCCGGCACTAAAGCATTCAGTGCGATTTTGACCAAATCCTTCGCGTCCGGTTGACAGGCACGAAGAAGCGCGACGAAGACTTGTAAAATAATTTTCTCCGGCGCTTGATACGCTTCTAAGAAATAGCACACGTTGACGAACGCAAATTGCTTGGACGAACGGTCTTCGCGCTTCAAGTGGTTCCAGCCAAACTTGATCAGCTCCTTTCGGTGCTTGACGAGATCGTCTGGCAAACATCGAATGAGTAGCGTCGCAAGTTGCAGAAGCTGTACGCGGAACTGTTCGTTGAAAAATGTTGGCACGGTGGTCGAATCGTCGTCCACTTTATCTAAAATGTCTCCGACGATGCTGGAAACTGAGTCTTCGTCGACAATCAAACGCGCCTCGGCGAGTTTCTTAGGGTTCCCTGAGCATCCTTCCAAAGAGCTTGTTAACATCGGCAAGACGACAAGCTTCAGGTTTGCAACTAAAGCGTCTGCATCCTTAGCGGTTTGTTCTTCGTCTGCGTCTTTTTTCAAAGACGATTTGTGCTTTGCTTTGAAGTCCGATAGGAAGAATTCTAAAATAGCTCTCTTCTGCTCGGGTTTGTAACTCCCAGCCACGCGATCGGAGATGAATTCTCTTGCGAAGGTCAAATCGACGCAAGTTTTCATGGACATGATCGGTAAAATACCAAACAAGAGTTCGACTTCGCCCATGCGATCGCGGTCGACACACCTCAAAAAGCATTTTACTAATCGCTTTGACTCTAAAAGCTCAGGTAAGCTCAACATCTCCTCTCGGCGAAGTCGCTCGAGTCGTCCCGGATCGTTCCATCGCTTCCACAAAGCATCTCGAATACCCGTGCGAGTTTTTTCGCTCATGTTCGGCATCATCTTGAGCATAACGCAGCACAATTTGATGGCGTTGAACGAGGCCAAGTCACATCCAGAACCAATTCCAGAAAGTCCCATGGCTTTCGCGCGCGCGATACGCTCTTCCGGAGAAATTTCAACGCGCTGAGAATTATCACCGTCTTTCTTCGCTCCATCTACGCCCGGAGAGTTCGACGCACCCGCCGCAGCAGCTTGCGCGAGCTGTGCCGGAGTCGAGCTACTCGGGAGGAAGTACTTCTTGTAGAACGAATTGTCGAAAATCTTTTCGTAATTCGCCTCCAACTCCCACAAAATGTTGTTCCCTTCGCTGATGCGAATGGTTTCCAAGAAGCGATTGAAGTGTTGCGGTTGATCCAATCGGGCAACGTAAAAGTCCACCGTGTCTTTCGCATATCGGGCTAAAAATTTAGTCAACGGTTTGCGATACAATGAATGAACGTCCGAGTGCACACCGATTGGCGGTAATGCGTTCTCAAGTTGAATATTGAGTGTAACGAGTGGCTCCAAGAACTTTCTCGCCGCGTTTGGAAGCAAATGAAATAAGTTCACAGTCGCCGCGGCGATTCGAGGATCGCGCGCATTCGGTTCTAACCACAACCGTAAATGTTCCAAGAGTTTTTCCCCCAACGTCGGGTTAAACCAGTTTGAAAGTAATTCCAAAAGTTTCTCTAAGCCGACAAGCAACGGCAACGTCAGATTTTCCGGACGAGCTAAGGAGCCAAGAATCGGTCGCAAAGACGATTGCAACAGCTCTTTGCTCAAACTTTGCTGATCGACGACGACTTTCAGGCCGGAGACGGCAATTTCGACTATTTCTGGAGTTCGACTCGTCAAGGATTTGAAAAAGACGTTGACAGCTTTTTCTGTTGACGCTTCAAAAGCCTTTTGCGAATCTTCCGTAGGGAACTTGATCGAGCTTTTCCTCGTCACGAGCGTACACATCAAGTGCGCGCAAGATGCGCGTAATGCCGCCGTCACTGATGTTCTCGAACTCGAAGTTAAGGAAACCAGCGCCTCATTCTTGTTGGGAACGGCCGTTTCCAATGTGGCAGATAAAGGCATCTTGATGTTGGCCTCGCTTTCGGCGATGAGTAACGCATCGCCAAAGAGCTCTAAAAGCTGCGCTGAATATTGCTTGATCATCAGCGAATTTATCTCGAGTTTCATGCAGAAATCAATCACGCGGACGGTATGAATCTGCTCTTCGATGTGCCGCGATCCGAGAGGACGAGACAAAATTCTCGCGATTCTCGCCGGAGAGATGTTCAAAACATCTTTAATTTTAACTTTGCACTGACGTGAAATGTCAAGTAAAGCCTTCTCTACAGCTGGACGAACGTTTTGCGCATCCGACGTGGAAGCAACGGCATCAGCGATGACATTTACGCCCGCCTCAACGCCTGGTTCTGCATCCTCACCTCTTGGAATACTTCCAATCGGTAAGCACACATCAACGAGCTTGTAGAGAACCTTGGATGTCCTTTCAATCTCCGGCGCCGCGTGGTTTGGTAAGCCACGCAAGGCGCGGAGCAAACATAACGCAATCTTTGCCATGTGCGGACGAATTATACTTCTTGGAACAACGTCTAAGAGCATATCGACACCTTCTACAGCACCTGACGTTGATTGCCAGGCAGTTTTGAAAGCGCAATGGCACAAGCGCGGGATGAGCGCATCAACAAGAACGGCGAGCTTTTGTGGCGGCTTTGCGTGCGGTCGAGTGACATATTCTGGCACAGGTCGCTCTTTGATGTTTGTCAGATCAACTTCGGCTGCCTCTGCGTCATCATCATCCGCTGACGAAGCCTTGGCGCCACGGCCGGCTTTCTTTGTCGCCTTCTTAGATGAAGCTTTTTCTTCCTTCTCTTCGTCGTCGCCGTCAACGTCCATGGAATCAGCCGCGCTTGCTTCGAGTTGCTTCTCATTGCTTTTGGGGTATTTTTTCAACTCTGCTTTGTTCAAGTCTTCGCAATCGTCTTTCGATAAGAGCAAAACAGTATCGACGAAGGTTTTCATTGCCGCTAAAGCCGCCTTCACGTGCGCGATTTGACCACATTCCATGGTGTCTACGAGTGCATCCAAAAATAAAACAGCATCAATCTTCTTCAAAGCAGTCACGGAAACTGGCTCGGAGGAAGAAGATCCTCCCTTTTTGTCGTTCTTAACATCACTGATCGTGTTGCCGCTACTGGCGACGCGGACGATATCACCGATGAACAACATCGCAAAGTGCTCGGCGACGGACTCAACAAATCCGGCGTTCGCCTTCTTTAGTTCTGGATCAGCTTCAGCAGACACAACGGCGACGATCAAGGATTTCATGACACGTTCTTCAGCAGCTAATTGCGTCTTTGTCTTGTTGCCTAAAGTTGCTTGAGCGCGAAGGTTTGCTTCGCGGTCATTTTGTCGAGCGTCTTCTGTAGCATCATCGACTGACTTCGTCCAGCCGTTCAATACCGCCGCCTCGACCGCAGCACGTATGGTCTTTTCGATATCTTCTTCACCCTCGCCATCGACATTCATTGCATCATCGTCTTCATCTCTCTTTTTCGTGGAAGCCAACACTTTGGCGACGCCTGAGGATACGTTTATGACCGAAGACAAGCACACGCGCAAAAACGCCAACGCTTGCTTTCGATGTTCTATCAACGCTTCAACGTTGCTACTGTTCATCGTCGAAGACGTAATCGGTTGTAATACACGTGGAGATTCTAGAATTCCGCGCATGAGAGCTATGCATCTATCAAAAGGCACGAGAAAGCTCGTTTCGGGTTTGAATGTCAGAATCATGCGCAAACCGTGCTCGGGATTCTCCTTCGCTTCGAGCTCAAGCGGTTCTTTAAGAAACGCGCGATTTCTACCACCAAGTTTACCTAACAACTGCATAGCTTTTGCGCCAAAAGGAGATCCTGACTGTTGGGGCTTAAGCATAGACCACAACGCAATCATCAAAGGCGTCTCCACCTCAGCTATGCATGGATCAAGAAAGTCTGGATTGAGCGAGTCCACCCAGAATTCTAACGTTCTCAAACCGAGCAAATTCAATTCACTCGTTTTTGATTCTAAAGCTATGCACAAAGGCTTCGCAAGCTTCGGCAAGTGCGGTAATATTGATGATAATCTACCCGGCAAAGTCAAACATAATTCTACAATTGTATCGTGGAGCTCGTGCGGATCTGGACCGTTCAAGTACTTCAACAAAGCATCGAGACACGTCGGTAAAATGGGAAGCACCTCGCGATAGAGCAAATCAAACTTCGCCTGAGCAAGCGCTCGGAACAAATATCTAAGCAATCTAACATATGCCGACGGATTTTCAGTTTCGCGCATCGCTTTTAAACATTTTTCGACGATGGGGATGACGTATGGCGACAACATGGCCTCACAGTTGGAATATTTTGAAACTGCGTGGAGCAACAAGCTAAACAACTTCAAGACAAGCTGCGCTGGCGGTGACTGCGGATCTTCGAGATGTTTAAGTTTGTCTCTGACTAGAAGCATTGCGAGGCAATCGGCAAAATATCTCGAAAGGTTTTGATTCTGCAGTAAAAGATGCGGAAGCTGAACCATCGGCGCCAACTCGAGCATCCCTTTGAAGAGGTCATCGAAACGAATACACGCGATATCGAGAAAGCAACGCGGGTCAAGCACCGCAAAGACTTCAGCGACGTGCGCGCACATTTCAGCGCATTCTGCGCCGCGGTACAAAGCCAGACATTTTACGCCGTTCTTGACAAATGCCGAAGTGCGACGTAACTCAGGCTCGGTGAGACCAGGACGAAGCGGTGACGATAACGCCATCAAAGCCGCGTTGTTGTTTTGCGTCTGCGTTTGTTGCGCTCTGAAATTTGTAACCGACCAGAGAAGCGTTTTCATACCAATGAAAAGCGTCTTGACGATGGCTTTCGTTTCCGCGAGTTCTTTTAGTCTTTCGCTCGAAAAGTCAAGTTTTACCTCTGGCTCTTTTTCTTTTTCATCTTCTTTTTCATTATCGTCGTCGTTATCGTCGTCATTGTCATCGTCGCTTTCTTTGCTCCCTTTTTTGCTTTTACCGCTGGCTTTCTTCTTGGAGGACTTTTTCCCCGACGAGGAAACAACAACCTCTTTACCGTCCGTCTTCTCCGCGATGGCAGCGACACTCTTTTTGCTACTCTTCGCGTTTTCACTTTTTTTATCGTCCTTGGCAGACGAGGAGGAACTGGACGGTGTCTCTTTCTTTTCGTCGTGCAAATGCTCAACCAATTTTAGCAAAGTCTTCAACCTCGGACGCAAAGTTCGAAACTTGGTCACCGTGGCGTCTAAAATCTTCACCAAAAGTACGCGCGCTTCATCTGCGCTCCCTGGCGTCGTTTCTGCTCGGCGACGGAAGATAGATTCTACCAAATGGTGCATCAGCCTCGCGCACGTCATCTGAACGCTCAACGGTAATCGTTCGTCTTGCATGTTTGTCGAAAACACATGCACAGTTTTACGAATCTGCGGCAAAGTAAGCTCTGCACGCATATGATGAACCAATTCCGCTAAGAAGCTGAACGCCAAAGGACGCAAGGTTTCTGCGCACAAGCGTCCTGTGCCTACCAAAGCGTGCTCGTCTAATAACGAGTCCAGATGTTGAAAGAAACTGCGGCAGAAATTCTGAGCCGATAACGCGTGTCTTGTTGCCACCAACAACTCCTTCCTCGTCGAGACGACATCCGGACACGTCTTTAACAAATCAACGACCGCCAGCGAAATTTCTTGTTGGTAAGGAAGTACCAACTGCGCGTGTCCTCTTACGAGATAGGTAATAAAACTGATCGTCTTCACCTGCGCGGATTTCAAATCTGCGAAACGTTCGCTAAGTTTGACGCTCTCTTTGAACACCGTTCGCGAAGTTCGCGCTGAGCATGTCTTTGTCATCACCGGCAAGAGATTTTGCACGGCATCTTGCGCCACGGACGGATATAATTGAAACAAAAGCATAACAATGAGCGGACACTCCGTGCATACTTTGAAAGACTTCAACGCAGGGATAGTCGCCGAGTCGTTTGCCGCTAGCGCCGTGGTCTCTTCCGCAGAGACTTCGTCTTTTTCCTTCGCATCTTTTGACGACAACGCGCCTCTCTTACCTTTCTTCGCGCTCGCTTGCGTTTTTTCTTCCTTCTCCGCGTCTTTCATCTCCTCGTCTCCTTCCGCGCCTTCTTCGCCGGCTGCGCTCCCAAACACCTCCGCCACCGTTTCCGGCACGTTCCCGAACACCTCCCCGGCAAACTGCAAAAAATGCGTCGCTTTTTCCTCGCTCCTCGGTCGGAAATTTCTGTGCACATCGAATGCAATCCTCATGCACACCAGCGCGTTCTTCTCGTTCTCCTCTCTCAGAGGCGTCAGCGCGCACTCCAACAACTGACTCTCGTACGGCCTCAAAACTTCGTTATGCGGTAACCGCGAGAGGATTTCGTATATGACGTTTCGAAGTTTATTCGATTCGTCTTTCCCAGCCTCTGCGCCGTGCATCGGTGGGTTTTCTTTCAATAATTTCTCAAACACCTCGAAGTACGCTTTCAACCAGTTGGAGTATTCGCTCGTGTGCGCGATTTCGATGCTCGCTCGCACTTCGCTCGCCAACTCCAGTTGCTTCGCCGTCGTGACGTTCGAGGCGAAGAATTTCTCCGCGTGCTCGGCGAAATTTTTCGGCACCATGATGATTGATGATTGATGATGCGTTGGTATCGAGTGAGGAGGATGGAGGTTTCGGCTTCTCGTTCAGATTATATGTGCGCTTCTATCTCTTTCTCTCTACAAAGTTGAATTTGCCTCTCTTTTCTCTCTCTGGTTTGAATTCTCAATTTTCCTCTCTCGATCGGGTAAACTTTTCAATTTTTTACCGCGATGAAACGATTAAAACCGCAATCTGAAGCGACCAACAGATTCGTCGATATCGATCGGTGGTGATGAAATCGATTTTAGGCTCGTTTAGGTTGGTTTAGGTGGTTTGAATCGAGGGAAACTTGTGATGGGATTTTGCAATTTGAAAGCCGCAAAAGAGGCTAACCTAAGTCTTTAGGGTGTGTGCGTTTGTGTTTAAGGTTCGCTGCTATAAAAACGCCGTCTATTGTTGTAAAAAGTTGTCTACTTAGTCTACTTATTTATCACGTCCAAAAGGTGAACGTGCTCGCTTTAAAGCCTCTCTTCTTCCTTTCTAACTCTTTCATTACTAAATGGAACGCGTCGTCATCCACGGTTGGTTTCTTCCAAGCGACGCTCGGCCAGAATTTGGCCATCGCTTTGCGTTTGCGTTCGACGACGTCGTCCGGGATGGATCGGAGGATATCGATGGTTTCTAAGTGCCGCTTTTCGGGAATTTTGATGGAAACTTGACGCCAGTCGAAGGAGTTTTCGTACGGGAACTCGATTTCGTCCGCGATGATGACTGGGATGCACCCGACCATCAACGCTTGGTACGCTCTCAACGTCCACGGCGACCAGCCTCGAGGACAGAGGCAGAAAGTGGAGGCGCGCATTTCTTCTCGATAGCACGTTTTATCGCACGAGCTGTGTTGTTCCGTGAACACGACGTCTTTTATGTCCTTGAATGCCTCTTTCATTTTAATTCGTATGCCTTTGGAGTATTGTTTCCCGAGTTTGTTGGCGATGGTGCCCCGAAAATAGGCGAACGTTTTCGCGCGTTTCACTTCTTTCTGTTTCCGCAAAGATCCCGACCAGAACGCTTTTTCCGGTTCTAAACCTGGGATGACAACATCTTTCCACGTGTTAAACTGCTCGGACAACGATCGATCGCCTTCTGGAGTTAAAAAGATGGATTTCTTGATGTGCTTTTTCCAATCCTTAAATATGTGCGGCCCTCTAGCTCCCGCAAACGTAAACACGTGGTCTCTTCCTTGCGTGCGATTCCAAAACGGATATTGATCCGTCACCAATTTCATCGCTTCCAGCCACCACGAATTCGTTTCTTGCAAACCTTTCTTCGCCCCTAACGTTGCTATATTCTCAAACAATTTACACTCCCCGTACACAGGAACGTAAAAAAACTCCGCCTCTAACGGATCTAAAGTATACATCTTCGATTGCATGATATTCGCGTGAATGCGAATTTCTGTCCCGTATTGATCCGTCACGCACCTTTTGTTCTTCTTCAACATTTCCACGTGAAACTTTGGTGGTAAGTTGTACACAAAAATCTTAAACGATACGCCGTCGTTCGACAAAGGCTGAAACGTCGGCGAAGCCGGTCCCGGTTGATACTTCGGTATCGCATCGAAGTAGTGCTTGTTTTCAATCTCCCCGTCGTTGCCACCGTTTCCAAACTCCGTCGTCGCGAATTCGTCCCCTTCTTCATCTTCGCCTCCTGCAGTTTTCGTTACTTCCACCGCATCATTCGCGTTCTTCGCCTCTTCCTCCTCCTCCTCTTTCGAAGATATCTTTTTCCCGTCCTCCTTGTGTGGTTGTTTACTCTTCCTCTTCCCGCACGGCTTAAACTTCTCGCACTTCGGTTCCGGAGGACATCTCTCCGTCTCCTCGCGAAAATTCTCCAGCATCACGATCTGCATCTCTCGACTGACCCGTTCGCTCGCTCTTTTCCGGTACTTTGTCAGGTACGTTTCCCACTTCAGTCGGTTTTTGTGTTCCAACGAAACTTGCGTTTGCAACGAGGAGAAGTAGGAATTGGAGTGCGCCAAGTGGAGAAGCGCGAAGAAGAGGAGGAGCGCATCGACGACGGCGAGGAGACGGACGAGGAAAAGAAGCGAGGAGGATGGGCGCATGAGGCGTTCGGGGGCGTCTCTCTCTCTCTCTCTCTCTCTCTCTCTCTCTCTCTCTCTCTCTCTCCTTCTCTCTCTTTTTGGATGTTTGGAGTCGTGTTCTCGTAGTGAGGTTGTGCTTCTTTTTCTCGTTTGAAAAATTATGCGCGCGCGCGCTCGACTGCACATCTCTCTTTTGCTTGTGTGTGTGTGTGTGTGTGTGTGTGTGTGTGTGTGTGTGACATAACTGTGTGTGTATATAATAATATTTACAACAACAGAAATTAATAACTGCACTCGACTAAAATCGACGCGCACTCGCCGAAGAGCTCTGGGCGCTTCTTCCCGGTGTACATGCAATGGTGACCGTACATGTCGTATAACGGGACGCACTTCAAACCTTTTTGCAAGTTTTCGACGGAGCAGCAGTAATAGCCCAACAAATCGTCCGCGTCGGGGTCCTGGTCGAAGACTTCAAACAGAACTAAATCGAGTTCCGGGCATTCGGATTCGAGTTCGATTTTTTCGTTCCAAACCGGTTGCGCGTTCGGGACGACGCGCGCTTCCGAGAAGACTTTGGTTTGAGCCGAGGAACCTTCTCTTCCACAGATTGAGATTTTGACGTACGTGTCTGGGGCACCGACGAGATCGGCGTTTTTGAACGCCTCCCATCCAGAACCAGCGAGAATGTTGAAGGAAAGTTTCTTCGGCGACGCTCCGGATTTTTTACCGTCCAAGAGAAATTTCGGTTTCTTGACGTAGCCAGCTCCGCCGTTGTTGGCGAATTTACCTCGGTTCATGAAGACGGGTCTGTCCATGCCTTGGAAGTTCAGCGCAACTAAGGAGGCACCGACTGACCACGCGGCGTTCGGGTCGGCGTTGTCCGATAAGACTCGCAAACCTCCCGGGTAACATCTCAACAAGTGCTTCTTCGTAAACGCCAACAACTCCTTATATTCGGAATCACTCGCCATGGCTTTCTTGATCATCTTTTCGACTTTTTTCTCGCTCCAACTACATGATTTTACACCCAACCACTTTTCCGCTTCGTCGTACCCGTGGAACTTAGCGTTGCCTATGGCGACAACGTTTTTCAACTTGTCCGCGACGTTACTCTCTTCCACGACATCTTCTTCCTCCTCGGATTCTTCTTCCTCCTCGTTGTCCATCATGGACGCGTGCAACTCGGGCGCTAACGTCTTGGAAGTTTTCAAAACCGCCGGATTTTCCTTGTCCGAATGCTTGTTCGTCTTCTTCTTCTTCTCAGAACCACTATTTTTAGCGGAATCTTGCTTGTGCTTCAACTTATCTCGAATGACCACTTTGCCTTTCAATTGGTTCGGACTCGGCCACTCCTCTTTCGTGCCCGCACCTTCAGGCGGTCTGTACAACATCCCATCGCAGAAAATCTCCTCGAGCAAATTGCCCATAACTCCCCGCTGTTCCACGTTTACGTGGTTCTCGAAAGTGACGATGACTGGATATGGCGTTTTCACGAAACCAAACTCCTTGATGGCTTCCAAACACGTACGAAGATCGACTGGTTTACACGCCGTCCCGCCGTGCGTAACAATCGGTGTCCCTTTAGGTCCGTCGTAACAATCCAACTCAATAACGCGCCCACCGTGCAACAAAATATCTTTTACCGCTCTACCGCTCGATACGCCGGTCAATTGGTTCCCTTCCAAGTACGAGTTATGACTAGAGTTACGTTTCGATTTTAAAAATATTAAAAAGAAGTTGTTGTCAGTTTTTTAACGCGCCGTTTACAAAAAAGGTACGAGAAGGTAAACACTATACACGACCATTGACTCGAGAGAAAAAGTAGCGATAACTCGCACGATGTTGTTGTTGTTGTTGATATTATAACGATTTGCGCGCGCCTCGACAAAGAAGAAGAAGAAGAAGAAGCGAGAGGAAACCCGCTTTAAAAAATATCTACCACGAAACCAAAATTTACTCACCTGGAGTTTATAAAGTAATGACTCAAAGGCGCGTCCATATCTTCCTCGTTGAGCTCGCTCGGTTTCCCGATAAAGTTCGTCTCGTCGATCACGTGCGCTCTGAGCACGTCCTCCGCGCTCACTCCATTCACTCTCTCTTCCTCGATTTCCACGCTGGACGCTTTTCGTAAAAATTGCGCGGCGTCGTCGATCGAGTTTTCTCCCTCGCGAATGGACCCACCGTTGTTGATTATCACATCTTTCACGTCGAAGGTCGGGTGGAACGAGGAGCCGTTTTTGAACGGGCGATCGATGTTTTTGTTCGCGCGGTGGTCTTTTGAAAGCGCTATTCCCATTTTTCTTCTTTTTCGTTGGTTTCTTCTTCTTCTTCTTCTTCTTTACGGGTGCACGAACGCCGTGGTGCACTGAAGTCTTCTGGGTTTCGCGAGGGCGTTCAACACCAAAGCTCGACCAAAAAGTCGAAATATTTAGGGTTTTATACTGAATCTGTTGAAACCCTAAATAGCATGTTCCTGTTTTTGGATACGCTCATCCGACACAAACCACCACCACACAAAACCGTTGTTGTTGTTTGTTGGTAGCGGGAACACGCGTTCACGCGTTCACGACCGACCGACAAAGATGGCATCATCGTTCACCGTTGCCGCCGCGCAGCCGCAGCGCTGCGGCTTCTCCTTTCGAGCGTCGTCGTCCTCGTCGTCGTCTTTGAAAAGAGAAAGAAGAAGCGCCGCGACGAGAATAAAAAACGAAAGAATGAAAGTCACGTCGAAGGCGTACATCTTGCGAAACGTGGGCGATTTGGACCGAAATCATCTGGAGGAGGAGGGACAAACGACGGATATTCCGCGGATTTTACGACTGACGGGCGCGAAAAGCGTGGTCGGGAGAGTGTCGTCTTCCGCGGTGAATTTAGCGGTGGGAGTGGCGACGGTGAGTTCCGCGCACGCGATGGTGGATTTGACTCCAGGTATGTCGTCGTCGTGCCACGAGGAGAAGGATGGCTTCTCTGATGGTTTTTGATTTTGAAACGGGAAGAGATATTTTCTTTCGTCGCGCGCGCGGCGCGAGCGCGCGAGAGAGGAGGCGTTTTCATTCTCGTTTTCTTTCGTATACGTATACGTGTATATATATACTCTCTTCTTTCGTTTACGAATGCGATTTAACGCACCCATTATTAATGTATTAGTATTGTTATCGTTCGCTGACCACGCTCTCGGTGTTCTTTCTATTTCACGTCAACAGATGGGAAAGTTATGGTGACGGATTTGACGTCCACGAACGGCACGTACATCGACGGAGAAGAGCTCCTGCCGGGTATTCCCCAGGAGTTGTCGGAAGGCGGGGAAGTCATCTTTGGCGATGAGCACTGCGCGAGGTTTGAGTTGGTCATCGAACCGTAGAATGAGAGAAGAAGATATCGGTTTGAATCTCCTTCTTACCCGGATTGTTGTTGTTATTACTATTATTTGATTACTACATTTTCGCAGCGAAGTTTGAATGTTTGTTCTACTACATAAAAAATGTACTACCTACCTAGCATGCAACTCTTCTATAGATTTTTACAAAACAATTCTCTTCTAAGTGTGTCATATTGATGATCTTCATCGTCGAAACTTTACGAAGGATATGATGCACTTGCCTCCTTCGAAGCCGCCTCGCACTTCTTCTATTGTTCCGGCACTCGCGTCGTTCTCTTTCAAAAAAGCTCGGCAAACTTTAGCGACGTTTTCGCACGCTTTTACCCGTTCGTCTTTGGAAACGCTCAGAGGTTCTTGGCTGTACGTGACTCTTTCTGAGGTGACTTTGCCGAACCAAGGGGCAGTTTTTCTCGACCGGGACGCTTCAGAAATGTTGGCAAACGTTACGGTTTCGAACGCATCGTCTGCATTTTCGACTGCCATCATCGTCCACCCGTCCTCGTCGAAACGAGGAGAGCAGCGAAGGCCGACGCGCATTCGAATAGCACGAATTTCGTCGCCATCATCCCCGATCGAAACGGCAAAGCTCCGCTCGAAATGATTCGCACAACGAATGACTACGGCAATAGACGCATCAGACTGTCGTATCTTATGCATGGCGCGACGCTTAACGGATTCAATCGTCCAAAGCGATGCCCAGATATCCGAGATGGCTTTGGATATGGCTTGCGAGTTGTTCGCTTCGCAATACGTCTCTGTTGAATCGAGCGTGGCATCATCGATGTCGTTGTTTGAGGAACCAGAAGCGGATACCGCAATGAACTCGTTGGAAGTGTCGTTTTGTACTCCTGTCAGCGCGTTTTCGATGAATTTTTCCGGCAAAGGATTGTTCTTGATGATCTCTTGAATGTCGTCGCAAGCTTGCGCTGCCAGTCGTTCGTCGTCCGCGTTGGAAAGTAAACCTTCGCCGTACGATTCGAGCTGCTCAATGCGTTCGGCAAGCGATGTTTCCCTGTTGAAAATATCGCACATGCCAAAAGGAACGACGATGCCAACATTCTTGAGCACGCGAAACGTATCCGCCGCTCTACCGCACGTCTGACGTGTAGCCTCGTCGAGTGCGAGGAAACATCCGTTGCCGGTTTCCCAGGCGATGGTGTTTGCATCCAATCGTTCGTGATCAGTTTTTGAAGCCTTTGCAAAAATAATGCTCTCATCATCGTGTGCAGTAATTTGCACACCGCGACTGGGCGAGATGGACACCAACGCGCGCTGGCCAATTTTTGCCATGCTCATCAAGTTTAGAATCTCGTTGGTATCGTTGGTGGAGATGACGGGATACTTGATGCTCTCGTGATTTCTCGCAGACGTTTTCATCGCTTTCATGAGAAGTTTGTCCACATAAAGAATATCCGTTTCGTCGTATGATTTGCCCGTGAAGTTTGGTTGTTTGGATGATGCGCTCTTCTTCGGCGTCTTTTTCTTCTTTTCTGCGCCCGACGAGGACGAAGAAGACGCCGAAACAAACGCAACGCATTTAACGCGATTTGCATATGCCTCGCCGAACTCAAATTCAGTTTCGTTGCGATAGGCGGCATCTTCGTTACTATTTCTCCGCACAACGACAAACAAGTTGTCGTTTTCATTTTGAGCTACTATCGCGTCATCCTTCTTCTTCCTACTCGTTTTCGTCGTCGTCGTCGTCGCGCGTTGCAACGCCTCCTCGTTCAGAGGGCCTTCAATGACGACTATGCGACACGCATCTGTTCTCGCGGTATTCACTGCAGTCGAAGATACAACCTTGAACGTTTGCGCATTCTCACTTATGAATGAGAACGAGGAAGAAGACGAGTTCTTGCGAATTGCCGCATCGATAGCTTTTTCGCACGCATTTAATAAAAGGAGGATCTCAAACGAGACATCTTCTCGCACCGCGAACTCGACGTGGTCTTCGCCAACGTTTTCCGGTAATCCGAGCGCATATCCTAAAATCTCCGGCGTGACAGCGAAACCTTCCACGATTGAGTTCAATTTGCTTTCCACAATGCGCCGAGCTCTGGTAAAACTCCCGCGAAGTCTTCGAAGCGATTCGACTGATTCAGTCGGTGAACTATTCTTTGAACTCCCGCGTGATTTGACGTTACACCAGGTTTCTAATTCGCCGGCGACGGTTTCGCACTCCCGTCGCTCATATCCACTCATTCCAACGTGCCTTAATCCGATAGCAAGAATTTCACCCATGCGTGCCCACTGCGCGTCGACGTTTGGACCAGAAGAGGACAACATTTCGTCGTAAACGTTTGAAGTTCGCGCCATCTTCTCAATGGCTGCCAATCGCAAAAACGCATACTGTTCCAGCGCCGTTTCGCACTGACGCCATCGATGGCGCTCGTTAATCGCCTCGTCCGGTGCATCGTTGCGTAACCCAGTGACTAGACCAGAGCAAAAGTGCGCGCGAATTCTCGTCGCCGCTCTCAAGGCGTTCAAAGTTTGTTCGCCTTCCTCAGAAAACCAACCGCGGCTCTCGTTGATATTTTTAGCGTCATCCTCATCGTCATAGTTGTTGTTTCTACCACTGGTACCGCTCGTATTGAAAGAGGACGTGATCCGCGCCGATTGCGCGGCAAAATGAGCCGAGTACAACGTCGCCACGCTTTGCATGACGTCGCCTTCATCGTCTAATCGATCCCTCACGTCGTCCAATCTCTCAAACACTTGATCGCCGCCTAGAAAGGATTTTAACTCCACGTAAAACGCGTTCAAATCATCCACAACGGTTTCATCAATCGTCGCTTCTTCGTTTTCGTCAGCGTTGTTTAATCTTCTAACTTCGTCTAAGATTCGACGCGTGGCAGTCAACGCGTCCACGTCAAAATTCTTGAGCAAGTTACCCTCGATGGACTGTTTCACTTCCGTTCTCAACCATTCCGGCACTGCGTATTGATATCGATCGTTTTCAACGGCGTTGCACAAGTCGCGAATTTTAGTCAAAGGCGCTACCGGAGTGAACCTCGCGTCAAAGCTTGGCAACCACGGGTTGATGTGTCTCACTAAGCTTGCCTCAGACGTGGTTAATTTTTGACCAAACTGGTACGTCTCGCCTTCGACTTTCTCCACGCTGACAAAAATCGAACGCGCTTCAATCGCCGCTCGTCTTTTCTCGTTGTACTCTTCCGTGTTTTCAGTTTCGTTGCGAGGGATCGCACCTTCAGGGTGCGTGCACTTAATCGTACCCGCAGAAACCCACCGTAAATACGTAGCTGCCGTCGCGAGCTTCTCGTCGTCCAACTCTGGAACGTCGAAACCAACGATGCCTTTGACTGATTCTAATTTCAAATGCCATTTGCTGTTCATGGTGTCGGCGTTGGCGACGCGCACCACAGACGGAGTGAAATTCGATTCGTCTATGCTTTTCTTTCTTCTTTCTTCTCTCTCTTCGCTCTCCTCCGATATTGGTTCTTCTCTTGCATCTCCTTGTTCAACGTCTAAAACTTCTGATTCGTCATCGCGTCGCGCATTCGCGACTTCTTCGTCGGAACCAGAACTACCGCCTTCACCTTTTCCTTTCTTTTGTTCCTCCTCCCACTCTATCAAGCACTCTCGACTCCGCGCCGCCACATCCATCGCCTCCCGTTTCCCTTCTTCGCTCTCGTTTTCCTTCCTCACTTTCTTCGCGTCGTTTCTGCTGTCGTTAAAAACAACCGTAGTCTCCCCCGGCTGGCCAAACGCTCCCGTCACCGCGGCGTCCGGGAACCTCAACTTCCCGTTCACGCACGCGACGTCGTACGTAAACAACTCGACTCCTCTGTTCTTCCCTTCTTCCCACACGTACGTGGTGCTGTTGTTGTTATCGTCACCATCATTCTCCTCCTTCTTCTTCTTCTTCTTCTCGATGACGCACTTCATCGTCACCGGTTCGTCACAGGAGGAAAAAGAAGAATCGCCACCACCACCAAAAATCGATCGTCCGATTTCAATCGCACCTTTCCACCGATGATTTTCCGACCACGTCAGCGCGAATCCTTTTTCGCACTCCCAGTTCCCGAGTTCATCGATTGAACCGACAATTTTCAGCGTCTCGCCCGGTTTGAGTTTCGCGACGATATCGAACGAGAGCCGCGTTTTCGCGACGTATTGATGATTCTCGTCATCGTAATTCCGTTCGTTATGCGAAGAAGACGCCAAAAAAGTTTCTCGTCGTCGTTGTCTTCTTCTTCTTCTCTTCGCGGTGGTGGTGGTAGTACCGACGAAAGAGAAACTCTTCTTCTTCGGAGCAGAAGAAAAAGAAGAGGGAGAAGAAGACGCCACCGCCGCCACCGGCGTTGTTCTCGTCGTCCACGCGCGCATGATTGATTTATATATTGTTAAGTTTTTAACGAACCGTGGGGAAAAAAAATCGCCCTCGAAAGACACTCGTTTTGCGAGACAAATGCAGAGACCTGCATCAAAAGAAAAAAAAATTTGCCCCCACCGCCTTTGGAGTCGTCAAAACAAGTTTCCCCCTCTTCCACCATCAAGTATCTGCGCTCTTTTAAGTTTCGCGAGCGCCCACCATGGGAGAGCACGACGCAGAGCTAAGATATAAATAAATCTCTCTCCATCATGCCGCGACAAAAGTCAGCGCCTAAGCGCGGAATAAAAGATCCACCGACGCTCGCGTCGTCTCCGGACGACGCTAAAGAAGGTAAAGAAGAAGCGATTTCGACTGTGAGCGATGGGACCGATATGACGAGGGAAGCGGACGGAGGAAGCGTGCAAAATGTTCACAACGTTTCCAAAAACGCGAAGAGGGAAACCGAATTGAACGCTGACGAAGGAGAAAAAGAAATGGACGTGAACGCGCTTTTATCGACGCTGGAAAAGTCGCACGAAGCGACGGAGAAGGCGCTGACGGAGGCGATTAGGGTGACCGTGCTCGCGAACGAGGCGCGCGCGGAAAAGACTCGCGCGGGGGGTGTTGAGAAGGAGAAGAACGGAGGAAAAGCGATGACAATCAACCACGAGGGAGAAAGGACTATTAAATATTACCCAGGGGAGTTGCTCGTTTTAGGGGGAACAGGAGCTACGACTACGACGACGCGCGAGAACGAAAACGAGGGAAACAACAACAACACAGCCGCTGCTGCGCAGCAGGCGCTGTTATATTCTGAGTTACTCGAGAGGCACCGCGAGCAGATACAGCGACAGAAAGAGCAACAAGAGCAGCAGTTGATGCGGATACAACAACAGTTTCATCAGCAGCACGTGCGGCAGCAGTTGATGCAGCGGTTGCAGCAACAACAGCAGGCGCACGGCGCTTTGAGCACAATCAACGACGATATGCCGTACGCGGTCGCGTTGGCAAGGCAGCAAGGACTCGTGCGGCAGCAGATGCACGCACAGCAACAACACTGTGCGCTTTTGCAGCAACAAGCAAAGCAACAGGCGATGCTTGCTAATCCGGAGTTGATGCTCACGAATAGCACGCACCCGGGAGCGCTCACGTATCCGTTTAATGCGGCTGCACAAAAACCAGAAAAAGGGAAAAGAGGAAGAAAGAAAAAGCCGTACATTGATCCAGATACTGGGTTAGAGCCGGTGTGTGCATTCAGTCAAGACGGAACGTGCGCGTTTGCCCTCGCGTGTAAGAAAAAAGGGAAGCCGGTGAAGTACTCCAAGTTGAATTTGAAGGTACCGGCGTCCGTGGGAAAGTACATCGGTAAGTTTTGTTGTCAAACGTGTTATTACCGGGTAAAAGCGGCAAACTTGAATTGCGCGTTTTTTAACGAAGGGTGCAAATTCGCGGCGAAGTGCGAGGAGAAAGGCATACCGGTGAAATACGCGAAATTGAGTTATAGGGTACCGAAGGATCATGCAGTGCACCCAGGTGAGGCGTGCTGTGAGGCGTGTCATTATAAGATCAAAACGAAAGGTTTGACGTGCGCGTTCACGCAAAACGATACGTGCGTGTACCATAAAAACTGCGTGAAACGCGGTGTGGAGAACATACAGTTCAACAAGTTGAAGTATATAGTACCGGCAACGCACCCGCTGTACCCCGGTCAACGAATTTGCGAACCATGTCATTACCACTTGAAGACGAAAGGAGAACGATGCGCGTTTCACAAAGACGGAACCTGCGCGCAATTGAAAAGGAAAGATATGTACGACGAAGAAACCGAACCATTGGCGTACAAAGTCTTATCGTATCGAGTTCCTGATTTCCACCCTGTTTTTGCTGGCGAACGCTGTTGCGATACGTGTTATCGGCGGTGCAAAGCGACGGGCCAACAATGCGCGTTCGCCAAGGAAGGCTCGTGCGCGTTCGCGAAATCGTGTCAAAAGAAAAACGTACCTTTGGTTTACAAGCAGTTGAAGTATCGCGTACCGAAGATGAATCCGAAATTTCCGGGCGAGTTGTGTTGCGAAGCGTGCCATTACAAGTGTAAGGCGCAAAACGAAGTGTGCATATTTTATGCTACCGGCGAGTGCCAGCACATCAAGAACTGCGAGCGCAAAGGCGTTAAGGTGGAATACAAGCAGTTAAAGTACCACGTCCCGAAAGATAATCCGCAATACGCGGAATATGCGGGAAAAACGTGTTGCGATTCGTGTTACGTGAGAATCCGCTCCATTGGTAAAGAGTGCGCCTTCGTTCAGGATGGGCTGTGCGCGTACTCTGAGATTAAAACGAAGAGTGCGAAGGAGGGCGTGAAAAATGAAGACGCGAAATCAATGGAGACATTTCAGCCACTAGCCAGACGCGTGCCGGCGACACACAAGAGGCGAGCGGGAAGTTTGTGTTGTAAGTCATGCTTCGAGAAGTGCAAAGCGGGTGTAAAGATTGGTTTTCGCGTAGAAGACCAGCTCGAATTGGATAAAAACGCAAACGATGCGACATTGACGGGTGATAAAAGAACAGAGCCCGAAAAGACGAGGCTTTCGAACGGAGTCGAAGAAAACGCGACGAACACGCCACCGGTTAAGGATTCGCCGAGGAAGAAAGCGAACCGTCAAAAAGTTTAAAACGTAGACAGAGAGAGAAAGCTAGAGTGAGTAAGAGTGCATGCGTGGAAAAATGAGAGAGAAATAGCGCGCGCTTTTGTGAAATATCATCATTTCACGCAGCAGATTTTTTTTTAGAGAGAAACAACCTCATTCCTTTTCCCGCCTTCTCCCTCTCTTCCTTCTCGTCTTGAAATCATGCGCCTCGAAGAAGAAAAAGAAGAGGAGAACGAAATCACGCGGCAAGAGTCTTCCTCCTCCTCCTCATCTTCCTCGGAAGACGACGAGGGCAACGCGAACGTTGCCTTCATCCACGGCAACCGCGATTTCCTTTCCAATTGGAAAAAGTTTTCCCGGGAGTGTTTGCAAAAAGATTTGAAAAATGCAAACTCGCTCGCGTTAACGGAGAAGCTCTTGTCGAAAAATCCGGCGGAGTACACCGTTTGGTGGTTTCGCTTGAGATGCGTGAAGTGGATGTTCGATACATTCGATTCGATGGAGAGAACTGCGGGAGAGATGAGGTCTGTAGAGAGAAGAAATAGTGAAAGCGCTGAAAACCAACGATTCGATGCGACGAAAGAGAAGCTTTGGCGAACAGACGGGGAAAGGAAGGAAAGAATTGAACATTTAGTCGCGAATGAGAAAGAGATTCAAAGATTTAGAGAGGAATTGATAGAGTTAGGTGTGGAGGAAGTGCGCTTGGAGGAAGCGAGAGCGCACTTTCGTAGCGTCGATTCGCCGTTGATTTGGTACTCGGCGGAGACGCTTGCAAAGTTTCGAAGCGGCGCGTTGACGAGGAGAATGCTGGAGAGAGGCGCAGAGGAGTGCGAGAGTAGCGACGAGGATGAAGATGAGGAAGCGTCGACGACATCAATGGCAAGGTTATTTTGGCAACACTCGACGTACGAGGACGGTTTAAAAGCCTTGACTGATGGGGGTTGCCGACGAGATTACATCGAGCGCCTTCGAGCGTGTTGCGAAAAGATGCGAGAGATTTTCCCTCGAACAAAGTACGACATTTTGGACGAAGAGTACGCGTTTGCAGAAGCCATGGCGTCAAAAAATCCAAAAAATTACCAGGTTTGGAACCACCTTCGACAAATAGCGAGCATTGACGACCGCGAGTTTTGCATGGAAACCTCTCTCTTGGATCAACATAGCTATCGCCGCCGAGCGTTTTTCTTTCAATCAAACGTGCGCTGCGATGGACCATTCGTACATCATTTCAACGACCAAATGCGGTCCGGTGCTGCTATTCGTTCGAAATATTTCGTCGAGAATATCATATTGTTCGGCGACGACGGGAAAAAGAATATTCACGCGTGGACGCACTACGTTTGGATTGCGAAACATATCGATCGCAACGCCTGGTTGGACGTGTTCTATGCGAGCGAAATGTGCGTGATGAAAGATCCTAGGAATAATTCCGCGTGGACGGCGAGGATGAACTACGCAGAGTTTATGATGATGGACGAGAGAGAGAACGCATCGAATATAATCAATGGATGGAACAACTCGGAACATTTGAAATGGTTTGACGAGGACGAGACGGTCGCGAAATCAATTTTCGACGACGGTTCGAGCATAGAAGAGAAAGGCTTTGAGATAATTCAGCGAGAAACGAACAAGAACCACGCGATGAATGATTCTCGAGAAAGATCACTGAACGGGAAAGATTTCAAGAACATATGCACGTGCGCAGGCGCCGATTACAGCGTGTGGTGCACGCCTGGACCTCGTTTGACCCCGGAACAATTTCTCGCTTTCGACGCGGTTAGAGTCATGGAAAACGTTCTTGGATTTGACGTGAGTTTGGAAAGTTACGCAAACCCATCGTTTTCAAACTTTTATAAGAAAGAAAGCTACGCGCCAGACTCAGAAGCGGCCGTGAATTACGTCCTAGGTCTCTTTGCGCTCATGAAAAAAATGTCCGGGCCAACCCTTCCGACTTTCGAGCGCGAGATGAGAGCCGCGTTCCTAAAACAATCCGAGAAGAAAATCAATCAAATGAATGCGCTCACCAAGCGCGATTACGAGGCAAAAATAGCACTCGGCGAAAGCCAAAAAGATTTCCCGAACATTAGAATAGAAAGCGAAGCGCAGTTCGAGCGAGAACTGAACGCATTTAGGCGATTGAAAGTGTGCGCGAATCTGAGCGCGGCGCAAGTCAAAGCCTTTCGCGAACGACTCGAGGGGAAAGACGAGGAGGAACTCAGAACGCTTTCGTCGAATCCGTCCTCGGCGCGAGATTCTGTAGAAGACGGGTTGTCTGCGAACGCGCAAAAGTCGCTCAAACGGTGTCTCGTCGCCGATCCGGTCCGATCGAACTTTTACAAAAACCAGTTTTGGGCGTTAAAAGAAAGAGAGAGGAGCTCGCGGTAGGTTATTTTTTCCGGGTATGATCGTAGAAGAACTTAATTGTCCGGTGATACGA
>Ga0181559_10000394_pt1 | contig 39623 bp, 32 predicted proteins | sample 011ome_21_FD_133752 | JGI IMG/M metagenome (GOLD analysis project Ga0181559, IMG submission 133752) | Coastal salt marsh microbial communities from the Groves Creek Marsh, Skidaway Island, Georgia - 011508AT metaG (megahit assembly) | ecosystem: Environmental > Aquatic > Marine > Intertidal... | reverse complement strand
CCCGCCGAATAATTCGAGTTTTGAGGCTGAAGCAAAACTTAGTTGCAGAGTTAATAAAAACTTACCCCTCCAGCCTACCAAACCCCTACTCCCCGCTAAGGCCTTCATAGCCACAGAGCGACCCCATCACTCGTGCAAGTAGTGCCAGAACACAGGCACTTCATAGAAACTCGATGCGCAACGGACGCACATGCGGAATCCACCGCATTTTCAGTGTACATCTGAACGGACAACAGCAACAACAACAGTCGGCCTTTAGTCCCCTTTTTGAAAACCATTGATGACCGAGACTACTGGGGTCTACTTCAGCCAACATGGGACCCTATCTCATGCTCGCCAGGCGGATCTGCCGCGCCGGATCGTCTCGGCAACAGAGACCCCGGCAAGCTGGTCCGGATTTTCCAGGGGGTTCCGATCGAGAATGGCGAAATCCGCGAGCTTGCCCGGCTCGATTGAACCGCGTTTGTGCTCTTGAAACACCTGCCAGGCAGCATCTGCGGTCTGTGCCCGCAGAGCTGAGAGCACGCTGATCCTTTCGTTGGCGCCCAGAAGCCGCCCGCTAGCTGTCACACGGTTCACCGCGCTATGGGCCAGATGGATGGGGCGGGTTGGTGTGACCGGTGCATCGTTGTGGATGGTGTACCGGACACCGTGGCGCGCGGCTGACGCCGCCGGAGAGATGCGTTCGGCCCGTTTGGGACCGAGGAACGTGTCATAGTGGCGATCCCCCCAGAAATGAACATGGGCCGAGAAGAAACTGACGGTGATGCCCAGATCTGCCATGCGCTGAAGTTGGTCGTCGCGCAGGGTCTGCCCGTGGATGATGGTGTGCCGGTGATCGTTGCGCGGGGTGGCGGACAGGGCGTCGGCAACCGCGGAAATGAACATGTCGGCGGCACCGTCCCCGTTACAATGGCAATGGATCTGGTGGCCCAGATCGTGCAGTTTCCTGACCTCGCTGCGGTGGTCCTTCTCGGACACATAGGACATGCCGCAGGGAAACGCCGGATCGAGAAGCTTGTGATAGGGCGTACTCAACAAGGCGGTTTGCAACTGGAACGCCCCATCGGTAAAAAGCTTCCGCGGTCCGAGGGTGACATGCGGGTTGCCGGGCCAGTTCAGGGCGTCAGGGCCATTGCTCAATGCGGGCTCCAACTCTCCGGCGGGCAGGAGCACGAGGTCGAAACCGGGGTCCGTATTCGCGGACAGGGACGCGAAATGGTCGAGCATCGTGCGGCTTGTCCAGGCGTTTTGGGCATAGGTTACGCCATATGCGAGATATTCGTCACGGCAGGCGTTGAACCCCTGCCAGAAGCGCGCCCGGTCGATCTGGAAATCGGCATCGCCCAGCACGCCCATGGCCGAGATGCCTTCGATCAGGCCGGTCAGGGCACCGGTTTCGGGATCGCGGCCGAACCGCCCGCCAAGGGGATCGGGCGTGGTGCGGTCGACCTCGTGGCGTTCCAGCGCCAGGGAGTTGGCCACGCCGTTATGACCGGAGGCATGCGTGACCCAGACCGGATGCCTGAGCGAAACGCCGTCTAGTTCCTGACGGGTGGGCATGCGGCCCTCGGCGAGGGCGGTATTGTCCAGCCCGACGCCGAAGACCCATTCGCCTTCATCCGTCTTCGCCGCGCGGTCGGACAGCTTATGCAGGATCTGGTCCATGCAGGGTCGGGCCTGGCCTGGATCGGTGCTGAGGTCGACACGGTATAGCCGGATGAAGCCCGGATCGGGAAAATGCCCATGGGGGTCGATGAAGGCCGGAAGCATCGTTCGGCCCTGCAGGTCAACCATCTCTGTCGACGCGGGCATCCGTTGCCGCAGATCGGCCTCGGGGCCGACGGCGGCGATGGTCTCACCATCCGTCAGCACGGCGTCGGGGGTCGTATCGGCGGCGTCCATCGTCAGAATATGGCCATTGACATAGAGCTTGTGAGACATCTGTTGCTCCTTCGTCGCTTCAGAACACTGTTCTGGGAATGTCGATGTTCCAGTCACGGGTGAAAATACGGTTGCCGTCCTCATAGGCGGATATCCGGCCCTTTAGGATGAAATTTGACGCATCGCAGGTGACCACCAGGTCGCTTTCGGTCCGGATATTCCATCTGTCGCGGGCAAAGCTGAAATCCGCCTTATATTCGATACAGGCCGACAGAGGGTCGCCATCGGTGATCCTGTAGTGCTGCGAATTGCGTGACCCGTAGGTCAGATCGATCTCGCTCAGCCGGAAGGCGCCGCCGTCGAATTCGACGTCATAGGTGACCTCGCCGGTTTCGACATTGCGGCTGATGTGCCGTGTTCCTTTTGCCGGTGTGATGATGTCATGCGCGGGCGGATCAGCGGCAACGGGAGGGCCGAAAGGTGTTACCACTTCTTTGACGGCGATGGAGTTTCGAACCGGCAGCTCGAGCCGGCAGCCCGACAGATCAAGGCAGAGCGTGGCCTCTTCAGCCACCGGCCAAGCCATCGGCCAGAGCTGGCTGGACAGGGCAAGACGCAGCCGATGGCCCGGTTTCAGCGACCAGCCGGTGTCGTTGAGCCGGACGATCACGTCCATGACCTCGCCGGGCGTTACCTCGGCCAGGACCTCGCGCCCCTGGCGCTGTCTGAGGTTGAGGATGCCATAGCTGATCAGGGTTGAGGCGCCATCAGGAGCCACATCGCAGAGCCGCGCGGCGATCAGGCCGCAGGGGCGGTCGCTGGACAGGCGTAGATGCGCGCGGGGCGTGCCGAGCAGATCGAGCGGGGCATCGAGTGGGCCGGTATCGAAACAGGTGGCTCGGGCGTCGTCGGAGCTTTGGTCCTGGGGCAGTTCTGCCACGCCTGAAACGGGCATATATTCCCCGGTCGCGAGGCCCAGTGTCACCGGGGAGCGGACCGTTGCCGTGCCGTTGCCCGCGCAATCCGTGTCCAGGAGCGTACCGGGTTTCAGCGCGAAACGTTTCTGCGAGACATTCTCACTCGGCCAGCCCGGCTCTGCAACCCAGCGGCCCGGTCGGTCACTGGGGTTGGGGTCGGGCATGTGGCTGTCCTGCAGGTAGGCCAGAAAGGCGGGAGCCTCCATCACCCCGTTGTCGATGCCCTTCAGCCAGTGGTCAAACCATTCCTGTGCCAGTTGCAGGAACCCTGCCATTGGTTCAGGTCCGCCGAGATTGGGAAAGACATGTGCCCACGCACCGGACACGGCGCGACACGGCGTATCTATATTCTCAAGCAGACGGATCATGGTGTTGGGCCAGCAGTCGTTCCAGCCGCTGACGCCCAAGACCGGCACCTTGATCTTGTCGTAGTCCTCGCAGACGGACCCTAGTTTCCAGGTGTCGTCGCGTAACTGATGGGTCAGCCATTTCTCGGCGAACATCGGTGTGTTTTCCAGCCGTTCAAGCCACATGTCGCGCCAGGCATCGCCGACAACCGCCGGATCGGGCGGCCGGATGCAATAACCGAACATGACCCCGCCCCATCCCAGCCCCTGACCGGGATAGCCGCCCAGCAGATAGCCGGCATCATCATAATAGCGGTCGACCGAGGCGCCGACCGGTATGATGGCCTTGAGAGCGGGCGGCTGATGCGTGGCCGCCTGCATGCTGGCGATGCCGCCCCAAGACAGCCCCATCATTCCGACATTCCCGCAGCACCAGAGCTGCCGGGACAACCAGTCGATCACCTCGACCGTATCTTGCTGTTCTTGAGGGGAATATTCATCCAGCATGATACCTTCGGAATCCCCATGCCCGCGCATGTCCGGGCGGATGCATGCATATCCGCGCGCGGCAAGCCATGCATGATTTTGATGATCCCGCATCGCGTAGGAATCCCGCTTACGGTAGGGAATGATTTCCAGAATGGCTGGAACAGGATTGCTGCTGGCGTTCACCGGCAGCCACATCTTGGCCGAGAGGCGCACGCCGTCGGACATCTCGATCCAGACATGCTCGATGATTTCTATCTCGTTTAGGACATCAGCGGTGTCTGGTTTCATATCGTCTGTGAGCATCATGCCGTCACCTCGGGCGTCAGAGGCGCAATACAGCGCAGACCATGGCCATCCTGAACCTCCCATTGTGGTATCTGAACGCAGATTTCCTGCGCAAACGGGCAGCGTTCGCGGAATTCGCACCCGGCCGGGCGGTTCAGCAGGCTTGGTGGTTCGCCCTTGAGCGCGATCCGGTTCAGACGGGCATCGGGGTCCGGTTCCGGGTTCGCGCTGAGCAGGCAGCGGGTATAGGGGTGGCGGGGCGTTTCGAAAATGTCATGGGTGGTGCCTTCCTCGACCAGACGCCCCAGATAGAGGATTCCCATCCGATCAGCGACATGACGCACGACATTGAGGTTGTGGGTAATGATTACCATCGCCAGGCCCAGCCGCTCGCGCAGGTCGTTGAGCAGGTTCAAAAGCTCGCCCTGCACCGACACGTCGAGACCGGCGGTGGGCTCATCTGCGAGGATCAGCTTGGGCTCCAGCGCCAGTGCGCGCGCTACGCCCACACGCCGCGCCTGACCGCCCGACAATTGATAAGGATAGCGGTCGACGAAATGCGCGGGCAGGTTCACCATCTGCAATAGCCGCCGCGCCTCGGCGTCAAGGTCGCGTTCCTTCATGCCCTGAATGCGGTAGGGTTCGGTGATCAGGCTGCCAATGGTCAGGCGCGGGCTGAGGCTGCCGACCGGATCCTGAAACATCATCGAGATGTCCTTGCGCAGTGGCCTGAGCGCGCGTTCGGGCAAGCCGCGGATTTCCTGACCCGCAAATTTGACCGACCCTTCCTGCGCGGGCGCGAGCCCGGCGATGGCGCGGATCACCGTGGTCTTGCCCGAGCCGCTTTCGCCGACAAGCGCATAGGTTTCGCCCGGTTTCACCTTGAAACTGACCCCGGCCAGCACGTTTACCGAGCCGAAGCTGGTCTTGAGATTTTCGACGCTCAACAGGCTCATGCCGGGACTTCCTCGTGGTTCAGCCAGCAGGCGGCGCGGTGGCCTTCCTTCAGCGTTTCAAGCGGCGGCACATCGGAGGCGCAGCGCGGCATCGCCCGGTCGCAACGGTCCCGGAAGATGCAGCCGCCTGGCAGGTCAGCGAGATCGGGCACTTCGCCAGGGATGGTGGGCAGCACGCGAGCACGCTCCTTGAAGTGACCCGGGTCGCATTCGATCAGGCGGCGAGTATAGGGATGTTTGGGATTGTGGAAGATTTCGCGCACGTCGCCGCTTTCCACGACCGCGCCCGCATACATCACCACCACGCGGTCGCAAAGCTCGGCGATCACGCCCAGATGGTGCGAGATGAAGAGGATCGCGCAATGCATTTCACGCTGGAGTTCCTGAAGCCGTTCGATGATCTGTACCTCGAGCGTGGCATCTAGCGCGGTTGTCGGCTCATCGGCGATCAGCAGGTCCGGTTCGCTCATCAGCGCCATGGCGATGGCGATCCGCTGGCGCATGCCACCGGAAAACTCGTGCGGGAACTGGTTGAGGCGTGCTTCGGGATCGGGAATGCCCACAAAACCAAGCATTTTCGCGGCCCGCGCCCTTTTTTCCCGCACCGATGCACTGGAGCGGTGTTGGATATCCACCATCTGCTGACCAATCGAAATCACCGGGTTATGGGTCTGCATCGGATCCTGAAAGACGATGGAGATATCCGAGCCGCGCAGATCGCGCATCTGCCGGTTCGACGCCATGAGCAGGTTGTCGCCCTTGAACCGGACCTCGCCGTTACGGAACCGCATATTGGGGGCGGTCAGGCGCAGGATTGATGAGATCAGGGTCGACTTGCCGCAGCCGCTTTCGCCGACGATGCCGACGATCTCGCCCCTGCGGATGTCGAAGGTGATGTCCCGAAGCGCCTTGAGGTCTCCGCGAGAGGTTTCATAAACGACGCTGAGGTTGTCGATTTCGAGAAGTGTCTCGGTCATCTGTTCTTCCTTAGTTTGGGGTCGATCACATCGCGCAGGCTTTCGCCAAGGAAGGTGAACCCAAGCGTGGCGAAGATGATCGGCAGGCCACCCCCCACAACGAGCCAGGGGGTTTGCCGGATGAGGGCGTAGCCGTCTTTAAGGAGCGCACCCCAGCTGGGGGTTGGGGGTTTGACACCAAGACCCAGGAATGAAAGCCCCGCCTCCAGCGCGATCACGGTGGGGATGTCCATTGCCGCCAGCACCGCCAGAACGCCGATGATATTGGGCAGCATGTGAACGCCCAGAATGCGGGCCATGCTGGCACCCATCGAGCGTTCGGCAAGAATGAACTCGGAATTGCGCAGCGTCAGCGTCTGGGTGCGCGCCACCCGGCCATAGGTCGGGATCGAGGTGGCCATGACCACAAAGACCACGGTCTGTAGGCTTGGCCCGACCAGCGCCACCACCGCCAGCGCGAACATCACCGTTGGGAACGACCGGATCGTGTCGAAAATCAGTATCAGAAAGTTGTCCAGCCATTTGGGGCCGTATCCGGCAAGCATGCCCAGTGTGAGGCCGATCGCCATGGCACCGAAGACCGCCGGCAGTGCCACCTTGAGCGCAACCTGACCGCCCATGATCACCCGGCTGAACGTGTCGCGGCCCAATTGATCCGTGCCCAGCAGATGCGTGAGGGACGGCCCCTGCATCCGGTCCTTGATATTTATCGCGACCGGGTCGTAGGGCGTGATCCAGGAGGCAAGCAGGGCGCTCAGCACGATCATGCCGACGATGATCAGACCGGACAGGCCCAGCGGATCCCTGGCGACGCCGCGGATGATCGTGCCCAGTTCGGAACGGGAATTTGCCATCTCGTCCCCTCCTCAGACCGAATCCCGGGCGCGTGGATCAAGCCAGGCGTTGACCAGGTCGGCAATTGCGGTGGAAACGACAAAGAGTGCCGTCGAGACCAGAACTGAGCCCATCACGATCGGATAATTACGGGTGGTGATGCTGTCGATCACAAGCTTGCCGAGGCCCGGCCGGGCAAAGACAATCTCGGCGAAGACCGCTGCGCTTAGTAGGAAGCCGATGCCGACACCGATCACGGTGACCACCGGCAGGATGGCGATGCGCAGGGCGTATACCATGACGATCCGATTTTCACTTAAGCCGAAGGCGCGCGCGGTGCGGATGTGGTTTTCGCCCATCACTTCGAGCATCGAGGCGCGTACCAGCCGCGCGATGTAGCCGACCCAGCTGAGCCCGATGGCAAAGGCGGGAAGTACCAGGTGATAGAGTTTGTCACCAAGACCTTCGCCCACGCCGATGGCCGGAAACCATTTCAGCTGCACCGCGAAGACCAGAAGCGAGAGGAGCGCCACCACGAAGGCGGGCGCCGCCACGAAGCTAACCGACAGCGCGGCGGCAAAACGGTCGATCAGCGTGTTGGGATGGGCCGCCGCATAGGCACCCAGTCCGATACCCAGCAGGGCCGACCAGAGGATGGCCGCGAATATCAGTTGCAGCGTATGCGGTAGCTGCTGGAACACAATCTCGGTCACAGGGCGTTCGGAAAACACATCGATGCCCAGATCGCCCTGCAGCATGTTGCCATAAAAGATCAGCAGTTGCTTCCATATCGGCTGATCCAGGGCCAGCTTGGCGGTCAGTGCGGCCTGCAGCTCGGGCGTCGCCCGGGGCCCCAGCATGATCTGCACCGGATCGCCGGGCACGGCCCGGATCATCAGGAACATCGCGGTCACCGCCACGAACAGGATCAGCGCCGCCAAAGCGAACCTTTTTACGGCATATTTCAACATGACGGCGAGGCTCCTCTGCGAGCGTGATTCTGGGCGATCAGGCTCGGCCGGCAGCCCGCGCCGCCGGCCGGAAGGTCGTCAAAGCCAAGAGATCAGGCTTTGCCGAAATAGCGCAGCAGCGGCAGCCCGTCGGGCCGCAGTGCCGGGGCCACGCGGGCCGAGTGGATCACCGGTGTCGCTTCGTGGGTGATGAAGCGGTAAGCGCCGCTTTCTTCCATGATGTCCTGCGCCTTTTGATAGAGACCTGCGCGACCGGACGGATCGGAGATCTGCGATGCCTGGACATGGAGTTTGTCGAACTCTTCATTGCGCAGGCGTTCCCAGTTCCAGATGCCGGCCTGTTCCGTGGTGAACCAGGCGGTCGCATAGGAGGGATCGGCCGCCATGGAATAGCGGTTGAGCACAAGCTGCAGGTCTTCGTTGTCGCCGCTGGCCCAGAAGGCCCCGGATTCCAGCACGTTGATTTCGAGCGTGATGCCGATGGCCGCAAGCTGCGCCTGAATGACCTGTGCCATGGTGGTGTAGGTCGTCTTGTTCAGGATATCGAGGGTCAGGGTGACATTGCTTTCACCCGATTCAGACATCAGCGCCATCGCCTTTTCAAGATTGGCCTCAGGCGGCACCAACGATTCCGGGCGGTTTCCGGGCAGGCCCGGTGCGATGATGCCGGTCGAGGGCGTGGCGGCGCCGAAATAGGAGGCCTCGAGCAGCATCGGCACGTCGATCGCATGCTGGATCGCCTGACGCAACTGCAGGTTCTGAAGTTTGGGGTGATCCAGATTCATACCCAGCCAGACATAGTAGAGCGACGGGTATTCTAGCAGCTTTCCGCCATTGGGCAGGCCGCCGCGGTAACGCTCGACCGAGCCTAGGGAAACACGAGTGAAGTCAAGTTCCCCGGCTTCAAAGGCGATTTCGGCGGTGTTTTCATCATCGATCGGATAAACCTCGATCGTCTCCCAAGCCGAGGCCTCGCCCTTCCAGTCGGGGTTGCGCTTGAGCACGGTCTTTTCCTTCGCGCTCCAGCTGTCGCGCAAATAGGGACCGCTTTCAGCCACCGGATCGCTGCCAATGCGCCCGCCCGCCGCTTCCACGGCGGCCTTCGAGACGATATTGCCCACCGAATAGCACAGCGCGATCGGGAAAAGCGGCGCATAGGGTTCGTTCAGAACGATGGTGCCCTCACGCTCGCCGGTTACGTCCACATGGCTCAGCGACCCGAAATCGGGTTTCAGCGGCGATTCAAGCGCCGGGTCGATCACCCGTTCAAACGAAAATTTGACATCCTCGGCGGTCATCGCGCCGAAGCCGTTGGTAAAACCGACATCATCGCGGAGGGCAAACTTGACATGGGTTTCGTCAACCTGTTCGATCATCGCCGCCGCATCCATCTGCCAGCCCCATTCCCGGCCTGGCTTGTATTGCACCAGCTTGCTGTAGATTGAGCTGTGAATTTCCTCTTCCACGACACCGACGCTATGGGCCGGATCCATGTTGGGCGCATCCCCATAGGTGCGCACCCTGAGCGAGCCGTCATCGGCGGCAAACGCTCGGCCTGCCATGCCGGAGGGCAGTACCGACGCTGCCCCGAGCGCGGTTGCGCCCCTTAGAAATTTCCGCCGGCCCATCGGAGCCTTGATCCATTCGAGTTTCATGCTGTTCTCCCTTATGTAGATTTTAAAGAAGCCCGCGGGGGACGGTTTCCCGCCATTCCCGGGTCAGGACTTCGGTTTGCGCGCCGCCTTCGGTGGCGCAGAGTTTGCGGTAGAGATAGAAGTTTTCCTCATCGCAGGTCATTTCGTTTTCGGTGTCGATGGCAACCTGCCAGCCGTCGCGCTCGAAGGTGAAGTTCCAGCGCGCCCGGAACGTCGCCGTGACCGGATTGTCGGGGTGGATCGAATAATGCATGCGCACATCGCTGCCCACGATCAGACCGTGATACGGGTCGCGCGTCTTGCCGTAGTCATCGAATGTATCGAGAACTACTCTGCCGTCCGCCATAACCTGCGCTTTTGACGTGCCATCCTGCGCGCGCAACTCCTCAGTTTCGAGCACCGGATAGGTCAAGGCCGGGCCCGGGTTGCAGGGGCTGTGTTCCTCCTGCGTCTTGCGCACTGGCAGCAGAAGTGCGCAGGCATCGCTGTGCAAGGTGACGGTTGCCAGACTGGGCGCGGGCCAGACGATCGGCCAGTAGGACGTTGACAGCGCCAGCCGCAGCACATGGCCCGCGCGCAGGCGGTGCGCACAGGCGTTCAGCTCGATCTCGGCTTCGTAAACCTGGCCGGGCACCAGTGCCTCGGGCGCTTCGTGGCTGCGGGTATGGGTCAGGTTGAAAGGCCGGTAGGTAATGCGCTGAGAGACCCCGTCGGGTGATACGTCACACAGCCGCGCAACAAGCTGCGCCACCGGCTGATCCGCGCTGAACGCGATCTTCAGTCGCGGACGCCCCATCAGTTCGAGCGGTTCGGAAAGCGGCAGGTCGAAGCAGGCGGAAAGCGCGTCGTCGCGCGCCTGATCCCCGGGCAGTTCATTTTCGATCCGCATGCCGGGGCAGAAATACCCGCTTTCCTGTCCGATATGGGCAGGGCTTGAGATCGCGAGCTCTCCGGTTGTCGGGGCGTCGGTAAGCCTGCCTTCGGCAAGGTAAAAGCGCTGTTCGTTGATGTTGGGAGACGGCCATTTTTGCTCGGCAATCCAGCGCCCCCGGCGTGGTTTGTTCTGGGCAGTGGGGTTGAAATGTTCCTGCATGTAAGTGCGGTAATCGGGAAGGTCCTCGGCCCCGTTCTCTTCAAGCTTCAGCCAGCGGTCGAACCATCCCGTCACCTCTGAATGAAAATCGGAAGGGTCGAGTTTGGCAATATGTGAATAGCGGTGCTCCCACGGTCCGACCAGCGCCTTTACCTGGCATTCAAGGTTTTCCAGCAGTGCCTGCGGCGTGTTCACATATGCATCGGCCCAGCCTGTGATGGCCAGTACGGGGGCGGTGATACGCCCCCAGTCCTCGCAAACCGATCCGTGTTTCCAGATTTCGTCCCGCGTCGGGTGTTTCAGCCAGTCAGAGGCAAGGAATGGCAGACCCTCCATGCGTTCGATCCAGTCCTCACGCCAGTCGGGGCGCAGTAGCGGATCGGCCGGGCGTGACAGATAGGCAAACATCTGGCTGGCCCAGTTCACATTGTCGCTGAGCAGGCATCCGCCCATGTAATGGATGTCGTCGGCATAGCGGTCGGTGGTCGAGGCCACCGACACCACGGCCTTGAGCGCGGGCGGACGACAATAGGCAAGCTGCAGCCCGTTGAAGCCGCCCCAGGAAATGCCGATCATGCCGATATTGCCATCACACCAGTCCTGCGCAGCGATCCAGGTGATCACGTCTTCACCGTCGCTCAGTTCCTGCTCGGAATACTCGTCGTCGAACCGGCCTTCGCTGTCCCCGGTGCCGGCGATGTCGACGCGCAGACAGGCGTAACCGGCATCGGCAAAGACCCGGTGGGTGGTTTCATCACGGGGGGCGGTTCCGTCGCGCTTGCGGTAGGGCAGGTATTCAAGGATCGCCGGAAATGGCCCTTGCCCGGTGGGTAGCCAGATCCGTGACGCAAGACGACGCCCGTCCGGCAGCGTGATCCACTGGTTTTCGATGATGTGTCGTTGATTGGACATCTGCGCAGCTGTACCCCATCGCGGGAATTATTTACCGAATCATTGCAATTTACAAGTAAGCGAACATATGCTGTTGTATGCAGATGTTCTCTCTTATGAGAACGAATGAGTACAACGGACACCATGGCAACAGATTTTTCCAGAAACCTCCGCAGTCTTTGCGCCAGACGCGGCAGCTTCGCGCAGGCGTGCCGGGACATCGGGATCAACCGGCAGCAGTTCAACCGGTATATCAACGGGCTTGGCATGCCATCCGTCCATAACCTGCACCGGATCGCACGTCATTTCGCGATCCGCGAAGAAGAACTGATGCTGGATCACCAGACATTCCTTGAACGCTTCGGCGATGAACGGCCGGACACCCAGGCGGGGCCCGCCGCGATGTTTTCGGATATATTCAAGAACCAGTCGCGTCACCTGCGGAGATTTCTCGGCTCTTATTATTCCTTCTTTCTGACCCCGACCTGGCCCGATCAGATTTTCAAGTCGCTGATCTGGCTGAGAGAGCAGGACGGCTATGTCGTGTCCCACACCTACGAAAGGGCTGTAAGCGAGGATGGCAACATCAAGCAAAAAACCAGGTATTCGGGGCTGGTTGCCCTGCACGGAAATCGGATCTACCTATTGGAGCGGGCCTTTACCGATGACGGTTTCATTTCCGAATCCGTCCTGTTTCCGCCACACCGGCAGCAGGTCAATTTTCTCAAGGGGCAGGTGCTAGGCGTGGCGGCACGGCCCCGCCTGTCCCCATATTCATCGTTGTTGGTCTGGAAGCGCATCCCCGAAAGCGTATCCGCCCGGGAAGCCGTTGAAGCGACAGGTATTTTCCCACGCGACTCCCGTAACATAGACCCGGTAGTGCGCAACTATCTGAAGACACACCAGCTTACGCCTAGTGAAGGTAACTGATTGCCAAAAGCTGTTTGGCGTTAGACACGTTCACGCGCGTGATCTGGCAATGTCGAATGACCAATCGTGGGTTTTCACGATCTGATCATCCCATGCGGCACTGAAACTGGCGGTCACCCGGTAGGTGTCGGCATCGCTGGCCAGGTCAACCTTGCAGGTAACAACCGCTGTTCCGTCCGTCCGTTCGAAGGTCATCGAATGCCGGTAAGTGCACCGGGCCGACAAAGTGTCGTCGGGGTTGAGCCGGAATTTGGCCGAGGTTTCGTAGCCGAAGCCCGTATCAATCTGGTCATAATGAACCGAAGTGAAGGGCTGATACCAGCCCGAATGGACTTCTCCGTTCTCGAGCCGCGCGGGGTGGCGTTCGATCCTCGCCGCTTTCGTGACCGTGTAGGTTTTGACCGGTGGAAGATCCTCGATTTCCGGCAGGCGGGCTGCCAACGGATCGGGATCATGCTGCGGTTCTGGCAGTTTCAGGCAGCCGCCCAGAAATGTGACCCCGCCAAGCGCCGGGGACGGCCAGACCATCGGCCAGTAGCTTTGCGACACGGCCAGCCGCAACCGGTGCCCGGCCTTCAGGCGGTACGCCATGGTCGGAAAGCGGACCCGGAGGCGCCGCGGGCCGTGCGGCAGGGGCTCGGCCGGTGCATCCAGATCGTCGTCCAGCGCCAGATTGCGAAGGGCCCAGATGATCCTGGCCGAGGTGCCGTCGGGCGCGACATCGTTCAGGCGCAGGCAGAGCTGCCGTCGCGGGTCGGGCGCTTCCAGTTCAAGCTGCAGTTCCGCCGCACCATAGATCAGAACGTCCCGCTGCAATGGTACCGTATCGAAACAGAGCGAAGCCAAATCATCCGCGCTCTGATCCGGGGGCAACCCGCCAAACCGCCCGAAATATCCGGTATCCGCGCCCTGTGTGCCCGCCTGCAGGTTCGCGGGAAGTTCGAGGCGAGAGGCCGAGGCGCTTTTCGACAGGCCATCATGTCCCAGATACCATTCGGTCCAGGCTGTCGCTTGAGACGTTCCTTCCGACTGGACCCAGCCGCCGCTGCGTTCGTCAATGGAATCGGCGGGCGGGTCAAAGCTCCGGACCCAGACACGCAACTTCGGCCATTCCGGCGTTGCCGGGTTATCTGTCATCAGCCAGTACTGCCACCAGTCCAGCATCAGGCGCTGAAACCCGATGCCCGGGCCGGGATGCCCCTGATCGGGGTAGTGATGTCCCCAGGGGCCGACGACCCCCCAGGCCAGATCGGGGCGGCGGTCGACCAGCGACATGACTGAGTTTGAATACCGGTCAGCCCAGCCGCCAACGCAAAGCATGGGCGCGCGCAGCCGGTCCGCTTGATGGATGACCGAGCCGTGCCGCCAATATTTGCCCCTGTCCTCGTTGCGCAGCCAGGCCTCGAGCGGGAAGGCCAGCGAGTCCAGGCGTTCCGCCCACTTCGTCCGCCAGTCCGCCCCGACATTGGCCGAGGGCGGTGCGCCGAGGATCGTCGGCAGCGTAGCCCCCCATTCGACGCTCTCGGTCAACAGGCATCCGCCCATGTGATGGATGTCGTCCTCGTAGCGGTCATGGGTGGCGCAGACCGCGATAACGGCCTTAAGCGCGGCGGGCGCATCAAGATTGGCCTGAAGACTTGCCGTGCCGCCCCAGGAAGTGCCGAACATGCCGACCTTGCCGTTGCACCAAGGCTGTTCTGTCAGCCATGCGATCACATGGCGCGCATCCTCCAGTTCGTTCCGACAGTACATGTCGGGCATCCTGCCTTCACTATCCCCAGAGCCGCGCATATCGACCCGCAGCGCGGCGATCCCGTTTTGTGCCAAATAGGGGTGATTACGCTCATCCCGCGCCCGAACCATGTCCACTTTGCGATACGGGATATATTCAAATACCGCAGGGCCCGGGTTGGTCAGGGCATCCTCGGGTATCCAGATGCGGGCAGCAAGCCGCACACCATCCGGCATTTCAATCCAGCAGTGTTCTATGCTGTAAAACCTTCCAGCATGTTGGGATTTTCTCATAACCCCTCCTGGTCTGCGCTTCACTTCTTCCAGACAAATTGCGCGGTTCCCTGTTGTGAGCAAGCGCTCAAGTCTGGTTCCTGGCAATAGATCATCACTAGTGGTTTATTAGCGGAGATTAATCTTTTGAAGTCAATGTTGAATGAATTATTTTATGAGGAATAAACTCAGGCAGGTTCAAACCAGACCGACTGACAACGGATGCTGAATTTTTTTTGCATTTGGTCGGTCGGTGCCCCAAGAATTAAATACTGTACAAAAATATTGGCCTCTAAACGAACGCCAACAATCGTCGTCGTGAGATTTCACTGGATTCAAGAAACGTATTTGCAAAACTATTGCGAGGCAGCGATTGCGAACTAACGCATCCGCACGAAACGTCTGCTTTCCCTGCTTTTGCTCCAGTTCGGACAAAGCGCAGCATCGATCGCTACGGGCTCTCACCCGTCATTAGCTGCGGAAAGCACGAACGTCCGCTCCATCTGAAACAGAAACGGTGCCTGCCTCGTTTGAGGCCAAACGCCAGCCGCTAATTGAATGCCCGCTCAGCCTGCTCCTGCCATGTCTCTCGGTTCCATATGGGTTCCAAAAATCATACAGTTCTTTGCTCTACTTTGCAATCTTATTGCACAGGATAAATTTATTTATCTATTGTTTTTAAACATAAAAAATTTTATCTAACACTGTTTTGAAAATGAGTTGCACACTAGGGCCAGCTAATTTGTAATCAGTAGGTCCACGGTTCGAGTCCGTGTGCATTAGCTCATTTCATTAAGGAACAATGTTCAAAACATCTTCGATTATTGCTCGCTGTGTGCGAAAACTGTTAGCGGGATGGTCTTTGTCTTCATATCCAAATGAAATTGCTGTTTGAATAAGCCTGTTTTCTGAAATTCCAAAATGACTGCGAATGATTGGTGCATAACCCGTTACAGAAGCTTGAACAACTGATGCTACCCCTAACGCGCGGGCGGCCAATGTGAACAATGCTATGAACCCACCACAATCCATTGCACCGTATGGGCCTAGATCAGCTTCTGTTGTTACAATCGCAACATGTGGAGCACCAAAAAATTTGAAATTTTGCATCATTTGTTCTGCGCGCTTTTCCCGATCATCTCGCGCAATACCCAAGGATTCATACAGCTGATAACCGCACACACGTCTGCGATCTTGATAATCACCTGTATATTGCTTGGGCCAATCAAAATCGGGTTCCATTGGGCCAGCGTTGGCGGCGTCTACCAGCGTTTTTGCAAAAGACTTTGTTTCATCACCTTTGGTAACCAAAATTTTCCATGGCTGAGCATTGCACCACGTCGGAACCTTTGATGCGGTGCTGACAATTTGGTTGATGTCCGCATCACTTACCTCTCTATCAAGATATGCTCGGCAGCTATAACGGCTGTCCATGATGCCAGACAGTATTTTAAATTCATCATTCATAGTGCATTTCCAATCTAAATTTGGCGTCAATATAAAACACGTAGTACACTACGTTAGTTATCAGCCATATGACTCAAAAGTCTACAAAAACCGTAACCCCTACTAACAACTTAATAACAAAATCCGCGTCAATTTAGGCGTTACGATCTGGCATTTTTCTATTGCTTTATCTGCAGGCTTACCGGCGTCTTGTCATCAATAAATTAACATGTTTCGTACTAGGAATTTGTCGTTTTTGCTGCGGAACTTACTTCTGCATCCAAAAAAAACACATCATTACAGTAGTTTAATTAAGTTTGAAAATATGATTCGACATAATAAGACGTATACTACATAATTTGTACACCAACACCGCTGAAGTCACTTGTTTCAGAGGGTAGACCCCTCGGTTCGGCGATAGAAAAAATGGGAGACTGCTAAATGAACAACATATCAAAATCACTGGTTGCGGCCACATTGGGCTTAGCTTTGTCCGCGTCAGCAAGTTTTGCTGAAGACATGAAAATGTTGACAGCTTGGGGTGGCAATCACTCCGGCACAGCCAATATGGCTTACGGTTACATTGATCTTGTCAAAGAAATCTCTGGCGGAGAAATCAATATTACGCCAAGCGGACCAGAAGTTGTGCCAGGTGGCAAACAAATTCAACCAGTTTCGGCTGGTGTCTTTGACATCATCTACACGCACGGCTTGTACCACACAGGTGACACAGGCGTCGGTGCTGCGATTGACGCGGTAAACGGTGACATCGAAAAACGCCGTACGTCTGGTATTTGGGATTGGGTGGATGCGCACTACCAAGAAACGCAAAACCTGAAAGTTCTGTCAATTCCAACAGCAACAACCGGGTTCCGATTCTTCCTAAAAGAGCCAATGGATGAAACCAATAAACTTAACGGTACAAAAATTCGTGCCCTGCCATCCTACAATAAAATTGTTGGATCTTTGGGCGGTACTGCGGTTGTTATCCCGTTTGGCGAACTTTACTCAGCTGCTGAAAAAGGCGTAATTGACGGGTTGGTGTGGCCCTCTGTTGGCGCTGTAGGCTATAAATTCCACGAAGTTACACCTTATCTGGCAGAGCCAGCGTTTGGCACAGTTTCCTATTTGATCATGATGAACTTAGACAAATGGAACGGCTTGAATGAAGCCCAGCAGACAGCAATGCTCGAAGCGGGTCACAAGCTGGAACAAAACTCGGTCGGTATCTTCAATGCGCTTCTGGAACAAGAAAACGCAGCGATGATGGCGGCTGGTGCAAAGAAAACTTCCATTGGGTACACACTGGAAGAAGCAAATGCATTGTTCGCAGATCGTGCAATGGAAGTGGCCGTTGAAGCATCAGGCGCAACAGGCGAAGCCTTTCGGGACTTTGTTGCGTCAAAAGGCATGTAAATTATAGTGATCTTGTGCCTGGTTCCTAATAGGGGCCGGGCATTTTTTTGTTTTCAGTCAAATACAAACGTCAATAGGGCTCCAAATGACCGTGATTGTCACAAATGTTAAAAAGGTGGTTGACTTCCTGACGCTGGCGGCATCACTCCTCGCTGCAACCGGCCTTGCCATGATTGTCTGTTCCTACATCTACGAAGTCGTTTCACGGTATGTTTTTCAATCACCAACAGCATGGGCCAGCGATTTTGTGGCATATGCCCTTTGCGCATCAGCATTTCTTGCGCTGCCCCACGTCACCAAAGATAAAGCCCATGTTGCCGTTACGATTTTGGTCGACATCGCTCCAAAACCCATCGCCAACATTTTGCATGTCATCATCAGCATCTTAGGTTTCTTATGCCTCTCTTTCGCTGCTTGGGTTAGTTTGCAGGAAAACATCCGGCAATTCTCCCGTGGGATTCACACCCTTGCCATTGTGCCAATTCCGCAATGGTGGGTGTCTTCATTTATCACTTTCGGGCTAGGGTTAAGCGCAATTTACCTGCTGCTTTATCTATCCCCCAAGCACCGCGCTAGCGGTATTGATACAAGCGAGCAAGCAGACTAATGGAATGGTACACAACGCTAATTTTGGGGATGGCGATCCTCTTCGTCATGTTTTTGTCGGGCGCTCCAATCTTTCTTGCCTTTCTGGCAGCGATTTTGCTGGGCGTGTATTTCGTCATTGGCCCCGCCGGATTTCCATTGTTTGCAAATTCGGTGCTCGACACGGCCACAACTACTTCCCTGGCCTCAATACCCTTGTTCATCCTAATGGGTGAATTGCTGTTTCGATCTGGAACAATGGACGTTTTGTTCGATTCAATTGACAAACTGGTGGGCAAAGTACGGGGCCGCCAATACGTTCTGGTCGTCGTCTTATCCGCTGTCTTTGGCGCGCTCTCCGGTGTTGCCATGGCCGTGGCTGCGATGCTTGGGCGGGCCATTATGCCTGGGATGCACGATCGCGGTTACGATCGTAGTATCGCGGCGGGCCTGATTATCGGCGGTGCGAGCCTTGCTCCGATTATCCCACCTAGTCTACTGGCGATTATTGTTGGCTCTATAGCTGACGTGTCGATTGCAAAACTGCTGATTGCAGGTGTTATCCCTGGTCTCTTTATCGGTGGGATTTTCTTGGTTTACGTCTTTGTCCGGATCGGCTTGAACCCCTCACTTGCTCCGGGCAATGTTGCAGGCGAGCGGGCCGAAGTCACACCGATGGAGAAACTCATAGCTATTGTCCGTACCATGCCCTTCTTGATCGTGATCTTTTCGGTTATGGGCTTTATTATGTTGGGTATCGCAACTCCATCTGAATCGGCCGCAACCGGCGTAGTTGGATCGTTGTTAACCGCAGCTATCTACCGGAAGCTTTCTTTCCAGATGATCTCGGACTCGCTAATGGCCGCGATAACAGTTTCTGCAATGATCTTAGCCATTATGGCGATGTCTAAGATGTTCACACAGCTGCTCGCTTTCACCGGCGCGACAGGTGAACTGGTTAATCTAGTTGCCAATCTTGGATACTCTCCGATTGTGATGTTGCTTGTCATGCTAGCGGTCCCGTTTATTCTGTGTATGTTCATTGACACAATCGCAGTGATCTTACTGACGATCCCGATCTACCAACCTGTCGTCACTGCGCTGGAGTTTGATCCAGTTTGGTTCTGGCTGCTGTTCCTCGTCAACATTACCCTTGGCGCGATCACTCCGCCGTTCGGATATACGTTATTCGCGTTCAAGGCCGTCGTGCCAGACATGAGCATCAGTCAAGTTTACCGCGCAACCTGGCCGTTTGTCGCGCTGTTCTTGTTGGGTATAGCGCTGATTGTCGCTTTTCCAGCTATTGCCACGTGGCTGCCTAATCAGGTCGGCTAACGATCCAACCATGGAACTGCAAAGGCTAAGCAAATGAAGCTAAACGCCGATCCTTTGCCGCATCTTGATATAGTGTCGTGCGTTGCCGCGATGGGCGGCCTTGGCGCAACAACAACTCTTCCATCGCGGAAGGTGTCATTTCCTGCCCATGCGCCGCCCCAGCAGAGCGTGTGATGGTCTCATCCATCAAAGTGCCGCCAATGTCGTTCACTCCGGCGGACAAACAAGCCGCGACGCCCTCCGGGCCGAGCTTGACCCAAGAGGCCTGAATGTTTGGGATCAGCGGGTTCAACGCCAAACGCGCAACGGAATGAACCAACACGGATTCCCGCCAAGTTGGCCCTTTACGCGACCCACCCTTCAAGTAAATCGGTGATTCCATATGAACAAACGGCAAGGGTACTAATTCGGTAAATCCACCAGTTTTAGTCTGTTGATCCCGCAGACGCAGCATATGCCGCGCCCAATGCACGGGTCGGTCAATATGGCTAAACATGATTGTTGCAGTAGTTTTTAGCCCCTGTTTATGTGCCGCGTTCACCACTTCGAACCATTCGGCTGTATTGATCTTGTCGTGGCACAAATCACGTCGCACTTCATCGTCTAAAATTTCTGCCGCAGTGCCAGGCAAGCTGCCCAATCCTTCGTCAATTAACTGCCCAATAAAATCATAGACTGAAACACCCAACGTAGCGGCCCCTTGGTGCACCTCTAGCGGGGAAAACGCATGGACGTGCATATCAGGCAGCTCAGATTTGATTGCACGCAGAATATCAAGATAGGTTTGGCCTGTATATTCGGGATGAATACCGCCCTGTAAACAAACCTCAACCGCGCCGCGATCCCATGCTTCGCGCGCACGCTCAACCACAACATTAGTGCCCAAATTGTAGGGGCGACCGCGCAGGTTATCGCTCATCTTGCCTTTGGAAAAGGCGCAGAATTTGCATTTAAAATAACAGATATTGGTATAATTGATGTTGCGTGTTACAACATAACTCACCGTTTCGCCACTCACCCTTTTGCGAACGTCATCTGCGGCTTGCATGACCTCATGAACTTCGCAATCCCGTGCGGTCAAAAGGCGGCAGATATCTGCTTCGGACAGGTTCTCACCCTTATTTGCCTTCACCAAAACGCGTGACAGACCCATGTCTGGAATGACCGCAGGCGATTTCGGCAGCTTGGGTAAATCTTGGGATGCATCACCTGGAACCCAACTGTCCGTGCGTGCCAATCCATCGGCATCAATCAGATCAAGCACTGGTTTACGCAGCTTTTTATCCAGCCAAACCGTATTTTGATGCGCATAGTTCGGGTAAATCCCCAACCGTTCTACCAATATCTTTCCACAACCTGCGGTATCATCAGCAAGTTGATCCAAAAGAGGCCAAGGGGCCTCTGGGTTCACATGATCCGGCGTAACAGGTGAAACACCACCCCAATCGTTTATCCCCGCAGCGATCAACCCTGCACCACCATCAGACAAATTGGGGGGCGCTTGTATTGACATCTCAGCCCCAAAAATGACCCGCGCAATCGCGATGGTCCACTGCAAGTCAGTCAAATCAGGTTCGGGCACATCGGCCATTTTCGTATTTGGCTTGGCGCGGAAATTCTGGATAATTATTTCCTGAATGTGGCCAAATTCTTGGTGCAAATCGCGCAAGGCCAGAAGGCTTTCAATTCTATCCGCACGCGTTTCTCCGATTCCAATCAAAATACCGCTGGTGAAGGGGATTTTCAGTTCGCCCGCATTACGGATCGTTTCCAATCGAACAGCAGGATCTTTGTCAGGTGAACCAAAGTGGCACGCTCCGCGCTCCATTAACCGCAACGAGGTCGACTCCAGCATAATTCCCATAGAAACTGAAACTTCGCGCAACTTCGCCAGTTCATTGCGGGTCATCACGCCGGGATTAAGATGGGGCAAAAGACCGGTTTCGTTGATCACCAATTCCGCCATCGCATACAGGTAATCTAGAGTGGTTTTATAGCCCATTTCCGCCAAAGCTTCAAGCGCAACGGAATATCGCATTTCCGGTTTGTCGCCGAGCGTGAACAAGGCTTCTTTACATCCAGCAACCTGACCAGCGCGCGCGATCTCAAGCACTTGTTCAGGGCTTAGAAATGGCGCATCAATCTTTTTGGGCGTTTTGGCAAAAGTGCAATAATGACAAACATCACGGCACAATTTGGTCAAAGGAATGAACACTTTGCGCGAATAGCTGACCAGCCGCCCATGCCCGTCGTCTCGAATTTGGGTTGCAGATGCCATCAGAGTATCGATTGGCCTATTCAGAAATGCTTTTGCCTCGTCAGCGGATACGTAATGGGGCAGTGTGGATTGGCTTGAAGCGTAGGTCATGCGACCTCCCATTTATGTGAAGTCCACGCATCTTGTCCAAACGCAATGGATGCCAAAAAATTCGTAGTGGCATTGGATGTCGTCGATTTAGCCACCGCAAAAAGATCCTCTGGGCTATCAATATCCATCGCCATTGCTTCGATAGGAACGACATGTGCGGAAATACTGAGTTGTGCGGCGGCAACCTTGTGATTGAAAAGACTGTTTTCACCGAAGTCAGGTGTGATCAATTTAGGATCAGATAGAAACAACCCGTTTGTCCCACGATTGTGACGATCAGGCACAATCGCAACCGTTGGATTGATACCAGCTCCTGCTTTAATCAACTGCGCAATGTCGTGGGGCTTTGCCAATGGCAGATCAGCGGGAAGAATAACAACTGAATTCTGCGCGTTAACGGACTGCAATCCCGCAGAAACGCCGTGATTGTAACCCTTTGAAACGTGTTCACGGATATCATGGACCCCGAATTCTGCCCCGAGATCAAACACAGCTTCATCACGTGCGACAAGCCAGATATCTCCCAAAGCACACTGATTAAGCGTCGTTAGCAGATCGCGTAACATTGCCAAAACAAGGCCCGCACGCTCGGTGGGGGTCAAGATGTTTTGCAACCGTCCTTTGGCTCGTGACAAATCTTTGACTGGAATTATGACATCGGTCATGACCCACAGTCCCGTGCGAAATCCAGCGTCGCTTGTGCCAATTCAATGCGACCGTTCAGATCAGTCATGACTGATTGTGTGACGAGGGTTTTTATCCCCATCTCGCGAATTTGCGGCGCCAATTCTGCGTCCTGAACATCAATCACCAGACCGTCGATCAAATCTTGATAGTGAGCTGCAATGCTAAGCACCGAAACGTCTATTCCCAACTCTTGCATCATCTTGGCAGCTGGCCCTTTGATGGCTTTCCCACCAATAATCGGCGAGACGGCCACAATGGGAGCGCCTGCATTTTTCAGCGCCGTCTTCATTCCTTTCAGCTGCAAAATGGGATCAACACTAACGTAAGGGTTAGACGGCGCGATGATAATAGATTCTGGGTCAGATTGCAGCACGTCCAATATCTGCGGCTGTGGTTCCGCATTTTCGGTTCCATCAAAAGAGAACCCAGCAACACGCGGTCCGCATTGCTCGCGCACAAAATAATGCTGAAATGCCAGATCACCTGCGTCTGTATGAACAATAGTCGCAACGGGATCATCACTCATCGGCAGAATATCCGCCTCGATACCCATCCGCAGCGCCAAATTACCGGTCACTTCCGCCATCGTTTTATTCTGCGCCAACATATCTGTGCGCAAAACATGCGTGGCCAAATCTCTGTCACCCAGATTGAACCAATCTGGTCCCTGCAAATCCTTCATCGCGGACATAAAGGTCCAAGATTCGTCTTTTCTTCCCCATCCCCGCGTCTTATCAGACAGGCCAGACAGCGCATATAGAACGGAATCGATATCGGGGCATACTCGCAGACCGAGATGCGTGAAATCATCGCCAGTATTGCAAACAACGACTAGTTCTCTGCCGGCAACAACATAGGACATACCCAGAACTAGTTTGGCACCGCCGACGCCACCAGACAAGGTTACAACAGCTCCGCTCATCGGAACATATCCTCGGCGATGTCACGGATCAGATCAGAGGCAGGGCGATGATGCGCCGAGGTATGACCTCCAAATTCCAGCCCCCGCATATGCACCACAGGTCGCCCTTCGGCGGTTTGCCCCTGCAATAATGATGCGGCCGTAGCGACTTCGTCTGCGATGGCTTGTTGTGTGACAATCAGTTTGCGTCCAAACAAATCAACTTCGCCACGTCTGTCCCACAGGCTCGGCAGTCCAGAGGCGCCAATTGCGACACCCGTTGTACCTAACCGCCAGGGCCGTCCGAAACTGTCAGAAACAACCACAGCGACATCGCAACCGTGCCGCTGCATCAATGCATCGCGCAAGTTTGTTGCACTCTGTTCTGGATCCAGTGGTAGTAATAGAACGTTTTCTTCACCACTGTCGGACCGAACATTCGACGTATCAATTCCTGCGTTTGCCATGATCCAGCCGCGATTGTGTTCAACAATCATCACGCCTGGTTTCTTGCGAACGATGGATTTGCTTTCGCTGAGGATCAACTCAACAACACGGGCATCTTTTTGCGTTTCATCTGCCAATTCTATCGCCCGCGCGCTCGGAGAGATAGTGTTCAAATTTACTGTACGCCCTTCGGCTTTGGAAATTATTTTCTGCGCCACGACAATGATGTCGCCATCACACAGCACTAGTGGCAAACGTGTCAAACCGTCTGTTATCAAACTGCAAAGATCATCCCCCGATTTTACAAGCGGGAGATCCTGTAGCGCCGTAAGGGTAATTTGGATTGACACGCGAATTCCTTCGTTGACTTAGTCGTCTTGAAGTTGTGGTTTGCCAATGATTTTGATGCCTGCGCCGTCGATTTTGTAGGCTCCATTGATGAAGATCAAAACAGAGGTCAATGCTTCAGCTACGGCGGAATTGTCAATCCGTCCTGCGTGCCAAGCTTTCATATCCGCGTCTTGGGCCAGCTTGATAACCGTTCCGCGCGCAGGCTTGTCGTTACCACAAACAAATACGTCGCAATCAATACTGTGATCCAGATCATTCAAATGAGCCGCTGCGACGTTCTGAAACGCAGAAACAACACGAACAGTTTCACCCAGTTCCTTTTGCACATTCTTGGCGACCGAACCGCCCTCTGGTAGTTGAACTGTGCGCACTTTTGGTGGCATCAATGGAACGGTAACATCAACGTAAATTTTACCTTCTAGATGCGGTTTGATGCTGTTCAACGTCGCCGTGTGGCTTGCATAAGGCACTGCCATAACGACTAGATCGCCACCGGCTGCAGCCGTTGCATTGTCATGTCCTGTAATTTTCGCACCTGCTTGCGCGGACAACTCGGCGGCTCTGTCAGTAGCACGCCCGCCATCGCGCGACCCGATGGCCACGTTGTGGCCAGCTCGCGCCCAACGCAGTGCCAACCCAGCGCCCAATGCGCCGGTACCACCGATGATAGCAATGTTCATACTTTCGGAATATTCAGTCATGTCTTCACCTCTCAGGCTTATACCTCTGTTTTGTCTGCGCGGATGGCATAACAGGCACGACCCGTTACAACTGTCACCCCTACATCATCTTTGATTTCAACATCTACAAATCCAACTGTGCTCCCAATGCGCCGCACGGTTGCAATGGCATACAGATGGTCTGACACTGCAAGGCGCAGGAAATCCGTGCTGAAATTCAGCGTAAGCATCGGGCCACCAGCGACCAGCATCAACGCATAGCATCCAGTGATATCCACCAAGGATCCCATTACGCCACCATGCCACTGATTTGTTTCTGGCTGGCGTTCAAACTCATCACACATCGATACCCGCAGCTTTAGCCTTGCTATTTCGTTGTCCAGTTCCAGCACTTTTGGTTGGAATAATTGATGGTATTTGGAGCGGTTGATCCGTTCCTGTATGTCATCAATCGTCAGATTGTTGTGACGCATTCCCATATTAGGAAACACCTTTCTTTGCGGTTTTCTTGACTTCATCCCAAACGTAATCTTCTAAAACGCCGCGTTGGACTTTGCCAATTGCGGACAGTGGAATTTTGTCGATGCATGTCATGAATTCCGGCCACTTTGCCTTATCCAGCCCAACACCTTTACAATGATCACGCAAATCGTCCAGCGTCACATCAGCCGCTTGAACAACTACTGCCGCCAATCGAGAGCCCAGACGCTCATCAGGATAGCCAATAATGGCAACATCTTCGACGCTAGTATGGCTCAGCAACGTGTTTTCGATCTCTAACGGTGAGATGTTCTCTCCGCCACGCAGAATGATATCCTGCGCACGTCCTACCATCTTGATATAGCCATCTTCACGCTGTTCGCAAGCATCGCCAGTTTGATACCAGCCATCATCATGCAGCCGCCCATTCGGATCGCCGCTCCAATACCCTGTCATCATTTGTTCAGGGCAGTGCACTTGCAGCTCATTATCAATTACCCGGGTTGTTGTGCCGGGCATCGCTATTCCATCTGTCTCTAGACGCTTCTCCAAATCAGCGTCCAACGGGCAGGCCGTTACCGCGCCCGCTTCCGACGTTCCAAAATAGGACCAAACCTGACACCCGGGCAAAGCATCCAAGCCACGACGCACCAATGTGCGTGGCACAGGCGCACCAGCAGATGGAAAGAATTTCAGCGATTTCACTCGCTCGTTGCCGTTTTGTTCAGCAAAGGAAACCATATCAATCAGAAACGGCGTCGGCGCAACTGTGAAGGTACAATTATAACGCTCAATCAAATCCACCGCCGTGTCGATTTTCCAACGAGACACCAAAATCATCGGTGAATCCAGCAACAAGGAGAACCGCACACCGAACAACAATGCAACTGCGTGACCGACAGGCGCAGAAACCAAAATCGGGTCGTCTTTGGTCAGCCTAAAATGTTGGGCAAATACCTCGGTTTGGCGCTGCCACGTGGCGCCCGTATGCATCGCCGCCTTGGGCGTACCTGTGGTGCCAGACGTGCAGGCCAACCAAGCCAACTCTTCGCCGCTCCGTGCAACAGGGCGTTCTGGTCCGATGTCGGAGGTTTCATCTTCACGAAAACGACGATCGCCCAGTTGATCAAACAAAGGATTGTCGCCAACAAGATGTTCGGTCAGCACAACCACTTTGGCGTCCAGAATTTCTGCCAATTCCGTGATACTGGTCCCTGCGGCCCAAGGAAGGTTGACCAATATAGCACCACAAAGACGAATCGCGAGATAATCCACCACAAATTCGATCACGTTCGGGCGCGCAACAATCACCCGAGATCCTGGCTCCGCGCCTTGTGCAATAAACTGTCCCGCCCGCACACGAGCCTGTTTGATCAGTTCACCAACAGTGATTTCACGGTCAATTTCGGCAACCGCCAAAGCTGACGGATCACGGGCGCACAGTCGATCCCATTCTTCAGCTGCAAAGTCTCTGGTACCGGCGTTTTGAAGAAAGGGTTCAACCGTCAGCATGGCTGGGTATTTTCTTAATTTCAGTTACCAGTGTTTCAACTTGATCATCAGTCAAACCATCAAACCATGTTTCATCAATTGGGATGCGATCAACTTTTCCACCATACCTTTTGGCCAAAGCAGAAGGCAGGTCTTCCGGTGTTGTAATCACCGAATAGGCTTCAAGCATATCATCAGTTACCAGATTTCCCATTTCGGCCCATTTACCTTGACGGGACAGATTGGCGAAATCTTCTTGGCTCACCGACCAACCAAACATTGACAACATTTCTGCATATTCTGGCGTCGACGCATATAATGCAACCCGCTCTTTCAAACCATTGGCAACGCGATCCAGCCCCTCGGTATTTGTCGCACAGCCGATGAAGCCATAGCCACCCAGATCGAGGTCTTTGAGCGTGCGACCGGAACGTTCCAAACCTATCTCAAGGTTGGGCAACATGACTTCCTCGTGCCATTTCCATGTGATCGGATCACCGGGTAAATGGCCGTTTGCAACCTCACCACACAACCGACACATTAATTTGTTGATCGCGGCCAAATGGATTTCCGGCTTGCCGGTCGTTAATGGGCCAGGGTTGTAATACGGTATCATGAGGTTGTGTTTGTAATACACGCCATCATAATCCAGTTTAGTTCCATCCTGCCAACAATCCCAAATTGCGTTCAAAGCGTTGATGTAGTCTTTCATCCGACGGATCACCGGCAAATACTCCATACCAAAGCGGCGCGTAATGTGGGCCTTGATCTGGCTGCCAAGGCCAAGCTGGAAACGCCCACCCGACAATTCATTCAACGACCACGCATCATAGGCGGTTGCCATCGGGCTACGGGGAAAGGCAACAAAAACGCCAGACATCATCTTGATATCTTTGGTTAGCATCGCTCCAGCCGCAGCAGACAAGGTTGGTGGAACAGTCAGTTCCAGCAAAGTTGTCCCGTCATAGCCAAGCCGTTCTGCCCGTGCCATTGCTTCTGGCATTTCCGACAGTTTCTTGGGCCGTACCATAGAGTAGACACGCATGTTATTGCTCCCCGAAGTTGGTTTCTGCATAGTTTTCTTTTATGAATTCTGGCGAATATTTTCCGCTCTCTTGGTCTCGTTTTACAGCTTCTGCATTCCGCTTAGCAGGTTTGCCATAGCCACCCGCGCCCGGTGTTTCCACTGTTATGAGCGTGCCCAGTTTGACTTCAACCTCATTCGGTTTGTCGTCCAAACGGCGTATGCCGTCTGCGTCTTCGATCTGGAATTGGCCAGACGCGCCTGCTTTGCCGCCAAACAACCCCCAAGGTTGATACCGGAACCGTTCGCCCGCGCCGTTGAACACACATTCATGGTCCACAGGCGTTAACACTCGGCGCAATCCCATGCCCCCACGAAATTCACCCGCGCCGCCAGAGTTTTCGACAAAGCCGTATTCTTCGACCCGCAGCGGGTATTCTTGTTCAATGGATTCCACTGGCAGATTTGATGTGTTGGTTATGCCAACTTGAACGCCATCTTTGCCGTCTTTGGTCGCCCGTGCACCCATACCACCTCCGATGGTTTCAAAGTACAGATACGGTTTACCAGTGCGAGGATCGACGCCCGAAAAAACAGCCGTTGTATTGGCTCCGTTCGCCGCTGCAATCACCTTGTCTGGGATCGCTTTGGACAAGGCGCCAAGAACAATATCAATCACCCGTTGGCAGGCATGCGCACGCGCCGCTACGGGGGCTGGGAAGACACAGTTCAAAATCGTGCCAGATCCACATGAAATATCAACCGCGTCCAACACACCTTGGTTGGATGGCACTTCGCTGTCTAATGCCCCGATCAACGCATAACTCACACTGGCCTGTACTGCATTTAATGTCGTGTTGATGTTACCTCTAACCTGTGGGCTGGTGCCCGCAAAATCCAGATGGATACGTTCGCCTTTAACCGTCAGTTTCAGGCAAATCGGAATATCGTAGGTCGAGAGACCATCTGAATCCATGTAGTCTTTGAATTCATAAACTCCATCAGGTATCTGCGCGATAGTGTCTTTCATCCGCTGGTTTGTACGGCTGATAATTTCATCAAACGCTGTCAGAACGCTTGACAATCCATGAACTCCGACAACTTCTTTGAACCGCCGTTCGCCCAATCGACACGACGCAATTTGTGCGTTGTGATCGCCTTGGCGTTCTTCGGGAACTCGAACGTTCAACAACATGATATCCATGATATCTTGTTGCAAAATACCTTTGTTAAACAGGCGGACAACGGGAATACGCAGCCCTTCCTGATAAATCTCCGACATGCCACCCGCCATAGAACCCGGAACCATACCACCGATATCGGCGTGGTGGGCGATGTTGCACACAAAAGCTACGATCTCGCCGTCAATAAAGATCGGCATTGCGTAGTTAATATCAGGCAAGTGTGTGCCGCCCGCCGTGTGTGGATCATTGGCCACAAAGATATCGCCTTCATTGATGTCGTCGCCAAATTTTTCCAACACACATTTCATCAATCCACCCATTGAGGCGATGTGAATGGGCAGGGTCAGTTCCGCCTGAACAACCAAACGGCCGACTTTGTCTACAATCGCAATGGAATGGTCTTTGCGCTCCTTGATGTTGGTCGAATACGAAGACCGCATCAACGCCACAAAGCATTCATCCGCAATTGAGCGCAGACCATTGGCGATAATTTCCAGACGGATCGGATCGAGTTCTACTGTGCGCTCGCTCATGCAAGGTCCTCCGGCTTTATGGTGATAATCAAATGCCCATCGGGCGTCATTTCAGCAACATCACCAGGGTAAACTGGTGTGGTCGTGTCCATTTGCTCCAGAACCGCTGGGCCGGTGACCCGTTGGCCCGGGCGCATTTCCGCACTGTCGTAAATACGCGATTCAACAGGAGCATCGCTATCATAATAAACTAAACGAGTGTCGCGCACCTGTGGTTCATCTATTTCACTATCTACGGCTGGTTTGTCCTCGAATGTGTGTAACTTTGCACGTGCCGACAAGCGAACATTCACTATTTCAACGGGATCAGTTTCGCTGGCGTAGCCATAAGCTTGATCATGCGCATCACAGAATGCTTTGGTCACCGTTTGGGCATTTGGTACATCGTTTACAGATAACTGCGCACCTGCGGCCACGGGCACTGCAAGTTCAAAGTTTTGACCCACATACCGCGCATCCACAATCAATTGAACACTACGACCAGTTTCAGGGGCTTTCTCCTTGGCAAACCAATCCACGGCTTTGGTGTGCAAGTCTGCTAATGTTTGCGCCAAAACACCGATCCCAGTGTCATCCAATGCAATACGGCGGCTGACAACAAAATCTTCTTTCAAATCAGACACTAACAGACCCTGAGCACAAACGATACCAGGTGCGGCGGGCACAACCATTTCTTTCATGCCGAGGCTTACAGCCACATCACGGGCGTGCAGAGGCCCAGCGCCACCAAATGGCATCAGCACAAAGTCACGCGGATCATGTCCACGCTCAACAGAAATGGTGCGGATCGTTCGCACCATATTGGCAATTACGATACCCAGCATCCCCTGTGCGGTTTTTTCGAGGGTAAAACCCAACTGATCCGCAATCGGCTTAAAAACTGCACGGGATAACTCTGGATCAAGCCCCATTTCACCATCCAGCAAACCGCGTGAAGACAAACGACCTAGCAATAGGTTCGCATCCGTTGTTGTCGGTTCGTCACCGCCATTGCCGTAACACGCGGGTCCGGGATACGCCCCTGCGGATTTTGGACCAACCTTCAACAGACCATCACGATCAAACCACGCAATCGAGCCACCACCCGCACCAACAGTTTCCACATCAACGCACGGCATCCGAATAGGAAAGCCAGCTACATCACGATCAAACGCCAGATCAACGCTGTAGTCACGGATCAACGCTACATCGGCACTGGTGCCACCCATATCGAGCGTAATGATATTGCGGCGTCCTGTTTGACGTGCCGCATGGGCCGCGCCCACTGCACCTGCAGCAGGACCAGACAGAGCGGTTCGCACTGGAAATTCCCTTGACCGCTGAACCGACATCAATCCACCACTTGATTGGTTAATCCCAAGGCTGGCATTGGGCGCACGTTCTGCGATCCCTGCTTCCAAGGTTTCCAAATAGTGCCACATAACAGGCTGCAAATAGGCGTTGAGAACTGTTGTGGATAGTCGTTCATATTCGCGAAATTCTGGCTGTACTTCGGAGGACACCGAAACCGCAATCTCTGGTGCACGTTTGCGCAAGGCCTTTGCAAACGCTTGTTCGTGGCTGTCATTTCTGAACGAAAAAACAAACCCAATGGCGCAGGCGCCTGCAGCCACAGAAATCACTTCATCAACAGCCGCATCAATATCCTCGGCACTCGGAGCGCGAACGATTTCACCCTTTGCGCCGATACGTTCATTCAGTTCAATGCGGTATTCCCGGTCCACTAGCGGATCGGGGTGATCCCGTTGCAAGTCATACATATGAGGGCGCGTTTGGCGACCAACTTCCAACAGATCGCGAAACCCTTTGGTTGTTACCAAGGCCACACGGCTTCCAGTGCGCTGGATCAGCGCATTGGTGCCAACTGTTGTTCCATGGGACACCCGTTCGATTTCATCCGCTGGGATATCGAACTTGGTGCACATTACGTCAAGACCATTTAGAATTGCTTCAGCTGGGTTCGAAGGCGTGGACGACGTTTTGTGAACGTGAAACACTCCGGTTTGATCGTTCGCTGCATAAAAATCAGTAAATGTCCCGCCGACATCCACACCAACTGTCCAACCCATACGGTTTTCTCCAAAGTTCGAACACAATATTAGGTAGTGTACTACGGAAATTGGCGGTGTCAAATAAAAGACATTTTTTTATCCGTCATCCACACACCTTGTGGCTCTTCCTGTGTGCGGCCCGCTGTACCTTACATTTTCAAGCGCTGGTTTAAATCACGGTGCTTTGGTATATAATACCGATTGAGCAGTAATTAAAACCAGAGCCTCTATGTCAGTTGATGATTCGATTTTTCAAAACCTTACAGATCGACCGGGACACCTTATTCGGCGGTTGCACCAAATCCACGTAGCCCTTTTTCTGGAGGAATGCGGCAAGCATGATCTAACACCTGTCCAATTTGGTGTGCTTACGGTACTTGTAGATGGCAATGTTCGCGATCAGGTTACCATTGCCTCAATGATTGGCGTGGACAGAAACACCGCTGCGGATGTTATCAGACGTCTGGCCAAACGCGAGTTACTGGAGCGGCCCGATAATCCGACAGACAAACGCACAAAGCTGGCCAAAATAACCCTTGCGGGACGCCAGCTTGTCGAAAAAGTGAAACCTGGAATGGTGAAAGCACAAAGGCGGCTGATAGATCCTCTGACAGATGAAGAATACGATTTGTATATGACGCTGACCCAAAAACTGATTTCTGCCAATGATCACAGTAGCCGTGCACCTTGGCGTCCCAATCAACAACCATCTAAGAAAAAACTGGCAACCTCCGATGGTTAAATTATTGCGTTTTCTCCTACCAGGGATTTCATCCACTTTTGGAAAGCCATAACCGGGGGATGATGTGCGCTGCGTTCTGGCCATACAAGAAAATACGATCCAATTACAGATGTCGCAGAACCGCCCAGCCCAACCAGTCTCCCTTGTTTTAGCTCGTTCTCGACAAGATATTTGGGCACAATTGCCGCGCCAAGGCCAGAAACTACTGCTTGTATCATCGTCGCAAACTGGTCAAACTGAATGCCGGTTATATTTTTCACGTCTAAATCTTGTTGCGCAAACCAACGGCTCCACGCTGCCGGCCGTGTCTGCAGATGCAACAGTGGCATTTTCAGAATCTCGTCCATATCGTTTGCGGCGCTTGGCTTCACGATCAGGGGTGCTGCAATGGCAACAACTTCTTCTTCCATCAAAAACAAGCTGTTCACGTCCGGCCAGTCGTTCAATCCAAAATGTATGGCCGCGTGAAAATTCTCGTTCGAAAAGTCAAAAGGACGGGTTCGCGTTGATAGATTGACTGTCACGCCAGGACACTGGCCAATGAAATCCGCCAAACGCGGCGCTAACCAATGGGTTCCGAATGCTGGTAGCACCGCTAAATTCAACGCGCCCCCATTTGGGTTAGTATGCAATTTGACGCCAGCGTTGGTTATTTGGCTTATGCCTTGGCGCACCTCTTCTGCATAAGTCTTACCCGACCCCGTTAAATGCAGGCGCTGCTTATCCCGTTCAAACAACTGCACACCGATTTGCTGTTCCAGCTTTTGCACATGGCGACTGACCGCGCCTTGCGTAAGGTTTAGTTCATGGGCCGCAGTTGTGACCGATCCGCGCCTTGCAACTGCTTCGAACGAGGCGAGCCACGCAAACGGAGGTAGGAACCTCCTCGGGATGGAAGTATCATTCCATTTTGACATGATCTAATTCCAAAATTTCGTAAAATTTGTCCGTGATATCCAATATTAATAAAGATATCTGTTTCATATCAACAAAAATAATTGCGAATCGTAATGAACACAAAAATTAAAACACCTGTGTTTGCTAGATCTGACCGCGCCGCAGCTGTTAAACTATCCGAAATCGTTCGGATTTCAGAATCAGTGCAAGCCCGCAAAGCTAAAGGTGAGAATATTCTTAGTTTTGGTACCGGCGAACCAGATTTCCCAACACCAATGAATATCATCGAAGCCGCGCATTCTGCTATGCTAGCAGGGCAAACAACTTACCCACCAACGCAGGGCATACCTTCTTTAAGGAAGGCCATTATAGAACACACGGCTTCCGGCCCAAGCGGAAAACCGGACAAAACCGAAGTGATCGTCTGTACAGGAGCGAAACAGGTGCTATCAAATGCTTTCCTGGCCACGCTTAATCAAGGAGACGAAGTTATTGTTCCTGCGCCTTATTGGACATCATACGCCGACATAGTAGCATTTTGTCAGGCTAATTTAGTGCCAGTCGCATGCACTGGCGAAACAAATTTCAAGCTATCCCCAGCACAACTGTCTGCCGCAATTACATCAAAAACAAAATGGTTATTGCTGAATTCACCTGGCAATCCGTCTGGCGCGTTATATTCTTCACAGGAATTATCTGCTATCGCTGATGTTTTGCGTGCAAACCCGCATGTTTGGATATTGGCAGATGAAATTTATCAACATATCTCATATGATACTTTCACATCATTCCGTGAAATTGCGCCCGACCTTTTGGCCCGCATGCTCATTGTAAATGGTGTGTCCAAAGCCTATGCCATGACTGGTTGGCGTTTGGGCTGGGGCATTGGCCCGCGTGAACTTATCGCTACAATGGTGGGCGTGCAGGGCCAATCCACATCTGGAGCATGCTCAATTTCGCAGGCCGCCGCAATTGCTGCCCTTACAGGGCCACAAGATGTTCTGAGCAAACGCCTAGCGTCTTTCAAAGAACGTCGAGACTATGTGGTGGATGCATTGAACAAAACACGGCGCCTTGATTGCCTCACCCCGGGCGGTGCGTTTTATGTTTTTCCCTCATGTGTGAAAACCTTTGGCCTCAAAACGCCAGATGGAACCGAGCTAACCACTGACGCCGAATTTTGTGAATACATCTTAGCCAGTGCCGGCGTTGCGCTTGTGCCCGGGCGCGCTTTTGGTTTGTCCGGCCATTTTCGATTGTCATACGCCTATGCGATGGCGGATTTAAAAGAAGGTTGTGCGCGTATTGCTAACGCCGTGGCCAAACTTTCATAAAGGATAGTCATATGTCACTAAAACCCAAAGACGTCCCAGGCTTGTCTTGTTTTAACTGGGATGACCCATTTTTTCTGGAGCAGCAGCTCAATGAGGAAGAACGGATGATGCGGGATTCAGCCCGTACCTTTGCTCAAGAAAAACTACAGCCTCGCGTTATTGAAGCCTATGCCAATGAAACCACAGAAACAAAAATTTTCCGTGAAATGGGAGAAATGGGTTTGCTTGGCGTTACCGTTCCTGAGGAATACGGCGGTTTGGGCGCATCTTATGTCACTTACGGGCTGGTTGCGCGCGAAATTGAACGTGTTGACTCTGGATACCGTTCGATGATGTCCGTGCAATCCTCATTGGTTATGTATCCGATATATGCCTATGGCTCCGAAGAACAGCGTCAGAAATATTTACCTAAACTGGCCAGTGGCGAATTCATCGGTTGTTTTGGGCTTACTGAACCAGATGCCGGTAGTGATCCGGGTGATATGAAAACCCGCGCAGAAAAAGTGCAGGGCGGGTATGTCCTTAACGGTTCTAAAATGTGGATTTCAAACAGCCCAGTCGCAGATGTATTTGTGGTTTGGGCAAAATCTAACGCCCATGGCGATAAAATTCGCGGCTTCATTCTGGATAAAGGTATGAAAGGTCTTTCGGCGCCTAAAATTGGCGGTAAAATGTCATTGCGTACCTCAATCACCGGCGAAATTGTTATGGATAACCTGGAAGTGAGCGAAGATGCACTGCTTCCGAATGTCGAAGGTCTTAAGGGGCCGTTTGGGTGTTTGAACCGGGCACGTTACGGTATTTCATGGGGTGTTCTGGGGGCCGCAGAATTCTGCTGGCATGCATCGCGCCAGTATGGTTTGGATCGTAAACAGTTCAATAAACCACTTGCTCAAACACAACTTTTCCAATTGAAATTGGCCAATATGCAAACTGAAATCACACTTGGTTTGCAGGGAAGCTTGCGCATTGGCCGCCTGATGGACGAGGCAAAGGCTGCGCCAGAAATGATCAGTATTATGAAGCGTAATAATTGCGGCAAAGCCTTAGAAATTGCTCGCCATGCTCGTGACATGCACGGAGGCAATGGAATTTCTGAGGAGTTTCAGGTGATCCGCCATATGGTTAATCTGGAAACGGTTAACACCTACGAAGGAACCCATGATGTGCATGCCCTTATCTTGGGCCGCGCACAGACCGGCTTGCAGGCCTTTTTTTGAACATCTAGGGAAATAATTTATGGATCGCGCAGATATCGTTCACGAGGCTTTTCTTGCCAGAGTGAGTGCAGGTGAATTTCCCAGTGGTGATGCGCCATACGGTCCTTTGTCTAGCTTTGAGGCCGTTGCGATTTTTCGGGCTCAATGCCTGAGCCGAAATCTTGATCGACGGTCGCGCAAAATGCAAAGCGCTGGACAAGGGTTTTATACCATCGGTTCATCCGGGCACGAAGGCATGGCGGCGATTGCTTCTGCATTACGGCCCGATGATATGGCGTTTCTGCATTATCGGGATGGTGCGTTTCAAACGCGCCGTTCTGCAATGGTGCCTGGAACAACACCTGCTTGGGATATGCTGCTCAGCTTCTCCACCGCAAAATCGGATCCTATGTCTGGCGGTCGTCATAAGGTACTTGGATCCAAGGCTATGAACATCCCGCCCCAAACGTCTACGATTGCCAGTCACCTTCCCAAAGCGGTCGGTACTGCATATTCCATTTCATTAGCCAAACGACATCCACCTGAACACAAAGTTTTGAAGGATGATAGCATTGTCATGTGCTCGTTTGGTGATGCGTCGGCGAACCATTCCACAGCGCAAGGGGCAATAAATACAGCCTGCTGGACCTCCTATCAATCTGTCCCACTACCTCTATTGTTTGTTTGTGAAGACAACGATATCGGCATTTCCACGCGCACACCTCAAGGTTGGATTGGCGCAAGCTTTGCCAATAAACCAGGTCTGAAATACTTCAAAGCAAACGGCCTTGATTTATTTGACACTTTTTGCGTGGCACAGGCAGCTGCAGAATATGTCCGCAAAAGAAAGAAACCTGCATTTTTACATCTTTCGCTGGTTCGCCTTTACGGTCATGCAGGCGCAGATCTGCAACAAACTTATCTGGCGAAAAGTATATTTGAGGAATGGGAGCAAAACGATCCGCTGCTGCATTCGGCGCGCTTGCTTACCGAAAGCGGCGTTCTAACGGCTGACCAGGTTCTCTCAATATATCTTGAGACTGAAGAGCAATGCGCTCGAGTCGCTGAGGAGGTGATCCAACAACAACGTCTGTCTACATCGCGGGAGGTCATGGCCTCTATCGTGCCACCCAAAAGAGAATGTAAGCTCACCAACGGTCCATCTAAAGAGGCACGAGAGATTGCATTCGGCAGCGACATACAACAAATGGAAAAACCTCAAAATATGTCGAGGTTGATAAACTGGGCATTGACCGATCTTATGCTTGAACATCCTGAAATTATAATGATGGGCGAAGACGTGGGCCGTAAAGGAGGCGTTTATGGTGTGACCCAAAAGCTTTGTGATCGTTTCGGTCAGGATCGGGTGATCGACACATTGCTAGATGAGCAATCCATACTCGGCTTGGCGATCGGTTTGGCCCATAACGGGTTTATTCCACTTCCTGAGATCCAGTTCCTTGCTTATTTTCACAACGCTGAAGATCAAATTCGCGGCGAAGCCGCAACGCTGTCTTTTTTTTCCAATGGACAATTCACAAACCCTATGGTGCTGCGCATAGCGGGATTGGGTTACCAAAAAGGTTTTGGTGGGCATTTCCATAACGATAATTCGCTTGCAGTCTTGCGCGACATTCCTGGAGTGATCGTTGCTTGCCCATCCCACGGTGCTGACGCTGTTAAAATGCTGCGCGAATGCGTGCGACTAGCGCGCGAAGAACAGCGTGTTGTGGTGTTTGTAGAACCCATCGCGCTGTATCCAATGCGTGATTTGCACGATGAAAAAGATTGCGGTTGGATGCACACTTACCCCGCAATGGATGAATGCATTTCATTGGGCGAAGTCGGCGTTACAGCCGATGGCCCTTTGGCTATTATCACTTATGGCAATGGTCATTATTTATCACAACAAGCTGCTAAAGTTCTGAAACAACAAGGGATTGAAATACGTATTATCGACATCCGCTGGATTGCCCCTCTTCCTGCCGAGGGTATATTATCCGCCATTGACGGTGCACAAAAAGTTCTGGTTGTAGATGAATGTCGCGGAACCGGTGGCCAGGCCGAAGCCTTATTTGCGATGCTTACGGAACGCAGCGATCTCCCCGTGGCACGTCTTGCTGCGGAAGACAGCTTTATCGCGACGGGTCCAGCATATGCCGCCACAATGCCCAGTCGTGAGAGCATAATCGCGGCTGCTACGAAGCTTTGGAATACATTATGAAACAAACCGCAGTTGTTATCGCGCCTGGCCGGGGCACTTATAATAAAAACGAACTCGGTTATCTGAAGCGGCATCACCCGAACGCTCCGAATCTTGACCAATTTGATGCTTACCGCGCCACGCTTGGCCAAAAAAAAATCAGTGAGCTAGATACGTTTTCCCGATTTTCTGGTCCCACACACACACGCGGTGACAATGCGGCACCGCTTATTTATGCCTGCGCCTATTCTGATTTTGTTTCCATTGATCGTGATCTTTTCGATATTGTTGGGATAACGGGCAATTCAATGGGTTGGTATATCGCGTTGGCTTGCGCGGGTGCACTTGATCCCATGGGGGGGATGCAGGTTGTCAACACCATGGGAACGCTTATGCAAGTTCACATGATTGGTGGCCAACTGATCTATCCTTTTCTAGACGATAATTGGCAAGAAATTCCTGGCAGACGCGACAATTTGCTGTCTGAAGCCGCCACGATCAACGCCCGCCCAGATCACGATCTGGGCCTATCCATTGATCTTGGTGGCATGTTGGTACTTGCGGGAAACGAGGCAGGTTTGAGCGCATTTGAAAGATCAGTCCCAGCTTTACAGGGGCGTTTCCCGATGCGCCTACAAAATCATGCAGGTTTTCATACCCATTTGCAAAGACCTATTTCCAAACTTGGCTTTGACGCGCTTTCAGAGCAGCTATTTGTCCAACCGACCATCCCGCTCATTGATGGTCGTGGTGCAATTTGGTATCCCAACTCGACAGATATTAGCGCGCTATATAACTACACGCTAGGGCATCAGGTTGTTGAACCTTATGACTTTACGGCAGCAATTCGCACAGCGGCGCGTGAATTTATGCCAGATGTTTTTATCGTTTTGGGCCCAGGCACCACGCTTGGCGGTGCGACGGCTCAAGCTCTTATTCAGGCGAATTGGAGAGGATGGCGCTCAAAATTAAATTTTCAAGAGGAAGCTCAAACTCAGCCTAGACTTTTGTTACAGGCTACAATGCATGCATCGGCTTTGTCAGAATAAACGACCTTGCCCATCAGCATCTTGGAAATTAACTTCTGTAACATGCCCATCCCTGTATCCTTTTGACACTTCAAAACCAGTCCAGAAATCCCAGCTTTGCGACACGCACTTACTACGTCTAAACCATCGTACAAATGAACATCAATTTTGCGTAATAACTTCAACACATCTGCATCAGAATAACGCTTTCGAGACATGTTTCCTTACTCCCTTTGCCAAAATATACTGGCACAGTTCTAGGGGGCTAAGACAACAAGCGTAGTTCATTGAAATTGATCAGAGTCACAGGTTCAAATCCTGTACAGCTCACTGCTAATATCAAGGGTTTAGCGGAAAAGCGCTGAGCCTTTTGCTTTTCTGAGGAAACGCGGGGCAAACATTATCTCAACAATATTAGAGTATTATCCATGCAAGAATTGCGATTACGATAAATACACCAACTACTAGAAATACTGGTTGAGATGCACTTGGTTTGGTGTTGCTCTTTGTATTTTCCTCGGACGCTGATGCTTCGATCATTGCTTCTTCCCGCGCTGGCTCGACGGTATTTCCTAACAATTCAATTAGCGCATCCTTCTTCATTGATGGCTTTGCATCAATGCCCTTAGACGAAAGCATCTCAAGAAGTTCGACTTTAGTATATTTGTTCAATGACATTTCGTTTCCTTAACTACAAAGATTAGGCATCAACCTAAGCAAATGAATTGTTCAACATCAAGAAAAAGAAGGGGGGAGAAAAAGCTCGGCCGCTCTAGTTGCTAGTTATCCTGCTCTCACATTTTTTTCGAAAAAGGTATTTCTTTGAAAATTATTTTTTAGCCGTTACGCTTTTAGGAACGTGCATACTGGTGAGGGTGACTGATGATTAAGCTTATTTATTTTAAAATGCGAGCGCTTGCTGAGGCACCACAAATGCTGATGCGCTCT
>Ga0181559_10000391_pt1 | contig 39726 bp, 38 predicted proteins | sample 011ome_21_FD_133752 | JGI IMG/M metagenome (GOLD analysis project Ga0181559, IMG submission 133752) | Coastal salt marsh microbial communities from the Groves Creek Marsh, Skidaway Island, Georgia - 011508AT metaG (megahit assembly) | ecosystem: Environmental > Aquatic > Marine > Intertidal... | reverse complement strand
ACTACTTGCAAGATGGAGAACTGGCAAAGGCTCAATCTGAAATAGAACCAGCCATTACCCACGAAAAAACAATGATTGATGGTAAAACTTGGTACTACAGAGGCCAGATTTACGAGCAAATCTTTTTCTCAGAAGATGCCCGTTTTGCAAGTTTGAAAGAAGGTAGTTTGATGAAGGCCATTGAGTCTTTCGGAAAAGCAAAAGAGTTGGGAAGCAAGCGCACCAAAATGAACGATTTAAACGACAGGTATCAGCGATTGGCTGCTTTTTGCTATCAGCAAGGAGTAGAAAGCTTCAATGCGAAGAAGTATGATGAGGCAGTAAAGTACTTTGAAAAATGCTATTCTGTTAGAATGGAGGCTGGGGCAGTGGATTCAGGCGCCATTTATAGTGCTGCTGTTGCTGCATTGAATGGAAAGATGTATGATGAAGCTGAGAAAGACTTCAAAAAAGCCATTGAAATCAATTATAGCCTGGAAGACAGCTACATCAATTTGGCAAACCTCTACAAAGAGCAAGGAAACAAGGAACAGTACAAAGCGACATTAGCAGAGGCGAGGGAAAAACTTCCAAACAGCCAAGAAATCATTACGGCTGAGATTAACATTTACCTGGAGTCAAAGGAGTTCGACAAAGCACTTGAAAACCTCAATCTAGCGGTTCAAAACGACCCAAACAACTTCCTTTTGTTCTTTGTTCGTGGCAACATTTACGATACGAAGCAAGCAAGTATGTTGAATGACGGCAAGAAAGGCGTGTCGAGGTTGTTCTTTGAAAAAGCAGAAGAGGATTATGCCAAGGCACTAAGTATTAAAGACGACTATTTTGATGCAGCATACAGTCTAGGCGCTTTGTATTACAACCGTGGGGCAGAAATGCTCAACGAAGCAAATATGATCAGCGATGATGCAAAATACAAGGCAGCAAAAGATAAAGCTGATCAGCAGTTGAAAGATGCGCTACCATACTTAGAAAAAGCACACGCATTGCAACCTGATGATGTCAGCACCATGACTTCATTGAAAGAACTTTATGCACGTACTTATCAGATGGAAAAGTACGAAGCCATGAGTAAAAAGCTTTCCAACTAAGAGAAAACTATTGAACGTATTCTAAAGACCAACCATCGTGTTGGTCTTTTTTTATGTATAATTTTGTGTCAACCTAATGAACAAAATAATCTCCATAGTTGCAGTATGCCTTGTCATGTTGTCCAGTTGTGATCGACAGTGCAAGAAAACGGAATGTGTGAATGGTGGAACTTGCTATGAAGGCGAGTGCATTTGTGAAAAATGGTATTCAGGTGATCAATGTGAGTTGTTCTATAACCGAAATTTCGATGGTGTATTTGTCGGTAGCTATGGTACAGGAAATTCATTATTGCCTCGGAGGCTTGACAGCATCATTGTAGTAGCAGATGCGACCATCCCAAATCGTTTGAACATTCAGAACAGTTTTTACTATCAATTGGTTTCTGATAGTTCTCTGATAATTCCAACGCAGACCGTCTATTCAGCAGATCATGTAATACGGATAGAAGGAACAGGCAAATACAAAACCGACTGGATTCGTTTAGAGTATTCCCAAACACGCAGCGATGCAAATGGTGAAAATACCGAAACCATTTTTTTTTCTGGGAGTAAAGAATAGGTGAATAGAGATGTTTATCAGGTTGAGTTAGTTTTCTTCTATTTAACATAATATATATTATAATTTTAAAGTATCGCGGAAAAGCGCCAGTCGTTTACAAGTCAAAGCTTTCCCATAAGCTGTCATTCATTGCTCACACAATTTAAATACATAGACCAAAACAATGAGTATTCTTTCAGTAGAATGCAATGCTCTCAAATTACTCTGTCAAAGTACAATCCTAAACCAAACCAGCTTGTTTTGTGAGTCGTATCAAATCGGCTATACGGAACAAAACCTTTGTAATATGTCGCAAGTAAATTGGTCTTTTCACCCAATTTAACTCCGAAACCAGCATTGATCCCTTGATGGAACTTTGTCGCTTGAAGTAAACGCATGTCCATACCTGCAACCAACCATTTCCAGCCTGCTTTCTGTATGTTCTCCAATTGAAATCCAAACTGAAACTCAAGTCTTTTGCGCACTGTTTCAAGCCTAGTAACTACACCGATTCGCTCATAAAAAGTGACGATCGAATGTCGATTCATGTTTCCAGATTCGTCAGATTCCGTTTTCGTAGGAACTGGTGGTGTTGCAACTCCTTTCTGGGACGAATTCTCTGCAGGAAACCCTTCTGGTGATCGAAGAGGTGTTTTCAGCATGGGGCCAATAAGCTTGGAAGCTGGAAGCAATAATTCCTTCGAGATGGTGTATGTATTCGCACAAAAAATGAATGATAGAACCGGAGCAGTTCTGAAAATGAAGGATTATTCAGACCATCTTCAAGAATTGTATGATACAGGCACCACTTCGTGTGGCGACTTTGAATATGAATTCTGCTGTTCTGTTGGCATCGACAAGACGGAAGAAAGTAGTTTTTCCATATTCCCTAACCCTGCTTCTGATGCAGTTACCATCAATACATAATCTGCTGAAGGAAACGTGGCGATCTACAATGTGCAAGGACAATTAGTGCTGCAAAAAGCCATAAATGCTTCGATTACCACATTAGATGTAAATCGCTTAGGTCAAGGAGTATATCAATTGCAATATTCAAATGATGCGCAACAGCAACAGGCTAAAATGGTGGTGCATTAAAACGTACTAATACACATGAGGATCCCACCGGTGCGAACATACATTGCATGCTTTCACTTGGTGGTATCCCCTTCTTTGAGCTTCTGAAATGGCAGCATGCGAAGAAGTACACAATCCAATGTATTCCAATTCTTCCACCTTATCTAACTCAGAACAACCATCCGTATGTACAATGTGTTCATCACTAACCTTTCTACTGCTGGCACACAAGCGATAACCTTTTAACATAATCAAGTAGAGTTTGATTGTGCAACTTAGCGTGCAATAGTTGAAAGCAGAATAGCTGTTTTCAGCCATTCTTCAAGTACTAAGAATCACTTCTTTTTTGCTTTTTTCTTGGCCTTCGCTTTTTTCTTTTTTGCTTGAAATTCTTCGGCTTCATCAATTAACGACTGCCAATCGTGTTCATTTGCCTTACTGTTATCCACTGTAAGCTGATACTCATCCTTGCTTACAATGAGTCTGCTGATCGGATTTCCTAGATTCTCCTCAATCTCTTTTAATAGCTCTTTTTCTTCGCTGCTCGAGAAGGAATAAGCCTGGCCTTTTTGGGTTCCTCTGCCCGTTCGTCCCACCCTATGCACATATTGCTCTGCCGTTTCTGGAAGGTCGTAATTGATCACGTATTCCACATTGGGAATATCGATTCCACGCGCGCTCACATCAGTAGCGATCAATACTTTCAAATCGCCAGAGCGAAAATCCTTCATGGTTTTCTCACGGTCGGCATGCTCGCGGTCGCTATGAATGGTATCGGTAATTAGGCCTACGCGCTCCATCGCTTTCTTCACCCGTTCTGCCCTCACCTTGGTGCGCACAAAAACCAACATCTTGCTTTCTGGATGACTATTGATGAATCCTTCTAAAAAGAAACGCTTATCATCCATCTCAATGAAAGCCACCGAGTGTTCAATGTTCTTAGATACAGGATCCTTTGGCGAAATCTGAATGCGAATCGCATTGCGCACCAGTGAATAAGCTAAATCCTTGATCTCTTCGTTGATGGTAGCTGAGAAAAACAAGGTTTGCCTGCGCTCAGGAATGTGGCGCATGACATCGCGTATGTCTTTTATGAATCCTAGGTCGAGCATATGGTCGGCCTCATCTAACACCAATATTTCAACCCTACCTAGTCTGAGTTCACCTTGATTAAGTAAATCAAACATCCGTCCGGGTGTAACCACCAACACATCTACCCCTTCATTGAGTTTTTCAATTTGAGGCGCTTGCTCCACACCTCCATGCAAACAATAAGAAGTTACCCTGGTATGTTTTCCCAATTCTTGAAACACATTGTGCACTTGAAGCGCTAATTCGTGGGTGGGTGTCATAACCAAGCACTTAACACCATCGGACCTCCTTTCGATCTTGCGTTCCTGCAAAAGATGCAAGATAGGAATGACAAAAGCGGCCGTTTTTCCTGTTCCAGTTTGGGCAATAGCAAGCACATCCTCTCCTTTAAGAATTGCTGGAATCGACTTGTACTGAATGTCGGTAGGCTTCTTGTAGCCCAGCTTGGCTATACTCGTTTTAATTCCCTCAGCGATGCGGTATTGTTCAAACTTCATAATCTTCTAATACACCGCAAGATTAGGCATAAAGCATCGAAATACTCACAATAAGCGTTATTCGGAGCAACTCATGTAATTGCTCTACTAATTAGATTACCTTTGCATTCTATTCTTAGCAGACTTTCTGTCTAGACAGTTTTTCCCTAAAGCCAATTATTCGGCATCACAAGAAACCCTCTCTTTACTTTCTGACTCGGCTAAGTTCAGCGAAAGTGATTTTTTCGCTCGTTCTCAATGGATGCATTTAAACATGTTTCGCATCAAAAAATTGAGGATTTATGAGTTGTTCTCTAGCCCAGCGCAGTTAAAGAATTGAAAGAAGCTCACCCATGTGGTGAAAAAATGCTTCCTAAAACAATCCAAATTAAATAGTAAAGCTCAGTTCAGCGCGTGAACTGATGAATATAAACGCGAAAACAATTATCGCAAAGTATCTAGAAGTGCATGTATCATACATCGTTTAAAAACAAAAACAAATCGAAAAGCGCGAATTCCAATGCCGGAAGACCATCAGGTGGAAATCGCAACAGAGGTGGTAGACCTCAAAGCCGTGGTGGTAGAAAACCATCCACATTGAACCCTTCCCTATTGGTGAAGAAAGCAAGCAACGTAGAAATTCAAGATTACCAGTCTGATCGCTTTATTGCCGATCTTCCAATCAACGAAAAATTAAGGGCGTGTTTACAAGCCAAAGGCTTCGAGCGCCCTACTGAAATACAAGACAAGACCCTAGAAACCCTTTTAGAAGGACGTGATTTATTGGGCATCGCTCAAACTGGAACAGGTAAAACAGGAGCATTCTTGATTCCGATCATTGACGAATTAATGCGTTCTCCACAAAAACCTTATGCTTTAATCATGGTGCCAACACGCGAGTTGGCCACCCAAGTCGAAGACGAGTTTAAAAGCATGGCTAAGGGACTTGGTTTATACAGCTCTTGCCATATTGGTGGAACAAACATCAACCGCGATTTAGACAACCTACGCAGAAAAGCGCATGTAGTAATTGGCACACCAGGCCGATTGCTTGACCTGGCCAATAGAAAGGCGTTGAACTTGAACGCGTTTAACACCTTGGTATTGGATGAGTTTGACAGAATGCTCGACATGGGATTTGTGCATGATGTAAAGAAACTCATCAGTGGAATGCATCAGCGCCAACACACTCTGCTCTTCTCTGCGACACTGGACAAAACACAAGAATCCTTGATCGCTGGTATCCTTACCAATCATGCAACGGTGAAAGTGAGCCAGGGACAAAGCACGGGCGATCATATCGATCAGGATATCGTGAGGATAGCCTCAGGAGAAAATAAGTTTGATGTGTTGTGCGGAATCATTGCTAATGAGGAATACCAAAAGGTACTCGTGTTTGAAGAAACCAAGCATCAAGTGAAAAAACTGTGCATTCAATTGAATAAAGCCGGTTTTGAGTCTGATGACATTCATGGCAATAAAAGCCAGAATGCACGCCAAACTGCATTGAATGCATTCAAGCAAGGCCGGATAAGGGTGTTGGTAGCAACCGATGTTGCTGCTCGGGGCATTGATGTGTCAAATGTTACCCATGTGATCAACTATCAAGTGCCACAAACCTTTGATAGCTACATCCATAGAATAGGTAGAACTGGTCGTGCTGGAAAAGCAGGTAAAGCTTTAACGTTTGTATCTTAATACACTAATTAACAAAGAATTAAAACTCACATGCGCCAGTTAAAAATAGCCGCCACTTTCACCGACAGAAACAATCTGACCCTCGATAAGTACTTGAACGAAGTAAGTCGAGAGACCATGATTACTCAAGAGGAAGAAGTAGAGCTTACAAAGCGCATCAGAGAAGGCGATAGTGAAGCGCTCGACCGCATGGTGCGAGCAAACTTGAGGTTTGTGATTTCCGTTGCGAAGCAATACCAAGGACAAGGCATGCCTTTGATTGATATGATTAGCGAGGGGAACGTTGGGTTGATCAAAGCTGCAGAGAAATTTGATGAAACGCGTGGATTCAAATTCATCTCGTATGCCGTATGGTGGATCAGACAATCCATTATGTCAGCCATAGCTCAACATTCAAGAACAGTACGCTTGCCGTTAAGTCAAACGAATAACATTCGTAAGATCAAGCAAGCAAGCACAAGTTTAGAACAGGAATTTGAACGCGAGCCTACCACCAATGAGTTGGCCGAAATACTAGACTTCACCGAAGAAAGCATTTCATCATCCATTGAAAGTGCTCAAAAAGGAGTTTCGATCGATGTTCCGTTGTGGGATACAGATGATTTCTGCATCGCAGACACCCTTTCTGGTGGAGATGTAGAAACGGATCGCGCCTTGATGAAAGGATCATTAAACATTGAACTACAACGTTCGATGGTGAACCTGAACTCAACGGAGCGAGAGATCCTCACATTGAACTTTGGAATTGGTTCTGACGAACTTTCATTGACTGCCATCGCATTAAAACTCAATCTGAGCAAGGAGCGCGTAAGGCAAATCAAAAAACAAGCATTAAAAAGAATGGCCAAAACGCTCGGAAGTGAGCTGAAAGCCTACTTATAATAAATTTTATTCACCCCCTCATCAACTAAAAAATACATTGAGGGATTTTTTTCAATTACACATTTTATAACATGAAGATTTTTGTAGCAAAACTGGATTATGGAGTAACAAGTGAAAACCTCCAAACGGTATTCGAAGAGCATGGCTCAGTAATGTCAGCAGTAGTAATAACTGATCGCGATACTGGACGTTCTAAAGGATTCGGTTTCGTAGAGATGGAAAGCGATGAGGACGCAATGAACGCAATCAATCAATTGGACGGAAGTTCTTTGAAAGGTCGCGAGATTGTAGTAAAGAAAGCTGAAGAGAACAGAAGAAGATAATCTCTAATATATTGGCCTTATTGGCCAGACTATTATACGACCCACAAGATTTTGTCTTGTGGGTTTTTCTTTTTCTACAGTTCTAGTTTTCTTGATCTGCCTTATCAATAAGTTTTTGATCGATTTGCTTGGTGGCTTTTAAACCCAATTTCCGCAAGTCCTCTGCCTTTTTTATCAAATTGCCTGAGCCTGAAGAAATCTTGTTCATGGCTCCTTCATACGACTTCTTTGCTGTATCCATCTGTTTGCCTAAGCTCAAAAGATCTTCGGTTAAACCAACAAACTTATCATACAATGCACCGCCTTGTCGTGCGATCTCTATGGCATTTTGCGTTTGTTTCTCTTGTTTCCAAATACTCGCAATCGTTCTCAGGGTTGCTAGTAAGGTAGAAGTAGAAACGATCACCACATTCTTGTCAAAAGCATCTTGAAACAACGTGTTGTCGTATTGTACTGCAGCTGAAAATGCTCCTTCAATAGGAATAAAAAGCAAAACAAAGTCCAGTCCATCAATCCCGTATAGGCTTTGGTAGTTCTTGTCGCTCAAGCCTTTTACGTGGGCTTTGATAGACGCTATGTGCTCTTTGAGGTGTGCTTGTTGTTCTTCCGTGTTTTCGGCCGATGAAAAGCGTTCATAAGCGATCAGTGATACTTTTGAGTCAACGATCACATTCTTATCATCGGGTAGTTTGATGATCACATCGGGTTGAAAACGTCTACCATCATCTGTGGTGATGCTGTTTTGAATGAAGTATTCCTGATTCTTAGAAAGCCCACTTTTCTCTAAAATTCTCTCCAAGATCACCTCCCCCCAGTTTCCTTGTGCTTTAACATCACTCTTAAGCGCATTGGTTAAGTTTTCGGCATCCTTTGAGAGTTTAGCACTTTGCTCACTCAGCATTTTCACTTCACTTTTCAGCGATATGGTTTCTGCCTTTCCTTTTTCATAGGTCTCCTCTACTTTTTTCTCAAAGCTTTCGAGCTTTTCTTTGAATGGCGCTAGAATAGTACCAATTTGTTCTTTATTCTGTTCCTTGAAGGTATGTCCTGTTTTCTCAAGTATTTCTTGCGCAAGCACCTTGAAATCATTTTTAAACTTTTCCTGCAGCTCGCCCAACTCTCCTTTTTGCTCCTTGAGTCTCAGCTCCATTTGCTCGTGACGTTCAGTCCATTTGCTTAATTCGGTATTGAGTCTGATTACTTCTTCATCTGCCTTGCTTTTTTCAGACTGCACTGAATTTAAGTGAGCTTGAAGGTCATTGTATCGCTCAATGCTTATGCTGTTTTCATCCTTTTCAAAACCTTGTTCAGCAGGCTTGAAGACCTTTGCAATAAGCCAACCAATAACAACGCCCACTGCGATGCCGATAACTAAAGTGAGAATGTCCATTCGAGAAAATTAGAAGTTCTTGATAGCGTACAAAAGAAGATAAAACTATTTGCTTATGGCTATCGCAATCCTACTTTCTTGCCCGTTTTAGAAACAATGATCTGATCTCTGATTGCCTTGAGTTGGCCTAGGTTGTTTCTGTATTCAAGAATGAAAGGATAGCTACCAGCCTCAATGAACTCACCATTTGGAGCGCGGCCATCCCAACCAATGGCAATGTCGTTGCTTTCAAAAAACAAGTCGCCCCAACGATTAAAAATCTGAAGATGAAAGTCCGTCACTTGAATCGCTTCCCCGCTTATTTTAAAAATATCGTTCAAACCGTCCTCATTCGGTGAAAAGCTATTTGGATAATAGATCAATGTTTCATATTGAAAATAAAAGGTTTTCGACAGCGTGTCAACGCAACCTTCGTCTGTCAGGGCCACTAAAGTTACCGCGCTATCCATAGCATATTCATTAAAAAGCTTATACACTTGATCTATTCCTTCAAGGGTATCCCTTCCTATATACCAAGTAAATGCATCTGCATTTTTCGATGAATTAACAAAGGTCACGTCTGGATGTACATTCGTTGGATTATTTGGATTGGCTGTAAAGTCTGCTTTCGGTTGCTGGAGAATTTTTACAATACAGGGAAAATTGGTGCTTGAATAACATCCAAACTCTGTCATTACTTCAACGCGAGCGTCAAAGCAGCCAGGTTGGTCAAAGGCCACCATAGCGCTGTCATTCGCCAATTGGTTTAGGATTGTTCCGTCACTAAACACCCACGTGTAGTTACTGGTTTCATTAAACGAGCGGTTGATTATCCAAACGTCTGCTTCTGCGCACGCTTCGTTCGGATTTGCCTGTAAAACCGGTGTTTCAGGACTGCCAACAAACACAGTTTTCTCCCCTACACTCGCTTGCGACAAGCATAGATCTGAGATGGTTACGGAATAAGTTGTGGTTAGAGAAGGTTGCACAAATTGTATGGGTTCACCATCATTGGTATGCGACCATCGGTATTGATATTCATATGGGCCATTGAATCCGCCTCGTCCCGAAGCAATGAGGTAAACTGATCTTCCCGCACAGATTGAATCGTCTTCAAAATTTATCTGCGCCAAAATTCTTGAATAGCCGCCTACTTGCACGTAAACGCTGTCCACGTATGATGGAGTGCCGCAAAAATCTGAAACCGTGACTTGATACCATTGAGATGAATCTGGACTGATGGTTATTTCTGGCCCAAACGTTCCAGTACTCCAAGCATAGGTGTAAATCGAGTCGCCTCCAGTTCCTGCAACTTCAACATCAATGGTGTCATAAGGGCAAATGGTGTCGATCATTGGCAAGTCCAGTCCAAGAGGCGGTCGGATCCGAATGGTGACTTTGGCCGTGTCGCCAGGGCAACCGTTGGCATCAGTGGCTATTACCAATACGATGTAGTAGTATCGATCGAAACTTGAGGTGTTTGACTTTGAGACAGCACTGTTGTTAACAACGAATCGGTAAACCAGATGTAAGAAAATGGAGGTGTTCCTCCTGACGATGCAGCCGCCATTGAAGCAATTTGATCAATGCAAATCAAGGTATCGCCAGCGCTGGTAGTGGCTATTGGATCTGGAACACCTATAATCACATCAAATGTGTCTATACAGCCATTCTGATCAGAAGCAATTACATAATTAGAATCTTCACAAAGGTTGTTTCCAGTTGCACCAAACGACCCCGATTGCCACTGATAATAGTAAGGAGCAACGCCACCAGAAGCTGACACCTCTGCCTGAGCATCGCAAGCCTGTGAATTTGGACAAGAAAGTTCAGTGGATGAAACAAGCGTTTGCACGAGTTCATCGGGTTGGGTCACTTCAATAGAGTCAACAATTTCACACCCGAGAGAATCTGTAACGGTGACCGTATGAAAACCAGCACACAATTGCGTTTGAGAAGCTATGGGAGGAAGTCCATTGTTCCAATCGTAGGTAAAAGGCGCTGCTCCACCTATCACTGAAACTTGAGCTGTTCCAATGCATTCTTCGAAGCAATCCAATTCAGATGCCGTCATTTGAGTCTGAATCAAACCATCAAAGGTGAACGTTACGCTGTCCAGCGTATCTAAATTTCCACACAGATCCTCAACATAATTCGCTCCCGGAATGATTTCCAAAGTGTAGTTTCCTACTTGGGTTACGGGTGGTGAAAAGTGAACGACAACTTCATTTGAAAGGCCGCCTGTGCAATTCACCGAATTGGCTGATGTAATTGTGTGCGCACCGCCTGGGCCAGTTAATGCGAAATCTCCAGCCTGCACCGAACTGCAAACCAATGCCTCATCAAATGCAAACACAATACTGTCGAACGTTTGACAATTTACCGAAGATGAAATTGAATCCATCGCTGGAGGGATTATGTCGTAAAGAACTGCAGTGGATGCAGAAAAATCAATGGTAAAACCATACACTGTTCCGGTCCAATTGGTGATGTGCAAATAATAAGTGCTGCCAGCAACCACAGGAAGATCGGCATCCCATTGAGGACCATTAAAGTTTCCCGGACCATTGCAATTGCCAACACCTCCATTTGGCGTGCTTACCCCTGATGGACCGTTCACGCCAAACACACCCCAAGTGTTCGACCTCGCCATTGCTCCTGATGCTCCGGCAAAGGTGGCTAGCTGAGCGCACGAAGTACTGGTCATATTGAAAAGCGTCCAATCGTGGTCTTGATTAGGATCTAAAGGAGTAATTGAATAACGCAGCAAACCACCTTGCTGAATGGTGAATTTCAGCCAAACACTTCTTTGTTCTGGAGCATAACATGAGGAGACATTGAAGATCTCGTTGGGATAATTCCCCATGCCGTTGTGGTTGAAATTGACAGTAAACGTATCGGCACAAATAGGAATCGCACCTAAACAGTCTTGGTTGGTGGGCACTTGGGCATAAGAAGCCAAAAACAACAGCATGAATCCAACAGAGAAAGAATACTTTCTCAACAAGCCGTGATGTTTTTGTTTAGTGAGCTTCATTTAGGGTGGTTGAAAATACTCAATAAGTCAGACGTTGAATTCTTAATTGGTTGGCACCATGGTTAGTTCCCATTGAGGATGATCGGCATTCCATCGTCACCAGAACCAATCACAATCACCTTCGAGTTGTTCGATTCAGCCAATTTCAAGGTCGCCTCAATGCCTTTTTCCTTCAAAATATTGGATGTCAAAGATGCGTTAAGCAACTTATTGGCTGCTGCCTTACCCTCCGCTTCAATACGCTGTCTTTCGGCCTCTTTTTCAGCTTTTTCGAGTCTAAACTCATATTCAAGAGACTCTTGCTCTTGCCTTAATTTACGCTCTATCGCTTCCTTAATGGTGGTAGGAAGCGTAACATCACGCACCAAAACACTATTCAGCTGAATGTACTGACCTTCAACAATTTTCTTGGTTTCTTCGAAAATCTCTTGTTGAATAGCATCTCTTTTGCTCGAATAAATCTGCTCGGGAGTATACCTACCCACTACGCTTCTTGTGGCAGATCTTACCGCTGGCATGATGATTCGTTCGATGTAATTTTCGCCTTTTTCCTGGTGCAGATTTCCCAGCTTTGCAAAGTCGGGTTGAAACCAAATGGAGGCATCGAGTTTAATGTCCAGACCATTGGAAGACAGTACTGCCATTTTTTCAAAAATCTCCTGCTGACGAACTTCATAAATAAACATGGTATTCCACGGGGCAATGATGTGAAAGCCCTCTGAATAGGTATGCGTTGTATCTACCCCATTTGAAAACTTGCGGTAGAGCACTCCTGCCTTTCCAGAATCAATGGTTTTGGTGGAAGTGGCGAGCACATAAATCACGATAAACACAACGGCAACCATGGGGATAATAAACTTCGGAATATTCATATAGTTTCTTTGATAATATTAAAACGTGTAAGGTAGCCAAATGAAAAGAACCCGCAACCCCATTTTTGGCAATAAAAACTGTCGCAATTAAGTTTTGAAACAGATGAATGTCATGAAATTCACAAGCCCCTACCTCTACTTTTGGGTATCAATCAAAAACCAAGAAGTATGACTTTCACGAAGCAACAATTCCAACAAAGACTAGAAGAGTTCTTTGAGCGGCATGACCCGAGCAAAGTTGATCTTTCACACAGCATCGCCAATAGGTATCATTTGCACCAAGAGCAAGTGTTTTCTCACCTAACCAGGCATTATGACAAAGGTCATCATCCACCTGAAAACTTCTTGCAGTTCATCGATCAATTTGTTCACCCTGAGCGTTATTAGACTTTGTTTACATTGCTGAGGTAACGAACCACAACAATGAATACAGATTATTTCAGAATTACCAAGGGAAATAAATTCTCCATTGAATCTACCGCAACTGACTTCACGGGCGATTTGACCAAGGTAATGTACATTGAAACCTTAGTGGGAAACACGCTTGATCTTCATACGCTGCAAGACAAATTGTATGCTCATGGAAGATATGCAGTATTGATCATTTTTCAGGCAATGGACGCTGCGGGAAAGGACAGTACGATAAATCATGTGCTTTCGGGCATCAATCCACAGGGTTGCTTTGTAAAAAGCTTTAAGCACCCACGTGCCCTCGAACTGAATCATGATTATTTATGGCGAAGTACAAGAGATTTACCGGAGCGAGGAATGATTGGCATCTTCAATCGTTCTTATTACGAGGAAGTGCTGGTGACTAAGGTGCATCCCGAAATTGTACTCAACCAAATGCTCCCTGGCGTAATAAAGTATCTGATATATCGGATGAGTTTTGGAATGAGCGATACGCTCAGATCAGAAACTATGAGCAACGCCTTCACACCAATGGCATTAAAGTGATCAAGTTTTTCTTGCACCTTTCGAAAAAAGAACAAGCCAAACGATTTCTTAAACGAATAAACTGAGAAGATAAAAATTGGAAAATCTCTGACTCGGATATGAAAGAGCGTGGATATTAGAACGCGTATCAAAAAGCTTATGAACGCTGCATCCAAGAAACATCCACTTCACAATCACCTTGGTACGTTATCCCTGCGGATCATAAATGGTATATGCGCGCAGCAGTAAGTCAAGTGATTGTTGACGAAATCAAATCTCTGAAACCTGAATACCCTCGAATCGATCAAGCGTTTAAAAATGGACTTTCAGAAATGCGCGAACAATTGGAGTGTGAGCTGGGTTTCAAGTAAAAGAAAAGAATGGAAGCATTGAACGTTTTTGGAGAACCAATTATCACATGTAGCGCTCAACCTTTGACGGGCTTTTTCCGTGATGGTTGTTGCAATACAAGCGAGGAAGACTTTGGTGTACACACCGTATGCTGTGTTGTCACCGAAGATTTTCTAATCTTTTCAAGACAAAGAGGAAATGACTTGATAACTCCACGGCCTGAATTCAACTTTGCAGGATTACGACCTGGCGATAGATGGTGTCTTTGCGTAGCGCGATGGAAAGAAGCCTTTGATGCAGGCGTAGCACCAAAGGTGATACTGGAAGCCACGCATGAGCGCACGCTAGATGTAGTTGGAATTGAGCATTTGATCAAGTTTGCATATAAATAATTGTGCTTATTCCTTGATTTTCAAGTGCAACCGTTCTCCTATTAATTCCTGAAACTCCTCTCCTGCATTAATCATTGTTTCATCTGATTTTTCAGCAATCCAGAGTACGTCATTTCCTAAATCGATACTCAACCACATTTCAAATAATTTGAGAAGGTATAACGAAGAACTTGAATTGAAACCTGACAATTCAACTACTAACATTTGATTTTGAAGCGGACAAAGTGAATAAATCTCCATCCAAATGAAAATGTCAGCGAAAAACTCCTTGGTGTTCTCTGGATTTGAACTACCTGTGATGCTAAATACTTGATTATCTGCATCCAATACTACCACAGGATCCTCCGTGCCATGGGCTTTTTCGATTGCTCCCGGCTTCCGCATCGAATAATAGGCCGATACAATGGGTATGTTCAAAAGGTTTTTCATGGCTTTCATATCTCCTTTAAAGATACGCGGATCGAAGGATGAAGTTGTATTTTCAAGTATGACAATTGTCACTTCAATTCGTGATTCAAATCCAAGGATTTCCACATGTATAAATGCCCAACTAACTTGTGCGAAAAACGAGCAATTTTTGGAAACTCGCCTCGAACAGTATACCCCAATTTTTGCAACAATTGCTTGCTCTCACGATTGTCATCCAGCAGTATGGCCACGGCTTGTGACTTTCCGTTTATCATCGCTTGATTCTCCAAGTGCTGTATGAGCATTGTTCCTGCCCCCCTACGTTTAAAATGATCGTGCACATAAAATGTGATTTCGGTATTGCTAGATAATGCACCACGCCCTTCCCTGTATGGTGTGAGTGTGCCCCACCCCACCACTACTCCATCAAGGGTAGCGACAACAAATGCGATTGCTTTTTCCATGAGTCCGCTGTACCAAGCATTCTGTGTTTTGTCGCTTAGCAATTTCAAGTAGGCGTTCTTAGAATCTCGGATGGCTTGGTTCATGATTTCTACCACCGAAGCCTCATCATCTTTCGTGGCTTTCCTTATTTCCATGTTTTACAGATTAGAACTTCAAATTTGAATCATAGGCTTTACTTTCATCGCCAATTTTTACCTCATGGAGCAAAATACTGTTTTCGGCCATCCCAAAGGACTCTTTATTCTTTTCTTCACTGAACTTTGGGAGCGATTTTCTTTTTATGGTATGCGTGCAATTTTAGTGTTGTACCTCACGGCCGAAACGTTGGGAGAAAATCCTGGGTTGGGTTGGAGCAATGAGGCCGCTCTTGAATTGTACGGATGGTATGGTATGCTTGTATACATGATGAGTATTCCAGGCGGAATCATTGCCGATCGATGGCTTGGTCAGAAAAAATCAGTATTGCTTGGTGGAGTCCTAATCATCATCGGACAATTTGTACTGGCCATTGATTCGATCATGGCGTTTTACACCGGACTGGCATTGATCATTTCGGGAGTTGGAGCCTTAAAACCGAACATTAGCACCATGGTTGGCGGACTCTATAAAAAGGGAGATATCAAAAGAGACGCAGGATTCACGATTTTTTACATTGGTATAAACATCGGGGCCTTTACAGCTCCTTTGCTCGTAGGTTATTATGGTGAGGTAGTTGATTGGCATTTAGGCTTCAGCTTGGCTGGTTTTGGAATGATCCTGGGACAAATTGTTTATGTGTTTGGACAAAAGCACCTCACTGGTATTGGCGATTCGCACCAATCCAACCCGGAAACAGCGGCATTGATGAAACAGCCGCTTACCAAAATAGAAAAGGACAAAACCATCGTTTTAATGCTGTCTTTTCTAATCATGATTGTGTTTTGGGGTGCCTATGAGCAAGCGGGTGGATTCATGAACCTATATGCGAAGCAAACCGTTGATCGCATGGTATTTGGCTATGAAATTCCAGCGAGTTTCTTGCAATCGTTGCATGCATTTTATGTCATCATATTAGGTGCACCAATGGCTGCATTTTGGTTGTGGTGGAAAAAGCGAGGCAAAGAGTCTTCTGCCATTTTTAAAATGGCCATAGGAACCATAGTGATGGGCTTTGGCTTTATGGCGCTGATGGGTGCAGCCTATGAAGTAAGCGTATTGGCATTGGAAAAAGCCAGCCTGTACTGGTTGCTACTCTCCTACTTCCTCCATGTAGTGGGCGAGTTAAGCAGCTCTCCCGTTGCACTTTCTTTCATCACGAAATTGGCGCCAGCTAAATACGCCAGCTTTATGATGGGCGCCTACTTCGCCATCACTGGGCTAGGCAACAAAGTGGCAGGACTTATTGGTGAAGCAGCTGAGAGTGCAGGCGCACTAGATGTTTTTACAGGCGTAACTATATTTTGCTTGGCCTTTGGTTTACTGCTGTTGGTTTTTGTGAAGAAACTTAAGGCATTGACCCATGGTGCTGAAGAAGATATCAATTAAAAGGAAGATATTACTGCAGTACATTCGCACAAAATTCAGAGATAATCGTTTGGATTCTCTGAATTAATCATTCAATACAACAACCGATTGGGTGTTTATTTGAAAACTTTGAGGATGAAAACGATCAGGATTGCGGGAGTTCCAGAACATTACAACCTCCCTTTTTACCAACTATTTAAGTCGCAACCATTTCAATCAGAAGGCGTAGCCATCGATTGGAGAACAAATGACAACGGTACTGGTGCCATGCTGAAAGCTTTAGAAAACAAGGAGCTCGACATGGCTGTTTTGTTAACTGAGGGTACTTTAATGCATAGTTATTCGAAGAAGGATGTGACCATCATTGCAAGCTATGTTAAAAGTCCTTTGATCTGGGGAGTTCACACCCATGCAAATGGGTCGTACAATCCAGACGAAGGAATAAATTCTCAAACAAAATTTGCCATCAGCAGGCCGAAATCTGGCTCGCACCTCATGGCGTACCTTTATGCGAAGAATTTTGGCATTGAATTAAGGGATAGTCAGTTTATAATTGTAAACAACATGCGCGGTGCAGCCGTGTCTATGGATAACAATGATGCCGATCTCTTTTTATGGGAAAAATACACCATCAAACCCCTCGTAGACGAAGGCACATTCAGGCGTATTGATGAATTCCCTACTCCGTGGGAACCATTTGTTATTGCTGTGAGAACGGAATATTTACAAAGCCAGAAAGAGCTTGTTTATCGCGTCATTGATGAGGTTAGACAAATCGCTCAATCGCTTATAAACAAAGAAGAAACAACCATAGACAGTATCGTACAAACCTTTCATCTTGAGCCGAGCGATGTCCGAGAATGGTTTTCTACGCTAGAATGGGATGTTCAACTTATTCATGACTCCACCCATTTTAACCGAGTGCTAGACATATTGGTCTCATTGAAAATCATAGAACCTTATTACGCTTCTAAACTTTAAGTCTGTTGGAAATTTCACTCCTTATTCAATTCGCCTTTGCTACATTGCTACTCGCGGCAACTCCAGGTCCCGATAATGTTTACGTACTCACAGAAAGCGTTTCGAAAGGATGGCGTCAAGGGGTTGGTATTGCCTCAGGCCTCATGATCGGAGTCATTGTACATACCACCCTAGTGGCTACTGGAGTTTCTTTAATTGTACTGCAAAATGACCTTCTATTCACCATTATAAAGTATTTAGGGTCGTCCTATTTATTGTTTCTAGCGTATGGCGCATGGAAAGAACAACCCCTGGAAGTGGTAGTTGGAAAACAAGCCGATACAGAACCATTCATCACCATATTTAAAAGAGGATTCATTATGAATGTACTGAATCCTAAAGTCAGCATATTCTTTATAGCGCTCTTGCCACAATTTGTTAGCACCAGCGGTTGGAGCCCAATGTACCAAATGATGGTTTTGGGATTAATTTTTATACTCGTTTCATTTATTGTATTTTCAGGCATCGCACTGATTTCAGGCCGTGCAGCGCGCATGATCAAACACCCATCGTTTTGGACTACAACCAAATGGATCAAAGTATTGTTATTGACTACACTTGCGATTCTTTTAGTCCTGGTTGAACGATGAAATTCTACTTCAGTTTAATATTATTCTACCTCATGTCTTACTCTTGGCTTCAAGCACAAAACCCAACCATTATTTATATCGGAGACCCAATGTGCAGCTGGTGCTATGGGTTCGCACCAGAAATAACGAAAGTAAAAGAGGCCTTGCCTGGCTATGATTTCAAAGTTGTTCTAGGAGGATTAAGACCTCAAGGAACTGAAACCATGGCTGATTTAGGTGATTTTTTAGAACATCACTGGAAAGAAATAGAGAAGCGCTCTGGTCTGCCCATCAACTATGGCGTTATTGGTGATGAGAGCTTTGTATTGGACACAGAGCCAGGAAGTCGAGCCGTTGTAGTTGCCCGAGAAATGAATCCCGAAATTGAATTGGATTTTTTCAAAGCAGTGCAGAGAGCATTCTATGTGGACAACAAAGACATGACCTCCGAGAATACTTTCACCGAAATAGCCAAAGCGTTTGACCTTGATACGGCTGTTTTCAAACAAAAATTCAATTCTGAAGAAGCTCGATACAATGCGCGATCTGATTTTCAACATGCCGCAGAAATGGGAATCAAGGGTTTTCCTTCAGTAGTTGTGCGTCACAATGGTCAGCTCTACCTAGCAGCCAATGGATATAGAGAAGCAGAAGATCTGTTGAAAGTGATTGCTAACATAGAATCAGAAAAGTAAATGGCTAGGCATATGCTTTTATCGCCTCAGCATAAAAACTGAGCACTTCAGGAAGCGATTTTCCTGAGGCTCTCAAGATAGCTCCATTCCATCCATCAAATTTCCATTCGCCATTATTCAGTTTTGAAAATCGCGAAACGTTTACCGACTCATTACCGATGTATTTGGAAACATAGAAATAGTAATCGTCTTCAACATCATCTGGTATGGCGAGTCCAACGCCAAAAGTGATCTCTTGATCCTTCAAATTGGATCCAATGGCTGCAGTGTCAAAATGATGAGGCCAAGTACGTATGTCCGAAAACATATCAAAATGACCCGAGGTCAATGCCAATGCTTTATCAGCAAGCCAGCGCAGCTGTATATGAGGTTTGAGATCATCCAATTTTAATTTTGGAAAAGCCAAATGATCATCAAACTCTTCGTCATATGGCAAATTGTAATGAAGATCAAAAGAAAAAGGATGGGGCACTTTGCAAAACTCGCGTTCACGTTCAATCCAATTCACGACATCCAGGTGCTTTGCTCCTCCTAAAGGAAATGAAGCTTCTATTCCGGAAACTGGATGAATAAAGTCAAGTGAATAAGCTTCCAAATTGAGCGCTAGTGCCAATCCACTTTTGTCAAACGCATGAGTCTCAAAGCTTTTTGAAGTCGGATTCCAAGCTAAATTGGTGTGACTGTCATCCTCCTTCGCTGGAAGAAAACTCTTCGAAGCCGCAGCTAAATATTGTACAGCGCGATGTAAGGACTCTGTTTGTGTCATAAGTTTACGATTTCAACACCTTTCCAAAACGCAACTTTACCCTCAATGCTTTTGGCCATTTTTGAGGTTTCAGGATAAAACCACGCAGCATCCGTATTTACCTTTCCATCCACTTTTAAAGAATAGTAAGATGCAGTGCCTTTCCAATGACATACGGCATGTGTTTCTGTGTCCAGAAAATACTCTTTATTGAGAGACTCTTTAGGGAAATAATGATTTCCTTCAATCACTGTGGTGTCATTGCTTTCAGCTACAACCTTTCCGTTCCAAATGGCTTTCATAATCTATCGTTTTTAGTATTGAAGGATTGTTCCTCCATTCCTTTCATACCACTTTAAAACCACACTTTCCAAGACCTTCCACTTCTGCAGACACCTCAGTATCTTTTTCAATGAAAATTGCTGCAGTTGATGCCCCAGCCATGACGATGTGTCCAGCTTTTATTTGCTCTCCATATTGATGAGCAAGTCGGGTTGCAGCCTGCAAGGATTTCCATGGGTCGCCCAGTATATCAAAAGAAGAGCCTTCAGCCATAACTTGTCCATTGAATGATAGGGTCATTTTCAAATTAGAAATTTCACGCGATAGGGTTATCCATTCTCCAACAACAACTCCTGTTGAAGAGCAGTTGTCTGCAACCACATCCTCCAAACTAAATTTGAAATTCTCGAACCTAGAATCAATGATCTCTATGGCTGGTGCAATACCATCCACGAACTCGTCCAGGTTATTTAATGCAACCTCTCCGGTTATATCCTTTGCAATTCGAAAACATATCTCAGGTTCGGCACGGGCATGAATGTATTTGCCCATTGAAACTTCACCTCCATTTTCAACCATCATTTCATCGGTAAGTCTTCCCCAGATCATATCACTCACTCCCATCTGCTTCATTTTAGCCTCAGAAGTAAACCCCATTTTCAAGCCAATCAATTTCTCTCCGCGCTTTATCCTAAGCGCAATCATTTCTTTCTGAATGGCATAAGCATCAGAAAGAGTAATTTTTTGAGATTCACTTATTTGTTTAATTGGAATAGCCTTAACAGCCGCCTTATCAACCAATTGTGCCAATTCATTCAAATTCATTCCAAGTAATTTTAGTAGCGTTAAACGTGCATCACTTTACCGTCAATGGTGCAAAAGAAAGCAATATGAATGAGGAATAAGGTTTCCCGCTCAAGTACTACGCTTTCTCAAAAATAGCATCGCAAAAATATCTCCTCGAATCATAAAGCTTTTCAACCAACTTCAATGAAGTACGATCGGTTATAACGTCTAAGGCTTGGTCGTCATACTTTCTTGATACTTCCGTAAAAATCTTTTCACCTTCAGCAAAATGATATTCAGAATTTATGGCTTTTATCTTAACTTTTTGATCAGTTAATGATGTAATATAGCTGTAGGCCACTCCTCGTTCCTCATCATAATGCGGAGTATGTCTAAACTCCTCTCGATTAAAATTGGCACCCAAGTCATGATTGATGCGATCCAAGAGATTCAAGTTGAATTCAGATGTAATACCCTTTGAATCGTTGTATGCTGGGAGGATTATTTCCGGATCCTTTTTAAGATCCACTCCGAGTAGCAATCTGTCTCCAGACTTCATTACCACACTTAATTTCAACAAAAAGGCATTGGCTTTATCATCCAACATATTCCCGATGTTCGATCCCATAAAGAGAATCACTTTCGGACGCTCTGAAGATATTTGAGAAAGCACCTCGAAGTATTCGCCTTGAAGTCCTTCGGTGTGAACTTGAGGTATAGATTCGGCCACACGTTTCTCTAAATTCGAAATGGCATTGGCAGAAATATCTATTGGTCGGTAGGTAAAAGAATGGTGCCGCAGGGCCGACAAGAGATGCATTGTTTTTGTTCCATCACCTGCGCCTAGTTCATACAGATCAAACGCACCCAAGTCCTTCACTAAAATATCCACCAACGCTTCCGTTTGTTGGGAGAATATTTCTTCTTCACACTTGGTGAGGTAGTATTCCGGTAGGTTCATGATCTGAACAAACAATTCATCCCCTTTTGCATTATAAAACCATTTAGACGAAAGTCGCTTTGGATAAGCACTCAATCCAACTTTTACCTCAGATGCAAATAGTTGCTTTAGGTCATCATTCATCTTTTGCTAGTCGTATTCCGGTGAATTGCCATTGCGTATTCGGATGAAAAAAGTTTCTATATGTGGATCGAGAATGTGCTTCTGGAGTAGCATTACTCGCTCCTCTCAGCACCATCTGATTCATCATAAATTTACCGTTGTACTCGCCCACAGCTCCTTTGGGTTTTTTATATCCAGGATAAGGCAAATACGCACTGGAAGTATGTTCCCACCTGCTTCCCCATTTTAAGTCCTTGCTCGCAACTTCCCATTCAAACTCTGTGGGCAAGCGCATTCCCTTCCACTCGGCATATGCAGCCGCCTCATAATGCGAAATATGGGCAAGCTGGGCATTTTTATCAATCGGAATCAAACCGCCCAATGAGAATTGAAACCAGGCGTTATCGCGGTTTTTCCAATACAATGGTTGAGTTATTCCTTCTGTATTCACCCAACTCCATCCTTCATCCAGCCAAAGTTCATGTCTTTGGTATCCCCCATCTTCCATAAAATCTAGGAATTCGCCATTGGTAACAAGTGCCTTGGATATACATAAATCATTTATGTACACTGTATGTCTTCCATGTTCGTTATCAAAACTGAAACCATCGCCTTCAAATCCAATTTGATAGTTACCCGATTTCACCTTCAAATAACCTTCTTCACGATTGTGGTCACCAACCAAATTGAACCCATCTTTATATATCGGATAGGTTGGGTTAAGACTAAAATTGTATTTAAGATCCGTAAAAATCAACTCCTGATGTTGCTGCTCGTGATTGATGCCTATTTCTAGCAACGTATTCAGCGTTTGGGAGTTTGAGTTGGAAAGCAACTGTTCCATCGCAGCATCAACGTATGCCCTATATGCAAAGACCTCGCTTACGCTGGGCCTGGTCATTAATCCTCTATCCGATCGAATCGATTTTTGGCCTACTGCGTTGTAATAGCTATTGAATAAAAAATTGAACGAAGGGTGAAACACCTTGTACCCATCCAAAAACTCCATCAATATGAAGGTTTCAAAGAACCATGTTGTATGCGCTATGTGCCATTTGACAGGACTAGAAAAAAGCGCGCCTTGTGGAAGATAATCCTCTATAATGAGCGGTTCACAGATTTTCTCCGTGCGCATTCTTACAGACTTGTATGAATCGATCAATGCCATGCCTATACCTTCAACTTAATTAACCGGAAGTGAAACATTGAACTTTAGCTCTTGTGCATAATTCAGAATCAATTCTCTTTTGTAGTGACGAAGGTTGCTGTATATGCCCGAAGCAAGTTCATTCATTAGTTTATTTCCGAGAAGGTAAACGGCCGCATTATCACCAAAATCTTCTTTTATACGCTGCTGAATTGGTTTGAAGGTATTTGCCACGATGGTATCTTTTTCTCTCTTTTTGGCTTTAATTTCTTCCATTTCTTCCTTTGAAAGACGTGGGTTGACGAGTGATGTCATCGACAAACCACTCTGAATAGCTTTGTCCTTAGACCTTTTAATGATATCAAGCAATCGAACTTTGAATGCCTCGTTCAAAAGCTTCTTTGGAGCTTTTGACTCCATGTAAAAAGAACTTATCGCACTTTTATTTTTGGCCAACGTAAGCAAGTAGTCTTTATCCAAAACTTGATATGACGGTTTATTTGAAGCCTCAGCTAACTCCTCTCTGAATGCTATTAATTGTTCAAACACAAACCATTCAACTTCGGTCATACCATCCATATCTCTTGTTTTAAAGTGGTTGCTACTTTCAGTCGATTCAAAATTTTGATTCTCAAACACCTCGCGTTCTTCCATTACCCAATCGTTCATTTTCCTTGCTGCAATGCGTTCATTCAGTAATGACTCTAATTGATGCAAATACCTTACATCATCAGCTGCATATCTTATCTGCTTATCAGAAAGTGGTCGTTGAAACCAATTGCTCTTTTGAGAGGATTTATCGGTTTCTATGTCTAACAATTGAGCAAGAATACTACCTAAAGAAACTTGAGAGTAATCTAGAAGTTTAGTGGCTATGCTTAAATCGAAAACGTTCTTTGGTTTACACCCCAAGTGATGAAAGAGTCGAATATCTTCTCCAAATTCAAATGCTAATTTCAAAATTTCAGGATTCTCCATTATTGGAAACACTATGGATATGTCGATATCATCACTTAAGGGATCGACAATAAAACATTCATCTTCCACGGCCAACTGCATTAAACACATGGTAAACCCATATCGATACCTATTCTTGTCAAATTCTAAATCGACAGCAATAGATCGCTCATTGGACAGGCGTTCAACCAATTTTAAAAACTCCTTCTTATCAGAAATTACTCGTTCTATCAAAATACTAAATTGTCCAACAAACTTAATTCTTAAGGAAGAGGGCATCGTAAATGTTTAGAAATCTGAATGAATTTTATTTAAATGCTCTGTCCTTTCAATCTGTCTATTTACTTTCGAGTTGAATTTTTTCAATGTGAGACAACGAACACTTTCGGTATTTCTGCTTTCGACTATATTGAGCTTAGGCTCAATAACGCTACGAGCGCAGGAGAAAGAGCGCTCACAAACTTCTGGCAAAGAAGACTAAAAATAAGATCGATTTTTACAATGAAAAAGGCCGCTTTTAGCGGCCTTTTTTTATTACGAAATCTTTCGCATCCTTATGCTGAGTGGAGTCACTTCGAGGTACTCATCTTCTCGAATGTATTCCATTGCCTCTTCTAAGGAAAACCGAACCTTGGGCGCAACGCTTGCCGCACGATCTGTTCCTGTTGAACGCACATTGGTCAATTGCTTTCCTTTAATTACGTTTACTTCTAAATCGTTGTCGCGTGAATTCTCTCCAATTACTTGTCCTTTATAAACTTGTTCAGAAGGATCGATAAAAAATCTTCCCCTATCCTGCAAACGATCGAGGGCAAAGGTTAATGCTTGACCAGTTTCACTTGAAACCAGTGCGCCTTTTTCAATGCCAGTCATCGGTCCTTTATACGGTTTATATGCACTGAATCTGTGATTCATTACTGCTTCACCCGCTGTAGCAGTTAAAATTTTATTTCTCAAACCAATCAGACCTCTTGATGGAATGTCGAACTCAATATGCTGGATATCTCCCTTGCTTTCCATGATGAGCAAATCGCCCTTTCGTTGGGTTACCAACTCAATGGCCTTACCACTGTATTCTTCTGGAACATCAATCACCAATGTCTCGAATGGTTCAGACTTAACACCATCTATTTCCTTGATAATCACTTGAGGCTTACCTACTTGAAGCTCATAACCTTCTCTTCGCATGGTCTCAATGAGCACGCTCAAGTGAAGTACCCCGCGTCCAAAAACATTGAATTTATCCTCAGTATCCGTATCCTGTACACGAAGGGCCAAGTTCTTTTCTGTCTCCTTGTAGAGCCGCTCACGCAAATGCCTGGATGTTACGAGTTTTCCTTCCATACCAAAGAATGGAGAGTTGTTGATGGTGAAGAGCATGCTCATCGTAGGCTCATCTACACTAATTCTCTTCAAGGCCTCAGGTTTCTCAAGAGACGCAACAGTATCGCCAATTTCAAAATCATCCATTCCCACTATGGCGCAAAGGTCACCGCTTCGGACCTTGTCTACCTGTTGGCGACCAAGACCTTCGAAAACAAATAACTCTTTGACGCGATTCTTTTTCATGACTCCATCTTTCTTCATCAAGAAGTAGTCTTTTCCTGCCACCAAATCGCTACGATACACTTTACCGATGGCAATTCGGCCTTTAAAACTGCTAAAGTCCAATGAAGAAATCTGCATTTGAGTCTCTCCTTCGTTGTATTTAGCCTCAGGAATCACCTCAATAATGGTATCCAACAACTCAACAATATCGGTAGTTTGTCTTTTCCAATCTTTACTCATCCATCCATGCTTGGAAGAGCCGTAAAGTGTTTCAAAGTTCAATTGATCTTCGGTTGCATCAAGATTGAACATAAGATCAAAAACCTGCTCATGAACCTCATCAGGTCTACAGTTTTCCTTGTCTACCTTATTCACAACTACAATTGGCTTGAGGTTTAGCTCAATGGCCTTACCCAACACAAAACGTGTTTGTGGCATTGGACCTTCAAACGCATCTACCAATAGCAAAACGCCATCGGCCATTTTCAAAACACGCTCCACTTCACCGCCAAAATCAGCGTGACCAGGAGTATCGATAATGTTGATTTTAACGCCCTTGTATTGAACTGAAACGTTTTTAGAAAGGATGGTAATTCCCCTCTCCCTTTCAAGGTCATTGTTGTCTAACAGAAGGTCAACTTGTTCTTTTCTATCGTCCAATAACTTCGCAAAGTGAATGATTTTATCGACCAGGGTAGTTTTACCGTGGTCAACGTGAGCGATAATCGCTATGTTTCTAATTGATTGCACTGATTTTTAAGCCTTTAATTTAGCGGGTGCAAAGGTAGACTTAATTCATCACAAAAATCCCCAAGCTGAATTATATAACATTAGAAATTCAAAACGCACGTGTTATAAAGCAACGACCTGTTTTTCTCTGGCATTTTCTTGAACAGACTTTGGAACAGCATTGCGTATTTCTTCCTTCAACACTCTGACTATTGAAGCTTTCAAACCTTTTCTTCTTCTAACTAAACTTATTTCTCGAACAGGATTGGTTTGTTCAATGAACTTCACACGATCAATCTGATCTGGTGTTAAAGTATCCAAGGCGAGCTCAGGAATAATCGTTGTACCTCCCTCCTTATCCACTAGTCGTATCAACGTTTCAATAGAACCGCTTTCATATTCGAAATCAAACGACTTATAGGCCGTTTGATCTAAATTACACAAGTTGAACGTTTGATTTCTAAAACAATTTCCTTCACTGAGCACCCAAAGTTTGGAAGAAAGAATGTCATCAATGCTAATTCTATTTCCGAATTTGGCCGTCATCTCCGGGTCAGAGTATGATAGGAGCTTTTCATAAAAAATAGGTTCCTCAGAAATACCCATTTCATTCAGCGGTGTTGCAAGTATCCCAACATCCAGCTTATCGTGGTGCAACCGTTCAATGATTTCTTCCGTTTTATATTCTGTTAATTTCAGCTTTACATTCGGATATTTCTTTAAAAAATTACCAATAAACAAAGGCACCAGATAAGGAGCCAGTGTAGGAATAATGCCAACATGAAGTTGACCGGTTACTTCTCCTTTGCTTTCAGAAATAATATCGTCAATGGTCTTCAATTCACCTATTGAGGCCTTTGCCTGCTCAAGTATGCGCTTACCAATTTCTGTAAAAACTAAGGGCTGCTTAGATCGATCAACAATGGCAACCCCGAGATCATTTTCTAGTTTCTTGACTTGCATACTCAACGTGGGTTGAGAAACGAAGCAGCTCTCGGCTGCTCGACTGAAGTTTCCGTAATAATCCAATGCGATTAAATACGTTAGCTGCTGTATTGTATAGTTCATTCTAATACGAATATAAAGACTATTGATTTGACGAATAGTGCAGAACCAGATACATTCGAAGTATGAAAAATTCAGAAAACACAATTGGTTTAAATAAAGTAGAAACGAAAAAGTTGGTAGAGAAGTTGAATGTGCTGCTAGCGAATTATCAAGTCTTTTATCAAAACTTAAGAGGTTTTCATTGGAACATCAGTGGTCCTAGTTTTTTTGAATTGCACGCAAAGTTTGAAGAACTTTACACCAATGTAAACCTTGCAGTAGACAAAATTGCTGAAAGAATTCTAACACTGGAAGGCCATCCACTGCATACCTTTTCAGATTACTTAGATTTATCTAGCGTAAAGCCTGCAAAAGATTTGAAAACTGCTAAGGACACTGTGGGTACGACCATCAGCAACATGAAAACCTTGATCGAGCTAGAACGAGAGATTTTAGATTTAGCAGGATAAGCGAACGAGGAAGGCACAGATGCTTTGATGAGTGACTACATACGAGCACAAGAGAAAACAGTTTGGATGCTAAGAGCATACAATTCATAAAAATTCATAGGTAATAGGTTTAAGTTGAAAGAAAGAGCCCCAAAATTGGGGCTCTCCTTTTTTAAGGAAATATTGAATTAGTTTCGCTCCGTGAAAATTGGAGAAATCAATACGTTGGAAATACAAAAAGAAACCGCCATTGGCTTGTTTGTGTCTGACGATCTAGGAATGGAATTGCTTCTTCCAAAACGTTATGTTCCTAAAACATTTCAAGTTGGAGATAAATTGGATGTCTTCATTTACCGAGATTCAGAAGATCGCTTGATTTCGACCACGGAAACCCCAAAAGCACAGCTCAACGAGCTTGGTTGGATGACGGTGAAAAGCGTGACCGAGGCGGGTGCTTTTTTAGATTGGGGGCTGAGCAAAGACCTTTTTGTTCCCTTGAAAGAGCAAATCATAAAACTGAAAGAAGGCGAAACCCATCTCGTCTTTGTTTACCTGGATGATCTCACACAACGCCTAGCAGCCTCCCCCCGATTGGAGCGCTTTCTAAAAGACCTGCCAGAAGGACTTGAAAAAGGCACAGCAGTTAAAGCTACCATCTGGAAAGAACATCACCCTCTCGGATTTCAGGTCATCGTTAATAACAAATACTTAGGAATGATCTATTCCAATCAGTTGTTTCAAGACGTTAAGATTGGTGAAACGCTAAACGCATATGTCAACGCCATTCGCGATGATGGAAGAATTGATGTTTTGTTGCAGAAACCTGGGTTTGAATCAATTGACGATGCTTCTAAGGCATTGATAGATATTTTAGAAAAGAACGATGGTTTTTTAGCTCTGACAGACAAAAGTTCGCCAGAAGACATTTATGCAACACTTTCAATGAGCAAGAAATCCTTTAAAAAAGCAGTGGGCAGTCTTTACAAGTCTAGGATTATTGCGTTGCAAGAATCTGGAATCAAACTCATTTAAGTTGTCCGGCAATCCAGCCAGTTGTCCATGCTGCCTGAAAATTGAATCCTCCGGTAATTCCATCGATATCCATTACCTCTCCCGCGAAGTATATCCCTGGTACTTTTTTGCTTTGCATTGAATGGACGTCTATATTGCTCAAATCAACTCCACCTGCCGTTACAAACTCTTCTTTGAATGTGGTTTTACCTTCTACCCTGTAGTCATCATTGGTCAGCGTATTTACCAGCTTATTCAATTCTTTCTTACTTAAATCAACCCATCGTTTATCCTCTAGAATCTGAGCTCTATTGAGTAAAAACGTCCATAACCTGCTAGGAAGATTGAAAGGGTTTCGGTTCGCCACTTTCTTAGATTCCAGCAATAATCCTTGCTGTTCTATTTCCGTTCTTAAATGAGACTCATTGATGTTATTCAGCCAATTTACTTGAATGTTAAAATTGTAGCCTGTTTGCGCTAGCTCGGTTGCTCCAAAAGCACTCAATTTTAAAATTGCAGGCCCACTCATACCCCAATGGGTAATCAATAATGGCGCAGATGCCTCAAGCTTTGTACCTCTAATACGAACATGAGCTTTTGGAATGCTCACCCCCATCAAATTGGTTATTGGCTCGTTGGGCATATTGAAAGTGAAGAGAGAAGGCACAGGACTTACAATATTGTGTCCCAATTCTTCTAACCACCTTAGGCCTGAAAGCTTTGGGCTTCCACCCGAAGCAATCACCAGTTTATCAAAGTAGAATACGTCATTATCCAATATTTTCAGGTGGAATCCTGGTTGCTGAGGCATAATTGCAGTAACTGGATTATTCAAACGGAATTCAACTCCTAATTCCCGGGCGGCATTCAGCAATGCCGATGCTATGGTTGAAGATTCATTGGTTGTTGGAAACATACGCCCATCTTCTTCCGTTTTGAGTTCCACCCCTTGTTCCTTAAACCAATTGATGGTGTCTTTAACTTGGAATGTGTGGAAGGCTTGCTTCAGAAATTTCTCTCCTCTTGGATAATTTTTCGATAAATCTTTAGCGTTGTAACAGGCGTGAGTAACATTGCATCTTCCCCCACCGCTGATCAATACTTTGGAAAGGACCTTTGAAGTTTTTTCAAGCAAATGGACCTCAGCACTTCGATGATGAGTTTTTACGGATATCGCTGCAAAGAATCCAGCTGCTCCTCCTCCGATTACGGCTACTTTCAAGCTTCTCTCTTTAGTATGTCTCGCTGATAATAGCTAAGAATAATGGAAGTAAGTGGAATCCCAATTACTAACCCAATTATACCCAACAAACTCCCCCAGACACTCAGAGAAAGCAAAATAATAGCGGGGTTAAACCCACTGAATGAACCCATGAATTTTGGAGTGAGGTATAGGTCTTGTGCCAACTGGACTACTACAAAAACCAAGGCCATCAAAGACAACAAAGTCCAAAAGCTTTCACCCGACTCAATGCTGTGCAATGCGGTCAATCCAACAGCAGGAATTATTCCTATGAGCTGGGCATAAGGAATGTAATTCATCAATCCAAGGGTTATTCCCAATACAATGGCAAATGGTAGTCCGATCAATGAAAAACCAATAGAAAATGCGATAGCTACGATAAGTACAATGTTGGTTTGTGCTTTAAAATAACCATTCATCCCTTTTTCCATATCATCCACTAAGTCGAAAACGATTGACTGGTATTTTTCTGGGATGAGTTTTTTCCAGCTACTAGAAATATGGGCGTAGTCGAGCATGATAAACACAACATACAAGGCGTATGTAACTATTCCGAAAAGCGCACCCAAAGCTCCAACCGCCCCGCTTACCAAATTCCAACCACCATAAAGCACAGAAGCTGCCTTTTCGGCTATACCGTATTGTTCGAGAATTGAGCTAAAATCAAACCCTGAAATAAACACATTTACCTTCTCTCCAATGTCTTTTGGTATCCAATTTGGCCATGCCATAGAATTTAATTGCGATGCTATTAGGGATTGTAAGCCTAATACTTCATCTATAATGAGAGGCGTCAACATAACAGCGAGGATAGTCACCAAACCTGCGATCAGCACAAGAGTGAACAATACTGCCAAGATTCGTTTTCGAACCCATTTCTGCATCACTAAAACCAATGGCTCTAGCATATAAGCAGTAAGCCATGCTAGAAAAAAAGGCAGAAGAACGGATGACAATTCACGAAGCAAGAAATAGCTTGTTATGACATTAGCTACGGTAATAATAATCCTTACAAACCGATCGAAGTCTATGGGTTTATCGAACATCCGGCAGATCGTTTAAACTAGTTTTTAATAAAGATAGTTTTACTAAAGTAGGGCCTTTTCATTACCTGACCGGACCAAATTGCCTTTACCAAATACTTTGCAAGCAGCTTTCAAAGTTACGTGGCCGTCTTCGATAACACATTCCACTTCCCCGCCTCGTTCACTCGCCTGATAGGCTTTCATGGTTGATCTTTGCAGTCGGTCAGCCCAAAACGGTGAGAGTACTAAATGTGCACTGCCTGTGGCTTGATCTTCTAAGAAGCTCAAATGTGGCAGCATCACCCTGGATACGAAGTCATACGAAAATGATTTGGCCGTCAGAATGTAGCCAAAAGTACTGGATGAGCGCAACACCGCCCAGTTGGGTTGCATCTCAACCACTTCTCGCTCATGCTCGAACACTACAATATCCTTGTTTGAAGTCTTGAAATAAGCAATTGCCTTTCCCTGAAAGCCTCGATTTACATGGTCGGGAATGGGCGTTTCAACAGCTGGAATGCCATCCCCTTTCAACTCCACTTTGCCATCAGACACGCTTCCTTCTAAGATTCCATTCTTGTAATTGAAGATTATGTTCGTTAAACCAGGATCCTCTTGGTAAACTGCCCATGTGGCAGCTATTGTTCCATGTCCACAAAGATGAATTTCGGCCATGGGCGCAAACCACCGCACACTGAATGTATTCTCAGATTCTCTTTTTATAAATGTGGTTGCAGGCAAATTAAAATTAGCTGCAAGTCGTTGCAAATGATCATCGTTACTTAAATCATCAACAAATAGTACACAGGCTTGATTGCCAAGTGCTTTGCTACCTGTGAAAGCATTGATTAGGTAGAATTCGTCTAAAAGCATAGCGTAAGATGACAAAAAAAAAGAGGAAATCAGACTCCTCTTTTCAATTTTAGATTAAGCAAGTGACCAATCTGGTTTACTCAATTTTTTCATAGTTCGCTGATGAATGCGCAAAGCCTCACCCCAAGTTGGAACGCTTCTGTATGGCAGATTAAACTCCTCAGCAGTTGCCTTCACAATCTTAGAAATTGCTGGATAATGCACATGGCTCACACTTGGAAAAATGTGATGCTCAACTTGATAATTCAATCCTCCACAGTACCATGTAAGCAACTTATTGGTAGGTGCAAAATTGGAAGTAGTGTTTAATTGATGGCTTTCATAGGATTCATTGATAACTTCAGTGTCACTATTAATGAATTCATGATTCTCCATGATATGTGCTGGTTGAAAAATCATTGCCAACATCAAACCTCCAAGGATATGCATGATCACAAACCCAACCAACACAAGCCATACTGGATAACCTAAGGCAATTGGTAACACCAACGTGTAACCTACATATGTGATTTTGGATACAGCTATGGTAGCGATGGCGTTGAAGTAACTTACGCCTTGAGCTTGCACCAACCCCACTTTGGAATATTTTGTAATTCGCTTGAAATCTTTCAATAACACCCAGCTAAAGGTCATCAGTGAATACAATACCCAAGAATAAATGTGCTGACCTCGGTGTCTTTTCTTCCAAGGCTCGCTCGGAGTGAAGCGCATGATGTTTCCTGCTTCTAAGTCCTCGTCCATGCCATGAACGTTGGTGAAGCTATGATGAAGCACATTGTGTTGAATTTTCCATGACAAAGCATTGCCACCAATGATGTTCAATGAGTACGCGAAAAGGTTGTTTACCCATTTCTTGCTTGACAATGAGCCATGATTGGCATCGTGCATAATTCCGAGTCCTATGCCTGAAACTCCCAGTCCCATTAAAACAGAACAAATCAAATAAGGAATAGTACTTAAATCCATCGACATCTGAATGATGTAAGGGACAAAATAAAGACTGAACATAGCAAGAGCTTTCAAAGCAATTCTACCATCTCCAGTCCTGCTGATATTGTTCTCTTCAAAGTAAGCATTCACTCGTTTTCTCAACGTTTGAGAAAAGTCTTTACTTGAAGCACGATTAAATCTTGGTGCTGTTTCTATCAAAATCAAATGAATTAATTAAACTATTGCTTTACGCATTAATTGATGGCTACAATCTTGATGTCAAATGTCAAATCTTTACCTGCTAATGGGTGATTCGCGTCCAAGGTAATGGTATCTTCTTTCACTGCGGTAACGGTTACTGGAATTTGTCTTCCATCTTCCAAATTAGAAACCAACCGCTGTCCTTCATGCGGATTCAATTCCGCTGGAATAGCGCTCACTGGGACTTCATATACCAACTCTTCCTTTACTTCTCCATAAGCTTCAGCTGAAGGTATGGTAAAGACCTTTGTCTCGTCTATCTTCATTCCAACTACAGCTTTATCAAACCCAGGAATTACTTGTCCACTTCCAACTTCAAACGTCAAAGGATCTTTTCCTTCTGAAGAATCAAACATTTGACCATCACTTAAAGTTCCTTTGTAATGCAATGACACATTATCACTCTTGTCTACAACTTTCATAAATACTTCTTATACTGTTTCAAAATCAATACGCATTGATCTTAACACCAATGCATATTTAATAATTGACGCAAAGGTAAGCCCTTATTGCCCGAATACCAATTAAGTATGTAAGAGTATGACACATATCATGTTAATAACCCGCAGTAAACGAGGCCAACTAAGCCAAATTAAAGCTATTCTTCAACAAGTGGATAGTAGATTTTAGTTAGCCACTTAGAACTGTCTGACTGTTCGGTGGGGTCGGTTACATATTCTTCGATGGCTATCCCTCTGCTTTGAATACCATTCTCTTTGAGGTAGTTTTCAATGGCTATGTGTGCAGCTTCAGTTCCTTCGTAAGGTCCATAATATTCAATAAGCAGCGACCTTCCGCCAATCATTTCTGAGTCCATACCTTCAATTTCGCCTTCTTTCAATGGTACTCCTGCAAGCATATCAACTTCTTGGTTTTCTTCATCCCACTTAAAAATCACTCCCGATGGCATTCCTACAATTTGGAGGTTTGACGCTTCAGCTGCTCCGAACGCGCTTTCAAATGATGAAGCATAAAAAGATTCCATTTCTTCCCAGGGAATTGTTTTTCTAACTCCAACATATACGCGTGGCTCAAGATCTACGGTTTCAATGTTAAATGCACTTTCATTCATTGACGGTGCTGTTTCTTCAGCAAGCACTTTCAACTTATCCATGCCTTTTTGAAAGTCAGGCCCAAGCATCTCATCCATGTCCATAAAGAGGTTCATGACATTCATAGGATATGGTGAGTCTGCATCGTAAGACCATGTAACCTTGACACCATCATCGGTTTGTTCGACAGAAGTTTTCGCATCAGCTTCCGCTTCAAAGGGCTCAATAAAATGAAGGTGCGTTACAACTTCACTTTCATTCATTGAAGTGATGGTTTGTTCTCCTCTTCCAACCTCCTCATTTCCTGACCAAGTATACAATGCTCCAACTGCACCGTCATTTTTGATGGCGATGATTTGATCCGGGTCGAGCTCACGCCAGGGCGACCACTGCTCCATTCCTGCAAAGCTGCTGACATATGACCAAACATGATCGTAAGGCGCTTGAACGGTAACAGATCGTTCAACATGGGTATGATTTGGGGCAATTAATCCTAGAACTAATAGAATAAGAACCACCGCTCCGATGACGCCACCGAATATTTTTAAAATTTTCATAATGGTGATAGATTGGTTTGTATTTCAATAATATCCTTTTTTATTCACTTTTAATAATGAAACCTTTTACGTTGATTTGATGAATAATAAGCTGCTATGTATCGACTCTACTTTTCAGTGATTTGGCTGTGCTTCGTTTTATTGTCATGTTCAAACGATAGCAATCTCAGCGAGATGGTTACTCCTTTTGAAGCATCTGATTCAACACAAACGGCCACATATGAAGAGACCATTTCATGGTGGAGGGCGCTGGAACAGAATTCACCGTATGTATGCATGAAAGAATTCGGGCAGACAGACGCTGGATTGCCTTTGCATGTGGTGTTGATCAATACATCAAGAAATTTCAATTTCGAATCGATTAAAAAAAGCGGCAAAACAATTTGGCTGATCAACAATGGTATTCATCCGGGCGAGCCAGATGGCATTGACGCATCGATGCTTTTCGCAAGAAATATTTTAGGCAATGAACGTTTTGAATCAGATTTTAAAGACATCCTGATCATGATCATTCCAATGTATAATGTAGGTGGTGCATTGAATCGCAATTGTTGTTCGCGCGCCAATCAAAATGGTCCCGAGTATTACGGGTTCAGAGGTAATGCTCGCAACCTTGATCTCAACCGCGACTTCTCGAAGGCGGATAGCAAGAACGCACAATCATTCATCGAACTATTTGCGCGATGGAATCCAGATGTTTACTTGGAAACACATGTAAGCAATGGTGCTGATTATCCGTACACCATGACTTACTTATTGTCTCATCCTGACAAATTAAGCCCACCCCTTGCTGCCTATGTAAAAGGAAATCTAGAACCCACTTTGCTAGAAAAAATGCTGAGTCGAAATGATGAAATGATCCCTTTCGTCAATGTATTTGGAACATCTCCAGACTCCGGTTATAATTCCTTTTACGACACGCCTCGATACTCCACCGGATTCACAGCCTTGCATAACTCCATTGGGCTGCTCACCGAAACTCACATGCTTAAACCTTTTAAGCAGCGTGTAGCTTCAACTCTCAACTTTCTGAATTCGCTCGGAGAAACCTTGAGCAAAGACGCAGACATCATTCAAAACAAGAGAGCTGAAGCTGATGAAGTACTTAGTGCACAGAAAGAATTTGCACTCGACTGGGAAATTGACCAAAACAAACCTCAAACCCTTAACTTCAAGGGATATCGCGCTTATTATGACACCAGTATCGTAACAGGCGATCTTCAGCTTTATTATGACAGAGACTCACGCTGGGAAAAAGAAATGCCGTACTATGCGCACTTGAAACCCACTATTTCAGTCTCGGCTCCTTCATATTATTTGGTTCCTGCGGCTTGGACTGAAGTGGTAGAGCGACTTCAGCTTAACCGAGTGGAAATGCTTCGCTTGAATGAAGACACCTCATTTACGGTTTCGTGCTATCGCATTGCTGATTATAAGACCTCCGCTGGTCCTTTTGAGTCGCACTATTACCATTACGATGTAAAGCTGGAACCATTCGAAAATGTAGTTCATTGCTTGAAAAATAGCTATTATTTGGTTTCAATGGATCAACCTAAGAAAAGACTGATCATTGAAATGCTCGAACCTCAGGGCCCTGATTCTTATTTCAACTGGAATTTCTATGATGAAATTCTACAGCAAAAAGAGGGATTTAGTAGCTACGTATTTGATCGCGAGGCTTCAGAATTATTGAAGGACGAAAAACTTAGCAATGCACTAGCAGCTTATGTAGCTTCAGACCCTGAAAAAAGGAATAACAAGAGGGCGAAATTGAATTTCATCTATGCCAATTCATCGCATTATGAGCGCAATAGACATTTGATATATCCTGTTTACCGCATTGAGTAATCCCCACGAAATACTCGAGAAGTTTTATGGATTCAAAGAATTCAGACCTCTGCAGTTGGAAATAATCCAAAGTGTTTTAAACAACCAAGACACGTTGGCTATTCTACCTACCGGAGGAGGTAAGTCGATTTGTTTCCAAGTACCTGCTTTAATTAAAGAAGGTATTTGCATCGTTGTTTCTCCATTGATTGCACTTATGAAAGACCAAATGGATGCGCTCAATCAAAGAAACATCAAAGCGCTTTGTGCCACTTCTGAATTTGATGCTTCACAAATCGATGCCATTTTCGACCGAGCCATTTTCGACAAAGAAGTAAAGTTTTTGTACCTCTCTCCTGAAAGGTTGAAAACAGATGTGGCGAAGGCGAGGATCGCACAAATGAACGTTTCAATTCTCGCTGTAGACGAAGCCCACTGTATCAGCGAGTGGGGCTACGACTTCAGACCACCTTACCTCGAGATAGCCGAAGTCAGGCCACTCATTCCAAATACTCCTGTAATTGCTTTAACTGCTAGCGCTACACCTCTGGTTAGAAAGGACATTCAAGCTAAGCTTCAGTTCAGGAAAGAAAACCTGTTCCAAAAGAGTTTTAAACGCAATAATTTGGCATACTATGTTGATTGGGACGAGGATAAATTAGGGAAAATAGAACGAATAGCGCGCAAACAGAAAGGCTCTGGAATCGTATACATGCGCAGTAGAAAAGGAACTGAGCGTATAAGCAGAGAGCTCAAGAAGCGAGGCCTCAGTATAGACTTTTATCATGCTGGATTAGACAATGAAATCCGTGCAGAAAAGCAACAGAAATGGATGCGCGGAGAATGCAAGATAATCGCAGCTACCAATGCTTTTGGCATGGGCATAGACAAGCCAGACGTTCGATTTGTGGTGCATGTCGATATTCCAGACACCCTAGAAAACTACTATCAGGAATGCGGCAGAGGTGGTAGAGATGGACACAAGGCTTTTGCAGTTTCTGTGCTCACTGAAAAAGACGTGAGTAACTACATGGAGAAATCAATTCAATCTTTCCCATCGATATACGAAATCAAACGCGTTTATGAAGCTATGTCAAGTTTTCTAAGACTCGCAACGGGTAGTGGAAAAGACGAAACATTTGTGCTTGATGTGGAAATGATGTGTGAGCAATACAACTTGGATGTTCGGCAAGCCCTTCTCAGTATGAAATTCATTGAACGTGAAGGATATATTCAATTCAATGAAACGTCTGACTACTACTCATCTGTGATATTCAAAGCAAGCTATGAACAAGTTTATAACTTCAGAAATTCTAATCATAAGTTGGCCCATCTGGTGGATGCATTGCTACGCTCCTATTCTCGTTTATTCGAGGAAACCTCATCGATAAGCGAATGGACCCTTGCCAAACGCACGAAGTGGTCAAAAGATAGGATTGTGAAAGGATTGGAATGGCTGCATGAGTCGGAATACATTGTTTATAACAAAGCGAGTAGCTTGCCAAAAGTTACGTTCATTTGTGAGCGTTTAGACAAGAAAAATCTTCGATTCTCTGACGAACACTATAAAATCCGAAAGGAAGTCACTCAGAATAAATCTGAAGCCATGTTGCATTATATACAATCTAAGGTGAAGTGCAGAAGCAGAATGATTTTGGAATATTTCGGAGAATTGAATTCAAAAAACTGCGGAAAATGTGATTTCTGCTTAGCGCAGGCATAACAAAATGAATTTTGCTCGTCATAGATATACCCTATGAAACATTTATTCAGTCTTTGTCTCTTCTTATTAGGCACTGGAGTTTTCGCACAGAAAGTTACGGTTGTTGACGAAGAAACAAACACTCCTATCCCCTACGCCACGGTCGTAATTCGCAATGGAGAGTATGGTTTTGTTGCCAACGATTTAGGAGTCATTGAGCTGTTCAACATGCTTCCTAGCGATGTATTAGAATTCAGGTCAATCGGATACAACGCTCACAAAATAAAATACAACACCATCCAAAATGGAGATACCATTGCTTTAACATCTTCAACCTTGGAGTTGGATGAGGTAGTTGTTCGTCCCATTGACGCTGCCGCATATGTGCGACTAGCATTGCGATCGGTAGGAAACAACTACTATCCTGATTCTTTTGCAACACGCCATTACTACCGAGAATATTTGAAGGAAAATGAACAATTTATAAACCATTCAGAGGCTATTCTTGAAGCAAAACAAACGGGTTATTTATCAGGAAAAGACTCGTTTGAATTGTGCATTTTGGCCGGGCACAAACTGGAAGCGGACGACCTTTCATTCATGCTAAAGGAAAGAAACAAAGAAGTGGAGAAAGAACTGAAGGCAGCTCAGAAAAGCGGACAAGAGATTTCCGCAGAAGAACTTAAAATGCCATTAGAAATCGGAAATCCGCCTTTTTTACTTTCCATCGATCCTCTGAGAAACGTTGATCAAAAATTTGTCATCAATGATGATAATGTCGATTTTCTGGACTCAAACAACCAATTGAGTTATGATTTTTGGTACGGAAAACCGGTAGAGTTTGGAGATCAATCCTTGGTTGTGATACATTTTGACCAGAAGAAGAATGTGCATAAACCCATGCTAGCAGGAACATTATGGATTGAGCAAACAACGAATGCTTTTGTAAAAATTGAATTCGGTATAAGCGAATACGGGCAGAAGCACATGATTCCGGGATACATGAAAGCTGCCTTATGGGTTTATGGGCTCATGTTCGACATTAAAAACACACTGGTGGAATTCAACTACCAACCTTTCAAGGGAAAGTGGGCGTTGGGTGGCGTAAGGTTAAAGGCGGATGTGTTCTTGGAAAAAAGACGCCTTTTCAGCGAAAATGAAAAAGCAGATTTCACTTACGATTGCGAAATGCTCACTTCATCACTCCTTCCCTTTCCGTTTTCATTTACCGCTGAACAGAAGTATGACCACCACGAATTAATTTCCAATCAACTTCCAATCACCCCAAAAAACGAATGGGAACGTTTGAAAAGAGAAAGCAGGAGTTATAAGTAGATCTAGAATTCCACCACTATTCTCCCTTTGGTTTTTCCTTGGAGAATAAGATCCATCTGTTCGATGATTCCCTCTAATGCGATGAATTGACCGTAATGTTCAAGGTCTTGAATTTTCCAATCGCTGCTTAATCGCTGCCAAATCTCTTTTCTTAATGCCATATCGGTCTCTGCCGAATCAACTCCGAGAATATTCACACCATTGAGCAAAAAGGGATAAACGGTCATGTGAAGCTCATGAGTACCGACCAAACCACAACTAGCCACACTTCCTTTTCTTTGGCAGCCTTTCACACATGTAGCGAGCGTATTGCCACCTACAGTGTCAATTGCGCCAGCCCACTGGCTGCGAAGCAGAGGTTTT
>Ga0181559_10000384_pt1 | contig 39983 bp, 15 predicted proteins | sample 011ome_21_FD_133752 | JGI IMG/M metagenome (GOLD analysis project Ga0181559, IMG submission 133752) | Coastal salt marsh microbial communities from the Groves Creek Marsh, Skidaway Island, Georgia - 011508AT metaG (megahit assembly) | ecosystem: Environmental > Aquatic > Marine > Intertidal... | reverse complement strand
GTCCGCCTCCCGGGCCCGACCCGCCGCGCCTTCCGCTCGCACTGCGTCGCCTGCGAGGGGCTCTGCAGCGCCGGGCTCGCCTACCGCCTCTGCGCCGCGCTCCTCCGGCGCGGCGCGCTCTTCGAGGCGCCGGGGCCGGCGCCGGCGGCGCGCAAGCGCAAGCGCCGGCAGCCCCCCGCCGCCGCGCCGCGCGCCGCGTTCGGCGTGCGCGCCGAGCTCACGTGCGGCGGCCCGAGGAGCGCGCGCGCGCTCGCCGACGCCCAGCACGAGCTGCTCGGGCCGCGCCCCGCGCGGCCGGCCGACTGCGCCAGCGGCAACGTCTTCCGCGCGGCCGGCGACGCGCTCCTGTGCCCGCTGCGCCTCGCGTTCTACGACGAGGCCTGCGAGCGCCGCCTCGCGTGCGCGATGCTGCTGGTCCCCGCGCTCGCGGCCGCGCCCGCCGCCGCGCCCGCCGCCGCGTCCGCCGCCGCATCCGCCGCGCTCCTCGGGCGCCTCGAGCTCGGCGTCTTCCGCAGCATCGTCGACGAGGCCACGCGCGACCTCCTCCCGTTCGCCTAGGCGGTCTGCGCCCCCGCGGCCGCCGCGGGGGTCTGTTCCTCCACGGCCGCCGCGGGGGTCTGTTCCTCCACGGCCGCCGCGGGGGTCTGTTCCTCCACGGCCGCCGCGATCAGTTTCTCCACGGCCGCCGCGACGCTGCGCGGCTTGGCATACGGAAACCGCGCCTCGCGACTGCCGCCCGAGGGCCCCAACTGCCCGAGCGCCTTCGCGACAGTGTACAGCGTGTGCCCCGCGCCCTCCCCGGGCGTGGCCATCGCGCGCGCGGCCGCGCGCGCTTTAAATAGACGCTGCGGTGGCGCCGGGCCGCGTGGAACGCGCGTGTAATAAAGCCGCACACAAAAACGCCAGAGAGCCGCCGCGGCGCAGCCCCGCTCAAGCGGGGCGCAAAAAACAGGCCCGCAAACGCGCCCACCCACGCGCCCGCCTACGCGCGCCAGGAGATGCTCTGCAGCTTGCGCTTCCCGCCCGAAACCCGCCGCGCCGCGCCCGGGACGCACGCGAACTTGACCACTTGCGGGACCGCCGCGCGCCCCTTCGCCGCCTGCAGGTTCACGCGGCACACGTGCCCGGCCGCCACGGCGTGCCCGGGCAGCACCAGCGGGAGGTCCGCGGTCGGCGCCACCGGGTAGGGCGGCTCAAAGCCGTCCGCCGCGCCCGTCGCGTGCAGCTCCATCTCGAGCTCCAGCGCCTGCGCGCCCTCGCCGTCGTCGTACGCCGCGCCGAGCAGCATCCGCGCGCCGCCCCCCGCGGCCTCCCACGGGCGCGCCGCCAGCGCGCGCGCAAAGAGCCGGTCCGCCCGCACGAGCGCCGCGCCGCGCAGCGCGCTCCCCCCGCCGCGCTCCCAGAAGCTGTCGCGCACCACCACCAGCGCGACCGCCTCCAGCGCAAACGCCACCGTGAGCAGGTTCAGCGCGTGCCCGAGCTCCGCCGAGTTCGTCAGCCGCAGCACCTCCGCCGCCGGCAGGTCCACCGCCGCGTCCGCCGCCGCGTCCGCCTCCGCGCCCGGCGGCGCAAAGCCCGTCACGCGCACAAACGCCGCGCCGCCGACGTCCACCTCCTCCGCCGCCGCGTCCGCCGCGCAGCACGGCACGAAAAACGACACAAGCTCGCGCTCGAGGTCCCGCTCCATGTACGGGAACGCGCTCACGCGCTCGCGCGCCGCGGCAAGCGCCGCGTCCACGCTCCCCGGCAGCTGCTGCAGCAGCGGCTGCACCGTGTACAGCGACGCACCCGCCACCGGCCGCAGCGTCTGGATGTTCACCATCGAAAACTTCTCGCTCGCGTTCTCGTGGTTCTTCGCCGACACCGCCATCTCCAGCAGCGAGTACGGCGGAAGCACAGGCGCGCCGCCCGGCGGCGGCCGCGGCAGCAGGTGCTGCGCAGCGTCCGACACCGCCGTCATCTGCTTGAACTTGTTCACGTCCATGAAGATCTTGAACACGTTCCCGGGCTCCACGTCGACAAACACGTCGTCCACCCGATCGCCCTTCGCCATGCTCGCCTTCAGAAAGCTGTACAGCCGCAGCGCCTGCACCCGCCGCGCGCCCTCCGGCCCGTCCGCGCGCTGCACCAGCTCCCCAAGCGGCTTCGTCACCGGCGCCGGGCCCTTGCCCTTCCCCATCGTCTTCGAGTACGGCACCCTCGCAAACCCGGGGTCCTGCACGCTCACCACCGTGAGCGGCACCACCGTCCACGAGTCCCCGTAGCCCTCCTCCGTGAGCGGAATCGCGACGTGGTTGAACACCAGCAGCGTCGCGTGACGCCCCCGCGCGCGCCCCACCGCCGCCGGCGGCTCGCTCAAACGCGCAAGAACCTGCTCCAGCGCCGCCATGGCGCCCGCCGCCCCCTCCTGCGCCCCGCCCGCTGCCTCCACTGATGCCTCCGCTGATGCCATGCCGTGTGCCTTGATCCCGTGTTTGTGTCGACAACGCAGCACACGCCGCCCCTTTTTTGCAGGGCTGTGCAGCCGCCTGCACCACCGTGCGCTCGGGGGGCGCCTGCGTGCAAATTGGTTTGTCTGGAGCGTTTCAGTCAACTCATAAATCAAGTGTCGAAATGGTCGTCCCACACTACTTTATGTTGGTCAGATTGTTTTCTGGGTTTGCCGGGTTGCAGTCGTCTCTGCACACCCCGAGACACCGCACGATCGCAGGAGGCGCTCATGATGGGAGCCTTTCGCGCGTCGCCAGTATTTACTGCCCTGGCTCACGTCGCCACGGCCATGACCTCCCAATATTGTACAGATGACGAGGTAAGAGTTGTGTGGGACACAGATCTGAAAGACCGACAGGTTGTTGGGTTGGTGAACGGGGACCACTACTGTTTCGCCAATGCTACGATGCAGTGCTTGGCATCGACCCCGATGGTCGGCAACTTGGCAATAAACTCTCCATTGCCACAAATAGTCGAGGGGCAGCCTTCAAAGTACGCGAAATTCGAAACATTTATCGGCAAGCTACGCCCTCGGAAAGGCACCTCCAACATTCCTGTCGAACGAAGATTCGTAGATGAGCAGGGCATTGATGGGGAAGCCAATGAACTCGGTTGGGTCGACGTTTACAAACTTATGAAGACAGATAAAGACTGTAAGAATGGCGCAGCAGATGCTGATGAGTTTTTACAAGCTTTTCTGCAGTATCTTGCAGACCGGGAACTTGAGACACAATTAACACTCAAGGGTGTTTTGGATCTGGGAACTTTGCGGACAAATCGGGCATTTAACTATTATCAAAAAGGGAGTAAGATTTGCACAAATTGCCATCGACAGACATTGGAGCAGGGTGAAACATACTCATCAAATCCACCTCTTAGGCTCGATGCTCACAAGGAAACAAAGAAACAGAACATCTCAATCATGGATTTGTTGACAGACACCTTGTTGTCTAAAAAAGAGCTTTCATGCGAAGCCTGCTTTGAACCTACAATGTATGTCGAAACCAGATTCGTGTTCCCACCAAACAATTTGATTCTCAAATGGGAAATGGTGAATAAGACAGTGACTCTTGAAAAGACGCTGGACATCCAACTTTTTGTGGATGGGAGTGGAGAGCACCAATACGAACTACACGGAATTATGGTGTTTGAAGACGGAAACGATCACTACATCGCGTACGTGCAGAACATGGACAAGAAATGGTATAAAACCAACGATCGAACATCCACACCAATAAATTGGGAGGACATAAAGACGCGGACACACTCGGGGCATCTGCTGTTTTACCACCGCACAAGTCCCAACGTGAATGCTTTCCCACAGGATTCACCTACCCTTCCTGCCGCGACATGGGCTAAGCAAACGCCAGAAGACCAGCGCCGAGTTGGGCTGCTCCGCCTGCGACAGAAGTTGCAACGTGGCGAGGTTGTCTCTCTCCATACCTCCCCACTCACGAAGAAACAGAAGACTCGTCTGGGAAATAATCTGCGCCACCTGCAGCTTGTCGCACTGCAGTGACGCCCCGCAACCAAACGCGTGCGCGGCCGTTGCAGGCGGGTGGCCCGTCGCGGCGGTTCGCACCATAGCGTGGCGGCAACCCGTGTGCGGTTATTAAAGAGGGCCCTGCCATGAAACGCAATGGCGGAGTCACCGAATTCCGGAAATGCGGGTTCGCCAGAGAACTCTGACCCCACAAAAGAGCAGCTCGCGTCACTGAAACAAACACTGGATGTCGAGCTGCAAGATTTCCCACCTTCAACAAAGCAAACCATTGCGACAAAGCTGAAGCAGAACGTGCAACCGTTGAACAGAACCACAGACAAGTACCTACTGTCAGAAAAAGTGAAGCGCAGGTTGCCACCAGCAGACGCTGATTCGACGAAGTGTATGCAAAAGTACTTTAAAGAACTGGAAGATGCGGAACATAGCGATTATTGGCTCCCGAATCTAACAGCAAAAGTCGACAGCCTCAGGGAGACGAGTCTGAAGAGTTTGTATGCGAAGATGGTTGGGAATTTTCCGAATTTTTTCAACAAGACTCCATCCTTAGGTGAAATGATGCACTCTATGACGACTCTGGCAGAAAATGTTAGCGATGATCACATTGCGAGCGTTCGTAAACTTCACCATGAATATATCGTCTTGAAAATACTGGGATACGATACTCCATTTGACCGTACAATTGGCGCATCACCTGTCCTGGAAAACAATCCTGTTCTACTGTCGAACATGAAGTGGTTGTTGGTGGACGAGGTGTTGGAATATCTTCCCAACGCAATCAACGCGCAAAACTGCAGGGAAACAGCTGACACATGGGATTTGCTCCACACGCTGCGAAACAACGACTTCACAGATCCCGGCGATGAAATAACGCCAGGTTACCCCTTTTTACAACACTTTACTACGTGGGATGAGTTGAAGAGTCACTGGGACACTGTGAAGCAGCACTTCGAAGTGGATGAACGAGCAAAATGGGATGAGACGTTCAACGCGTTGGATAGTCTCAAAGCGTTTGACAATGCGTTGAATCTGGCTGCGCTTTTTGAGTTTTTGAAGCCACAACTTCCTTTCAAGGGATTCATTGACGACGACGCCAAACATTTCCAGACTCTCATGATAAATAAAAACGAGCTGTACCGTGGAAAAATTCAGGAAGATAAGGGAGAGGTATTATTACCGCGCCTATTGCGCGATAGCTCTTTTTCTTTAAATTTTTTGGGACAGGTTCCTACAATTCGGTATGCGGAAGCAAGCCTTTTCATCAATTCATGGCAACTGAACACTGAATTGGATGCGCTTCCGGGAGCAAATAAGATACAGGTTTTGCGAGTCGCGCTACGTCACGTGGCGGCTGCAACGAGCATCTATAGCAAGAGCAGTCTCGATACATGGTGGAAGCAATCGGTGCTGAGACGATCCGAATACAATGATCAAGAGCTGCCAGTGATACCGGCCTACCTGAAATTCAAAAACATACCAATACAATTCACAACAGAAGATAACGCGGACCATGTTGGAACAGAATTCTCAGACGTTGATTACAGGAACGCATGTCTAAACAACATCTGGGAACGCGAGCAGTGGCCAAAAGAAAGAGTCGAAAGCATGATTGAATCCATTGAAATGCGTGTTTTCCGTCAAGACGGAAACTTGATTTCCGTCGAAATTTATGACAATGAGGCATTTGACAACCCCTCCGAAGGGATGTGCTCGAAAAACGTGCAGATGTACTTCCGGTATCACGCAGGCAAATACGCAGTGAACCAATTAAAGGATTACTTATCTCGCATGGAAAGTGTCGATCACCACGCGATCGACACTTTACGAAATGAAGATTTGATATGTGGTCAGTATCAGTGGGAACAACAACAAATGTCTTTACCTCAATTACAACGCAAGCTAAAAGAAGCACAAGACGCACAACAGGGTTATGAAACTTTGTCTCATGTCGAGGAAGATCAGAAAGCAGCAGAGTTATCACTACAGGCTTATGCGTGTGCTGAAAAAAGCATACAAGCAACATTGCACGCCGCACGGTGGTTCCAACGTGGCATATTCCTCTGTGATGGGATAGAAATTCGAAACAACGGCGACACTCTGATGCGTGAGACCCTTGGGGCTTCAAACAAAAACACTCCGTGCATTTTTGGGTTCGCACGCATCATAATTCCATGCTTACTTATAAAGTCTGGAGGAGTAAAAGAGTTGATGGTGGTGATTGTGACCCGCACCCACGACAAAATCAAGTTCCATGTTTGTGGGAACCAAAATTATTGTGACGAATTGTATTATTGGCTTTACGATAGCTTGTTACTGGGATGGAAGCAAGCGAATGCAGACGATTGGTGTGACGAAGCGGCAAAAAGGGAGTGGCATCGTTTTTTCCAGTATTCTAACGAGAAAGATGGAGAATTCGTACCCAACATGCAGAAACACATGAAGGAACATGTAACCACGAATAGAACAAACGGCACAGCCGATACGGTCGTGAATAGCCTTTGTACCGAGTTTGAAACAACGTCCCGCTTTTCTTGTGAACAACTGTTTAGACAGATGGAACAAGAACTCGAGGTGAACATACTCAACGCTGATTTGTACATGGTGTTGCTGAACATTCTATCTGCGTCACATGTCAAACATAAATCTACTCTCCCAGGTGGCGAGGACAACCACCGCGATTTTCACAATGAATGGAGGCACGAAATGTTCTATGACGTCATGAGCATTTTGATGAAACATGAGGAGGATCTGATTCATGAGAAGTTTGCCGGCGAATTTGATATAGAAGCAGTACACGCCTTGATTGCAAAAATATTCAATTCGGTCCTCGTATGGGTTCAACATCTTGTCCTGTCCAAATTGGAGTATCACGACCCCTTGAAAACAACTGACCAAGGGGTTTCCAATTCTTTCGCTGTCCCGCGCGCCGGCAGACGTGATTTGAAGACTCGCTTGCTGTCTTCCCAGTGGAAGAAATCCCCTCATATTCCGGAGGACGAAATTCAAGTGCTTTTCGAAAATGCATTTTTAAAGATGGTGGGCACTGATAAAAGCGACCCTGCATTCAATGACATAGTTGAAGAATCAAAAGACAAGTCTTGCTCTAAAGATATGATGGTTGTATATGCACTTTTAATGCAGCAGGTTGCGGAGAATTTCGAAGAACTCCATCTCGACGAGGAGCGAAACACGCATCCCCGAGAATCTGAACCCAATTATATCCAGCAGTACATACATTCTTATTCTTGGCCACGTGACAGGTGGGCTGACATACCCCTTGGTCCACACCGTCCCCGACGCGTCGCAATGCCGGTGCTCGCCTCCGACGCAGTGAACCCCACCAGCGCCGCCGTTGTCGAGGCTCCAGGGGTGTACAAATCGCCTCCCGACAGTCCATCTCACAGTGCATCGTCGAGCCCCATAGTGGTGCCGTCATCGACTTCTCCCAGTTCATCACCTCGTTCTTCTCCCAGTTTACCACACACGGGAGGCGCGGAAGCGGGAGGCGCGGGAGCGGGAGGCGCGGAAGCGGGAGGCGCGGGAGCGGGAGGCGCGGAAGCGGGAGGCGCGGGAGCGGGGGTGGAAGGCACTGAAGCGAAAGACACTGAAGCGGAAGGCGATGCGGGTGCGCCCCAGCAGTGCCCTAATTGCAACAGTGCTGATTGTTCCAGAGCTGACACGTGCCCGGTGTGGAAGGAGGGGTAAGTGCTGAAGCGCTGTTGCGGCACAGGTGCAATTGACAACGAACAGCTGAAAGAGATGATCAGCAATGTTGAAATCAGCAATGTTGAAATTTTGCGCGCCTCCACAACAGATGATATTGTTGGAGAGACCCTCGAGCTTGAAAAGAAGCTGGGAGAAGTCAACGTGGCGGTTCTCGAACCAATTGTTGACAAGTATGCTAATTCGCGGGCTGGTCGTGTCTTTGAAAATAATGAATTTGCGAGGTACAAAGTCGCATTGTTCAAAATACTCAACGCACTAGATTGGACAAAAGTAATGCCCAAGATGGAGGAACTCAACTGGAAAGATTGTGCAAAGCTAGTACCAACAGATGTTGACTTCGAAGGGCAATCAAGAGATGCTGAAACAGATGGTGGGCTTACAGGAGAATTGAAAAGTATTGCCGGCTTTTCAATCGAATCTTTGGGGCTGTTCGTGCCATTTCAAGAAGAGCGTTCTCAGCAGCCAAGGCAAATTACACAAAACGAGATCAACGATATTATTCTGCGCACCAAACAGGGGGTCGATCTAACTGACATACAGAAAAAACAAATGAAGGTTCTGGACGACTTAAACAAGTTCGTTTGGCAGCAAAAACCACGAGAGAAGGGAACAAAGCGCCGCGAAGTGCTTGAAACATTCTACAAATTTCTCGGGCTTTCGCATAATACAACACTCTCAAGAAAGCGCCGCGCAGCTGTGGATAAATTTCGAGAGAAATACACACAGGCCAAGCCTCAGAGAGACGCGCTTCTCGAGAAGAACAAGGAAGAATTTAGAAACGAGAATGCTTCGCATCTGCTTACAGATGCCTTGGCGGAGAGGGTGATGAATCTCGTGGCGGCGCAAGTAGCAGCGATCGCACAGTCACAGGCGCCTTCCAGTTCACCAGACGCGGGAGGCACTGGAGTGGAAGGCGCTACGGGTGCGCCCTAGAATTGCCCTCATTGCAAACGTGCTGATTGTGCGAATACGCACACGTGCCCGGTGTGGAAGGAGGGGTAAGTGCTGAAGCGCTGTTGCGGCACAGGTGCAATTCACGACGAACAGCTGGAAGACATGATCAGCAATGTTGAGGCGGGCGAAATTTCGACAACAAATCTTCTTGAAGAGAAATCCAAGCTTCAACAGAGCCTGGGAGAAGTCAACATGGAGGTTCTCAAACTATTGTTGGATCGCTATGCTGAAACGAACGCTTCTAGAATTTTTGGAGATGATGATGAGTTGTCGAAGTACTTGAAAGCATCGTACAAAATACTCAACACACTAGATTGGAAAAAAGTAATGCCCAAGATGGTACAACTCAACTGGAAAGACGCAAAAGTAATAGTACCAGCAGATGCTAAAACTTCTGCTAACTTAGAAGATCTAACAGATGGTGGAATTCCAGGAGAATTGAAAAGTATTGCCGGCTTTTCAATCAAATTTTTGCACCTGTCCGTGCCATTTCAAGAAAAGCTTTCTGAAAGGCAAATTACACAAGACGAGATCAACGATATTATTCTGCGCACCAAGAAGGGGGACGATCTAACTGAGACACAGCAAAAACAAGTGAAGATTCTGAACGACCTGAACACGTTCGTTTGGCAGCAAAAACCACGAGATGAGGGAACATACCCTGCATTGGAGGCAAGATATGAAAAATTTCTCACCTGGTTCAGAAGTCCTAAACAGGGGTCAATACAATTTGCTCTGATGAATTTTCGAACGAAGTACAAAAGGGCCAAGCCTCAGAGAGACGCGCTTCTCGAGAAGAACAAGGAAGAATTTAGACAAGAGAATGCTTCGCACCTGCTTACAGATGCCTTGGCGGAGAGGGTGATGAAGCTCGTGGCGGCGAAAGTAGCAGCGACCGCACAGTCACAGGCGCCTCCGTAGTTGGTGGGCCCAGGCGCGTGTAATTTCTTATTAAAGCACGTGCGCGCGTTCCACGCCGATGGCCAGCGGCGCGGGTCCCGGGCCGGATCTGGCGGTGGGCCCGCATGTCCCGCTTGTTTTTGCGGGCGCGCTGCTGGTGATGTGTGTCGGGGAGCGCCTGGTGCACGCGGCGGCGACGCTGCTGGTGGCGCTGGTTGGGGGGGCCGCGCCGAGCCCGCGGGCGGCCAAGGCGGACAGCGCGCGCGCGCTGCTGCTGCGGGCGGTGGACCTGGTGGTCGAGCTGGTGCGCGCGTGGGCGCAGACGCTCGCCGGGCTGCTGCAGTGGGCGGTGTACTACGTGCTGTTCGCGGCGATTTTGCTGCTGGTCGTGTACCTGGGCGGGGCGCTGGCGGACGCCGACGCGGGGTTCGCGGCGCAACTCCTGCGCGGGTGGAACGGCGGCGTGGGCGCGATGCTGCGGGGCGTGCTGCTGGTGCCGCTGCAGGCGCTGGAGCTCGTGTTCGCGACGCTCGTGCCGTTCTGGAACGCGGTGCAGCTCGTCCTGCGCGGGCTGGTGAGCGCGGTCGCGGTGCCGGCGCTGCAGGAGCAGATGACGACCGTGCTGAAGACGGTCACGAGCCTGCAGGCCGTCTTCCGCGCGCTCGCGGGCTCGCTGGTGGCGTACTGCGAGACGCTGCGGCCGTGCCACGACGCGGCGTGCCTGGCGCCTGGCGAGCGCGTGTTCGACTTCCTCTCGCCGGTGCTGGCGCTGCGCGTGGTCGCGGCGCACGTGCTCGACTTCCTGCGCGCCTCGTGCGCGATCGCGACGCCGGCCGCCGAGGCGCTGCTCTACCCCGTGCTGGACGCGAACTTTGCGCAGTCGCTGCACCTTGCGCTGAACGTGCCGCTGTACGCGGTGGTGCAGGTGCCGCTCGTGACGCACGCGCGGTGCTCGCAGGCGGCGTCCTTCTCCGACGCGCGCCTCCGCGGCGTCGCGTGCGTGCCGGACTTTGCGCCGGTCTTCAACATGGCGGCGGCGAGCGCGCGGCACGCCGGGCGGCTCGTGGACAACTGGCTCGACGTGATGTGGGTCATCGTGCTCTCGGCGTACGACGAGGCGCCGCCGCCGTGCCAGCCGAGCGCGCTCGCGGTCAAGTTCGACACGGAGGCGCAGGTCTTCGGGGGGAACGAGACGCGGGTCGTCGGGCTCGGCCCGGCGGCGTTCGCGCTCACCGACGGGCTGACCACGCAGTTCAACTTCGTGCGCGGGCCGACCGAGACGGTCCTGGCGCGCGACCACTGGCCGATCCAGGTGGCCCCCGGGCTCGGGATCGCGGCTGTGCAGTACGACGAGGCGGAGCAGGTGGACGAGGGCGGCGGGCGCACGCTCTCGATGCTCGGCTGCCAGTGCTACGACGTGCCGGACGGCGGCGCGGCGCAGGGCACGCGCATGGAGCTGCACTGCGCGGTCGCGCGCTTCCAGGCGGAGGACGCGGACGAGGCGCTCGACGCGGCGGGCCTGCTCGTGCCGGTCGCCTTCGCGCTGCCCAGCACCGCGCAGTACATGACGTGCGCGGGGACCAAGATCACCGTCGACTCCGTGCGCTGGCCGGTGTCGCGGCTGTCCGTCCCGGGGAGCCTCGGCGCCGGCGGGCGCAACTTCCGGTCGCCGCTGAGCGCGTTCGCGTCCGACCAGGGGGACGACGGGCCCGCGGAGGTGGACGCCGTGATCTGGCTGCAGCCCGCCTGCGCCGGGGAGGGCGCGTTCGACCCGGTCTGCGCGCGCACGTTCGCGGGCGCCGCGTGCTTCCCGTACTGCTTGGCGGCGCGGCGCCGCGGCTCGGGCTCGCAGGGCCTCACGATCTACAACGCGGACGACTGGCAGACGCGCGTGCAGCTGCAGGGCCGCGACTGCGCGGTCGCCTCCGTGGGGACCACGCTGGCGCCCGGGCAGGAGTACACGACGGCGGCGGCGCCCGCGGGGTACGGGCTCCTCGTGGAGGACAGCAACGACCCGCTCGGGCGCCGCCTCGCGCAGACGGGCGTGTTCGACCCGGCCGCGCTCGCCTGCGTCGCGTCCGACTCCGTCATGTCGCGCGTCAACCGCTCGGCTGTCGCAGACATCGACGCGCGCTACGAGGCCGTGCTGCTCGAGGGGCAGCCCTTCGCCGTCGCGGGCTCGGCCGCGCTCATCGCGGTGTACAACGCGGACGGCTCCGCCGGCGTCAAGGTGCAGCGCCTGTACGGCGAGGAGGGCACCGAGTCGTTCTCGGTCGTCACGACGCACGCCGAGCTCCCCGCGCTCCCGCCGTGCGAGACGCTGAGCGCGTGCGACCGCCTCCCGCGCAACGACCTCGTGAGCATCCCGTTCGCGTGGACGGCGAGCCCCGGGCGGCACAACCCCGCGGTCGAGACGCGCTGGGGCGTCCTGTACGCGGTGAACCCGAGCCTCGACATGTTCAGCGAGTTCGCCAAGTACTGCCAGGGGCGCGACGACTACAACCTGCAGCTCCAGGCGCGCTCGAGCTACGGCGGGATCCGCATCTGGCGGCTGGACGCGTTCGCGCACTCCGAGGCGAACGGCGACAACGCCGCGCGCGGCGCGAGCGTCGAGCTGCCCGACGTCTTCCTCAGCCAGACCGACGACCGCGCGATCTGCGGGAGCGCGTTCAACGTGATCGTGACGAGCATGGAGTACCTCTCGGAGGACAACGTCGCCGTGACGGTCCTGCACGCCGCGCCGGCGTACCTCGACATGCGCACGCTCTCGCCGCTCGGCAACGACCCGCAGCAGGTGCGCTACCGCACGTACTTCCTGCAGCCGCAGACGCTGCAGGTCCGCGAGGACGAGCCGTGGCTGCCCGACACCGCGACGGCGCAGCTCCGCGCGGGCGCGAGCGCGCTGTGCCCCGACTGGCGCAACATGCCGCAGCTCGGCAGCATGCTCGGCGAGGTCGGCGCGGGCGCGGCGCTCGGCACGCGGATGTGGGTCTCGCTCTTCACCGCGCTCCCGGTGCTCTTCCAGGACGGCATGCTCGCGCGGCTGCGCGAGTGCCCGATGACGCACATGTCGCACTCGCTGCTGCTCAACTGCGGGAGGGGCCTCCTGAGCCTCGACGACTCGTTCGCCGCGTTCCGCAAGGCGAGCGCGCACTTCTTCATGGTCGTCGCGAAGCTCGGGCGGCTCCTCCGCGGGCTCCCCGGCGGCGAGTCGATGAACTCGTTCCTGCAGGGCGTGGCCGTGAGCGAGCGGCAGAAGGTGCCCGCGCTGCTCCGGCGCCGCGACTTCACGCGCGCCGCGGCGTACGCGGCGAACCCCGCGGACTACGTGCGCGGGCGCGTGCACGAGTACGCGCTCCAGCAGTACGCGCAGCTCCAGAAGCAGCTCAGCGACCTCCCGGAACGCGTGCAGAAGATGCGCACCGAGCTCAGCGCGCGCACGGTGCGCTTCGCGCGCGAGGTCCTCGAGCGCTCGCGCAAGGCCTTCGCGGAGCAGCCGTCGCTCGCCGGGATGCAGGCGTCGCTCTTCGACGGGTACCGCTCGCTGTTCGGCCCGCCGCCGCGCGACCTCTTCGCGCGGCTGCCCGGCGGGAGCTTCGGCGTGAAGGCGCTCGGCGCGTCCGCGCTCGACGTGGGGCACTTCTTCTGGCGCGCGGTCACGCGGCTGCTGCTCCAGCTCCTCGCGCGCGACGAGGTGGCGCAGCCGCTCGCGCCGCTCGTGTGGCACGCGTTCGTCGAGGCGAAGCACGACTTCCAGGAGCTCCTCGTGCTGCCCGCGTTCCGCGCGTGCTCGGGGCTCGGCGTGATGCTCGGCTCCTCGAACCCGTGGGCGCGCCTCATGCGCGAGAGCTGCAGCGCGGCCGTCGCGCAGCAGGCGACGCTCCTCACGACGGTCGAGGTCTTCTTCGTGATGACGCCGGTGCTCGCGTGCCTCTGCCGCGACCCCGGCGGCCAGAACTTCGAGACGTACGCGACGAACGTGTGCTGGGCGGGCGCGCCCGAGCACCTCAAGCCGATGGTCGCGGCGCTCGTGAGCGCGCACGCCGGGCGCGACAGCGAGCTCTCGCGGTCCGCGGTGTGCGACTCGATGGGCCTGCACGTCGAGGAGCGCCTGCGCGGCGCGCTCGACCCCGCGATGGCGCACGCGCACCAGGCGGCGCAGGCGCTCGCCGGGTTCGTCGACTACGCGACGGTCCTCTGGGACCCCGACGCGGGGCGCTGCGCGGACCTCCTCGGCAGCCCGTACACAATGGCGATCGTGCCCGAGCCGTACGACTACTTCGAGGGGTGCCGCCGCACGCAGAGCTGCCGGTCGGCGTGCGCGGGCCCGTTCGACGCGTTCGACGCCGTGCGCGAGCGCCTGCAGGACCTCGGCACGGAGGCGCGGATCGAGCAGACGGTCGTGAACAGCTTCTTCTCGCCGCAGGAGATCCTCGAGGGGCGCGCCGCGCCGCCCTTCCAGGTGCACGGAATGATGCAGGTCCCCGTGATGGACGTCTCCGCGGCCAGCGGGCGCGCGTGCTGCGGCGGCGTGTCCCCGGCGGACCGCTGCGTCGCGGTCGTCGGCACGACCGACCGCTACGTCGTCGAGGTCGTCGAGTACTGCGTCCCGGCGCGCCTCGGCGTCGGCACGCACGAGCACGTCCGCTGGGAGGTCGCGGGCAGCAGCGCGTGGGCGCCCGACCTGCGCGGCGTCGCGTTCGCGAGCCGCGCGCACCTCATCGCGTCGTTCGCGGACCGCGTCGTGATGTACCGCGCAAACGGCGACGCGCACGTCGTGCTCGAGACGCTCGCGCCCGGCGCGGTCGCCGCGGTCGGGCAGCCCGCAATGCACCGCGTCGCGTGGGTGCTCGCCGCGCCCAACAACTTCGCGCTCGTGCACGGCTTCGTCGTCCGCCCCGGCGAGGCGACGGCCGAGCCCGTCGCGGTCGTCGTGCGCCTCGAGGCGCCGCGCGCGTGGCCAAACTTCTTCCCCGCGTACGCGCAGACGAACCTCGACCGCCTCCTGCACGGGCACATGGCGACGTGCCTCTCCGAGCAGTGCCACGACTTCCTGCTCCTCCCAAACTCGCAGAGCGGCGCCGTCCGCCGCTGCGGGCCCGACCCGGCGCGCCACCGCTTCCCCAGCCGCCTGCTGTACGCGTGCGACGACGCGGCGCTCGACCCCGGGCTCGCGCTCGCGCTCGGGCTGCGCCAGGACGACGGGCCGACCGTCGGGCTCACGCAGAGCGCCACGCCGTTCCGCAAGGCCGTCGTCCTCGCGCAGAACGCGCTCGAGCCGCGCGGCGCGGACAACGAGCGGCGCGTGTTCCTCTCCGCGCCGCTCGCGACGGCGCCGTCGTGGCTGCAGGAGGTGCGCGTCGAGTGGGACGAGGCCGCCGGCAGCCCCGCCTCCGCGCAGAGGGCCGCCGCGCAGCGCACCGTGCTCGACGTCGCGCTGCGCCGGCAGTGCTCCGTCGACGACTGCGCCGGCTGCCGCGTCCCGGCCGTGCAGCGCGCGTGCTACGCGGCGTCGCAGTGCGCGGTCGCGCGCTGCATCGGGACGGTCGTGAACCTCGAGCGCCCGCTGTGCTCCGCGGGCGGGCTCCTGCAGACGACCATGGAGATCAGCCTCGTCAAGTACCAGGGCATCTGGACGACCGTCAGCGAGATCGTCATCCTCGTCCTCCGGCTCGCGACCGGGCGCGGCTCCGACGGCGGCGAGCTCGAGCGCCTCGACGAGATCTTCTTCGCGCTGCTCTGCGAGGCCAAGGACGGGATCATCGGCAGCGTGAGCGTGCTGACGAGCCTCGTGAACTCCGTCGTGAACTCGATCGACCGCGCGGTGCGCGCGGCGATGCCCGTCACGATGGCGCAGGACCAGGGCGCCGTGAACGCGGGCGCCGTGCGCGCGCTCGGCGCGGCCGCGACGACAAACATGCTCGCGCAGCTCGCGCTGGCCGTGCTCTACCCGCCCGTCGTCGCAAAGAAGACCGTGCTCTGCCACACCGAGGCGTTCCTGAACGCGGTCACGGGGGCGGCGGGCTACGAGCTGCGGCTCGAGAGCCGCGAGCTCGCGGAGGCGACAAACGCCATCACGTCGCGCTGCCTCTCCGAGTACCACAAGGAGGCGATGCGCGAGCCCGAGGCCGCCGAGGCGGGCGGCGGCTTCTCCGAGGTCGTGAACGAGCTCGTCGGCGAGAGCGTGACCGCCGTCGGGCAGGTCCCCTTCGAGGCCGTCCTGCACACCCTCGACGCCGCCTTCGCGTGGCTGCAGGGCGTCGTCTCGGGCGTCATGGACGTGCTCGCGACCGCGGACCAGCGCCACTGCAACCTCCCGGACAACCAGGCCGACACCGTGCAGACGTGCGCGTGCGGCGACAGCCCGCTCATGATCCCGCCGGCGCGCGCCCGCGAGGGCGTCGCGGAGGGCGCGTTCTGGTGCGCGGGCGCGCTCTCCCTCGTCAACAGCATGGGCGAGGCGTTCCTCGCGTTCAACCCGTACTCGTACCAGCAGATCCTCGACGAGCTCGACGGCTCCGACGCGTACCTGCAGTGCGTGGCGTCGAGCTACGCGGACACCTGCGCGCACCTGCGCCCCGGCGCGGGCCTCCCGCTCCTCGCGCAGCAGGGCGTCTCCGTCTTCACGGCCGCCGTGCGCTGCAAGAGCAACTACGTGAACAGCCAGTGGGACGAGGGCGCCGCCGCGCTGTTCGTCGCAGACGACTCCCCGGCCATCCGCCACTTCCTCGGCGTCACGGCGCACCTGCGCACCGCGCGCGCCGCCGCGGAGGCCGCGCTCCCGCCGGCCGTCGCGGCGTGCCTGCGGCTCGCGCTCGCGGAGGGCGCGGCCAACGACGCGTGCCTGCAGGACTTCCTCGCCGCGCGCGGCGAGCGCGCCGTCGGGTACTTCGAGTACATGCCCCTCCCCGCCGGCCTCGCCGGCTCGCAGCACATCGCCGGCTGCCAGGTCTTCACGGGCCCCGCCGGCCTCGCGCCCCCGCCCGCCGCAGCGCGCTTCGCCGCGTGCCTCGACGACGCCGACGCCACAGGGTGCTCGTTCCCCCCGATGGTGTGGGCCGGGCGCAGCGCGAACCGCGTGCCCGTCGCGTCCGAGCACGCCCTCGTCGCCGACGACGCCGAGGGGCGCGCGGAGCAGGCGCGCCGCGAGCACGCGCAGACGCACGCCCGCGTGCAGGCGCTGCTCGACGCCGACGAGCTCCGCGCCTGGCAGGCGGACGCGCTCGACCTCTCGCTCTTCACCGCCGAGGGCGACGCGCTGCACCAGCTCTTCGACGCGATGGTCCTCGGGCCGTACGCGCGCGCCGACCTCTGGCCGCGCGACGCCGAGGGCGCGCTCCCGACGCTCGAGTGGTTCCGCGACGCGCACGGCGGGCGCACCCGCGAGTTCGAGCTGCCGTGCGCGGGCGCCGCGCTGCGCAACGAGACCTCGTCGCCGTACACGTGCGGCAGCGACGCGCGCCGCGCCGCGATCCGCTACTTCGTGCGCGACGTCTTCTTCGGCAAGAACGAGCGCAGCCTCAAGGAGGGCGTCGAGCGCGCCGTGCACGAGCTGCTGAACGACCTGCGCACCGCGTGGCGCGCGCGCGACAGCGCGACCGACGCGCGCGAGCTGCCCTACGGCTGCGCGTGCGAGCGCGAGCGCACCGACGACGCGCCGCCGCGCCACGACGTCGCGTGCTGCGCGCCGGGCAACACGACCGCGTTCCTCCCCGCCGGCCTGCACCGCGCCGAGTACACGACGCTGCGCTCCGAGAGCCTCGTGCGCGAGCTCTTCGAGCTCGCGGGGCGCTTCGTCGACCGCGACCTCTTCTCGCGCCGCGCCGCGCCGTTCGCCGCGCACAGCCAGGCGGGCCCGCTGTGGGGCCCCCAGGACCTCCGCCAGGCCGCGGCGCTCGGCGTGATGCGCGCGCACAGGGAGCTGCTCGCGTACGACGAGGCCGAGGTCGGCGCGCCGCTCGGCTGGCTCGACGCCGCGCACAGCCCTAACGTCAGCCTCTGGGCGCACTGCCACGGGCTCCTGCAGCAGAGCCTCGCGACCCTCCCCGTCGCGCTCTCCGGCAGCCTGCGCGGGCTCGACGAGGCGGCGGGCTTCGACCCGCTCGACAGCGACGGCGTCGCCGGCGCGCAGGGCTTCGCGAGCGCGCTCGAGGCGCTCGGCGAGCGCGTCTCCGCCGAGGCGTGGCTGCGCTCGCCGCTCCACTGGTCCCACGTCATGCGCCACCTCCCCAGCGACTCGCTCGTGTGCGACGCGTGGCACGCCGACGCGCCCGGCGACGAGGCGATGCAGGACGCCCCCGTCGCGCGCGCGACCGTCGACGGCGTCGACGTGCTCGGCGCAGACTTCGCGCTCGGCGCGCTCGGCCGCACGCACCGCCACGCCGGCGCGCTCGGCGCCGCGGCCGGCGCCTGCCTCTGCGGGTGGGCCGTCGACGGCGCCTGCTACGTCCCCCACGCCGTGTGCCAGGCCGTCGCCTGGGCCGAGAAGGCCGACCAGGCGCGCGACGGCGGCCGCGCAGACGCGGGCCTCGACGAGCTCGCCGCGCGCTGCGCGGGCGTCGCCGCCGGGACCGTCCCCGTGCCGCGCCCCGGGCGCGCGGGCGCAGGCGCCGTGGGCGCCGCCGTGCGCGACGCGGTCCTCGCGCACTGGCAGGACGGCTGGCAGTGCGACAGCATGCGGCCCTCGGCCTCGTGGGGGCTGTACAGCCACACCGCGACAGACGACTGGCTCGCCGAGGACGCCGACCTCGCGGGCCGCTTCTCCGCGCAGGAGGCCCTCCTCGACGGCCGCAGCGGCGTGCGCGCGGGGAACATCCAGCGCGTGCTCGGCGGCGGGTGGAGCGCGCTGCTGCACCCCGCCGCGCAGCGGCGCCCCCCGGCGCGCGCAGGCGCGGCCGTCGGGCAGCGCTGGTGCCAGCAGAACGTGGCGGAGCACCTCCCGCCAGGCTACCACGACCGCTGGGTCGACGAGCTCTTCCCCATGGCGCAGAGCGTCGCGGAGTCCGCGCCCATCGCCGCCTGCGTGCGCGTCGCCGTCGAGGCCGCGCGCCTGCGCCTGCTGCGCCTCGCGGCCGCGGGCGCCGCCGGCGCGGCGCAGGCCGCCGCGCTCGCGCAGATCGAGGCGCAGGAGGCGACGATGCGCCGCTGGCGCCGGCAGTGCCTGCAGCTCGTCGACGCCGTCGCGCTGTGCAGCCTCCGCGGGGTCTTCGACAGCCCGCCCGTCGACGAGCCGGAGCCGGCGTGCCCGTTCACGCTGGTCAACCTCCCGCAGGCCGGCGCGTGGCTCGCGGGCAACTGCATCCTGCGCTGGCCCGACGCGCGGCACTACGACCCGTGCCGCTGCCGCGCGTGCGGCCCGGACGCGGCCGAGATCGACGCCGCGGCGATGGTCGCGGACGCCGCGTGCCGCCCGCTGCCCGACCCGCGCCGCCTGGTCGCGCCCGCGCGCCAGGACGCGTCGCTGCACTGGCCCGCGCAGTACACGCACGTCACCGACGGCGACGCGCGCGCGGAGCTCGAGGCGCTCGCGGGCGCGGCCGCCGCGCGCAAGGTCGCCGAGCAGCTCGGCGCGGACGCGCTGCGCATCGTCGAGGAGCACGCGGCGCGCGCCCGCGCCGACCCCGCCGACCCCGGCGCGCCCGCCGACCCCGACGCGCCCGCCGACCCCGGCGCGCCCGCCGCATTCGGCAACGCCGCGCCCGGCACGCCGTGGCCCGCCGCGGAGGGCCCGGCCGCCGAGAGCACGCTCTTCTGCGACGCGATCCACGACTGGTGGCCCGAGGCGTGGGACAGCCCGCCGGGCGTGCACCCCACCACGCCGTGCGGCTCCGACGAGGCGGCCTACCGCGGCTTCGCCAACAGCTTCAGCCTCGACCGCTCCGCCGAGCCCCCGCGCCTCGTCTACCGCCACGCCGCGCTCACCAACCGCTCGCTCGGCACAGACCGCTTCGGCGTCGTCGGCGCGTGCCGCGCGCGCACGTTCGCGCTGCCGCTCCAGGACTTCAACAACATGCGCTTCTGCACGCGCCTCGACGTCCTCGCGCGCGCAGACCCCGCCGCCCCGGTCCTGCCAGAGGCGCCGCCCGTGCACGGCGAGGGCGAGGACTTCCGCTTCCTCGAGGCGTGCGGCGCGCGCAGCACCGACGTGCCCTGGGCGATCCAGGGCGACGTCTGGCAGACCGCCGGCCTCCTGCTCGCGTGGCCGGACGGCCCGGAGAACGCCGCCCTGTGGCCGCCCGAGAGCCTCCTCGCGCGCGACGTGCAGCACCCCGCCGCCGCCGCCGACGGCTGGGGCAAGCAGACGTGCGGGCTGCCCCCGCTGCGGACGTGCGCCGCGGACGCCGACTGCGAGCGCGCCGAGCTCGCCGCAGAGGGCGTGAACATGCGCTGCATGGGCGGCAGCGACGCGGCGGGCGTGTGCGTCGTCGCGGAGCAGCGCGGCGGCGTCGTGCAGTGCTCCCGCCACGCCGACTGCGGCGAGCACTCGATGTGCGACGGCGAGGGGCGCTGCGTCGACCCCGTCGTCGCCTTCAACAACACGCTGTGGCACGACCTGCACGCGCACGCGCGCGCCGAGAGCTGCCTCCCGGGCGAGCGCCGCGAGACCTTCGGGCGCTCCCCGTGGGAGCAGGTCCCCGACCTCCTCCGCGCGCACGGCCTGTGCTCCCACCGCAGCTGGTACGAGTACCGCAAGGTCCTCGACGAGGCCGCGTGCCCCGCGGGCAGCGCGCCAGGCGGCGAGAACGTCTGCCCGCTGGACGTCGACCGCGTCGAGCGCACCAGCACGCGCATGATGGGGCCCGCCGTCGCCGAGGGCCGCACGCTCCGCGAGGAGGGCGTCCTCGCCGTGCACGCGCACCCGTGCGACCGCGACTTCATGCACGCGGAGGGCTTCGCAGAGTGTCTCCCGCGCACCGTCGTGCGCCGCGACGCGCTCGGGCGCGCGGCAACCCACCACGCCGCAACCCCCGCCGCTTCCCCCGCCGACGGCCCCGGGCCCTACGGCGACACCTTCGCAACCTACCGCCGGCGCAGCGGCGAGACCATCCAGTTCGCGCGGCTGCCGCACACCAGCAACGACCAGCTCGGCTTCCTCGGCATAGACCTCCAGCTCCAGTCCAAGGAGGAAGACATCAGCGACCGCCAGGACGGCGTGCAGCTCGTGAGCTGCGCCAGCATCCCGCACTGCTCGGTGCAGCCCTTCACCGTGCGCGGCATGGACGTGGAGACCCAGCGCATCGTCGTCCCGGACTTCCAGCCCGCGCGCGAGTACACGGTCCGCGACGCCGTGAAGTGCGGGGCGTACGGCTTCCTGCTGCACACCGCGCCCGACCGCGAGCAGCTGTGCCTCGTGGACAAGAACGTCGTGCCGATGCTCGCCATCGTGTGCGACCACGGGGACGCGCTCGAGACGGAGCACACGTGCAGGTTCGCCGCCACCCCGTCCCCCTACGAGCGCAAGCGCCTCTGCGAGGTCCTGCGAGAACAGTACTCGCCCGCGCAGAAGGGGGAGATCGGCGAGAAGGTGAACAGCCTGCTCCTCCAGTTCGCCCGCTGGAACAGCGCGCCCGGCTCCGGCGACACGCTGGCGCAGTACTGGCAGCAGCTGCGCTGCGCCGAAGGCATCCTCGGCCACCTCAACGAACCGCGCGGGCCGCTCTACACCACCACAGACGACCGCGAAATCTCGAGCATCGGGCTGTACTGGTTCACGACGCCCGCCGAGGGGCTCAACGGGCTCTCGCTCTACGAGATCGCGCCCCTCTGGTTCGTGCGCTGCATGCTCTTCTCGTCCGACGTGGCCCTCGACGCCGACTCCGCGTGCCCCGCGTGGGCGGGCAGCACCGGCCTCACCGAGTCGAGCCACGAGTGGCTGGCCCGCCGCGCGGGCGAGTTCACGGAGGACGACGTGCACCGGGAGCGCGAGTATCTGCAGAGCAACATCACCGCCGCGCTGCACGCCCTCCTCGGGGAGCTGCACGCCAAGTTCGCGGAGGCGGCGCAGCCAGACGCCCCCCTCGCGGAGCTGTTCAACCCCGAGTGCTCCAACCGCATCACGCTCAACATGGACCGCGTGAGAGACGAGCGCGCAAACCCCAACACGGGGAAGCTCCTGCAGCTGCTGCAGACCAACATTGTGCAGCAGCGCATGCTCGACGGCACCATCGGAGACTTCCCGTGGGACTCCGACGACGCGTGCTTGGACAAGGACTGCGTCACACACGACGAGCAGTTCGTGCACGTCGTCGCGTGCGACCCCGGGGACTCCGCGGAGGCCCGGCAGTGCAGGGCCCGGCGCGACGTCGCCAGCGCGCTCCTGCAGGCGTTCGCCAGGCTCGACGACATCGGCGTGCAGGACGACCTCGGCGCCGTAGAGGTGCTCGACGAGCAGATCCACCTCTTCCGCGTGCACGCCGCGGAGGAGAAGACCGCCGCCGTGCTGCAGCGCGAGCAGGAGCTCAAGGAGGACGCGGCCGGCGCGTGCTTCCCCGACGAGTCCCTCGGGGAGACCCCGGTGTGCCTGTACGCCAACGTGTTCGAGGACCCCGAGGCCAACACACGCTCGTGGGTCACCTACCACGACATGAACATGTACGTCATGTTCTCGCGCGACGTGCAGACCCTCCCCCGCTTCTCCACGCCGTGGGCCCGCCACCCGCACGGCGGCGTGCTCTTCGACGTGTGCACCGACGAGAGGTACGCCTTCGAGCGCGAGGGCGGCGGCAAGCGGGCCGCAATGCGCTCCACGTGCGGGATCCCGGCCGGCCACTCCCCGACGTGCTCGAGCGGCGCGGGCTGGGCCGCCGCGCTCACCGCCAGCGGCTACGCGGAGTACTGCGACTGGCGCGACGCCCGCTTCCACGGCGTCAACGCCGCGGGCCGCGCCCCGAAGGAGCGCTGCTACGACGTCAACGACGAGTGTCTCAGCGAGGGGCCCGTCCCGCGGACCCGCCCCGTGAACGCCGCCAGCGTCGTGTTCGACGAGGTCGAGCACGACGCAAACCAGTACAAGGCCGTGCGGCTGCCGCGCGGCGTCACCCTGCGCGTCAAGTTCCGCGCAAACGGCGCGACGCTCCCGCAGGGCGAGGTGCGCAGGATCGCGCAGATCGACAACGTGCCCCCGCTGCCCACCGTGCCGGTCCGCACCGACGGCGGGCCGTCGCCGTTCAACGGAGAAAACGACTTCAAGTTCCTCCGCTCGTACGCGCTCTCCGACGGGGAAACGGCGGCCGACGGCCTGCAGTGGAAGGAGTACCACCCGTGGCGCTGCCCGCACCCGCGCTCTCGCACAATGACAAGAGACGAGACCGGCGCGGTCACGGGAGAGTACATCCAGAGCCTCGTCGACGGCTGCACGAAAATCTCGTCGGTCACGGACACGCACGGCTTCCTCACCCTCGGGGAGGCGAGTCTCTACAGGTCCACCCTCATGCAGGCGTTCCAGGGCGCGTACGACGGGGTCGACGACCCCACCAGCGCCGACAGGCCGCTGCCCGCCATCCTCTCGCTGTTCAACTCCGGCGACGGCCGCGCCAGCGCGTCGCACGTCCCCCGCGTGCTGAGCGACGTCTACGAGCAGAACCCGCGCATGGGCACGGGGGCGTACCACGCCAGGGTCAAGCGCCGCCCGCCGTGGGGGTACGCGCGGGAGAAGCGCGCCCGGCCAATCGTCGTCGGCCACGGCCGCCGCCCGCTCCTGCAGGAGGAGGTCGGCGGCACGCTCCTCTTCGAGCCGTTCGCCGAGCCGGCCTACAGGCGCGCCCTCATGCGCGTCGGCGACTTCACCGCGGGCGCCGCGTTCTTCCGCCAGAGCCAGACACTCGACGTGCCGCTGTCCCACGCGCAGTTCCGCGAGGGCGCGCCGGGGTACAACGCGCGCGTCGAGGACGTCGTCCTGAGGCGCTTCGACGAGCACTACCCGAGCAGCATCTTCCTGCACGCCGACCAGCTCAGCATGTCGTTCGGCTCGCTGCGCTGGCTGCTGGCGACAAAGGCCGGGTGCGACGCCGCCAGCGAGACGTCGTGCCTCGACAAGGCCCAGGCGTTCACGTTCCGCCAGAAGCTCTTCCCGCGCACGTCGCAGCTCGGGGGCTACTGGGACGCGCCGTACGCGCAGAACGGCGCCCCGCCCCAGGAGCACCCCTCGCAGCTCCACTGCACGGGCACCCGCGCGCGCCGCACGCTGCAGGACATCGTCAACGGCCAGGGCCCCGACGCGCCGTGGGCCCTCCTCGGGGAGAACTTCGCGCAGTTCAAGCGCACGGTCGCCGACGCCATGCCCGAGGTGTACGTGCAGTGGCAGGACCTCGACACCGACGCCGTCGCCGCCCGCTGGGACGCGGAGGACAACGACCGCAACATGTTCGGCGACGGGAACTACCCGAACGTGCGGCGGCCGTGGATGACGCGCGTCAAGATGTTCCACAGCTGCCTCGACGAGTCCTGCCTCATCGACAGCGACCCCAGCCTCAGCACCGACTGGGCGCGCTTCAACGACACCGGGCGCGTCAAGGTCGAGGCGGACAGCATCGTGGACACCTACGTCAACTGGTACCAGCACGAGGCCCGGCTGCTGTACGTCGCAAAGAACTGGCAGCGCCTCGCGCGGTACTGGTTCGAGGTCTACAGCGTGGCGCCCGAGCACGAGGGGTGGGACACGCACAGCAACGACAACACCGAGGGCTGGAAGCTCGTCACCCTCGACCCCGGGCAGAAGGCCGTGGCGTACAGCCTCGCCCTGCAGCCCGACTTCCACTGCGTCGCCGACCACTACCTGCTCACCCCCGCCGAGCTCGCCGAACGCGCCGACGCGCTCTGCGGCCCCGGGAAGCTCGGCGGCATGGTCAGCAACACCGTCATGCGCTGCGCGCCCTGCCTCTCCGTGCAGCCCACGCTGTGCAGGGGGCGGCACCGCTGCGGGCAGCCCCCGTGGCTGCAGGAGCACGAGAACACGCTCCAGGAGTGGTACATGTTCGAAGAAGACCGCGCCGCCGTCACCGGGCAGACCGGCATGGGGCGCCTGCTCGAGACCGTCTACGCGCTCCTCAAGCACGGCGCGCTGCAGCGCACCTCCCGCCCGGGGGACAACGGCGCGCGCGCGCTGCGCCGCGACCCCGTGACCAAGCGGCGCGTCACGGCCGCCCCCGCGCTCCCGCAGCGCAGCGCCGCGGCAAACAGCTCCGCCCCCGACGGCGCCGCCCCGCGCTACTTCGGCGGGAGGCTCGACGCCGCGCCGCTCACGTGGGACGCGTTCAGCGGCGGCTTCAACCCGCTCAAGGCCTTCGCGCACGAGAGGACGACCGGCGTGTTCAACGCGCAGACCGGCGAGCTCGACGCGGCCGCCTGCACGACGGCCGACCAGACCAACTTCGTAGAGTACCACCAGTGCGACCACAACGGCGGCCTGCAGTGGCTCAACCGCACGACGCACGAGAACTACCACGAGCCCAGCGGCGTGCTCGTGCCCCTCCGCGGGAGCGCGGCGTGGACCGTCTCGCGCACGCAGTGGACCGCCCGCGGGATGCTCCCCTTCTTCGAGCACGCCGCGCGCAACCCGCGCGACCGCTTCGCCACGTGGCTCCTCGACGACGCCGCGCACTGCCGCGCGAACCAGGCCGACCGCTTCCACTCCGTGTGCTACGTCGGCGCAAACGACCGCATCCGCCTCTTCAACCCCTGGCTCGGCGGCGACTTCAGCGTGTCCGACGGCTGCGACGCGACCTTCCAGGCGGGCTACGGCGCGCGCGTGCTCGACACGCGCTGCCCCGACAAGGTCTGCGCCGGCGGGAAGCTCTCGCAGTTCAACAAGGAGCAGTACTCCTCCCCCCGGCGCGAGTGCTGGGAGCTCCAGGGCGCGCCCCCCACCGACCGCGTCGTGCGCGACGACCAGCGCTCGAACCTGTGCGCCGCCGCGCCGCGCCCGAACGCGACGTGCCAGCACCCGATGGGCACGCTCGGCGGGCCCGGCGCGCCGGCGCGCTCCGTCTACGCCGAGAGCGACGCCGCCGAGCTCGGCATGCGCACGCTCCAGGAGGGCTCCGCGCCCGTCGGCGAGGCGGGGCGCGGCGGCCTCTTCGTGCAGCCGCGCCACGCCGCGTGGAGCGGCGAGCCCTACGCCGCGTCGGTCGGCCCCGCCCGCGTGCTGCGCGTCGACGACGACGACATCGCCGGGCACCACGTGCGCCTCGAGGTCGGCGAGTTCGGCCTCCGCGTCGACAGCGTGCACCTCGCGCACCACCGCAGCCTCGCAGACGCCGAGGCGCAGCCGCGCCGCGGCACGCAGTGGCAGTTCTTCGACGCCGCCGCCGAGGCCGCGCACGCCGCGCCCACGCTCGCGCACGCCGACGCGTGGGCCGACTGGGCGTGCCCCCTCCGCCAGCAGCGCTTCCTCGAGGCGCGCGACGCCGCGTTCGCGCCCGCGCTGCCCGACCTCCGCCGCGCGCAGGTCCTCTTCGCGCGCACCAACGGCGGCGCGGCCGTGCACCCCACGCAGCGCGCAAACGCCTCGCGCGCGCCGCCGAGCGCGCGCTACGCCACGCCAAACGGCGTGTGCCGCTGCGAGGACGCCGCGCCCTGCCAGCAGCGCGCCACCGAGGACGGCCTCGGCGCGTGCAGCTTCCTCGAGACCGTCCGCAGCCTCCACGACGGCGCGTGGCGGCCCTCCGAGCTGCGCGGCGGCGCGTGCCGCGAGCAGCTCGACTGGCCGTACGCCGGCGGCGCGCTGCGCGACGGCGCGCCGCTCGAGCGCCGCCTCCCCGAGGCGTGCGGCACGCTCGACCGCCTGCCGCCCTTCGAGTACCGCTACGCCAGCGTCCCGTGGACGCCCGCGCCGCCCGACGCGCCCACCACGCTCGGCCCGGACGGCGTGTGCCACACCGCGCGCTTCGCAGAGGACCCCGCGCCCGACCGCGCGGCGAGCTGCACCCTCCTCAGCCGCAACGCCTCCGCGCTCGTGCTCAGCTGCGGCGGCGTCGTCACCGAGCTCCCGCGCGGCCTCCGCCGGCTCCCCGCCGACGTCGCGCGCGCCGTCGCGCAGCAGCGCCGGCGCTGCGCACAGTGCTCCGCGCCGCCGACGTACCACGCGCGCGACGGGCGCCCCCTCGCGCCCGAGGGCTCCGTCGGCACGCCCTTCCGCGTCGCCGCCGCGCGCAAGGTCGCCGCCGCCCTGCGCAACGAGCTCGCCGAGGCGCTCTGCGGCGCGCGCGCCGGCTGCGCCGCGCTCGACGGCGCGCTCAACGCCTCCAGCTGGGCGCCCGACCGCTTCTGGGGCGCGCTCCTCGGCGACCCCCGCGCGCTGCTCAACGCGACGTGGCCGCCGCTCGACGACGGCGCGCCCGCCCGCGCGCTCGAGGCCGAGATGGCCACCGCCGCCGACGCGCCCGCAGAGCCGGCCGCCGACGCGCGCCTCTGGGCCGAGCCGTGGCTCTTCTGCCGCGCGCCGGGCCCCCGCTGCGAGGAGGCCTGCGACACCGCCACCGGGCGCTGCGAGCAGCGCTGCGCCGCCAGCGACGAGCTGCGCTGCTTCGGCACCGTCGACCGCGCGCGCTGGCTCGACCCCGCGACGCGCTTCGCCGCCACCGCCCAGCGCTTCGCCGACGTCGCGATGCAGCAGGACGCGCTCGTGCAGGAGGTCAACCTCTGCGACCTCGACAGCGCGTTCGACACGCTCTGCCGCGGCATCGCCGCCGCGCGCAGCAGCGTCTTCGAGGCCAACTGCTTCGCGGCCGGGAGCTGCTTCCGCACCAGGTTCGTGTACCAGCCGTCCGCGTTCTCCCTCTCCAACAACGAGTTCACCCGCAGCACCGTGCGCGCCTTCTACCGCTTCCTGCACCCCGACGCGTGCCAGGAGGAGATCAGCGCCAACCACGCCGAGCTCCTCGCCCAGAACGCCGAGCTCGTGAAGCACTGCCCCGCCACCGTCCTCCAGCGCTTCAAGGAGATCCTGCAGACCGCCCGCGCGTTCTGCGGCAGCATCGTGCGCGCCGCGTACTTCCTCGCCATGGTCGTCCTCCACGCGCTCCGCCTGCTCGTGCAGCCGATGGTCCCCGGCGGGCAGGCAAAGGCCGTCTACGACGACATCCACGCAAACATCGGCACGTTCTGGGACCTCTTCGTCGCCGAGCTCGGCGACGTCTTCACCGTGTGGGGCGAGCTCTTCTTCAAGTGGGTCTTCGGCAGCGGCCCCGGCGAGTGGATGATGGGCCTCCTCGAGGCAATCTGCAACTTCGTCCAGTGGCTCAAGGAGACCTTCTACTACGGCATCTTCTGCCCGCTGTACCAGTCGTACGGCGACGTCATGGCGTGGATCGGCGACAACCTCGCGTGGCTCTTCGACACCGCCTTCTTCCTCGCCGAGGCCGTCAAGGTCCGCGCAAACGCCTGCGTCGGCCAGGACAGCGACGAGTGCGCCCTCTTCGCGCAGAGCCCCGACGCCCAGATCCAGCGCGTCGACGTCGCGACGCGCTGCTGGTCGCAGTACGTCAACACGCTCGGCGACGCAAGCTCCCTCTCGTGCTCCGCCGCAGACTCGTGCCTCCTCGCCGACGGCGCGACCCTCGTCGCGTGCGACGACTGCCCGCTCCCCGCGCTCCCCGACTTCCAGCGCTTCGGGTGCGACAGCGTGCGCAAGCAGTGCCGCTGCGGCGTGCAGCTCGCCGCCCGCAGCGCGTGCATCAACCACGCGCAGTGCGTGCTCGACCCCGCCGCCACCTGCGACATGCTCGACGACGCCTTCGCGCCCGTCGGGTTCGGCACCACGCCGTGCGCCGACTGCGTGACCGCCGAGGCCATGTGCGTCGACGCGCCCGGCGGCGCGCGCTGCGCGTGCGCGGTCCGCCCAGAGTCGTACGCCGCGTGCCCCGCCAGCGAGGTCGGCCAGCCCGTCGTGCCCGACCCCCTCGCCCTCTGCCTCGTCGCCAAGTCCGCCACCCTCGTCGCCACCATGGGCGCGGCCTCCGCCTTCACCGTCGACCTCGCCGAGCTCGCGGCCGCCCCGTGCGCGCTCGCCGACACCGCGCGCACGTTCTGCTACACCGTGTACTCGAACGCGTTCCAGTACGCCCCGATGGTCGTCGCGCTCGACACGCTCGGCGGCGACGCGCGCCGCCGCCTCCTCGACGCCGCGCCGCGCCCCCCGCGCGCCCCGCCCGGCGCCGGGCAGCTCCACATCGGGCCCGCGGAGCTCGCGCGCGCCGCAGACGCGCCGTGGGACCGCGCGCAGGGCGAGCTCTGCCGCGCGCTCTTCGCGCCGAACGCGACGCTCGCGGGCGTCGCCGACCGCGTCCTCCGCCGGCAGTGCGTGCGCTGGCGCGCCATCGGACACGACACGCTGCGCGCGTACAACGCGACCGCCGTCCCCGACACCTTCCTGCTCAGCTTCGCCGACTTCAGCCACGCCGTCCTCGAGCACGACCTCCTGCACGTCCTCGCGCGCCACCCCTCGCTGCTCGCGTACGCCGCGCTGCACTCCGAGCACGCGCGCCCGGCGCGCGCCGCCCTGCGCTACCTCCGCCGCGCCGCCTACTACGGCCTCGGGATGCTCAAGCACCACGGCGACTGGCTCAGCCTCGCGCGCCTGCTCAACGCCTCCGCCGCGCGGCCGCGCGCGCCCCCCCTCTCCGCGCACGCGCACACCGGCGCCGCCGTGCTCGACGAGTTCCTCGCCGGCGCGCCGCAGCCGCCCGCGCGCGCCGCGAGCGCCAACGCGAGCGCCAACGCGAGCGCCGCGCCCGCCAACGCGAGCGCCGCGCCCGCCGCAAGCGCCGCAACCGCCGCAACCGCCAACGCAACCGCCGCGCCCGCCAACGCAACCGCCGCGCCCGCCCGCCGCCTGCTCGCGGCCGGCGCCTTCCAGGACACCGTCGACGCCGTGCAGGCCTACTCGACGCGCGTCGCGCTCGGCGACGGCGCCGCGCAGCTCCTCGGCCCCGACGCCGAGGGCGCCTACGCGATGCCGACGCAGTTCCCGCCGGTCTCGCTCGGGTGGGACCGCGCCGCCAACTGCTTCGCCGCCGACGCCCTGCTCAACGTCGTGCTCCAGAGCGGCGAGCTCCTCGTGCGCTACTTCTCGGACAGCCGCCCCGCCGAGTCCGTCGAGGCGCGCGCGCTGCGCGCCCCGTTCGCCGCCTCGCTCGACGCCGGCGACCACGCCGCCGCGCCCGCGCCCGGCTCGGGCGCCTTCGTCGACCGCGCGGCCCGCTGGCTCGCGGAGGACGTCCTCCGCCTGCCGCGCGGCGCGGTGCGGCGGTGGGTCGGCGAGCTGCCCGACTGGCTGCACGGCCTCTTCGTGTGCGACGTGGAGGCCGTCATGTTCTGCTCCAAGCTGCGCTACTCCCTCCTGTCGGGCGGCCTCTTCGTGCTGAGCGCAATGTTCGCGCTCGGCCTGCTCGCAAGCTCCGTCGGCGTCCCCTACGTGTGGACCGCGGTCGCCGTGGCCTTCCTCCCAGTCACCGGCTACTTCTGCCTCGGCGTCTCCCCCACGTGCTTCCCCATGGTGCCCACGTGCTCCGGGCGGCTGCTCATCGACTTCCTCGACAGCGTCATCCCCGCGCGCATCGAGCTGCCCCTCGCGCTGCAGGTCACGCCAGGGTGCATCGACACCAACGTCAGCGCCGCGCTCTGCGTCGTGCCGTGCTCCGCGGCGCCGTTCGGCTTCGTCAGCTGGGAACAGCCGCTCGCGTGGGGCGCGTGTGAGGCCGCGCTGTGCCCGGCGCTGCACAACGCGCTGCGGGAGTGGCCGCTCTTCCGCAACCCAGGAGACCTCTTCTACGACTTCAGCGCGGCACTCTACCGCAGCCACCTCGTGCACGCCGAGGCCGACGCCGACGTGCAGAACGCCTTCCGCTTCTGCGCAGCAACCACAGCCCACCGCGTCCTCCCGCTCGGCTTGCTCATAGGGACGCTCGCCTACGTGATCCCCGCGCTGCTCACCATCCCCGTGCAGTTCGCGCTGGGCACGCTGCAGCTCGTGCTCGCGGCGCTGCCGATGGCGCACACGCGGACGCGGGAGTGAGCGGTGCGGGCAGTGCAGGGCGCGAGACCAGCCGCGACACCGCAAATTGCGCTGTTATTACAAATCGACTCAAACACCGTCCGCCGCCCCGTTGCGTGCGCTGCCACCGCCACCGCTACCCCTGCGTTTCCGGGCCGCAGTCCTCGAGGACGCAATGTGTGCAACCTTCGTCTCCTGTTTATGCTTCTTGTCCATCCGCGCTGCACGCTGTCCCTTCACATGCTGGTGTCCGCTCTTCCCTTGCCTGTCCCTCCTGACTTCATTCTCATGCTTCTTCCTGAGAGCCTTGTTGCGTCGATGCTTCCGCTTCCCCTCTCGCTCATTCACGACGGTCACCACCAAGGTCTGAATCCGGCCGCCCCTACCGACCACCCGTTGTTCAACATGGCGCTCGCGCAGACCAGCTCGCTTTGAACGAATCAGCGCCCGTTCGTGCTGCCTCAGTGCAGCGTGCCGCGTCCAGCGCGCAGGCGCTGCAAACTCGGGGTCGTTGCTGTGCTGCAAGTTCAATTGTGCGGTTACGTCGTCGAAGCGCGACATGTCCGTGCAAGGCCAATCCTTTCTATTTATCACATGTTTTAGTCAACTTGTCTTTCAGTCAACTATTCACGCTGTCCCTTCACATGCTGGTGTCCGCTCTTCCCTTGCCTGTCCCTCCTGACTTCATTCTCATGCTTCTTCCTGAGAGCTCATCACAGTGGAATAATGTTTGTCCGAACGGGCTCAAAAATGAACTCTAGCAATTCTTCAGCTTCTTGTGCAAGCTGAATGTAGTAGATTGAGGTCATCCTTTCAGAAACCTCCTTGTAGCCACGAATCTTTTCGTACCGCTTCAAGGCTGCGTGCTTGTCGTCCACCATGCGTTCGATTGCGTCCACAGTGCTTCCATCCACTGCACAATGGAGGTCCACGAAGACCTGGTCGAACTCCTCCCTAAAGGCTTTGTCGACTTGTTCCTTTGCGCTACCTCCTGGTTTCAGCCCCAAATGGCAAGGGTTGCCGCGGCGGTCAAGTCCCTCGACTCTCTGGTCCACAAAGTTGCAGAGGTTCTTGTTAGCGTAAAGGGCTGCTGTTTGATGGTAAAGCGTGGTGATCTTGTCGCGCACTCGGCAAATGTTGGTCAACATAGTTTGTGTGCGCAGCAATGAACGTCCGTGCAAGGCCAATCCTTTCTATTTATCACATGTTTTAGTCAACTTGTCTTTCAGTCAACTATTTTTTTGACAACACCACCCCGCATTTTGTCAAAAGTCAACTTTGCTCCTTGCTTTTTCAAATGTACATTTTTCAAAAGTTGACGCCGTCTCCTGACTGGCCCAAATGAGCCCAAAAACATGCAAAAATGTTGACTTTTGAAAAAGCGAGGGCTTGATCCGAGGGAATTAAAGGGGGGTGTTGAAAAAAAATTAAATAATTAACTCAGCTTGGTGACGGGCCCGCCTATATCACTGATACACGAAAAAAAAAAGTAGGGCTTTTTTAGGTTATATTATATTATATATATATATATATATATATAGAAGGATTAGTCAACTCTCTTAGAGAGTTTAGTCAACTTTCAGAGTTAATTATTTAATATTTTTTCTACTCCCCCCTTTAATTCCCTCGGATCAAGCCCTCGCTTTTTCAAAAGTCAACATTTTTGCATGTTTTTGGGCTCATTTGGGCCGGTCAGGAGACGGTGTCAACTTTTGAAAAATGTACATTTGAAAAAGCAAGGAGCAAAGTTGACTTTTGACAAAATGTGGTGTTGTCCACAAAAGAATTATGGTTGTCAACTTGTTGAGTGTTGATTAAGTGTACCAATTTACAGAGTTGGGATCATATCAGCACCAAATTCCATCGTCCACCACATCCACCCATCCCTACACCGCACTTGCATGGACGATGCAGCCGGCGAGGCACGCAGCGAAGAAGCCGTCAACGTCTTACAACCTATCTGGGGACGTCCCAGCTCACATTGCGAGCACCTCGTCAAGGAAGAAGGCGCCGGAGGTCTCTCAGGGGGTATCCTTGCAGAGGATGTCCACCTCTACGAGGACCGCAAGGGGAACTCAACCTACGTGTGTGGTTACTGCTTCCACGAGTTGCAAAGCCGCGCCCGAGCAGACGACAACGCCCACTGCAGTGTGCTCGCAGCGTTTGCCCACCGGGAACGCGTTCGCGCCCTCCACATCGATGTCAATCATGGCAGAGTTGGAGGGTACGCAATGGCACTGCACGCCAACGCTCGATTCATGCGTGCAGTGGAACAGCGGGACGTTGACGTCAACGACAGTCTTGATCGACTCTGCGCGCAAGACTACGAAGAGGGCAGCGACACGGCATGGAGATCAAGCATCCTTCAAGAGGCACAGAAGCACCAAAGAATCATGCACTCCATCCACAAGCGGAATTACCGATGCGGCTCTCCGCACCGAACCAGTCGGAACTCCGAGGGTCAATCCCGCGGTAGCGGCGCAGGAGGCAGTGCGGGGAAAGGACTTTCTTGCATTGATGGACATCCAAGAGAAGGCGCTGGGACTCGACGGGTCGCTGAACTATGATGAGCTGCTGGGCACGTACACGCGGAAATTCGCGCCGTGGCTTTTCCACTTCAACAAGGCGCGCGAGGGAGGGTATGTCTTCGCGTCACTGGGTGCTGGTGACAATGTGAATGCGTACCCGTGGCCTGTGGACGTACGCACTACTGCGTTGCCCCACGACACGCGTTGGGTATCCCGCACTCCAGTGGAGATCTGGAAGCGCAATGATGAACGCCAGGTGGAGCGTAACCGCGATCTGTCGATGCTCCTTCACGTGAAGCACTGTGTCGAGAGTCGTGACATGATCGAGAAGAACAGAGGCCAGGTATCACGCTACCACGACTTTGCGACGAACACACTCTACACCCTCAACCAAGAGAGGGTTCTGGCCAAGCTGTTGGTCGACCCGAAGCTCGGCCGCATCTGCCCGACGCCTGCGTGCATGTGCGGCTCCGGTAATGCTCCGTGGAATGGAGCACTTCACTTCACAGACTTCGCGCTCCAATACCGATTTCCCACCATGTATCCTTACACGCTGTACAAGGGTGTTGACGCGACGACGTGCGACATCTTCACGTGTGCGGCTATGTCGGACGGGTTTGGGCGATCCACGATCCCGGAGCTCCTGCAGTACACGCCCGGGTCCTACGGAGAAAAGTGGCGACACGATGGCAGCATCGCGCGTTCTTGGTATGGGCTTTGGACGACCGCGTGGGCCGAGAAGCTCCTTCGCGTGCGCGGCGCACAGAATGCGGGTCAACTGTGTCGCAGTTTCTTCGAATACCTCGAGAAGGAATCGCGGGACTTCGAGCAGCTCACGGCGAACGCGTGCGCCCGCCACGACGACGAGGTGGCATCTCTCTTCCAGTGGTGGGATAATGGTGCACCGGACACCATGTCCAGTGGTGCCTACATCGAAGATTCGATCATGGACGCAGAGCTCATGCCAGGTCAATGTGAAGACTACACGCGCCTCGCGCACGCCTCCATACTCCAAGAAAGAGACAGGCAGAAGGTGCTGCACAGGGTGGTTGTCAAGCAAGCGGACCCGTGCCAGCCCATGCCACTGGAGTGCAAGGGGTGGTTGAACGTGTGCAAGGATTACGAAATGGACCACGAAGAGGTGTGCTTGGCGATGGACGTGGGTTTGTGATTAAGGTTCATTATAGGCACAGGGTCGACCACTAGTGGCGTCGCACCTGCGCCCCCCGACAGGCGTTCTCCAGCGTCGCAGCGTCGAACCGCATCGTCGGCTTGGCAGCCGTGGTGCAATTTTGTTGAGAGAACATAGCATCCTCATAAGGCGGCACCGCCTCAGACGCGGGGGCAGAGGGCGTCCCCTGTTTCGGGGTGTCGTTTTTGATAACATACGACCGTGTACTTGATTGAGTGCAGAGCAGGATTGCAAACACCCCAAACATGACCCACCCCACGGTTGAGGTGATCAGCAAGAGGGTTGCGATGTCGCGCGTGGCGGAGCTGGAGAAACCAGCCCAGAGGTGTGGGATTTCACATCCTGAGCACTGAGAAGATGCACACCTGTTGTGCATTGGTACACTATGTGTTGTCTTCGTAAATAGCGCTACATCTGCAGCACACTCGTCTGGCAGCTCAGTGGGCCTCTGGAATGTGGTCGATGAAGCATCAACTGTCGCCAGATGAAGCTGCCCTTGGGAAGTTGCTGGCCCTGCAGCGTCCACAGCTCGCTCTGTGGTACAACATCGCCGACCGTTTGTGCGTACTGAACGGGTACAGTGTCGAATTCATTGACGTGGAAGGAGTCACTGTAGCGCGCAAGTGGCAACGATGCGTTCTGCTGTTTCAGCACAGGCTCGAGGGCTACGATGCCGTCGATGGGTTGGTCGCCGCTGCGCGGATGGTGGTCGAAGCACCATTCTCCGTGCCCCGCACAGCTGCAAAAGGGACTCAGAATGATGCACCCCCCCCACCTGGCACTGAGAGTCTCGGCGCGCAGCTGATCGAGAAGCAAGTCCATGGCGGCATTGTTGGCTGGGTGTAGATAGGCAGATAACACGCGTGCAGGGGCCAGCACCACGACGAGTTCGCGGAACGTCGTGGAACCGTCCTCGTGCATTGCGTGTAACGCGTCGTAGAGTGGCCGCCCTTCGCGCTCTATCCACACAGCCGTGATCATTGTGAGGCTCGGTGCGCGGCTGAATTGCATTATGTCGACCAATTGGTGCACTGTGTCAGTGACGTGTGCGTGTGCCAGGCGAGGGAGTAGTATCACTCTATGTGTATCGTCGGTGTGTGGCACAGCGTTCTGGTGCCACCGGTGCGATTGCCCTACGTGGGTCCGCACGAGTACTCGACCACGTTCGACCTGCACGGACTTATGCCATGGGGCGTTTCGGAGCACCACTTCTCGCCTCATCCCATTGACGAATGAGTCTGTCGTGTGTTGATAATCTGGGTCATTGTCGTGGAATGACGGAGTTAATTGTGAATTGAACCAGATCACACACAGAAACATTATCAAGAAAAGTGACTGTAACAAGAGGAAGCGCATGAAGGACGACATTGAATGTGAGTCTAAATCATGTTTTTATGTATGCCATTGTGTTGTAGACGTTGTACTGCGTTCTAAAATGAAACTGTGTGCACTCTCACGGAAACTATGTGCATAGAGAGGGACGTACACGTGTCAGCTGTGGGAGAAACACGTGATCTCCTGTCAGGAAAAGTGTACTGAGTGTGGTTGTTGACTTTTGAACATTCTATTACGAACCCGGATGCCGGGTTCACGTTCACCCCTCCAACCAACCAACCAACCAACCAGGCGTTGTCAATTACGGAGGAGTCCCCATAACTCTCGACACCCCTTCTTTTTGACAGACCCCGTACGTGCAGCGTTGAGGCCGAACGCCCCGTGGTATGAACGGGCCCGCTTCTTTTTGGGGGCGTCCGTAGTCAGATTCTGCCGTACTGCTTGCTCTGGGATGTCGTACTCGTCGCCGTCGTCGAAGACCACGTGCCAGTGGTTGGTGGGAGCCGGCCGGTCTACGGTGCCGGCGAACCACCGCATGCGACCAGAGGTCATCTTGAAGGGGATCCTCACCCTCGCGCCCGCAAGACTCTTTCCAGCAAGACCGGTCTGTTGGTTGGTGAGCTGCTCCTGCAACGCCTTGATCTCGGTGTCCTGTCTATCGATGATGCTCTGCATCGCTTGACCCTCACGACTGCGTTTCTCCTTGTACAGGACATCATTCTCCTTGAGCTGGTGCTCCACTCTTTTGACAGTGTTGCGCAGCGCCTCGTTGACGTCGCCGGCGATTCCGGCAACTTCCTTCTCCTGGAGCAGCTTCTCCTGGAGCAGCTTCAGATCCGCCCGCAGAAACTCGATCTTGTTGTCCTGGGCGTCCAGGACGGCCGTCATCGCGCTGCGGAGTTTTCCGATGAGGTCGGGATCGCTGACTTCCACGTCGGAACGCGCACACGAGACCTGCCGGAGCAGCTCGTCGAGCATGTTGTTTCTCGCGATGGGCTCGACGTTCACCGCTTGTGCGATGTGCATGCTGTCGTTGTGCAGTGTGCTGGCTGCCTGCGTGTTCTGCCTGCTGGCGTCGTAGCGGGATCCCTTTGGCATGATTTGCTTCGGATCCTGTTTGGATCCCTCCTTGCCGAATCTGGTTATCTTGACTTTCAGTTTGGTCAACTTTGGAATGGTTGCCTCTGGTTGCCTCTTCACAACGGTGCCTCTTCGCGATACCCTTTGGTTTTAGTCTACCGGTCCACTTTTGGGGTGCACTTTTGAAATTGGTACTGGTGAGGAATAGTCAACTGGAAATTGGTGTCTTTTCGGATTTGTGCGCCACGTCCGGAATCCGGGAGGGGAGGGGTGGCTGCGCTTGCCGCCTCGTAACTTCAGCTTGCGGGGGAGTATGACTGCGATTCCGCCTGCGTTTGGACGGTGTTGGCCCCGTTCCGCGGTGCGTGGGTGCTGCTTGCGTGCGCGCGGCGCGGGATCGCGGTGCTGCGTGCTGTGCGGGCGCTGAGGACGGCGAACGAGGCAGGTGCGACTCGGCGGCGGGCGGGGGCGCGCCTGCGCCGCTGCCGGCGCCGCTGCCGGCGCCGCTGCCGGCTTCGCTCGAGGCGTGCGCGGCGGGCGAGGTCGTGTCGGCGCAGCTGGTGCCGCTGCTGGCGCCGGTGCAGGTGTTTGCGGTGCGTGCGGAGGCGCGGCCGGATCCGCTGGAGGCGTTCGCGGCGTGCGCGATGGGCGCGCTGCAGGAGCGCCACGACGCGATGTCGGGGGTGTGCGAGAACGCGCTGGCGGCCGGGCAGCGGATGGCGGCGTCGCTGGCGGCGGTGCTGGCGGAGCGGGACGCGCTGGCGGCGCGGCTGGCGGCGGCGGAGGCGGAGATCCGGGCGCTTGCGGCGCGCCTGGGCGCGGGCGGCGCGGCGGGCGGCGCGGCGGCGGACGTGGTGGTCCTGAGCGACTCGGACTCGGACGCGGGCGCCGCGGGCGCGCGCAAGCGGCGCCGCGCGGGCGGCGGGGGCGTGCTGGAGGCTCTCCGCAGGGCCGGCCGCGAGGCGTACAGCGAGGCGTACAGCGAGGCTGCCGGCGGGGCTGCCGGCGAGGCGGGCGGCGAGGCGGGCAGCGAGGCGGGCAGCGAGGCGGCCAGCGAGGCGGGCAGCGAGGCGGCCAGCGAGGCCGGCAGCGCGGGCGGAGCCGCGGGCGGGAGCGCGGGCGCCGGGAGCGACGAGGCGGAGGCGCGCGGGCCGCGCGGGCGGCTCACCTCGCTGGCGCGGGCGGGCGGCGCGGCGGGGCCGGCGCGCGCGCCGGCGCCGCGGATGCGCCTCGCGGCGCTCTCGGGGCCGCGGCACACGCTGCTCACGGGCGACGTCTCGCGGGTGCTGCTCGCGCGCCCGGACGGCTACATGCTGAGGCAGGCGGAGCTCGCGCTGTGCCTCCCGTGGGACGCGGACCTCTGGCACCGCAAGCAGACGCGCTGGCGGCCGTTTGCGTTCAACATGACGGACCAGCGCGTGGTGTACTACGACGCGCGGGACGTCGACGCGGGCCGGCCGGTGGTGCCGCTGCTCGAGGAGGAGCTCAAGGCGCTCATCGCGCGCGAGCTCCGCCCGATCCCGGTCGCGGAGTACATCGAGCGCGGGCCGCGCGCGGCGCGGACGCGCGGCGCGCCCGCGCTGCGGCTGTACAAGCAGGTCTTCCCGGGCGCGCGCGCGGCGGGCTACCAGGAGGTCGACGTGCTGCGCGCGACGACGTGGATCGACGCGGGGGCGGCGCCGGTGAAGGCGCGCCTCGCGACGGTCACGCTGCGCTTCTCGCAGCTGGCGCGCGCCGCGCTGGACCTCACGCTCGACGTGCGGCGGCTCGCGCGGCTCGCGGGCGACGCGGGCTGCCCGCTGTACGTCGGGCTGTGGAGCGCGCCGTCGAGCGCGGGCGGCGGCGGCGCGAGCGGCACGGTGCCGGACGCGGCGCGCTGGGGCGAGGGCGACGCGGAGGTCCGGCGGCGCTACATGCTGCGCGTCGAGAAGCGCGTGCTGTTCGACGAGCGCGTGCTGCAGCAGGACGGCGCGTGAGCGGGAGGCGCGTGGCGCGGCGCGTGGCGCGGCGGGAGGGCTGGTGGTTGGTGGCGGTTCGGGCGGTTGGTTGGTGGTTGGTTGGTTGGTGGTTGGTGGGTTCGGCGGTTCGGGGCGGTCGGCGGTTCGGGGCGGTTCGGGGCGGTTCGTGGCGGTTCGTGGCGGTTCGTGGCGGTTTGTGGCGGTGGGTTCGGTCGGTCTGGGGCCGGCGCGCGGGCTCTGCGCGGGGCGGGCGCGGTCTCGATTTTCAATGCACTCGCCTAGCGGCCCTTCTTCACGCAGTTGTTCACCATGCCGTGCGCGCCCTTCTTCATCCCGACCTTCCTGTAGCCCTCCCAGCAGTGCTGGCTCGACGGCTGCGGCTTCTTGCCGCGGGGCGCCATCGCCGGCCGCCCGCGGCGGCCCTAAATAGGCGCGCCGGCCTCACTGCGAGAGCAGCCACGCGAGGCACGCGGCGCCGAGGCAGAACATGTAGTACATCCGCGCGCGCAGGATCCGCGCGAAGCCCGCGCGGCCGCCGGAGTGCGCGAGGACGAGCCCGAGGTCGAGGAAGCCGAGCGCGACGAGGAGCGAGCCGTTGCCGGTCGAGGCGGGCGCGGCCGTCGCGGGGTTCGCCATGTACACGACGAGCGCGGCGACGGCGGGGAGCGCGATGAGCACGACGCGGTTCGTGACGAGCTCGTCGTGGCTGTCGCTCGCGCCGTGGTCGTTGTTCGGCTCGCAGACGGCGGCGAGCGCGAGCATGACGAGCAGCGTGAGCAGCGCGGCGAAGTTCGCGGAGACCGGCGAGAGCGCGAAGAGGAGCACGGCGGCGTGCGCGGCGCCGGCGATGAGCCAGAACTCGGTGTGCGCGACGAACGCGCCGCTGTGGTCGCCGAAGCCCGCGTAGCTGTACGCGTCGGAGTCGCCGACGGTGCGCCCGCGCTGCTGGAGGACCCACACCTCGTACGCGACGAGCGCGAGCACGACGGGCCAGACCGCGTGCGGGCTGACCGCCCAGAGCTGCACCGCGGCGGTGCCGCGCTCGGGGGCGGACGCGTTGTGCAGCGCGAGGTCCGCGGGCTCGGTCACGGCGAGCGCGACGAACGCGTGCGCGCGCCACGGGAGCGGGCGCGTCGCGAAGAAGGCGAGCACGGGCGCGGTCATGCCAAGCAGCAGGAGGCAGACGGCCGGCGCCTGCTCGCGGTCGATGACCATTTGCGGGCGCCGCGCGGGAGCTCTATATAATGCGGGCGGGGCAGGCTCCGGCGCCGCTCATGGCGTCGCCCATCGCGCCGCCCATCGCGCCGCCCATCGCGCCGCCCATCGCGCC
>Ga0181559_10000379_pt1 | contig 40134 bp, 35 predicted proteins | sample 011ome_21_FD_133752 | JGI IMG/M metagenome (GOLD analysis project Ga0181559, IMG submission 133752) | Coastal salt marsh microbial communities from the Groves Creek Marsh, Skidaway Island, Georgia - 011508AT metaG (megahit assembly) | ecosystem: Environmental > Aquatic > Marine > Intertidal... | reverse complement strand
GCAAATGTTCGATCTGCCATGCGCTGGGGCCCGGCCCCTCGCGCAAGGCGGGGCCTACGCTGCATGGGGTGTTTGGCCGCCCGGCTGGCAGCGTTCCGGGCTATTTTTATTCCCCAACCCTGCGCAATGCGCAGATCGTTTGGACCGAAGACACCATCAATGCCCTGTTCGACATGGGCCCCGACCACTATATCCCAGGGTCTAAGATGCCCATGCAAGTGATTGCAGGCGCCGACGACCGTGCCGATTTGATTGCTTATCTGAAACAAGCCACCAAGAAAGAGTGAACACAATGAAGCCAATGATTGCAGGAGTTCTGGCCGCGGCGGTTATTTCCGTTGGGGCGTGGTATGCGCTGGGCCAATTGGGGCTGTCGTCGCAAAATATGTTCTCGGGCAGCAATGTGCGCATCGAGTGACTAGCCCAGCCACACCAATTGCTGCGGTCGAAGAATACCGCAGCCTGTCCGCCGCATCGATACTGGTGATCGATGACGAGCCCGGCATGCGCAATTTTCTGACCAAAATTTTGCAGCCCCGGGCGCGTCGGGTGGAACAGGCCGCTTCGGCGCAAGAGGCGACCCAAAGGCTGGACGAGGCGCATTTCGATCTGGTGATCTTGGACAATCTGATGCCGGGCGAACGGGGCTTGGATTGGGTGGCAAACCAACGCAAGCGTGGGTTTTACGCCGATACAATCTTGATCACGGCCTATGCAGATTTGGAAACCGCCATCACCGCCTTGCGGGCAGGTGTCAGCGATTTCGTGCTAAAGCCGTTTCGTGCCAACCAGATTTTGGGCGCGGTGGAACGCGCGCTTGATCGTAAAAACCTGCGCCGCGACAATGCGCTGCTGCGGCGCGAGCTGTCGGCCGATATTGGGCGGGGGCAGCTGCTGGGCGCGTCGGGTGCTCTGCAGGCGGTGCGAGACGTGATGAAACGCGTGGCGCCGTTGCCCACGCCCGTGCTGTTTACCGGGGCCAGTGGCACCGGCAAAGAACTGGCCGCGCGCCACCTGCACGACCTGTCAGATCGCGCCGAAGCCCCCTTTGTGGCGGTGAATTGTGCGGCCATCGCCCCCGACCATATTGCCGCCGAACTGTTTGGCGTGGTGGAACAGGGCGACAGGTTGAAATCTGGCTTGTTGCTATTGGCCGACCGCGGCACGTTGTTTCTGGACGAGGTGGCGCAAATGCCGCTGCAGGTGCAGGCCGCGCTGCTGCGGGTGCTGGAAGACAGGCGCGTGCGCCCGGTGGGCGCGCAACGCGAAATGCCGCTAGATTTGCGGTTCCTGTTCGCCACCAACGCGGATTTGCAGCACGCGGTTTCGGCCGGGGCGTTTCGGGCCGATTTGTATCATCGCATCAATGGGTTCACCATTGATATGCCGCCCCTAAAGGACCGCGCCGATGATATCGTCGAATTGGCATCAATGTTCATGCGCCAGTTTTCCGAAGCGTTGGGCATGCCGGTGTTGGACCTTGACGAAGAAACGCTGCTAAAGCTGCGCCGCTACCACTGGCCCGGCAATGTGCGCGAGCTGAAAAACCTTATCGAACGTTCGGTTATTTTGGGGGAATTCCCCGAAGAATTCGCCGGTAGCGGGGCGGTCACAGGGGTGCAAGCCATCGAAAACCTAGAACTGGTGACACAGCGCCACATCATGCATGTGCTTGATGCCTGCGATGGCAACCGTGCCGAAGCCGCGCGCCGTTTGGGCGTTTCGCGCAAAACGATCGATAGAAAAATGGCGCTGTGGGACGCCTGAAAACCCCAGCGCCATGGCGGGGGGCTTTAGGCTGCCAATTGGCTGTGGCGCAGGCACCAGGCGTGAATGGCCTGGGCGTCTGCGGGCAATTGTTCGCCAAACCCGTCGCAAAAGGTTTCAAAGGCCTGCAAATTGCCGGCGTTCACCGCCGTCAGCACCGGCACGCCCATCGCCAGCGCCTCGCCGATCAAGGGGCGAAAGCCGCGGCCGTCGATTTCTTGTTTGCCGAACTTATTCACCACCAACAGCCGTGCGCCTTGCTGCAGCGCTGCCCCCACCAAGCCCACCGCGCGCTCCAGCCCGTTTGGGTCCAGCCGGCAGCCGCGCGACAGCAGGCCCAGATCTTGGCTGATACGCACCACGGCGTTGCCCGACAAAATATGCAGGTCCATTTGGCATTTGCGCGCCGGGTCGGTTTCGATATTCACCTGCACGGCACCAGCCATGGCCAGCCCCTGCGCTTGCAGTTTCAGCGCCACATCGCGGATAAGCTCGTCGGCCTTTCCGCGGCCCTCTGCCACGATATATCCCAGCATAAGCAATCCCTTGAAACCAGACGATGAAGCATACAACATGCCCCCAGCGCTGGAAAGCCACCGCAAAAGGACACCGATGTGAGCAGCCCAACCTACCCGATTTTGCCCGATCCTGCCAATGCCCGGCTGACGCGCCTGATTGAGGGTACAGATCACACCGGCGCGCAGGCCAAGATCTCGGTGGTCGAAGAGCGGCCTTTGACTATTTATCTGAACCGCCACGAAATTGTCACCGCCATGACCATTGGCGATTACCCCGAACTGTTGGCGCTGGGGTTTTTGCGCAATCAGGGCATGCTGCTGGCTGATGATGTGGTAACGGGCATCGATTACGACGACGAGATCGAAACCGTGGTTGTGCGCACGCAGCGCGAAACCTCGTATGAGGAGAAAGTGCAAAAGAAAACCCGCACCAGCGGCTGCGCTGTGGGCACGGTGTTTGGCGATATGATGGAGGGGCTAGAGGGCGTAACCCTGCCCCCCGCCGAGCTGCGCACAAGCTGGCTTTATGCGCTGGCCCGCGAAATTAACACAACGCCATCGCTGTATTTGCAGGCGGGGGCCATTCATGGCACGGTCTTGTGCCACCAAGACCAACCGTTGGTGTATATGGAGGACGTGGGCCGCCATAACGCAGTAGACAAGATCGCTGGCTTTATGTTCCGCCACAACGTGCCCGCCGCAGATAAGATTTTATATACCACCGGGCGGCTTACCTCGGAGATGGTGATCAAAACCGCCATGATGGGCATTCCAGTACTGGCCTCGCGTTCGGGGTTCACGGCATGGGGCGTGGAAATTGCCCGCCAACTGGGGCTAACGCTGATTGGGCGCATGCGCGGACAGCGGTTTATTTGCCTGTCTGGCGAAGACCGCCTGCTGCGCGATATCGACCCGGCCAGCGTGCCGCCAGAAGACAGCAAACACCGCCGCAAAGGTGCGGGCCAATGAGGCCGCTTGGCGTGGTGTTGGCGGGGGGGTTGGCCACCCGCATGGGCGGTGGCGATAAGGCGCTGTTGCCCTTGGGGGGGCGCAGCCTGTTGGCGCATGCTTTGGCCCGTTTGGCACCCCAAGTGGGCGCAGTGGCGCTGAACGCCAATGGCGATGCCGCCCGCTTTGCCAGCTATGGCCTGCCGGTGCTGGCAGACACCATTACAGGCTATCCTGGCCCCTTGGCCGGGGTTTTGGCGGGGCTGGATTGGGCTGCAAGCCAAGACGCCGATGCCATTGTCACGGTGGCAGCAGACACGCCGTTTTTCCCTGCCGATCTGGTGGCGCAGTTGGTGGCACAGGCGCAGTGCCAAACCTACCCTTTGGTGCTGGCCGCCACGCCGCGCCGCGCAGATATCGAGACGAAATCAATGACATCGGGTGTGATCCGCCACCCGACATTTGGCCTTTGGCCCGTGGCCTTGCGCGATGATCTGCGCGCCGCCTTGAACGCGGGCCTGAAAAAGGTGGTGCTGTGGACAGATCGCCACGATGGCCGCTTGGCGGTGTTTCCCGACCAGCCGATTGACCCGTTTTTCAACGTCAACACCCCCGAAGACCTGCAGATGGCCGAGGCGATGATATGAATATTTACGGTGTGACAGGCTGGAAGAACGCTGGAAAAACCGGGCTGATGGAGCGTTTGGTGGCCGAAATCACCCGCCGCGGTTATACCGTTTCAACGGTCAAACATGCCCATCACGACACCGATGTTGACCAGCCCGGCCGCGACAGTTATCGCCACCGCGTGGCTGGTGCGCAGCAGGTGTTGCTGGCCTCGCCCCGGCGCTGGGCCTTGATGCACGAATTGCGCGATCAGCCCGAACCTGCCTTGGCGCAGTTGCTGCAACAGCTGGCGCCGGTCGATCTGGTTCTGGTCGAGGGCTATAAGGCCGCGCCCCACCCCAAGATCGAGGCGTTTCGCGCGGTGAATGCCAAACCGCCCTTGGCCGAAAAAAACCCCACAATCCGCGCCATTGCCGCCGATCAGCCCCCACAGGCGCCCCATGGCCTGCCAGTGCTGGGCTTGGATGATACTGCCGCTATTGCCAGTTTCATCTTGCGCGATCTGGGGCTTTAGCCATGGATCGCGTGGCAGTTCTTGATTGGTCGTCGTCTGGTGTTCCCAAGCTTGGGAAAGATTCCATTTGGCTGGGCGTGGCCCAAAACGGGCAGGTGCAGGCCGAAAACCATGCCACGCGTGCCGCCGCCTATGACGCGCTACACCGCTTGGTGGCCGATACGCTGGCGGCGGGGGAAACCCTGCTTTTGGGGGTCGATTTCTCGCTGGGCTATCCGCAGGGGTTTGGCCGGGCATTGATGGGCGATGATCGCCCGCTGGCGCTGTGGGGCTGGATGGCGGCGCAGATCACCGACAGCCCCAACAATGCCCATAATCTGCGCATGGTGGCGGCGCAGGCCAATGCCGCCTTTGCCGGGGATGGCCCGTTTTGGGGCAATGGCGCCAAGGCCGACATACCCGGCCTACCCCGTAAAAAACCCCAGCTTACCGCGGGATTAGCTGAATTTCGTGCCACTGAAATTGCGGCACAAAAGGCTGGGCTGCGGCCCAAATCTTGTTGGCAACTGGCGGGTGCCGGGGCGGTTGGGGCGCAGGCGATGGTGGGGCTGCACTGGCTGGAAAAGCTGCGCCATGCCTTTGCAGGGCAGGTGGCGGTTTGGCCGTTTGAACAAGCCACCGCCCCCATCGTGATTGTCGAGGTATACCCGGCCCTGTTGGACCAAGATGTTGCGGCGGCCTTGGCCCACAACCCCAGCTTGGTGCGCGATGCGCTGCAGGTGCAGATGTTGGCGCAGGCGCTGCAGGGGCTGGCAAAGGCCGGGCAGTTGGCGCCACTTTTTGCCCAGCCCCACCCTATGGCACAGGTAGAGGGCTGGATTTTTGGCTTGGGCCATCACATCGCCCTGCGCGCGGCCCTGCCAGCTGGGGTTTTGCCCCCCCGCCTGCGCGACGATTGTTTTGCCATGCCGCAAGGGGTGAATTGGGTGCCAGTCGATCAGGCGCTGGCGCGGTTGCGTGGGGCGCTGCACCCGGTGACGGGCACCGAAACCTGCCCCATAGCCCGCGCCCATGGCCGGGTTTTGGCCCAAGACTGTTTTGCCCGCCGGCCAAATCCGCCGATGCCCAATGCGGCCGTAGATGGCTATGGGTTTGCCCATGCAGCCACCGGCGCTGGGCCACAGCGTTTGCCTTTGGTTGCGGGGCGTGCGGCGGCGGGCCAGCCCTATCCGGGGGTGGTGCCCCCGGGCGCGGCGGTGCGCATTTTAACCGGGGCGATTTTGCCTGCCGGGGTGGATACCGTGGTGCTAGAGGAAGACACCGCGCTGGATGGCGCGGCTGTGGTCTTTGATGGGCCGGTCAAGCCCGGCGCCAACACCCGCAAAGCGGGCGAAGACGTGCCCGCGGCTGCGCCCGTCTTGCCCATGGGCGCCCGGCTGCGCGCGCCAGATCTGGCCCTGCTATCTGCCGTGGGCATTGCCCAAGTGCCGGTGTACCGCCGCTTGCGTGTGGGGGTTTTATCGACCGGCGACGAAATTATCAGCAGCCCCAATCAACCTGCCTTGCCGCATCAGATCTACGATGCCAATCGGCCCATGCTGCTGGCTTTGGCGGAAAGCTGGGGCTATCAGCCGGTGGATCTGGGCCATGCGCCCGACCAACCCGAGGTTATTGCCCAGCGCCTAAACCAAGGGGCCGCAGAGGCGGATGTTATTTTCACCTCGGGTGGGGCCTCGGCGGGCGACGAAGACCATGTTTCGGCGTTGCTGCGCGCCAGTGGCACGTTGTCTAGCTGGCGTATCGCGCTGAAACCGGGGCGGCCCTTGGTTTTGGCGATGTGGCAGGGTGTGCCGGTGATGGGCTTGCCGGGCAATCCGGTGGCGGCATTGGTTTGCGCGCTCATCTTTGGGCGCCCGGCATTGTCGCTTTTGGCTGGTGCGGGCTGGACCCAGCCGCAGGGGTTTTGGGTGCCAGCGGCCTTTCATAAGGCCAAAAAACCCGGGCGGCGCGAATATTTGCGCGCGCGCCTGAACGCAGATGGCGCGGCAGAGGTGTTTCAATCCGAAGGGTCAGGGCGCATCAGCGGGCTAAGCTGGGCTGACGGGCTGGTAGAATTGCCCGACGCTGCAATCGATATTGGCCCCGGGACAATGGTGCGGTTTATGCCCTATGCGGGGTTTGGCATTTAGCGCCTATTTATGGCGGATCAGGTAGATCTGGGTGTCGCCCTCTTCGCTGGCTTGCACCAATTCATGCCCGGCTTCGGCACAAAAATGCGGCACGTCGATAATGGCGGCCGGGTCGGTTGCCAGCATGCGCAGCACTTGGCCCGGCTGCATGGCTTGCAGCCGCTTGCGTGCCTTCAGCACGGGTAGCGGGCACAACAGCCCCGATGCGTCTAATTCGTTATCCCAAGTCATGGCCAACAGATAGGGCGCAGGTGGGGTGCTGTCTATGGCTTGGTTGTCTAATAGAAAAAATCTATCGAGCAACGATATCTCGATATTGACCATGAATGAAAGATCGCCGCAAAAGCAGGCGAAACCGGCAAATTTGGCAGGCGATCATGGCACTTGATAAAGAAAACGGCATCTGGACATCGGGGCGCAGCGGCAAGCGTGGGCGCGCCCATACAAAGGGCCGGCAGGCCAGCGATGCGGCCTTGGCCGATGTGCAGGCGCTGTTGGGCACCCGCCCGCGCCAGCGCGATCTTTTGATAGAGTTTTTGCACCTGATCCAAGATGCCTATGGCCACCTGTCGGCCCCACATCTGCGGGCCTTGGCCGAAGAAATGCGCCTTTCAATGGCCGAAGTGTGGGAAGTGGCCACGTTTTACGCCCATTTTGACCCGCTGCGCGAGGATGATACCCCACCGCCCGCGCTGACGATCCGGGTGTGCAATTCGCTGTCATGCGAATTGGCCGGGGCCGATGCGCTGGCCGCCGCCCTAGAGGCGGGCCATGACCCTGCGCAGATTCGCGTGTTGCGTGCGCCCTGCATGGGGCGTTGCGATACCGCGCCCGTGGCCGAAGTGGGCCACCGCCATGTTGATCATGCCACCCCAGATGCCATTGCGCAGGTGGTGGCAGAGGGCCATTTTCACCCCGTTATCCCGCCCTACGAAGATCTGCAGACCTATCGCAGCGCCGGTGGCTATGCCAGCTTGGCCCAATTGCGCGCCTCGGGCGATTGGCAGCAGGTGCAAGAGACACTGTTGCAGGCCGGCTTGCGTGGGTTGGGCGGTGCTGGGTTCCCATCGGGCAAGAAATGGGGCTTTGTGCGCGCCAACCCCGGCCCGCGCTATTTGGCCGTTAATGGCGACGAGGGCGAGCCGGGCACCTTCAAAGATCGCTACTACCTAGAGCGGACGCCGCATCTGATGCTAGAGGGCATGTTGATTGCCGCTTGGGCGGTCGAGGCGGAAAAATGCTTTATCTACATGCGCGATGAATACCCCGCCGTGCTGCAGATCTTGCGCCAAGAAATTGCCGCGCTGGAAGCGGCCGAAATTATTACCCCCGGCTATATCGATCTGCGCCGCGGCGCGGGCGCCTATATCTGTGGCGAAGAAAGCGCAATGATCGAATCGATCGAAGGTAAGCGCGGCGTGCCCCGCCTGCGGCCGCCCTTTGTGGCGCAGGTTGGCATTTTTAACCGCCCCACCTTGGTGCACAATGTGGAAACCCTGCACTGGGTGGCCCGCATCTGCCGCGAAGGCGCAGCGATTACCGATGTGCATCTGAATGGCCGCAAGGGGCTGCGCAGTTATTCGGTTTCGGGGCGCGTGGCCCAGCCCGGCGTATATTTGCTGCCCGCGGGCAGCACGATTACCGATATTATCGCGGCCGCCGGTGGCATGGCACAGGGCCATGTGTTCAAGGCCTATCAGCCGGGTGGCCCGTCGTCGGGCTTGTTGCCGGCCAGCCTAAATGATGTGCCGCTGGATTTTGACACGCTGCAGGCCCATGGCACCTTTATCGGCTCGGCTGCGGTGGTGGTGTTGTCGGATGCTGACAGCGCCCGCGATGCCGCGCTTAACATGTTGCGGTTTTTCGAGGTGGAAAGCTGCGGCCAATGCACGCCCTGCCGCGTGGGCTGTGAAAAAGCGGTCAAGCTGATGTCGGCCCCGAAATGGGACCGCGATTTGCTAAGCGATCTGTGCACAGTGATCGCCGATGCCTCGATCTGTGGTTTGGGGCAGGCAGCGCCCAACCCAATTAAGCTGACCATGCAACATTTTGGCGACGAGGTCTGATATGGCGGACGGTAACAATATCTCGCAAATTTCTTTTGTGATGGACGGCCAAGATGTGACCGCCTTTGAGGGTGAAACCATTTGGGATGTCGCAAAGCGCCACGGCAAAGATATTCCGCATCTGTGCCACAAAGACCAAACCGGCTATCGGCCTGATGGAAACTGCCGCGCCTGTGTGGTGGAAATCGACGGCGAGCGCACGCTGGCCGCCTCGTGCTGCCGCGCGCCCAGCGCCGGGCTAACGGTGCACACAGACAGCGCGCGCGCGCAAAAATCGCGGGCGCTGGTGATGGAACTGCTGCTGGCCGACCAGCCCGAGCGCGCGGCCGCCCATGATGCCAGCGCGCATTTTTGGGACATGGCGCAGGCCAATGGTGTCAGCGAAAGCCGCTTTCCCACCCTCGAGGCTGAACGCATTCCCCTGCTAGACGACAGCCATGTGGCGATGCGGGTGAATTTGGATGCCTGCATTCAATGTGGGCTGTGCGTGCGCGCCTGCCGCGAGGTGCAGGTAAACGATGTGATCGGCATGGCCGGGCGCGGCCATGATGCCTATCCCACCTTCGATTTTGCCGATCCGATGGGCGCCTCTAGCTGCGTGGCCTGTGGTGAATGCGTGCAGGCCTGCCCCACCGGCGCGTTGATGCCTGCCACGGTGCTGGATGAGGACCAGAAAGGCGATAGCGCCGATTTCGATGCCGAGGTGAAATCGGTCTGCCCGTTTTGCGGGGTGGGCTGCCAAGTGTCGCTAAAGCTGAAAGAGGGCAAAATAAAATATGTCGAGGGCATCAATGGCCCGGCAAACGAGGGGCGGCTGTGTGTCAAAGGGCGGTTTGGCTATGACTATATCCACCACCCCCACCGCCTGACCAAGCCGCTAATTCGCCGCGCGGGCGTGCCAAAAGGGTTAAACGTAGACCCGGGCAACCCCTTTACCCATTTCCGCGAGGCCAGCTGGGACGAGGCGCTGGATTTCGCCGCCAAAGGGCTGGCGGATTTGCGCAGCCAGCATGGTGGGCCTGCGGTTGCGGGGCTTGGCAGTGCCAAATGCACCAACGAAGAGGCGTATTTGTTCCAAAAGCTGATCCGCCAAGGTTTTGGCCATAACAACGTCGATCATTGCACGCGGCTGTGCCATGCCTCGTCGGTGGCGGCGTTGATGGAGAACGTGGGCTCGGGCGCGGTGACGGCCACGTTCAACCAGATTGAACATGCCGATGTGGCCATCGTGATTGGGGCCAACCCCACAGAAAACCACCCCGTTGCAGCCACCTATTTCAAGCAATTTGCAAAGCGTGGCGGCAAGCTGATTATCATGGATCCGCGCGGCACGGCGATGAAACGCCATGCCAAACATATGTTGCAATTCCGCCCCGGCGCGGATGTGGCGCTGTTGAATGCGATTATGGCGGTGATCGTCGAAGAGGGCCTGTATGACCAAGCCTATATCGAACGTTACACCGAAAACTGGGAGGCAGAAAAACAGCATCTGGCAGGGTTTGCCCCCGAAAAGATGGAAGAGCTGACAGGCATTTCCGCCGCAGATATCCGCGCTGTGGCGCGCGATTTTGCCACCGCAAAGGCGGGGATGATCTTTTGGGGTATGGGCGTGTCGCAGCATATCCATGGCACCGATAACGCGCGCTGCCTGATCTCGCTGGCGTTGATGACGGGTAACGTGGGCAAGCCGGGCAGTGGGCTGCACCCGCTGCGCGGGCAAAACAACGTGCAGGGTGCCTCGGATGCCGGGCTGATCCCGATGTTCTTGCCCGATTATCAAAGCGTCACAGATGACGGCGTGCGCAGCGCGTTTTCTGAAATTTGGGCTTCGGGTGATTTCAGCAACGAAAAGGGCCTGACGGTCACTGAAATCTTGGATGCGGTGCATCATGGGCAGATCAAGGGGATGTATATCTTGGGTGAAAATCCGGCCATGTCAGACCCAGATGTTACCCATGCCCGCCAAGCGCTGGCCAGCCTGCAGCATTTGGTGGTGCAAGATATCTTCCTGACCGAAACCGCCAACTATGCCGATGTTATTTTGCCCGCGGCGGCATTTTACGAAAAGAACGGCACTGTGACCAATACCAACCGGCAGGTGCAAATGGGCCGTGCGGCGGCGCAACCCTCGGGCGAGGCCCGCGAGGATTGGGCCATTACCGTGGCCTTGGCACAGCGCTTGGGGCTGAATTGGGCCTATAGCCACCCCAGCGACGTGTTTGCCGAAATGAAGCAGGGCATGAAATCGCTGAACAATATCAGCTGGGCGCGGTTGATGGAGGAAAGCGCGGTGACATACCCCAGCCTTTCACCCACCGATCCGGGCCAAGCGATTGTATTTGGCGATGGCTTCCCCCGCGCGGATGGGCGCGCCCGGTTTGCCCCGGCGCAGGTGATCGCCCCAGACGAGCAGCCCGACAGCGACTATCCAATGGTGTTGACCACGGGCCGCCAGTTAGAACATTGGCATACCGGCTCGATGACCCGGCGTTCGGTGGTGCTGGACGCGGTAGAGCCGCAGGCCAATTGCTCGTTGCACCCTGCGACCTTGCGCAAACTGGGTGTTGCACCCGGTGGTATGGTGCGGCTGGAAACGCGCCGGGGTGCGGTGGTGGTGATGGCCCGCGAAGACCGTGCCGTGGCCCCTGATATGGTGTTCTTGCCCTTTGCCTATGTCGAGGCGGCGGCGAATATCCTAACCAACCCGGCGCTGGACCCTTACGGCAAAATCCCGGAATTCAAATACGCCGCCGTGCGCGTCACTGCGGCGTAAGGGTTGCGCCCCTTGCCAGCTAATTCCCCCAGCCCCGGCCCCGGCTATCGCCGAGGCTGTTGGCTGGGGGCAAGGGCCATGGTTTACGTGGCCGCTGGCAGCCAAACGGTGAATTCCGCCCCGCCGTCTGGGGCATTGGCGGCGCTGATAAGCCCCCCCAAACGCTGAATAAGCGTTTGCGAAATAGACAGCCCCAGCCCGGTGCCTTCGGCGGTTTTTGTGGTGAAAAACGGGTTAAACACCGTGTCCAGATTTTCTGGCGAAATGCCGGGGCCGGTATCGCGTACCACCAAAACCGCGCCGGTTTGCCCATCTTTCGTGTGCGAGGCTAGGCTTAAAAACAGCTGCCCCTGCCCCTGCATTGCTTGGGCGGCATTGACGATCAGGTTTACCACCACTTGCTGTATTTCGCCCGCATCGCCGCGCACGGGCGGTGCCGGGGCAAAGCTGGTATGCACCACGATGCTGCCTTTGGCCAAAACATGTTCGACCAACACCAGACAATCGGCCACGATTGGCTGCAGGTCTAGCACCTCTTCGTAGTTGGAAAATTCGCTTGGGCGGGCAAATTTTAGCAGCTTGCCAACGATCGCCTGAATGCGGGCCACTTGCTTGTCGATCAGCGACAGTTCGGTTTCCACGATTTCGGCGTTTGTGCCCAATGCCTCGCGCATAACGTCGATATTGCCTTGAATCACGGCGACCGGGTTGTTGATTTCATGGGCCACACCGGCGGTGATTTCGCCGATGGCGGCCAATTTCTCGCTCATCACCAGCTGTTTGAAGGTGTGTTCCAGCTTTTCGTTGGCGCGGCGCAATTCGGCGGTGCGTTCCTCTACCCGGTGGTTAAGCTGGTCTGCATAGCTGCGTAACCTTTGATCGCGGTCTTGCACCTGATCTAGCAGGTTGTCCAAATGCCCGGCCACTTGGCCAATTTCATCGGCTTTTCCAAATTGACCATTGCGCGCGGATAAATCGCCCTCGCGCACCTTGCGCATGGTGTTTGTCATGCGTTCCAGCGGGGCAAAAATACCTTCGGCCATGCGCAGCAAAATGGGCACGGAAACCGCCAAAACCAGCGCAAAGGCCCCCATCATCCAGATCAGCGCGTCACGCTTGGCCAAGGCAAACGGCGCCTCGAGAAAGCCCACATACAACATGCCAACGCGCTGGCCAAAACTGTCTGTCAGCGGCACATAGCCCGAGATATACCAGTCATTCACCACAAACGCGCGGGCCAGCCATGTTTTGCCGGCACCCAGCACCTGCCCCCGCACCGCAGCCGATACGCGCGTGCCCAAGGCGCGCACATCTTCGAACAGGCGCACATTGGTAGATACCCGCACATCATCCAAAAACAGGGTGGCGGTGCCTTGTCTATCGCCGCCGGTGATGGCGTTCAGGTATACGAGGGTATTGATGGTATCGATGAAATCAAGGTTGCGGTTCAACAACACCCCGCCCACCAAAACGCCGCTGTGGCCCGCCAATTTTACCGGGCTTGCGGCGTGAATAACCATGCCCCGGTCTTCTACGGTGCGTTCTGTTGGAACGGCGGCTTTGGTTTCAATCAGCGCAATGCGGGCGCGTGTGGCTAAGTTTCCGAGAAAAACGGCCAGATCATCGGCGCTGAAAATATCGATCTGGGTCGAGGGCCTGCCGTTTAGCCCGGCGGCAATGATAGGCCAGCGTGCAGCTTGATCGATGGCATCATGTTCTGGCAGGAAATACAAAAAATCCAGTTCCAGCGCCTTGCGTTTGCGGGCGAAATAGGCGGCCTGCTGCGTGGGTGTGCGCTGTAAAACGGCGGCAAATTCGGCTGAATCGGCCACGCCTGCCAGTTCATCGCCGGTTTCCACCATCAGGCGGGCTAGGTATTGCTGGGCGATGCGCAGATCGCTTTCGACATTGGCAATCAAAACCTTGTCGTAATCTGCTGTCCAGCGGGTCATGCCGATCAACAGCAATAGCGGCATCAGCACGATCAGCGGGGTCAACGCCAAGATCAGCAGGCGTAGACGAACAGATTTCATGCGCGCGTCCTTTCCATGATTGTGACACGCTACTGGGCGCGGGGCGCGGCGTCAAAGCCATGATGCAGCGCAATTTTGGCGCGTCCGTGCTGCGGGGGCTTTTCCGGCGGCACGCGGCACGGTATGGCCCGGATATGACACGCATAACAATCGACCGTTTGGGCCACCAAGGCGATGGTATCGCCGATGGCCCGCTATTTGTGCCCCTTGCCCTGCCCGGCGAGGTGGTCGAGGGCACGCTGCAAGGCCAGCAGCTGGCCGATATGCGGGTGATCACGCCCTCGGCCAGCCGCGTGGCCCCGCCCTGCCGGCATTTCAAATCTTGCGGTGGGTGCCAATTGCAACATGCCAGCGATGCATTTGTGGCCGAATGGAAGGTGGATGTGGTGCGCAAAGCGCTGCAGGCGCAGGGCATCGAGGCGCAGTTCTTGCCTATCCACACCTCGCCCCCGCGCAGCCGGCGGCGCATGGGCATTTCTGCCCGGCGCACCAAAAAGGGCGCTTTGGCGGGGTTTCATGGCCGCGCATCTGGGGTCATTGTCGAAATTCCCGATTGCCAGTTGATCGACCCGGGGCTGCAGCCTGCCTTTGATGTGGCGCAGCGTTTGGCGGTGTTGGGTGCCAGCCGCAAGGCCGAGCTGGCGGTGCAGGCCACGCTAACCCGCCATGGGCTGGATTTGGCGGCAACCGGCGGCAAGCCGCTGGATGGCCCATTGCGCATGGCGCTGGCACAGCTTGCCGAAGAGGCCAAATTGGCACGGCTGTCTTGGGAGGGCGAGGTGGTGGCCACCCGCTTGCCCCCGCTGCAGCGGATGGGCCGGGCCGATGTGGCGCCGCCCCCCGGCGCCTTCTTGCAGGCCACCGCCGCCGGCGAGCAGGCGTTGGTGCGCGCCGTCAGCGACATGGTGCAAGGGGCCGCGCGCGTGGCTGACTTGTTTTCTGGCTGTGGCACATTTGCGCTGCCCTTAGCCCAAACGGCTGCTGTGCATGCGGTCGAGGGGGATGCCGAGATGCTGAAAGCGCTGGACCGGGCCTGGCGCGAAAAGCTGGGGTTGAAACGTATCACTACCGAGGCCCGCGATCTGTTTCGCCGCCCCCTGATGCCGGATGAATTGCGCGGCGTTGATGCCGTGGTGATCGACCCGCCCCGCGCCGGGGCACAGGCACAGGTTGCGCAGCTGGCCCTTGCTCCGATTGGTAAAATTGCTTTTGTGTCCTGCAACCCTGTCACCTTTGCCCGGGATGCAAAGCTGTTGCTGGATGCAGGGTGGCGCTTGGGCCCGGTGCAGGTGATCGACCAGTTTCGGTGGTCGACGCATGTTGAATTGGTTGCCTGTTTGCACCGCGACTGATCACGCAAATGTAACCACATGGCGCAGGGTCTATGGCGCTGGGCAAAATTGGTGTAGGGCTGCGCCAAACGAACAGGCAGGTTGTAGGATGCTGCGGGTAATTCTGATATTGGCGACGGTTTTTTCTCTTGCGGGCTGCGCCAGCAAGTTTCGCAGCTATGACGGGCCTGCGGTTACATGGGTTGTGGTGAATAAGGGGGCGCGTAAAATGTACCTGATGCACGAAGATCAGGTTTTGCGCAGCTACGATATTGGCCTTGGCTTTGCGCCCGAAGGCCACAAGCAATTCGAAGGTGATGGTAAAACCCCGGAAGGCACCTATGTGATCAACCGGCGCAATCCCAATAGCGAATTTCATTTATCTTTGGGCATTTCTTACCCAAATGGCCGCGATCGGGCCTATGCGCAGGCGCGTGGGCGCAGCCCGGGGGGCGATATATTTATCCACGGCCGCCCATGGAAAAACCGCAAAGGTGGGCGCGACTGGACCGCAGGTTGCATTGCCGTGCCCAACCGCCACATTGAGGAAATCTACGCCACGGTGCGCAATGGCACGCCGGTAACGATTAACCCCTAATGGCCTGCTGTGCGGGCCCTAGGTGCCGGTGATCAAGGTCCACCAGATTTTGCCATTCGCTTCTTGGTGCCATGCAAAGCCCAGTTTTGCGGCATCAGGGTCGACAATGATGCGCCGTGTGGTTGGGTCTTCCATCCATGCGGCCAGGGTTTCCAGCTCGGTCTCGTAGGTTTCCGAGATATTTTCGCCCAGCAATCGCCCGTCATAGCCCACGCGCTGCACCCGATCTATGGGCGATGACCCGTCCGAGCCGAAATGCCATGGCCGGTTTTGCACCGCCATATCGCGCGCATGCGTGGCTGCGGCTGCGGTTAGGCGTGCATCCAGTTCGATTGGCGCCAAGCCGGCTGCACGGCGTAGCGAATTCACCGAATCGAGCATTCGAAACTGGATTTTCCCATTATCCGACGGGGCAATGCGGTAGACCCGCGGTAGGGGTTTGCCATCTGGCCCCAGCGTTGGTTCGGTGGTGGTACAGGCCGCCAGGGCCAGCGCTGCAGTAACCAGAAATGCGGCCAAACGCATGTTTTTGAAACCTTGAATTGTCATTCCTTCTGCTTTAGCCCGAATGACGTGGTTTTTCCAACCCACTATGCTGTTACATTGTTGCCTAACGGCTGTTTGATTTGCGACTGCGGCTTTCGCGCCATATGCTGCGCATCAATTCGGGGCCATTCCATTTGGAGAGCATGATGACACAATCGAAAACCACGCCTTTCAACCGGCGTGCCTTTCTTGCTTCGGCGGCGGCATTGGTTGCGGCGCCGGCCTTTGGCCAAACGGGCGATGTGAACTCTGCAACCACCATCGAAGTTGAACAAGACGTCACCCAAGCGGTGCGGCGCAACATTTCCAGTTTTCGCACGCTCGATTGGCGGCCTTATTTTAGCAACCTGAACAAAGGCGCCATCTTGGTCGATATTGATTCGCGCGCGCTGCATTACTGGTCGGCCGATGGCGAAACCTATAAATTGTATCCCTCGTCTGTGCCCATGACCGAGGATCTAACCCGCCGTGGGCGCACGCAGGTGGTGCGCAAGGTCGAGGGGCCAGAATGGCGCCCAACCCCGGCGATGAAACAGCGCAACCCAGAATGGCCCGATTTCGTGCCAGCTGGCCCCGATAACCCGCTGGGCACCCATGCATTGTATCTGTCTTGGACATATTACCGTATCCACGGCACCCATGATACGCGCAAAATTGGCCGCCGGTCTTCGAATGGCTGCATTGGCCTGTATAACGAACATATTGCTGAACTGTTCAGCATGGCCAAAGTGGGCACACAGGTGTTGCTAATTTGACGACACGATAACGCGAGTTGCTGAAATCCACTAAACTTGGGTTTGCATTTCCGCGCTGATACTGCTTTATCCGATATTACGAGGTAAGTCTTGGGTGCCTGTCACGCTGACGTGGTAGGCGGATATCTGGAGGATATTATGAATAAACTTGTTTTGGCTGCTGCCCTGACCGCTGCTGCTTCGACCGCATTTGCTGGCAACATGTCGGCTCCCGTAATGGAAGCACCGGTTGTTGTTGAAGAAACTGCAAGCTCGTCGGGCGGTGCACTGGTTCCGCTGCTGGTTCTGGCCGTTGTTGCGGCAGTTGCAGCTGACTAATTTTCCAGGTTCTGGAAACAAAAAGGCGGTGGGGAAACCCACCGCCTTTTTTGTTGGCGCGGCCCGTGTGACCGCTGTCGAGCTGATCACTGCCAATATTGGCAGTGAATTTGCCCACTTTTAAGACAGCCAGCCCGAGATTTCGGTTTCGATGACGGCCGATAGCGCCTCAATATGGGCGTCGTCGTCGTTAAGGCAGGGGATATAGGTAAACTGTTCGCCGCCCGCATGCTCAAAGCTTTCGGCGATTTCCTCGTTGATCTCTTCCAGCGTTTCAATGCAATCGGCAGAAAAGGCAGGGGCGATCACCGCGATGCGCTTTTTGCCCTGTTTGGCCAGTTCGGCCACATGTTCCACCGTGTAGGGGCGCAGCCATTCTTCGCGCCCGAAAACCGATTGGAAGGTGGTGCAAATTTGGGTGTCATCCCAGCCCAGCCGTTCTTTCAGCAGGCGGGTGTTTTTCTGGCACTGGCAATGATAGGGGTCGCCCTCTAGCAAATAGCGCTTGGGCATGCCGTGATAGGAACACACCAGCATATCTGGCTTTTCCTCTAGCGCGGCATAGGCGCGTTCCACCGATTGCGCCAGCGCATCGATGAATTTGGGGTGTTCGAAATAGGCCGGCACGGTGCGTACGGCGGGCTGCCATTTTTCATCCATCAATGCGCGGAAAAACTGATCGTTTGCCGTGGCAGATGTGGCGCCGGCCTGCTGCGGATACAGCGGGAAAAACAAGATTTTGCGGCAGCCTGCCTCGACCATGGCGCGCACCTTCGATTTGGTCGATGGGTTGCCATAGCGCATGCAGAAATCAACCATCACGTTCTCGCCGTATTTTTCTTGCATCGCGGTGGCAAGCTTGGCGGTTTGGTCTTTGGTGATGGTCATCAAAGGGCTTTCACCCTTGTCATGGTTCCAGATGGATTTGTAGTTTGCGCCGCTGGTAAAGGGGCGCTTTGTTAGGATGATCAGCTGCAACAGCGGCTGCCATTTCCACGCTGGGTAATCGATTACCCGACGATCCGAAAGGAACTCGTTCAAATAGCGGCGCATCGACCAATAGTCGTAATTGTCGGGGGTTCCCAAGTTGGCCAGCAAAATGCCGATCTTCTCGCGGGCCACTTTGGGGTGGTCGGCGGGGGCGTGTTCGGGGCGTGTTGCGTATTGCGCAGCATCCAGCATTTTGGCCTCACTTATTCCTGGGTCCGGCTTCGGGATACTGGGGAGATAAGGGAAATTGTTTAAAGGTCAATCCGCTAGCGGCGTTTCGTCTGTGCCCAGTGCATCGGCCAGCCGCTTTTGCGCCGATCCGGGGCGCAAAGGTTGGGGTTGGCTGGCATCTGGGGCCCATGCGGTAAGAAACAACAGCTCGAACGTGGCGCCGACGCGGCCATCGGGGGTGCCTGCCATTTGGCGATACAAGGTTTCGGCCCCTTGCAGCACGGCGCGGCGGGTGGGGCGGCGCAGGCGGTGGGCCAGCGCGTTTGCCTCGCCCATGTGGCGCAATTCGCGCATCAATGCGCGGGGGCTGGCATAGCTGGCCTGCAGCACCAGCGTGTCGGCCACGGGCAGCGCCAGCCCGGCACGTTGCAACAAGCCGCCCAAATCGCGGATTTCGGCCATCGGCGCCACGCGCGGGGCCATGCCCCCGGTTAAGCGGCTTTCCGCCTCGGCCCAAGCGGTGCGCAGCTGTGCCAGCGTTTGCCCGCCAAAACACACCGCCAGAAACAGCCCATCGGGGCGCAGCGCACGGCGGCATTGGATAATTTGGCCGACCGGGTCGTTTGCCCAATGCAGGCCCATGGCATGAATGACCAAGTCGCATTGCCCCGGCGCCAAAGACAGCGTTTCCGCCTCGGGTACCAGCTGCGCCTGCGCAAAGGCTGTGCCCCATGGCCCGGGAAACCCGGTTACAATCGCTATGTCGCGAAAGGTTCTGTTAACCATCGACAGGCGATCTTGCACCTCGTCGATGGCGGTATCGTGCAAGAACAGGGCAGGCGTTTGGGCGCGCCGGCGGTTGCGCGATAGGGCGGCCATATCGGTGAGTCGGGGTGCGTCTGTCATGGGGGGAAGATATGTGGCAATTCACGGCAGTTCAAACTGTGTTGCGTGCGGTCTACCCGCCCACATGCCTGCTGTGCCGCGACATGGTGGACAGCGATCATGGCCTATGCGGGCCCTGCTGGCGCGAGACGCATTTTATTGGTGGTTTGGTGTGCGATTTATGCGGCACCCCGTTGCCCGGCAGCGATACGGCCGAGATTGCCCATTGCGACGATTGTTTGCGTATTGCGCGCCCTTGGTCGCGGGGGCGCGCGGCGCTGCTTTATTCGGGCAATGGCCGGAAACTGGTGCTGGCGTTAAAACATGGTGACCGCACCGATATTGCAACCCCGGCTGCGCGCTGGCTGGCGCAGGTGGCGCGGCCCTTGGTGCGGCCCGGTACGGTGGTGGTGCCCGTGCCGCTGCATTGGTGGCGCTATTTTCAGCGCCGCTAAAACCAAGCGGCCTTACTGGCGCAACCCATGGCACAGCAACTGGGGCTGGGCTATTGCCCTGATGCGCTGCACCGTGCCCGGGCCACCGCGCCGCTAGAGGGCCATGGCCGCGACCAGCGGTTTCAAACCTTGTCTGGGGCCATTGCCCCCAGCCGCCATGGCCCAAAGATGTTGTCTGGCAGGCCGGTATTGCTGGTTGATGATGTGCTGACATCGGGCGCCACGCTGGCCGCCGCGACCGAGGCCTGTTTTGCGGCCGGTGCAACAGATGTTTGCGTGCTGGCCCTAGCACGCGTTGCAAAGCAGCCCTAAATCCCTGTAAGCATGCATAATCATTTGCGGGGACCATCATGCAACCTGTCGAAATTTATACCTCACCCCTGTGCGGCTTTTGCCATGCGGCCAAGCGGCTGTTGTCACAAAAGGGCGTGGCTTTTTCCGAGATAGATATCTGGGCTGACCCCTCGAAAAAGCCCGAGATGATGCAGCGCGCCCAAGGCCGCCATACTGTGCCGCAAATCTTTATTGGCGCCACGCATGTTGGGGGCTGTGATGATTTGTATGCCTTGGAACGTGATGGCAAGCTTGACCAGTTGTTGGCGGGCTGAATGCTGCGTGTTGGGCTGATACAGCTGTGCGCGGGGCGCGACCCGCAGGCCAACCTGCAGGCCACCGAGGCGCTGGTGCGCCAAGCGGCGGGTGAGGGCGCGCGCTTTGTGTTGACGCCCGAGGTGACAAACTGTGTCACCAGCGACCGCGCGCATCAGGCGGCGGTGCTGCACCCCCAAGAGACCGACCCGACATTGGCGCGCTTGCGCCAACTGGCCGCTGAACTGGGTATTTGGCTGCTGATCGGGTCTTTGGGCATCAAAACCACCGATGCCGATGGCCGCTATGCCAACCGCAGTTTCATGATTGGCCCCGATGGCGCGCTGCGCGCGCATTATGACAAGATACACATGTTCGATGTGCAGGTCAGCGCCAGCGAAACCTATCGCGAAAGCGCCAGCTATCGGCCGGGCAACCGCGCGGTTTTGTGCCAGACAGATTTTGCCGCCGTGGGCATGACCATTTGCTACGATCTGCGTTTTGCCCATTTGCACCGGGCCTTGGCGCAGGCAGGGGCGCAGATATTGACGGTGCCCGCCGCGTTTTCACCGGTGACGGGGGCTGCGCATTGGCAGGTGCTGTTGCAAGCGCGCGCCATCGAGACCGGCTGTTTTGTTCTGGCGCCTGCGCAAACCGGGCTGAACGACACCCATAATGGCGCGCAGCGCCGCACCTATGGGCATTCGATGGTGTTGGCACCTTGGGGCGAGGTGCTGCTGGATGCAGGCACTGCGCCCGGCGCCTATTGCATAGATCTGGATTTGGCGCAGGTAGAACAGGCCCGGCTGCGCGTGCCGGCGCTGGGCCATGACCGCAGCTTTGATGGGCCAGACCATGTCTGATGGGGCAAATGTGCTGGCCATTGCGCTGTTTAGCGAGATTTTGACCGCCGATCAGCTGGTGCGCAACCGTTTGTCCAAGGTGTTGCCCAAGGGTATGGAAATTTCGCATTTTTCCGTTCTAAACCACCTCGCCCGGGTGGGGGACGAGCGCACGCCGGCCCAGCTGGCAAAATCGTTTCATGTAACCCGCGGTGCCATGACCAACACGCTGAACAAGCTAGAATGGGCCGGCTACATTCACATTCGCCCCGATTGGGATGATGCGCGGCGCAAAATGGTGGCCATCAGCCCCGCAGGGCGGCGCGCGCGCGATTCGGCGCTTGATGGTATCTCGCCCATGATCGGTGATTTGGCCGCCGAACTGGGCGAAGACAAGGTGCGCGCCGTGCTGCCGATATTGCGCGAATTGCGCTTGAAACTGGAAACCGAAGGTTAGGCCTGCGCGCTCAACAACACATCACGCAACGCGGGCGCCATATTGGATGGTTGAAAGCTGCTGATCGTCACCTTGACCACGTTTTCTGACACAAACGGATCTTGGGCCAGTAGCGCCTGCAGCGTTTCCAAATTGGGGGCTTGTGCCACCACAATACCCCCTGTGCGCGGGTCTTTTGGGCCAGACAGCAAAAAATGCCCCTGCTGATAGGCCTGCGCCACAAAATCCATATGCGGGGCCAGCACCGGTTCGATCTGGTCAAAGGGCACGGTATATTCCAGATCAATCACGAAAAGGCGGTTCTCTTTTGCAATCAGGCTCATGCGCTGGGGGCCTGTTTCAGGCTGGCGGTGACGTAATTTACCGAAAGATCGCGATCAGACAGCGACCATTGCCAAGTGATGGGGTTAAAGACGAAACCTTTGCGGTCAACCGGGGCCAGCCCGGCGTTGCGGATCAGATCGAACAGTTCGTCGGGGGTGATGAATTTGTTCCATTCATGGGTGCCTTTGGGCAACCAGCGCATAACATATTCTGCCCCGATAATCGCCATGGCAAAGCTTTTTGGGTTCCGATTAATGGTGGAACACACCATCAGCCCGCCGGGCTTTAACAGCTGTTGGCAGGCGGTCAGGTAGGCCAGCGGGTCGGCCACATGTTCGACCACTTCCATATTAAGCACCACGTCAAATTGTTCGCCATCGGCGGCCATTGCCTCGGCTGTGGTGTGGCGATAATCAATCTCTAGCCCCGATTGTTGGGCATGAACGCGGGCAACGGGAATGTTGCGTTCGGCGGCATCGGCGCCCACCACCGTGGCCCCAAGCCGCGCCATAGGTTCGGCCAAAAGCCCGCCGCCGCAGCCAATATCCAGCACGCGCAGCCCCTGAAACGGCAAGGCGTCTTGCAGGTCGCGGTTAAATTCTGCGGCAATTTGGCGGGTGATATAGGACAGCCTGCATGGGTTTAGCATGTGCAGTGGCTTGAATTTGCCCTTGGGATCCCACCATTCGGCGGCCATTGCCTCGAATTTTGCAACTTCGGCGGGGTCTACCGTTGATTGGGCAGTTTGCATTTTGCGCTCCATGTGGTTCTTTGGTCACCAAACCCTATATAGGCCGATCATGGATAAATACGCAGGTCAAAATAACGCGGCCCGGCATCTTTACCCGGCACGCGACCCGTTCGACCAACGAATGGTGTCTGTCGGTGGTGGGCATGTCATCTACCTAGAGCAATCGGGCAACCCCGATGGCATACCCGTTGTGGTGCTTCACGGCGGCCCCGGCGGCGGGTGCAGCCCCGTGATGCGGCGGTTTTTTGACCCGCAAAAATACCGCGTGGTGCTGTTTGACCAGCGCGGCTGTGGCCGGTCGCGCCCCTATGCCAGCGTCACAAATAACACGACATGGGATCTGGTGGCCGATATCGAGCTGATCCGCACCGAGCTGGGCATCGACCGCTGGAAGGTGTTTGGCGGCAGCTGGGGGGCCACATTGGCGCTGGTCTACGCCCAAGCCCACCCAAGCGCGGTGCGCAGCCTTATTTTGCGCGGTGTGTTTTTGGCAACGCAATCCGAATTGCAATGGTTTTATGGCGGCGGCGCTGGGCGGTTTTGGCCCGATGTCTGGCAACGCTTTGTCGAGGTGATTCCCGAGGACGAGCGCGATGACCTGATCGGCGCCTATCATAAACGGCTGTTTAGCGGCCATATGCCAACGGAAATGGCCTATGGCAAAACATGGTCAGCGTGGGAAAACGCCTTGGCCTCGATGGCCAATAACGGCCATGCGGGCGATGCGCCGGGTGATTATGCCCGTGCTTTCGCCCGGCTGGAAAACCACTATTTCATGAATGCGGCCTTTTTGGAAACCGATGGGCAAATTCTGCGGGATATGCACAAAATCGCCCATATCCCCGGTGAAATTGTGCAAGGGCGCTACGATATGATCTGCCCACCGCAATCTGCGTGGGAACTGGCCCAGGCATGGCCAAACGCGCGGTTGCATATGGTGCGCAATGCCGGGCATGCCCTGTCTGAACCCGCGATCAGCGGCGAATTGGTGCGCATTATGGACCGGATGGCCGAAAACGACGAGCTGTGATGCCCCTTGCAGTTTGATGCCCAAGCGCGTATAGCGTGCCCAACAGCGGCGCGTCGGGGTCCAAACCCGGTGCCCACCGGGAAACAGCAACGGGCCGCGTGCCCGTTTTTTTGTGCTTGGAACCAACATGAACGACCTTATCGCAAAAACCGCCATCGATAAACGATTGGCCGAGATTGTGCGCCCCGTCATCGAGGATTTGGGTTTTGAATTGGTGCGTATCCGCCTGATGGGCGGTGAAACAAAGACGCTGCAAATCATGGCCGAACGCCCCGAAGGCGGTATCGAAGTGGACCAATGCGCCGATATTTCCAACGCCGTTTCCGCGGTGTTGGACGTAGAGGACCCAATTTTGGATGCCTATAATCTGGAAGTGTCCAGCCCCGGCATCGACCGGCCCCTGACGCGGCTGAAAGATTTTGACACGTTCGAAGGCTATGACGCCAAGCTGGAAACATCCGAGCTGATCGATGGGCAGCGTCGCTTTCGCGGCATTTTGGCCGGGATCGAGGGCGAAGATGTGCTGGTGAATATCCAGCAAGGGGGCGATGTGGTGACGGTGGGGCTGAATATTGATTGGCTGACCGATGCCAAGCTTGTGATGACCGACGAGCTGATCCGCGAAATGCTGCACCAACGCAAAGCCGCTGGCGCCTTGAATGAAACCGCGTTTGACGAGATTGAAACCGAAGACGGTTCCCAGGAGGACTGATAGATGGCAATTACTTCTGCAAACCAGCTAGAGCTTTTGCAAACCGCCGAGGCAGTTGCCCGCGAAAAAATGATCGACCCGACCCTCGTGATCGAGGCGATGGAAGAAAGCTTGGCCCGCGCGGCCAAATCGCGCTACGGCTCGGAAATGGATATTCGGGTAAAGATCGACCGGAAAACCGGGCGTGCCACCTTTACCCGCGTGCGTACCGTTGTCGAAGATGATGCGGTAGAAAACTATCAGGCCGAAATGACCGTGGCGCAGGCGCGCCAATACATGGCCGATCCGCAGGTAGGCGACACCTATTCCGAGGAAATCCCCCCGGTAGATATGGGCCGAATCGCCGCCCAAAGCGGCAAGCAGGTGATCATTCAAAAGGTGCGCGAAGCCGAGCGTGACCGCCAGTATGAAGAATTCAAAGACCGCGTTGGCTCGATCATCAATGGTGTTGTGAAGCGCGAAGAATTTGGCAATGTGATCGTTGATGTGGGCCGCGGCGAAGCCGTGCTGCGCCGTAACGAAAAAATTGGCCGCGAGGCATACCGCCCCAACGACCGTATCCGCTGCTACATCAAAGATGTGCGCCGCGAAGCGCGTGGCCCGCAAATCTTCCTTAGCCGCACGGCGCCCGAATTCATGGCCGAGCTGTTCAAGATGGAAGTGCCCGAAATCTACGATGGTATCATCGAGATCAAGGCCGTTGCCCGCGATCCGGGCAGCCGCGCCAAGATTGCGGTTATTTCCTTTGACAACTCGATCGACCCTGTGGGCGCCTGCGTGGGTATGCGCGGCAGCCGTGTGCAGGCGGTTGTGAACGAGCTGCAGGGCGAAAAGATTGATATTATCCCCTGGAACGAGGATATGCCCACCTTCTTGGTGAACGCATTGCAGCCTGCCGAAGTGTCGAAAGTGGTGCTGGACGAAGATGCCGAGCGTATCGAAGTGGTGGTGCCCGACGAGCAGCTTTCGCTGGCCATTGGCCGCCGCGGCCAGAACGTGCGCTTGGCCAGCCAGCTGACCGGGCTGGACATTGACATTATGACCGATTCCGAGGAATCCGAGCGCCGCCAGAAAGAATTCGAAGAGCGCACGCGCCTGTTTATGGATACGCTGGATCTGGACGAATTCTTTGCCCAGCTTCTGGTCTCCGAAGGCTTTACCAACCTTGAAGAAGTGGCCTATGTCGATGTTGACGAGTTGCTGGTGATCGATGGTGTCGATACCGATACCGCCAGCGAACTGCAGGCCCGTGCCCGCGATTTCCTAGAGGAACAGGCGCGCACCGCATTGGAAAAAGCCCGCGAATTGGGTGTCGAGGACAGCCTTGTTGAATTCGACGGGCTGACCCCGCAGATGATCGAAGCTTTGGCGCAAGACGGTATCAAAACGCTGGAAGATTCCGCCACCTGCGCCGATTGGGAACTGGCCGGCGGCTGGACCACGGTGAATGGCGAACGTGTGAAAGACGAGGGTTTGCTAGAGGCGTTTGATGTCAGCCTTGAAGAAGCCCAAGACCTGATCATGACTGCCCGCGTTCAGCTGGGCTGGGTGGACCCCACCGCAATGGAAACCGAGGCCGATGATGAAGATCTGGCCGATGAAGACGAGGCCGGCGCCTAAGGCGCGGGCCAAGGGGGCAGCAAGCATATGACACGTGGCGGCCAAAACAAAACGGATGGCGAAGACCTTCGCAAATGCATCGTAACCGGCGAAACCGCGCCGCGTGGCGGGCTGGTGCGTTTTGTTGTTGGGCCAGACGGGCAGATTTTTCCTGATATTATGGAAAAACTGCCCGGCCGTGGCATGTGGGTCAGCGCAGATCGGGCGGCCATTCAAAAGGCCGCTGCCAAGGGCCTGTTTTCGCGCGCTGCCAAGGCACCGGTAAAGGCCAGCGAAACGCTGGCCGATGACGTCGAGCAGCAATTGGTGCGCCGCGTGGTCGAGCTGATCAGCCTTGCCCGGAAATGCGGCGAGGCGGTGTCGGGCTACGAAAAGGTCAAAGATTGGCTGATCAAGGATTATGCCGAGGTGCTGGTTCAGGCCAGCGATGGCTCGGGGCGGGGCAAGTCTAAGCTTAGCACGCCGCAAGAGGGAAGTTTTGTGGGCTGGCTGACTGCCGACGAGCTGGGAATGGCATTTGGACGACAAACTGTGATACACGTCGCGCTAGCCGCTGGAGGTTTGGCATCACGTGTTGTAGAGGAGGCGGCAAGACTGAAAGGTTTGCGTGTCTCAGGTGGCGCGGATGCCACCGGAAAGGATAGAAGACGCACATGAGCGACAACGACGGCAAAAAGACTTTGGGTGTACGTGGCGGACCCCGTTCGGGGAATGTGAAGCAAAGCTTCAGCCACGGGCGGACCAAGAACGTCGTGGTGGAAACCAAGCGCAAACGCGTAGTGGTGCCCAAGCCCGGCGCAGCCGCGAAACCCACGGGTGCAGCCGGTGGGCATGGCCCAGCTGGTGATCCCGCCCGCCGCCCGGCAGGCATTTCCGATGCGGAAATGGAGCGCCGTTTGAAGGCGTTGCAGGTTGCCAAATCGCGTGAAGTTGAAGAAGCCGCACAGCGCGCCGCCGACGAAAAGGCCCGCGCAGAAGAGCGCGACCGCCGTCGCGCCGAGCAAGAGCAAAAAGAACGCGAGCAGCGCGAAGCCGAAGAACGCGCGCGCGAGAAAGCCGAAGAAGAAGAACGCCGCCAGCGCGAAGAGGCAGAAGCCGCCAAGCGGGCAGCTGCCGTTCAGGACGAAGCCGCAAAACCGGCGCCCGCCCCTGCAGCGACCGAATCACGCACGCCGGATGCGGATACGCCCGCCGTTGGTGGTGGCGCCAAACCCAGTGCTGCAGCCCCCGGCCCCCGCAAGGCCGAGCGCGAGCGCGAAGAACGTGGCCGCAGCGCCAAAGGCCGCGACGAAAGCCGCCGGGCTGGCAAGCTGACCCTGAACCAAGCGCTTTCGGGTGAAGGCGGGCGCCAGAAATCGATGGCGGCGATGAAGCGCAAACAAGAGCGGATGCGCCAAAAAGCCATGGGCGGTGCACAAGAGCGCGAAAAAATCGTGCGCGAGGTGCAGCTGCCCGAAGCAATTGTTGTCAGCGAATTGGCCAACCGTATGGCCGAGCGCGCCGCAGATGTGGTGAAAGAGCTGATGAAAATGGGCATGATGGTGACCCAAAACCAAACCATCGACGCCGATACAGCCGAATTGATTATCGAAGAATTCGGCCACAAAGTGGTGCGCGTGTCTGATTCTGACGTCGAAGACGTGATCCAGCGCGTGGAAGATGCCGATGACGATCTGCAAGATCGTCCGCCGGTGATTACCATCATGGGCCACGTCGACCATGGTAAAACCTCGCTTTTGGATGCGATCCGCAAAACCAAGGTTGTATCTGGCGAGGCGGGCGGCATTACCCAGCATATCGGTGCCTATCAGGTGGAAACCGGCGAGGGTGTCACGCTGACATTCCTTGATACGCCGGGCCACGCCGCCTTTACCTCGATGCGGTCGCGCGGTGCGCAGGTAACCGATATCGTGGTGCTGGTTGTGGCTGCCGATGATGCCGTAATGCCCCAGACAGTAGAGGCGATTAACCACGCCAAAGCCGCTGGTGTGCCCATGATTGTGGCCATCAACAAGGTTGACCGCCCCGCTGCCGATCCGCAAAAAGTGCGCACCGATCTGTTGCAGCACGAAGTTGTGGTCGAGGCGATGTCGGGCGAAGTGCAAGACGTGGAAGTTTCCGCCAAAACTGGCCAAGGGTTGGATACATTGCTGGAAGCGATTGCACTGCAGGCCGAAATTCTGGAACTGCGTGCCAACCCCGACCGCGCCGCCGAAGGTGCCGTGATCGAGGCACAGCTGGATGTGGGCCGCGGCCCTGTGGCCACCGTGCTGGTGCAAAAAGGCACGCTGCGCCAAGGCGATATTTTCGTCGTGGGCGAACAGTGGGGCAAGGTGCGCGCCTTGATCAACGACAAGGGCGAGCGCGTGAAAGAAGCAGGGCCTTCGGTGCCTGTCGAGGTGCTTGGCCTGAACGGCACGCCCGAGGCGGGCGATGTGCTGAACGTGGTTGCAACCGAAGCGCAGGCACGCGAAATCGCGGAATACCGTGAAAAAGCGGCCAAAGACAAACGCGCCGCTGCCGGGGCTGCCACCACGCTGGACCAGCTGCTTGCCAAGGCCAAGGCCGATCAGAACGTGGCCGAGTTGCCGATTTTGGTGAAAGCCGATGTGCAAGGCTCTGCCGAAGCGATCGTTCAGGCGATGGAGAAAATCGGCAACGACGAGGTGCGCGTACGCGTGCTGCATTCGGGCGTGGGCGCGATCACGGAAACCGATGTGGGCCTTGCCGAGGCCTCTGGCGCCCCGATCTTGGGCTTTAACGTGCGTGCCAATGCATCGGCCCGCACCAGCGCCAACCAAAAAGGCGTGGAACTGCGCTATTACAGCGTGATCTACGATTTGGTTGATGATGTGAAAGCGGCTGCATCTGGCCTGTTGTCTGCCGAGATTCGCGAAAACTTTATTGGCTATGCGAAGATCAAAGAGGTGTTCAAAGTATCGGGCGTTGGCAAGGTGGCTGGCTGCTTGGTCACCGAGGGCGTTGCCCGCCGCTCGGCCGGTGTGCGCCTGTTGCGTGACGATGTGGTGGTGCATGAAGGCACGCTGAAAACGCTTAAACGCTTCAAGGACGAGGTTGCCGAGGTGCAATCGGGCCAAGAATGCGGCATGGCCTTTGAAAACTACGACGATATCCGCCCCAATGACGTGATCGAAATTTTCGAACGCGAAGAGGTGACACGCACCTTGGCCTAAGGGCCAAAACTGCGGTGGATCGCATGTAACAAAAGGGGCAGCGCTGATGTGCTGCCCTTTTTTTGTGCGTTTGGGCCTATAGCCAGTCGCGCAGTATGGGGATAAGCGGGATATCGGCTGGGGGCATGGGGTAACTGGCCAAGTCTGCGGCGCGCACCCATTTCAGCACTTGCCCCTCGCGGGGTGTGGGGATGCCGCCCCATTTGCGGCAGGCAAACAGGGGCATGAGCAGATGAAAATAATCGTAGCTGTGGCTGGCAAATGTCAGCGGCGCCAAGCAGCTAGACCATGTTTCAATGCCCAGCTCTTCGTGCAGTTCACGCACCAAAGCGGCCTCGGGGGTTTCGCCGGGCTCGATCTTGCCGCCCGGAAATTCCCATAAGCCAGCCATCGATTTGCCCGCCGGGCGTTGCGCCAGCAACACGCGGCCATCTGCATCAATCAGCGCCACCGCTGCGACCAAGATAATTTTCATCGCCCCGCCCTTTGTTGGCAGGCGGTGATGGGGGCACCGCCTGCGACTGTGCCAAAATTACGAGCGGTAATCGGCGTTGATCGAGATATAGCCATGGGTCAAATCGCAGGTCCACACCGTGGCTTGGCCTTGGCCTAGCCCCAGATCGACGCCGATTTGCAGGTTTTGCCCCTTCATATAGGCTGCCCCTTGGGCCTCGGAATAGGTGGGTGACACCCAGCCATTTTCCGCCACTGTGATGGTGCCAAAGCGAATGCTTAGCAAATCGCGGTCGGCTGCGGCGCCCGATTTTCCAATCGCCATCACAACGCGGCCCCAGTTTGGGTCTTCGCCGGCGATGGCAGTTTTGATCAGGGGCCAATTGGCAATCGCCATGGCATGGGTGCGGGCATCGGCATTGCTGGCCGCGCCTGTGACGGCGATTTCCACAAATTTTGTGGCGCCTTCGCCATCGCGCACCACTTGGTGGGCCAAATCCAGCATCACGCCATGCAGCGCATCGGCAAAGGCGCTGTCATCTGCCCCCACCTGCACGCCCGATGCGCCCGTTGCCGCCAGCAGCAATGTGTCCGAGGTCGAGGTGTCGCTGTCGACGGTGATGCAGTTGAACGTGCGGTCAGTTAGCGTGGACAGCAGGGTTTGCAGCACGGGCTGTTCTACCTGTGCATCGGTGAAAATATACACCAGCATGGTGGCCATGTCGGGTGCAATCATGCCCGACCCTTTGGCGATACCGGCAATTTTTACCGGTTTTCCGCCGATCTCTACCGTGGCACAGGCGCCTTTGGGAAAGGTATCGGTTGTCATGATTGCGCGCGCGGCCTGTTCCAGCCCCGCGGGCTGTGCGGCGCCAGCCAGTGTGTCCAACGTGGCGATGATGCGGTCATGGGGCAGCGGTTCGCCAATCACGCCGGTTGACGAGGTAAACACACGCCCCTGCGGCACACCGGTTGCCTGCGCCACAGCGGCGGTAATGGCCTGCACCGATTCAACGCCGCGCCCACCGGTAAAGGCATTGGAATTGCCAGAATTTACCAAGATTGCAGCACCGGGTGCGGCATCGCCCCCCAGTTTTGCCTGACAATCCAACACCGGCGCCGAACGGGTGGCCGAACGGGTAAACACCCCCGCAATCGCGGTGCCGGGCGCCAAAAGCGCCAGCATCACATCGGTGCGGTCTTTGTATTTCACACCTGCAGCGGCGGTGGCAAAAGACACGCCCTGTATCACCGGCAGCGTGGGAAAGCTGGCCGGGGCCAGCGGGGAAACGGCAAGCGCCTTGCCCATGGGATTAGTCCTCCAGAAGATCGATGCGCGACAGCAGCGATTTATCCAAACCCGCTGCGGCCGACTGGTCGATATTCGCGCCTTGGGCCAGCTTTGCAAGCTGTTCTTCGATCAGTTTTTGTTGCAATTCCGCCTCGATCTCGGGGCGCACTTCGGCCAGATCGGGCGCGGCGGCCACGCGGGTTTCGTTCAGGCGAATGACGTGCCAGCCAAACTGCGTTTGCACCGGGTCAGAGACCTGTTCGGCCTGCATGCCAGCGACCGCCTGTTCAAAGGCAGGCACCATCATGCCAGCGCCAAACCAGCCCAATTGCCCACCATTTGGACCCGAGGGGCCAGTGGAATGGGCCTTGGCCAATTCGGCAAAATCGGCGCCTTCGCGGGCCTGTTTGGCCAGATCTGCGGCGGCCTCTTCGGTTTCCACCAGAATATGGCTGGCGTTCCATTCGGTTGCAGGCTGCGCGTTGGCATATTTGGCATCATAAGCCGCTTTGATCGCGTCTTCGGACATTTGCGCCGCCAGCAAAGCATCGATTGCTTCGGCGGCCAGCAGTTGGCGCTGTTCGTTTTTCAGGGCAATTGCAACGCGCGCGGGTGGCGTTTCAATGCTTTCGGCCAGCAGGGCCTGTTGCACCAATTGGTTAAGAATGCCGTCGAACAACATTTCATCGGGCAGTTGGGCAAACTGCTGGGGCAGGCTGCCCTTCATCATGATCATTTCGCCCAAAGTGATGGTTTTACCATTCACGCTGGCCACAACCGTTTGGGCGTTTGGCATATCTTCGGCATAGCTGGCCGTGGCCAACCCGAAAACAAGGGCGGTGCTGGCAATAAAGTGGCGTAATGGCATAATGGTGATCCTTTGTGTGGGCCTTTGTTTGACCAGTTTGGCCCCTGACGTTGACACTGCGCAAGCCGCCCCTTACGTAGCCATAGGGCCAGTTTGGCTGCGATTTCCCGAACGTTTTATGCGCTGTGGGGGAGGCGGGCAAGCAGATGGCCCGCACGTTAGTGTTATCAAGCGGAACGGAAAGCACATGTTGGGACTGGGAAGTTTAGCCCGAAAGGTTTTTGGCACACCCAACGACCGCAAGGTCAAGGCCACGCGCCCGCTGATTGAAAAGATCAACGCGCTAGAGCTCCAGTTTGAGGGGCTATCAGACCAAGAGCTGATTGAAAAAACTGCAGAATTCAAAGCGCGCATTGCCGGGGGTGAAACGCTGGATGCGCTGCTGCCAGAAGCCTTTGCAAATTGCCGCGAAGCTGCCAAGCGGGCCTTGGGCCTGCGGGCCTTTGATGTGCAGCTGATGGGCGGGATTTTCCTGCACCAGGGCAATATATCCGAGATGAAAACCGGCGAAGGCAAAACGCTTGTGGCCACCTTCCCCGCCTATTTGAACGCGCTGACCGGCAAGGGCGTGCATGTGGTTACGGTAAACGATTATCTGGCCCGCCGCGATGCGGAATGGATGAGCAAGGTTTACGCCGCACTGGGCCTATCCACCGGCATCGTTGTGCCCCAGCAGCCCGATGATGAAAAACGCGCCGCTTATGCCTGCGATATCACCTATGCCACCAATAACGAGCTGGGGTTTGATTACCTGCGCGACAATATGAAATCGGAATTGGCAGAAATGAGCCAGCGTGGCCATTTCTTTGCCATCGTCGACGAGGTGGACAGCATCTTGATCGACGAGGCGCGCACGCCGCTGATTATTTCGGGCCCAGCCCAAGACCGCAGCGACCTGTATATCGCCATCGACAAGGTCATCCCGATGCTGGACGAGGCGCATTATGCGCTGGACGAAAAAATGCGCCAAGTCACCTTTACCGATGCCGGTAACGAATGGCTGGAAGCAAATATGGTGACGATGGGCATCCTGCCCGAGGGGCAATCGCTGTATGACCCCGAAAGCACAACCATCGTGCACCACCTGAACCAAGCGTTGCGCGCCCATAAAATGTTCCAGCGCGATAAAGATTACATCGTGCGCGCGGCCCAGCCCCGCCCTGGCCAGCCGCAAGGCATGCAAGAGGTGGTTTTGATTGACGAATTCACCGGCCGCATGATGGCTGGGCGCCGCCTGTCGGATGGCCTGCACCAAGCAATCGAGGCCAAGGAAGGCTGCGCCATTCAGCCTGAAAACGTAACGCTGGCGCAGGTGACGTTTCAAAACTATTTCCGCCTTTACGAAAAATTGGGCGGCATGACTGGCACTGCCGCCACCGAAGCCGAAGAATTTCAGGAAATTTACGGCTTGGGTGTTGTCGAGGTGCCCACCAACCGCCCCATCGCCCGTGTCGATGACGACGACGCAGTCTATCGCACTGCGCAGGAAAAATTTGCCGCCATCGTTGAAACGATCAAAGAGGCCAATGCCAAGGGCCAGCCTATTTTGGTGGGCACGACCTCGATTGAAAAATCCGAAATGCTATCTGCGCTGCTGACACAAGCTGGCGTGAAGCATAACGTTCTCAACGCCCGCCAGCACGAACAAGAAGCCCAGATCGTGGCCGATGCGGGCAAGCTGGGGGCGGTGACCATTGCCACCAACATGGCAGGCCGCGGCACCGATATTAAGCTGGGTGGCAACGTGGAATTCAAGGTGATGCAAGCCATCGCCGCCAACCCCGAGGCCGACCCAGAAGCGATTCGTGCGCAGATCGAGGCCGCGCATGCCCAAGATGAAGAGGCCGTAAAAGCCGCGGGTGGCCTGTTTGTGCTGGCCACCGAGCGCCACGAAAGCCGGCGCATTGACAACCAGCTGCGTGGCCGATCTGGCCGGCAGGGCGACCCGGGGCGTTCGGCGTTTTTCTTGTCTTTGGAAGATGATTTGATGCGCATTTTCGGCAGCGAACGCTTGGAAAAGGTGCTGTCGACCTTGGGCATGAAAGAGGGCGAGGCCATTGTGCACCCATGGGTGAACAAATCGCTAGAGCGCGCGCAGGCCAAGGTAGAGGGCCGCAACTTTGACATTCGTAAGCAGCTGCTGAAATTCGACGATGTGATGAACGACCAGCGCAAGGTGATTTTTGCGCAGCGGTTGGAAATTATGGAAAGCCACGATCTGTCGGAAATTATCGCAGATATGCGGGCCGAGGTTATCCATGATATGGTTGAAACCCATATGCCCCCGAAAACCTATGCCGACCAATGGGATACCGAGGGGCTGTTGGCCGCGTGCCGCGAGCAACTGAACATCGATTTGCCGATCGTCGATTGGGCCGCCGAAGAAGGCGTGGATAACGACGCCATTATCGAACGTATCGAAGCCGCCACCGAGGCGCAGATGCAAGAAAAGGCGCAGGCCTTTGGGCCGGAAAACATGCGCCAGATCGAAAAGCAGGTGCTTTTGCAGATCATTGATGGCAAATGGCGCGAACATTTGTTGCGCCTTGAACATCTGCGCTCGGTCGTTGGGTTCCGCGGTTATGCCCAGCGCGACCCGCTGAATGAATATAAAAACGAGGCCTTCCAGCTGTTTGAAACCATGCTGGACAGTTTGCGCCAAGATGTCAGCCAGAAACTGGCCCAGATCCGCCCGCTAAGCGAAGACGAGCAGCGCGAAATGATTGCCCAAATGGTGGCGCAGCAGCAGGCCCAGCAGCAGCAGTTGGATCAGCTGGCCCAGCAATCCGAGGCAAAAACCGCCGCCGCGCTGGAAAACGGTTTTGACGAAACAGACCCCAGCACATGGGGTAACCCGGGCCGAAACGAACCGTGCCCCTGCGGTTCTGGCCAAAAATTCAAACATTGCCACGGCAAGTTCTAAACACGGGCCTTTGCCTGACGCATAAATCAGGCTTGGGTTGAATTCTGCTGTTGAAATCCCGCCCTAGGGGCGGGATATTGCAACAGCAATACCGCAACCTGGGGCCTGTGTATGTTTGTTATTCGTGCGGTGTGCGCCACTGCACTATGGGTTGTTGTGCTGTCTACGCGGCTGTTTGCGCAAGATGTCACGCTTATTTCACCCGACCGCAGCGTAGAGATCAGCGGCACGCTGCTGGGCTTTGATGGCGATTATTACCGCGTAGATACGGTTTATGGCGAATTAACCGTCGATGGCTCGGGCGTGCTGTGCGAGGGCCCTGGCTGCCCAAACCTGTTGGATTTTGTGGCCGATCTGCGCCTGTCGGGTGCGGCCAGTATGGGCACGGTTTTAATGCCGGCGTTGCTGGAATCCTTTGCCGCCAAGGCCAATCTGCGTGCGCAGCGGGTCAGTGAAAACATGGCGTTGGTGCAATATGAATTGCGCAACCGTGGCGATGGCCGGCTGGTGGCGCGGTTTCATTTTCGTAACACCACCACCGACGAGGGGTTTGCCGATTTGCTGGCAAATGAGGCCGATATCGTGATGGCTTTGCGCGAAATCCGCCCGCCCGAGGCCACACGCGCCGAAGAGGCGGGTTTGGGGGATCTTCGCCTGCCGGACCGCACCCGGGTTTTTGGCGCTGGATGCCTTGGTGCCGATTGTGGCGCCCGATAATCCGCTGGCGGCGATCAGCACCACCGATCTGGCAGGCGTGTTCACAGGCAAGCTGACCAATTGGGCGCAGTTGGGGGGGCCCGATGCCGAAATCACGGCCTATCTGCGCGATGCGCGGTCGGGGCTTGGGCAAGCAACAACCGATTTGTTGATGGCCCCCATTGGCGCCAGCATCGGGGCTGGCGTTCAGCGCCGCGACAGCGATAGCGCGCTAGAGCAAGCGGTGGTGAATGACCCTTTTGGTATTGGCTTGGTGGCGCAATCGGCCCTGCGACAGGCCAAGCCATTGGCCCTGATGGGGGCGTGCGGGTTTCAATTAAGCGCCGCGCGCCGCAGCGTGAAAACCGAAGATTACCCGCTGACCACCCCTATGTTTTTATACGCGCCCGCCCGCCGCCTGCCAAAGGTTGCCCGCGATTTTTTGACCTATCTGCGCAGTGCCCCGGCGCAATTGGTGATCCGGCGGGCTGGTTTCGTTGACCAAACACCCGAAGAGATACCGATCAACGCCCAAGGTCAGCGGCTGGCCAATGCCATTGTGCAAGCGGGCCCCGAGGTGGATTTGGGTGAATTGCAGCGCATGTTGGCGGTGCTGGGGCCACTGCAGCGGCTGACCACCACCTTTCGGTTCGGGGCAGGGTCGGCGCGGCTGAATGCCCAAAGCAGCTCGAATGTGCAGCAATTGGCGCAGGCATTAGAAGGCGGGTTTTACGATGCCCGGCGGCTGGTGTTCGTGGGGTTTTCCGATGGCGATGGCCCGGCGCGCACCAACCGCGAAATTGCCCTGCAGCGCGCCGAGGCCGTGCGCAGTGCGGTTTTGGAAGCGGCGGAAACCGCCAATCTGGACCGGATCGAGATGCAGGTTGATGCCTTTGGCGAGGCATTGCCCATGGCCTGCGACGACAGCGCATGGGGCCGGCAGGTGAACCGCCGGGTCGAGGTATGGGTGCGGTGAGGGGGCTACAATAACCCCTCGGCACGAAAGCTGATTTCGCGCGATTTGCCGATGATCAGATGGTCGTGAAGCGCGATGCCCAATACCTGCGCGGCTTGGTCGATCTGATGGGTCATTGCAATATCGCTATCTGATGGCGTGGGGTCGCCCGAGGGGTGATTATGCACCAAAATCAGCGCGCTGGCGTTTAATTCCAGCGCCTGCTTCATCACCTCGCGCGGGTAGGCTGGCACGTGGTCAACGGTGCCGTTGGCCTGCGCCTCATCGGCGATCAGGGTGTTTTTGCGATCTAAAAACAGCAGGCGAAACTGTTCGGTTTCGCGATGCGCCATGGTGGTTTGGCAATAGGCCAACAGATCGGCCCAGCCCGCCAGAACAGGCCGTTGCAGCACCCGCGCGCGCGCCAAACGGTGTGCCGCAGCTTCGACCAGTTTTAATTCGCACACCAGGCTGGGGCCCACGCCTGCCACCTGTTGCAACCGCAGGGCCGGGGCCGAGATGACGGTGTTAAAATCGCCAAATCGCTGCAAAAGGGCATGCGCCAAGGGCTTTACGTCCTGGCGGGGAATGGCGCGGAACAAAACCAGCTCTAGCATTTCGTAGTCGGGCAGGGCATCTGGCCCGCCATCCAAAAAGCGGCGGCGCAGCCTTTGGCGGTGATCGCTGATATACGAGGGCAGTTTTTCACCCGGCTGCAGCGGTTGGGAAATGCCGCCGCCGCCCAAGGTTTCAAACAAAGGCAACGCCATTTCTGAAAAGGAAGATGTGCTTTTTGTACCCATGCCAGCCACTGTGCCGCGCTTGGGTTAGCAAAGGTTTAACGGGAAAAAAGCGCGGGGCGCAGCCAGCAGCCCCCCGCGCCCCAAATTAGCCCTTCATCGAATCCCAAAACCCTTTGACCGACGAGAAAAAGCTTTTGCCTTCGGGGTTGTTGTCTTCGGACAGCTTTTCGAATTCTTGCAAAAGTTCTTTTTGCCGGCTGGTCAGGTTTACCGGTGTTTCCACCGCCATTTCGATGAACATATCGCCGTGCCCACCGCCGCGCAGGGCTGGCATACCCTTGGCACGCAAGCGCATTTGCCGCCCCGATTGGCTGCCTGCGGGAATTTTTACCCGGCTTCTGCCACCATCGATTGTGGGCACCTCGATATCGCCACCCAATGCGGCGGTGATCATCGATACCGGCACACGGCAGAACAGGTTTGTGCCCTCGCGCTGGAAGATGTCGTGGTCGCGCACCTCGATGAAGATGTACAAATCACCCGTGGGCCCGCCGCGCATGCCTGCCTCGCCCTCGCCCGATAGGCGGATGCGGGTGCCAGTTTCCACGCCGGCGGGAATGTTCACGCTGAGCGCGCGCTCTTTTTCCACCCGGCCCTTGCCACCGCATGATTTACAAGGGTTCTTGATGATCTGCCCAATGCCCGAGCACGTTGGGCAGGTGCGTTCGATGGTGAAAAACCCTTGTTGCGCGCGCACCTTGCCCATGCCCGAACAGGTGGGGCAGGTGGTGGGTTCGGCGCCACCCTCGGCGCCCGAGCCACTGCACGCGCCACAGGCCACCGCTGTGGGCACAGTGATGGTTTTTTGCATGCCAGCATAGGCTTCTTCCAACGTGACGCGCAGGTTATAGCGCAAATCGGCGCCCCGCGCGGCGCGTTGGCTCCCCCCTTGGCCGCGGCCACCGCCGCCCATGAAATCGCCAAAAAGGTCGTCGAAGACATCGGAAAAGGCGCTGGCAAAATCGCCCTGACCGTGAAAGCCGCCGCCCCGTTGGCCGCCGCCCATGCCCCCCTCGAAAGCGGCATGGCCATAGCGGTCGTATGCGGCTTTTTTGTCGGGGTCTTTTAGGCAGTCATAGGCTTCGTTGGCCTCTTTGAACTGCGCTTCGGCGTTTGGGTTATCGGCGTTGCGATCTGGGTGCAGTTCTTTTGCTTTGGTGCGGAAGGCTTTTTTGATCTCGTCGGCGCTGGCGCCCTTAGAGATGCCCAAAACCTCGTAATAATCACGTTTTGACATTCGGGTTCCCCCTTGTCGGAACGTAAAGGGCCGGCCCGGCTTCCGGACCGGCCCCGAACGGTTCCGCTATGGGCGCTTATTTGCGCTTGTCGTTGTCCAGATCCTCGAAATCAGCATCGACGATGTTATCGTCGTCATGGTCTGAATGGTTGGACCCTGCCATCGACGGCTCGTCATCGCCTTCGTCAGCCTGCGCCTTGTAGATGGCCTCGCCCAGTTTCATGGCGGCTTCTGTCACGTTCTGGATGCCTGCGCGCAGCTTGTCGGCAGAGACTTTGTCGTTCTCCAGATCGTCTTTCAGCGCAGCAATGGCCAGTTCGATCGCCTCAACAGTGGTTGGGTCGACTTTGTCGCCATGCTCTTCGACCGATTTCTCGGTCGAGTGGATCAGGCTTTCTGCTTGGTTGCGGGCCTCGACCAGCGCGCGGCGTTCTTTGTCGGCCTCGGCATTGTCTTCGGCGTCTTTGATCATCTTTTCGATGTCATCATCCGACAAGCCACCCGATGCCTGAATGGTGATCTTTTGTTCCTTGCCGGTGCCTTTGTCTTTGGCGCCGACCGAAACGATGCCGTTTGCGTCGATATCAAACGTCACCTCGATCTGCGGCATACCGCGCGGTGCGGGCGGTATATCTTCTAGGTTGAACTGGCCCAGCATTTTGTTGTCGCTGGCCATCTCACGTTCGCCCTGGAACACGCGGATTGTCACGGCCGATTGGTTGTCTTCGGCGGTCGAGAAAACCTGGCTTTTCTTGGTTGGGATCGTGGTGTTCCGGTCGATCAGGCGGGTAAAGACACCGCCCAGCGTTTCAATGCCCAGCGAAAGCGGGGTCACATCCAGCAGCACCACGTCTTTGACATCGCCCTGCAGCACGCCGGCCTGAATGGCCGCGCCCATGGCAACCACTTCGTCGGGGTTTACGCCTTTGTGGGGCTCTTTGCCGAAGAACTTGGTGACTTCTTCAAACACCTTAGGCATGCGGGTCATACCGCCCACCAGCACCACCTCGTCGATATCCGACGCGCTAAGGCCTGCATCTTTCAGCGCGGCTTTGCACGGATCAAGCGAGCGCTTGATCAGGTCGGATACCAAGCTTTCCAGTTTGGCGCGGGTTAGCTTGATCACCATGTGCAGGGGCGTGCCGCTGTTGGGATCCATGGCGATAAAGGGTTGGTTGATTTCGGTCTGGCTGGACGAAGACAGTTCGATCTTGGCTTTTTCTGCGGCCTCTTTCAGGCGCTGCAGGGCCATCTTGTCTTTGGTCAGGTCAACGGCATGCTCTTTTTTGAACTCGTCAGCCAGATAGTTGACGATGCGCATGTCGAAATCTTCACCACCCAAGAAGGTGTCGCCATTGGTGGATTTCACCTCGAACAGGCCATCGTCGATTTCCAGAATGGTCACGTCGAATGTGCCGCCGCCCAGATCGTATACGGCGATGGTTTGGGTGTTTTCTTTGTCCAGACCATAGGCCAACGCGGCGGCGGTGGGTTCGTTGATGATGCGCAGCACTTCCAGACCGGCGATTTTACCCGCGTCTTTGGTGGCTTGGCGCTGAGCGTCGTTGAAATAGGCGGGTACGGTGATAACGGCTTGCGTTACCTCTTCGCCCAAATAGCTTTCGGCGGTTTCTTTCATCTTGCCCAGAATGAAAGCGGAAATCTGGCTTGGGCTGTATTTCTCGCCCTTCACTTCGACCCATGCATCGCCATTGCCGCCATCGATGACGGAATAGGGCAGGTTTTTCTTGTCTTTGGCCAGATGCTCATCATCCGAACGGCGGCCAATCAGGCGTTTTACGCCAAACACGGTGTTGGCGGCATTGGTCACGGCCTGGCGCTTGGCGGCCTGGCCGACGAGGCGCTCGTTATCTGTGAAACCCACGATCGAGGGGGTTGTGCGCGTGCCTTCCGAGTTTTCAATAACTTTGGGCTGCGAACCATCCATGATGGCAACGCAAGAGTT
>Ga0181559_10000378_pt1 | contig 40144 bp, 35 predicted proteins | sample 011ome_21_FD_133752 | JGI IMG/M metagenome (GOLD analysis project Ga0181559, IMG submission 133752) | Coastal salt marsh microbial communities from the Groves Creek Marsh, Skidaway Island, Georgia - 011508AT metaG (megahit assembly) | ecosystem: Environmental > Aquatic > Marine > Intertidal... | reverse complement strand
GTGCGCGACACGTACCTGCTTCCGCTTCACGTCCTGCAGGTCTCACTCCTCGAGCGGGTCCGTGCGGCTCGCCGTGAGGGGCGTGAGCCCGATGAGGCACTCGCGCGTGCGCTCTCCGTGACCGTGAACGGAATCGCCACCGGCCTGCGCAACACCGGCTGAGCGCCAGGGCTCGCTACTCGACGGGCGTCTCGTCCACCGGGGCGTCCGACGCCCCGTCAGGGGCTCCCGGAGTGGCGAAGCACCCCGGTCCGGTGAGCACGGCCTCCGGCGCGTTGAGGACCGCATCCACCTCGGCCTGAGGTGCGATTCCGGTGAATTGGGCACCCATCGCCAGGTCGATCTTCGGACCCGGGCGGTCGAGCTCGACGAGTTCGGCTCCCGGCACGTAGTAGGCCAGCAGCTCCGCCCGCTTCGCCGCCGAAGGTCCGAAGCGGATACGCGCGACACCCTCGATAGGCATGGCCACCGGATCGTTTGCGACATCCTTCACCGCGAATCCGCGCTTCTTCAGTTCACGTGCTGTCTTGGATGCGAGCCCCGAGGTGTCGGTCGCGTTGTACACGTTGACCTTCACCTTGGCGGGTGCCGGCAGCTCATCCGCGGGGGCAACCATCACCGTCGAACAGGAGGCCTCCGCCGAGGCCTCGGCGCTCGCGGATGCGTCGTCCGACCCGCCGAGCATGCGAACTGCGACGACGACGATCGCAATGGCGATCGCGACGGCACCGACGATCAGGACCGGAAGCAGCCAGGCGGGACGCGAGGACGGCTGCCGACGGATCGGGTTCTCCCTCAGCGAGGTCATGCTTCCTCCTCGATCACGCGCTGGCCAGCCAGGAACTCACGCACTATCGCACCACATTCCTCGGCACGGATTCCGGAAATGACCTCTACCCGGTGGTGGAGTCGTCGATCGCGCACCAGGTCCCAGCGTGAACCGGCAGCTCCGTACTCGTCGTTCCAGGCCCCGATCACCAGTCGGCTCACGCGCGACATCACCGTCGCCCCGGCGCACATCGGGCACGGCTCCAGGGTGACGACGAGGGTGCAGTCGTCCAGACGCCACGTCCCCCGAGTCGCTGCCGCTGCACGGAGGGCGACCACCTCTGCATGGGCTGTCGGATCTCCCGTGGCCTCGCGGACGTTGTGTGCCGAGGCGATGACCACGCCCTCCGGGTCCAGCACCACGGCTCCGATGGGGATCTCCCCCTCCGCGGACGCGCACCGGGCCTCCTCGAGTGCCAGCTCCATGGCGGCCTCGTAGGGCGCTGAGGTCATCGTCCCCGGATGGCCGTGGCGAGCTCGGCGGCAAATCCCAGCCGCTTGGCGATCGCGCGGACCTGCTCGTCGGGGTACATCTCCTCGTCCTCGCAGATCATCACCATCTCGGCGCCGGCCAGACCGAACGCCTCGCAGAGGGCGACGTCGCCGGCGGCCTCGAACTCCTCGATGTCGTCCTCGTCCCACTCCAGCTCGATGAGATCCGCGGCCTCTTCGGCGAGGGACCAGTCCAGGAGGGCTGCAGCGTCACTGATCATCACACGCACGCCATCGGGAACCGTGTGGGCCAGAAGGAAGAACTCGTCGCCGAGGCAGACGATCCCGAAGACACCGCCCTCGCCAGGGAACTGCCGCAGGCGGGCGATGAAGGAGTCCATCGTGGTGACACCCTGTGGCGGCAGCGAGGAAACCGACCACCGGCCGTCCTCGCGATACGCGGCAACAGCGAAGTCAATGTCGTCCTCGGTTACCTCTTGCGTAGTCACGTGGGCATCGTCCCATGCGGGGGGCCAACGCGGTAGTCGAGTGACTAGTCTCATCGCCATGCGCACCCTCGTGATCAATCATCCGCTCGTCGCCCACAAAGTCACCCGCCTGCGTCGGACCGAGACATCCTCGGCCACCTTCCGCCTGCTGGCGGAGGAATTGGTGACGCTGCTGGCCTACGAGGCCACGGATGCCCTGCGCGTGGAGCCCGTGGAGATCACGACGCCCGTGGCCAAGACGATGGGCGTGGAGATGGCGACGCCTCTTCCCATCGTGGTGCCCATCCTTCGCGCCGGCATGGGAATGCTGAACGGGATGATGAAGCTGATGCCGACGGCAGAGGTCGGATTCCTCGGCATGGTCCGTGACGAGACCACTCTGACGGCGACGACCTACGCCGACCGTCTGCCCCAGGATCTCCGCGACCGTCAGGTCTTCGTGCTCGATCCGATGCTGGCCACGGGTGGCACGCTCGTGGCCGCCATCGACCTGCTCCTCGAACGCGGCGCCCGCGATGTCACCGCCATCTGCCTGCTCGCCGCCCCCGAGGGCGTGCGGCGACTCGAGGAGGCGTTCGCTGACCGCGACGTCGAGGTCACTATCGTCACGGCCGCCCTCGACGAGCGCCTGAACGAGAAGGGCTACATCGTTCCCGGACTCGGGGACGCCGGCGACCGCCTGTACGGCAGCGCCGAGTAGCCGCCGCTTCCCGATGCGTGGCCCCTTGTCGGGCATTCCGGCGAGGCCGAAGCCCGACAAGGGGCCACGCATCGGTCGGGGCTACAGCGCCTTGAGGATGTCCTCGACACGCTCCTTGGCGTCGCCGAAGAGCATCGACGTGTTGTCCTTGAAGAAGAGCGGATTCTGGACCCCGGCGTAGCCCACCGCCATCGATCGCTTGAAGACGATGACGTTTCCGGCCTCCCAGACGCGCAGCACGGGCATACCGGCGATGGGCGAGGTCGGATCGTCCTCTGCAGCAGGGTTGACGGTGTCGTTCGCTCCGATGACGAGGACGACGTCCGTGCTGGACAGGTCATCGTTGATCTCGTCCATCTCGAGGACGACGTCGTAGGGAACCTTCGCCTCGGCCAGCAGGACGTTCATATGCCCCGGCAGCCGACCCGCAACGGGATGGATCCCGAACCGGACGTTGACGCCCTTCTCCCGGAGGATCCGCGTGATCTCAGCGACGGGGTACTGCGCCTGCGCGACCGCCATGCCGTAGCCCGGAGTGATGACGACCGACGAGGCACCGGTGAGCATCTCCGCGACCTCCTCGGCCGAGATCTCACGGTGCTCGCCCTGCTCGGCGTCACCTGAGGAGGCCGGCGCCTCCATGCCGAAGCCTCCGGCGATGACCGAGATGAACGAGCGGTTCATCGCCTGGCACATGATGTAGCTCAGGTAGGCGCCAGAGGATCCGACGAGCGCACCCGTGATGATCAGCAGGTTGTTGTTGAGCAGGAAGCCCGATGCTGCAGCAGCCCAGCCCGAGTAGCTGTTCAGCATCGACACGACCACCGGCATGTCACCGCCGCCGATCGAGGCGACCAGATGCCAGCCCAGCAGAAGCGCCAGCACCGTCGCAGCGACCAGGATCCATACGTTCGGGGTGATCACGAACCAGACCGTCATCGCCACGAAGACGACGAGGGATCCGATGTTGAGGGCATTCTTGCCCGGCAGCATCATGGGCTTGGAGTTGATCTTCGCCGAGAGCTTCAGGTACGCCACGATCGAACCGGTGAAGGTGACGGCACCGATGAACAGTCCGACGATCACCTCACCGTGGTGGATGCCGAGGAGGTCCGGCTCGATCTCCGTCTGCGCATCACCGACAGCCTCGACCATCAGGAATCCGCTCCACGCCACCAGGACGGCCGCCAGGCCGACGAAGCTGTGCAGGAGGGCGATGAGCTCGGGCATGCCCGTCATCTCGACGACCCGAGCACGCCACAGGCCGATGCTTGCGCCGATGACGAGGGCTACGGCCATCAGAGCGATGGCCGTGGTCGTCATTCCGCCGTGGTCACCGCCGTCCAGCGCGAGGCCAACAGTCGCAATGAGTGCAAGCGCCATGCCTGAGATGCCGAACCAGATGCCCTGCTTGCCGGTCTCGTGCTTGGCGAGCCCGGCCAGGCTCATGATGAACAGGAGCGCGGCGACCAGATAGGCGCCAGTGGCGAGGGATTCGATGTTCATCGCTGGAACATCTCCAGCATGCGTCGGGTCACGGCAAAGCCTCCGAAGATATTGATACTGGCCAGCAGGATCGCCACGAAGGCAAGGCCCATCACGATGTTGTCACCAGCGCCGATCTGCAGCAGTGCACCCACGACGATGATGCCGGAGATGGCATTGGTGATCGACATGAGCGGCGTGTGCAGTGCGTGATGCACGTTGCCGATGACGTAGAAGCCGATGACGATCGCCAGGACGAAGACGGTGATGTTCGACGTCAGCTGGTCCGGTGCAGCAGCGGTGATGAGTAGGAGGAGAGCAGCCGCAATGCCGGTAAGCAGGTAGCGGCGACCCGGTCCAGCGGGCTCCTTGGCCTCCTTGGGGGCGACTGGAGCCGCAGCAGCAGCCGACTTGGGGGCGGCCGACACCTCGACGGGGGGCGGCGGCCACGTGACATCGCCGTCCCGCGCGACAGTCATCGACCGCTGCACGACGTCGTCCCAGTTGAGGACGAGCTCGCCGTCCTTGCCCGGGGTCAGCAGCTTCATCAGGTTCACAAGGTTGGTCGAGTAGAGCTGCGATGCCTGCGCGGGAAGGCGGCCGGCGAGGTCGGTGTAGCCGATGATCGTGACACCGTTGTCTGTGACGACCACCTCGTCGGCAACGGACCCCTCGACATTTCCGCCGTTCGCCGCCGCAAGGTCGACGACGACCGACCCGGGCTTCATGGACGCGACCATGTCAGCCGTCAGCAGCCGCGGGGCGGGACGCCCCGGGATCAGCGCCGTCGTGATGACGATGTCGACGTCCTTGGCCTGATCCGCGTAGAGCTGGGCCTCGCGCTGCTTGTAGTCATCGCCCATCTCCTTCGCGTATCCCGTGGCGCTCACCTCAGCCTCGGGCGACTCGATGGACAGGTACTCGCCGCCCATGGACTTGACCTGGTCGGCAACCTCCGGGCGCGGATCCGTCGCTCGGACGATTGCGCCCAGGGAGCCCGCCGTGCCGATGGCTGCAAGTCCTGCGACGCCAGCACCCGCTACGAGGACCTTCGCGGGTGGGACCTTGCCGGCCGCAGTCACCTGACCGGTGAAGAACCGGCCGAACGCGTTCGCGGCCTCGATCACGGCGCGGTACCCGGCGATGTTGGCCATCGAGCTGAGGACGTCCATGGACTGGGCCCGCGAGATGCGCGGCACAGCCTCCATCGCCAGCGCCGTGACGCCGCGAGCGGCCAGTGCGCTGAGGAGTTCGGGGTTCTGGGCCGGAGCCATCATCGAGACGACGACGGTCCCGGGCTGCAGCATGGCTATCTGTGCATCATCTGGGGCGTTGACGTGGAAGACGATGGGGGCTCCCCATGCATCGTCCATCGAGACGACGCGAGCGCCCGCATCGACATAGGCCTTGTCCGGGTAGGACGACGCCGCGCCGGCGCCTGCCTCAACAGCTACCTCGTAGCCGAGCTTGACCAACTGAGCGACCGTCGCGGGCGTCGCCGCCACACGTGTCTCACCCGCCTTGGTCTCCTGGGGTACCCCAATCAGCACCGTTGGCCTCCACCTCTCGAAGTCACGCCTGAACTGCCGGACCTGCCCTGCCGCGAATCACATGAAGCCCATGGTCCACACCCCACGACGCGTCCACACCCCACGACGCGCCCAAGCGCTCGGCAATCGTCAAAGAGTACGAGGAAACCGCCGAAAGGGCTCCTCCGCAGAGCGACATCGTTCCCGCATTTCGCAGGCAACGTGCCGGAAACAGTGTTTCCCTAGGGTGCGCTGCGTCACACTGCGCCAGGTGCTGGAGGGGAAGGGGGTGCGGGGAGAGTGACCAGTCGTGCAAGCGCGAGCGTGCTGTTCGACGAGATGCTCCTGCCCGACGGCACTCCGCGGGACCAGCACGCAGCAGTATTCGACACCCTTTCCGAACTCGGCCCGCACGGCCTCGAGGAACGCGCACGTCAGCGCGATGCCTACCTGGATCGTCACGGCATCACCTTCACCCTCGGGGAGCGGGAGCGCCCACTGCCGATGGACCTCGTCCCCCGACTCATCACCGCCCCTGAATGGCGGCACATCGAGTCGGGCGTGGTGCAGCGGATCCGCGCCCTCGAGGCCTTCCTGGCCGACGTCTACGGACCTGCCCGCGTCCTGGCCGACGGCCTCGTCCCGCGCTCACTCGTGACGACGTCCTCGCACTTTCATCGTCAGGCCTGGGGCCTCGAGGCTCCCAACGGCGTGCGCATCCACGTGTCCGGCATCGACCTGATCCGCGATGAACAGGGTCGCTTTCGGGTCCTCGAGGACAACCTCCGCAATCCCAGCGGCGTGTCGTACGTGCTCGAGAACCGGCGCACCCTGGCGCACGTCCTGCCGGAGGTGTTCGCCCACCATCAGGTTCGCTCGGTGAGCGAGTACCCCGAACGGCTCCTTGATGCCCTGCGTGCTGCGGCTCCGCTGGGTGTCATCGATCCGAACGTCGTCGTCCTGACGCCAGGAGTGCACAACTCGGCTCACTACGAGCACGCGTTCCTGGCCCGGAACATGGGCATCGAGCTCGTCGAGGGACGCGACCTCTACTGTCGCGACAACACCGTCTGGATGCGCACGACCTCCGGTCCCGAGCGTGTCCACGTCATCTACCGACGCATCGACGACGACTTCCTCGATCCCGTCCACCTGCGGCCCGACAGTGTGCTGGGAGTCCCCGGCATCGTGAACGCGGCCCGCGCGGGCCGAGTGACCATCGCGAACGCGATCGGCAACGGAGTCGCCGATGACAAGGCGGTCTACCGGTATGTCCCCGACTTGATCCGCTACTACCTCGACGAGGATCCGATCCTGCCCAACGTCGACACCTACGACCTCGAGGATCCCGATCAGCAGGCGCACGTCCTCGCCAACCTCGAGCGCATGGTCGTCAAGCCAAGCGACGGCTCGGGCGGCTACGGCCTGGTGATGGGGCCGTCCGCCACCGATCAGGAGCTCTACGAGATCACCCGGCAGATCGTGGCGCATCCGCGCGACTGGATCGCCCAGCCCGTCGTCACGTTCTCGACGTGCCCGACCGTCGTCGAGGACGGATCGGTCGCGCCGCGCCACGTGGATCTGCGCCCCTTCGCCGTGAATGACGGCGAACGCGTATATGTGCTGCCCGGTGGCCTGAGCCGGGTGGCCCTGCCCGAGGGCAGTCTCGTCGTGAACTCCAGCCAGGGAGGCGGATCCAAGGACACCTGGGTCATCGACGACCCCGCGGGTGGGATTCCTCCGAGCCCCGAGCCCGTGGCGGTCGACGAGACCGGTCCGGGTGTCGCCGTTCCATGGCCACCGACGAATCCCAGTGCCCGGGCGAACTCCCCCTCCACCCATGACGACCGACTCGTGCAGCAGGAACGCCAGCAGCAGCAGGGGGGTTCTCCGTGCTGAGTCGGATCGCGGAGTCCTTCTTCTGGCTCGGCCGCTACATCGAACGCGCCGAGGGCACGGCGCGACTCCTCGCTGAGCACCACCAGCTGCTCACCGAGGACCAATCCGTGCCCGACGTCGTCGGCTGCTCAGTACTCCTCGATGCCCTGACCCTCACGGCTCCCGGGGTGACGTCGCCCCGGGGACTCGTGCGCGCGGTGGTGGGCGACGAGGGTGATCCATCCACTATCGCCGGCGCCGTCGCAAGTGCCCGCACGAATGCCCGCGCGGTGCGCGACTCGCTGTCCCAGGACACCTTCGAGGCGTTGAACGCCGCCCACCTCGCCCTGTCCCGCGGGATCGCCTTCGCCGCGAGCCCCGGTGTGGCCCTGCATGAGGTGCTCGAGCGGCTGCTCGTCGTCAACGGCATCGTCGACTGGACCATGCCACGCGATGAGGCCTACCACTTCATGGTCCTGGGTCGGGAGCTCGAGCGCATCGACATGATCGGACGGCTGCTGGCGATTCGCCATGACCTGCTGTGGCCGGCATCTGGTCCAGCGGCCGCCCTTCGCGCGGCCGGTGCGCTTTCGCCGTTCCTGCGCAGCGGCCAGCCCATCACCGCGAGCCACGCACGACGATTCCTCGTCTTCGACGCCACCTTCCCCCGGTCGATGCGCTCGTGCGCGGCGGACGCCGAGGACGCGGTGCGAGGCCTCCAAAGGCTCGGGATCAGCGACAGCAGCCTGCTCCTGCGCGAGGTGGGCATGCTGCGGTCGGAGCTGGAGTACGCGCAGCTCCCCAAGGACGACAGCGTCGACAGGTACATCGTCGATTCCACGGATGCAGCGATACGGGCAAGCGATGAAGTCAGCCGGGCCTTCTTCCGGCAGTACGGCACCGTGGTCTGGAGCCACTGACATGAACGGACGCCGCCTGCTCATCTCGCACCGCACGGGCTACCGCTATGCCGACATCGTCGAAGCCTCGTTCAACGAGGTGCGGATGACACCGCTCTCCGCCGACGGTCAGCGACTCGTGCACCACGCCCTGGAGGTGCAGCCCGTCGGGGCCGTCCAGCCATACGTCGACTACTGGGGCGCGCAGGTGGAGGCGTTCGACGTTCATGTGCCGCACCGACTCCTCGAGATCACGGCGACGAGCACCGTCGAGACGGCACCCCATATTCGTCCCGAGCCCGGGGCATCCTGGGCTGAGGTCGCCACGCCGGAGCTTCGCGATGACTTCGGTGAGTTCCTGATGGCCACCCAGTACGTCGACCTTCAGATGACCGACGGCTGCCGGGAGATCGTCGACGAGATCCGAGCCTGCCCGGATCCCGACGCCGGGGCGCGACTGGGCGTCGAGCGGGTTCGGGCGCACATGACGTACGAGCCCGGGGCGACCGATGTGTCGACAACGGCCCAGCAGGCCTGGGCGGCAGGGCGCGGCGTGTGCCAGGACTTCACGCACACCACGCTCGCACTGCTGCGGGCCGCCGGCATCCCCGCCCGATACGTCAGCGGATACCTCCACTGCGAGGAGGAGGCGGTTGGGCAGAAGGTCGTCGGCGAGTCCCACGCCTGGGTGGAGTACTGGAGCAACTCGTGGCGGGCAGTGGATCCCACGAATGACCGTGCCGTCGGGTCGGCGCACATCATCGTTGCCCGCGGACGCGACTACGCCGACGTTCCACCGCTGAAGGGGCTCTACGCGGGCGGTCACAGCGAGGGGCTCGGCGTCACCGTGGAGATCACCCAGCTCTGATCCCTTTTTCGCCACAGGGTGAGCGTCGGTTATCGTCGAGGTCCCCCCTTGAAGAGGAGTCCCATGCTTCGCCTTCCCCTCGCTCTCGGAGCCACGGCCGCGGTGCTCGCTGCCGGATTCGTCGCCCCCGCGCCCGCTTCGGCTGAGGCAACCGTGGGCGCCTGCTACTCCTACAAGGTCGGCACGCTTGGCGATCTCTCCTCCGCTGCACCGGCCGTCGCCTGCACGGCCAAGCACACGGCCGAGACGTACTACGTGCGCACGCTGCCCGAGGCGTTCGGGGCTCCGTCCACGGCCTCGCTGGCCAAGCGCCTGTCCGCGGCCGAGCCGTGCTCGGTCAAGGCCATGAACTCCTATCTCGGGATGCCGGACCGCAAGCTCCCCAGCCGCTTCCTCAGCGTCGCGCTCTTCCCCACGGACGATGAGTGGGCCGCAGGGCAGCGCTGGATGCGGTGCGATGCGGTTCTTCAGGGTGGCACCAGCCTCGTCACCCTGACCCAGCCGGCAGCCGCGTTGGTTGCCTCGGCCCCCGCCGAGCAGTTCGACTTCTGCACCCCGGGCACGCCGAACGCCAAGAAGACGGCTGCCTTCCCCTGCAACAAGCCGAAGTCCAACTGGATCAAGGTCCTCGACAGGGATCTGGGGAAGCCGGGCTCGGCCTTCCCTGGATCGCGAAGTGTCGAGAACCGCACCCGGTCGCTCTGCCGAGCGCAGGGCAAGACGTGGAACGGCAAGGAGAAGTACCCCGGCTGGTGGGCGATCTGGCCGACGGCCGTGGGCTGGCGCAAGGGCCAGCGCTCAGCCCAGTGCTTCGTTCCCTACAAGCAGTACCAGGCCGAACTGGCGCAGCGGGCACCTCAGCCGACTCCGACGCCGGCAGCGGATCCAGCCCTCACCGCAGATCCGGCCATGGGGGACGCCAATGACCTGAGCTTCACCGGCAAGGACCTGGCCGAGCCAGCCTGACGGTCGGCTCAGTCGATGACGGTGCGACGCGGACCCGTGCCCCAGGCAAGGTAGTTCCAGAACCAGTCAGCGATGACGCTCACCCGCTGACGGCCGCCGGCCAGATAGAAGACGTGCAGTGCCAGCCACGCCAGCCAAGCCGGGGTTCCGTGCAGCCGCAGGCCGTTCGGCATCTCGACGACAGCACGGCGACGGCCGATCGTCGCCATCTGCCCCTTGTCCTTGTAGACGAACGGCGTGAGCGACTCGCCCTTGATCTGACGGACGATCGCCGAGGCCACGTAGCGCCCCATCTGCATGGCCACGGACGCCACCATGGGCAGCGGACGGTCCCCGTCGGCCTTGCAGTGGGCAATGTCGCCGATCACCCAGATGTCATCCGTGAGCTGCAGCGTCGGCGAGACCTCCAGGCGGTTGGAGCGATCGGCAATGCCGAGGTAGGTCCAGTCCGCGGGAGCGGCCACGCCCGCCGCCCACACGATGGTCCCCGCGGGGAGAACCTCACCGGACTTCAGGTGGACATCCGACGGGTACATGCGGTCAACGGCACTGTCGACCTTCACGGTCACCCCGAGGTCCTCGAGTTCCGACTTCGCATGCGCACTGGATTTCTCCGTGAACGACGGAAGCAGCCGTGGTCCCGCCTCCACGAGCGTCACCGACGCCTCCCGTGAGAGATCGGGAAACTCATGACGCATGGCTCGCTGGAGTTCGGCGACGGCGCCTGAAACTTCGACACCGGTGGGGCCGCCACCGACCACAACGACGCGGAGGGACTCCTTGGGCTTGTGGCCCATGTCGACGTCCTCATAGGTCTGCAGGAGACGGTGCTTGATGGCGCGCGCCTCCGGAATCGTCTTCATCTGCAGGGCGTTCTCCTGCACGCCGGGGATGCCGAACGTCGTCCCGGTGCTGCCCACCGCCAGCACGAGCTGGTCGTAGGTCAGGACGGAGCCGTCCTCCAGCCGGATCGTCCGGCTCTCCGGCACGATCTTCACGACGTTGCCGCGACGGAAGTCCACATCGGGAATGGCCGCCCGGACGGGGTAGGCGATGTCGTCCTCGGGAAGACCCCCGGTGGCCACCTGGTACAGGAGCGGGGCGAACACCTGGTACGGGTTGCGATCGATCACGGTCACGGTGACGTCGTCGCGGCCGCTGAGCTCACGAGCACAGGTAAGGCCGGCGAAGCCTGCGCCGAGGATGAGGACATGGATCGGGTGAGCGGTTGACATGGGCGTCCTCACTGAAGCGGGCTGCGGGGCTGGTCCTCGGGATACATCGACTCCATGTGCGCCGAGGTGGCGTCGAGTCGGAGCTGCTGCTCATCCGTCAGGGTCATCGTGACCGAGCGCACGATCGAGTCGACGGTCGTCGGCCTGGTCGCTCCCGGGATGGGGATCATCACCGGAGTGGTGCGCAGGAGCCATGCCAGCACGACCTCCTGAGCCGTGGCGCCGATCTCGTCACCGACCAGCGCGAAGTCGCGGTAGCGACTGCCGATGTCGTGTGCCTGGGTGGAACCACCGAGCGGAGACCACGGAAGGAAGGCGATGCCCAACTCCGTGCACATTCCCAGCACGTCGGGCTCTCCCCGGAATCGGGGTGACCATTCGTTCTGCACCGAGACGACTCCCCCGTCAGCCGGTGCACCAAGCTCGTCGAGAGCGACCGCGAGCTCGGGTGCCGTGACGTTGGACAGCCCAACCCTGCGGACGAGTCCAGCCTCCCGCAGCGCCGCGACCGAGCGCATCTGCTCGCGATACGTCAGTGCCGGATCATGACGGTGGTGCTGGTAGAGGTCGATGCTGCTGATGTCGAGAGCGCGAAGGCTCGCCTCGCAGGCGGCCCGAAGGCCGTCGGCCGTGGAGTCGCGGCCCCACACTTCTCCCTCCGACCGCGTCAGTCCGCCCTTCGTCGTCACGACCACCGCGTCCAGGTCCGCATCACCGGAATAGGTGCGCAGGGCCTCAGCGACGAGCGCCTCGTTGTGGCCGATCGCATCCCACGCAGGGGCATAGATATTGGACGTGTCGAGGAAGGTGATCCCCAGATCCAGCGCCCGGTGGATCGTCGCGATCGCACGCTCACGGTGATCGACCATGTCCGGGAATGACATCGGCATGCAGCCGAGACCGACCGCCGAGACGCGAAGGTCGCCAATCGCACGCGTGGGCAGGCTCATGCCTTGATCCTAGTTCGCCCGGACGCCATGGCCGACCATGTGATTTCAGCCTGAACCGTCAGGTGGCGAGCTCCAGCCACTCATCCTCGGCCCGCTCGCGCTGAGCCTCGGCCTCCCTCAGTTTCGCGTGCAGGTCGGCCGACTTCTCGTAGTCGGTCGCATGCTCTGCGAGATCGTCGTGGAGTCGCTTCTCCTGCTCCTTGAACCGCTCGATCTGCTTCTCCACCCGGGCAAGTGCCTTGCGCTGCTCCCGCTCCTGGGCTGCCGAGCTCTTGGTCGGCTCCTGCGCGGCGGGCGCGGAGGTGTTCGCCTCGGAGGTCACCACCGCGCGACGCTCGAGGTACTCCTGGACACCACCCGGGAGGTCCCGCAGATCCCCGTCGCCCAGCAGCGCGACGAAGTCGTCGCACACCCGCTCGAGGAAGAAGCGGTCATGGGAGATCACGATGAGGGTGCCCGCAAATCCGTCGAGGAGGTCCTCGAGTGCGCTCAGCGTCTCCACGTCGAAGTCGTTCGTGGGCTCGTCAAGGACGAGGAGGTTCGGCTCACCCATCAGGAGTCGGGTCAGCTGCAGGCGTCGGCGCTCTCCGCCGGAGAGGTCGCCGACGGGCGTCCACTGCCCGTCGGTCCCGAAGCCCATGCGCTCGCACAGCTGGGATGCCGTCAGCTCCCGGCCCTTGCCCAGGTCGACGCGCTCGGCGACGTGCTGCACGGCCTCGAGCACCCGCCAGGTCGGGTCGAGCTCCTCGAGGTGCTGGGAGAGGTAGGCGGGGCGCACGGTCACGCCCGTCACCAGCCGACCCTCGGCGGGGGCGATCTCCCCGAGCAGCATCCGGATGAGCGATGTCTTGCCGGCGCCGTTCGCGCCCAGGATGCCGATTCGCTGACCCGGGCCGATGTTCCACGTAAGTCGCTCGATGAGTCGCTTGTCGCCCACCTGAAGCGCCGCATCGTGCACCTCGAGGACGGTCTTGCCCAGGCGCGCGTTGGCGAATGAGAGGAGTTCGATCGAGTCCCGCGGCGGCGGCTCGTTGCTGATCAGCTCGTTGGCGGCGTCGATCCGGAACTTCGGCTTGGACGTCCGGGCCGGCGGACCACGTCTGAGCCAGGCGAGCTCCTTGCGGATGAGGTTGTTGCGCCGGGCCTCCGCAGCCGATGCCTGGCGGAGCCGCTCGGCCTTGGCGAGGACGTAGGCGGAGTAGCCGCCGTCGTACTCCTCGACCTGACCGCCCACCACTTCCCAGGTGCGCTCGCTGACCTCATCGAGGAACCAGCGATCGTGCGTCACGACGACGACGGCGAGCTGGGTCCGCGACCGCAGATGCGCCGCGAGCCAGGCCACGATCTCGACATCGAGATGGTTGGTGGGCTCGTCGAGGATGAGCAGGTCGAGGTCCTGGATGAGAAGGGTGGCGAGGTCCACCCGGCGACGCTCACCGCCGGAGAGCTGTCCGATCCGACGGTTCAGTCTCTCCTCGTCGTAGCCACCGAGGAGTGCGGTGAGGACCTCCCGGGCCCGCGGGTTCGCTGCCCACTCATGCGTGGCCTGACCGGGCATCACCGCCTCGAGGATGGTGGACTCGGGATCGGCGACGGGGATCTGCCGAAGGACCCCCACCGCCGTCCCGGACGTCACGCTGACGCGACCGGAGTCGACGGGCTCGTCCTGGGCCATCACGGCGAGGAGGGTCGACTTGCCGGCCCCGTTGCGGCCGACCACGCCGATGCGCTCACCGGCATTCACGCCGGTAGAGACGTGATCGAGGAGCGGGCGCTCGCCGTAGGCCTTGCTCACGGACTCGAGGTTGACGAGATTGCGTGACGGGGCCATCCGAGCATTGTCGTATGCCGGACATGGGCGCATGGCAGCGGCTATCCTCCCGACCGCGGGGATCGGTACGGGGGCACCACCGTGGAGGGTCTCGAGTGCGCTGGAATCGTGCGGCACGGCCGCATACCGACGGCTACGCGCTTGAGCACGCCTCGAGCCAGTCCAGTGTCACGACCACGGTGCCGAGCCTCGGCAATGGACTGACCCGTCCCATTCGTCCCCAGGACTACGCGCCGCTTCTGGAGACCCTTCGTGGGTCGGCGTCCCGTGAGCCCGAAACGGAATCGGAACGCATGTTCCGCGGCTGGGACGGCATCAGCACCCGTGTCGACATGCTGCCCTTCGCCCCAGCGGAGCTCGCCGGCACGACGAGCGCGGCCCTGCCCATTCCGGACGACGGCTATCGCAGCGAGGCTGAGGAGTACGTGGCACTGGCTCAGGCGATCGCCACGGCAGCCACGACGTTCCGCATCGTCGAGATCGGCGCCGGCTGGGCGCCGTGGGCGGTGGCCGGGATCGTCATTGCGCGACGCCAGGGCCTGAGCGCTACCGGGATCGCCGTCGAGTGCGATGCGACCCGCAGCTCATGGGCCATGCAGCACGCTTCCGACAACGGCGTGCGGGCCGAGCTGATCGAGGGTTCTCCCGACGAGATCGCCGGCCGACTCGCACAGCCGTGGGGCGACGTCGAGCTCCGGGTGGTCCGAGCCGCCGCGTGGCACCAACGCACGACCTTGCAGTTCCCTGACCTGGACGAGGGCGACATGGGGGGCGCCATCTGGACGCTGCCCGGCACCGACGTCGACTACCGGGGTGCTCACCTCGCCCATCACGACGTCTCCACCGCCTCGATAGCCGACCTGCTCAATTCCCCGCACGTGACGGATCTGCTGCACGTGGACGTGCAGGGGGTTGAGGCCGACCTGCTCACGACGGCTGCCGATGTCATCCAGCAGAACACCCGCCTGATGGCGGTGGGCACGACGGACAGGTGGAATGAAGGACGGCTCCAGGAGTTCTTCCTGCCCCGTGGCTGGGGCCTGGCGATAGACGAGCCATGCTCGACTCACTTCACGATGACGCACCCGACGCTCGCCGGCTTCACGGTGCAGGACGGTCTCCAACTGTGGGAGAACCCGTTCCTGCGCAGCGACTTCCCCGCCTGACCGGCGCCTCGCACGGATTTCATCCGTCATCGGCGTGGCACTGCCTCGAAGGCGCCTTCGTCATTCACACTGGACATAAGACAAGGCCCCTCGAAGTATGAGTTCGAGGGGCCTTGCCTTGGAGTCCCGTTCTCGCCATCGGTTGCCCGAGGCCCCGGCGGGGTTGCTTCCCGCTATGGCCGCCCTTCGTTTCCGTCGGGCTGGCGTCTTCGCCGACTCCTCGATCAGTTCCGTGCGACCGACCCGCCAGCACTCGGGCCTTCCGGGTCGAACCCGGTAGGTCGTCGGTTTTCCGATCGACCCGCACCTCTCGGTGCGTTGAGAGATTTCTACTCCTCGTTGGCAAGGCGACACAAGGGGTTTTCCCGAAGTTTCTTGATAAATCTGGCCACTTCAGTCCCGTATGGGCACTTGTGTCCATCTCGTCACACAGGATGGGGGCGACAGCCCGAGTCAGCTGGCTAGCAAGTGCTCCAGCGTCGCACCCTGCGCGAAGCCGCACTCGTTGCAGATCACGATGAAGCCGCGCGCATCGTTGCGGACAACCTCATACGCCTGCTCGTGACAGAAGGCACAGCCAAGAACGGTATCCGAGACCATCGTCCCCTCCAGAGTCGATCGACCAGGGCGCGGAGCGCGCGCCTGAGGGGAAGTACCACCACGATCGCGTCCGCACATGGACACGAGGCCATCCGCCGCGGACAGTCACGTGACGTGTGCGTGAACTCTCTGAGCAGCGCAGACAGCACCACGGTCTCGTGCGGGCGATGAGACCATGGCACCCGTTCGACGCATTGATCTTCGCCTTGATCCGCAATCACCAGGGAGACACGTGACGACACACGTCATCGACACCGCGACTGCATCAGGCATGTTCACCGACCACGGTGCCCACGTCCTGCAATGGCGACCTCGTGGCACGGAACCCGTCGTTTGGCTCAGTGATCTGGCCGTGTTCGCCGACGCAGTCGCCATCCGCGGAGGAGTGCCGATCTGCTTTCCCTGGTTCGGTGCGGGCCGGTCAGGCGGCATGACCCCCGCCCACGGATTCGCTCGCATCTCCGAGTGGCGGCTGAACTCGATGGATGACGATGGCTCTGCCGCAACGGCTGTCTTCACGCTGAGCTCCACTGACGTCACGAGCCCGCTGTTCCCCTACCGCTACCGCGCCACCATGACGGCTCGATTCGGCGCAGACCTCCACCTCGCACTGGACGTCCACAACGATGACGACGTGCCGTTCACCTACGAGGCTGCCCTGCACACCTACCTGCACGTCGGAGACGCCACTGCCGTGCAGGTCGAGGGGCTCACCGGAGACACCTTCCACGACAAGGTGACCGACAAGGAGACGGTCCAGTCGGGGCCCATCGTCATCGACCGTGAGATCGACCGCGTCTATCGCAGCACCAGGGACGTCCACGTGGTTGACCCCACCCTGGATCGGACGCTCACGGTGAGGAAGGGCGGCTCCGCCTCCACGGTCGTCTGGAATCCCTGGATCGACAAGGCCCGGGCGATGACCGACTTCGGTGACGACGAGTGGCGGAGCATGGTGTGCATCGAGACGGCGAATGTCGGCGTCGACGCCGTGGAACTGGCCCCCGGTCGGTCCCACACCATGTGGGCGCGCATTGAAGTCGAGTGAAAACCGAATGGGCGGCTCGTCGCACCTGATGAGCGTCTGGTCGTCTGGGGTGCCGGTAGGCCATGGTGGAGACTCCGGTCGCCGCGGCGGCAACACCCAGACGAGATCGAGGTACGACATGAGGAAGCTCGCACTGGCCGCCGTCGTCGGCTGCACCGCACTGGCCCTCCCCGTCCCGGCGCTGGCTACGACGCCGCCCGTCACCTATCAGGCCACGGACTGGACGCCAACGACCGTGGGCTCCGCCCCGAAGGGCCTGGCCGTCAACGTCACCGGCCTCGTCGCCAACTCCGGCAGCGACTCCGTGAGCGTCATCAACTTCTGCAACGCCAAGACGTGTGCCCCGTCCTCGTCAGGCTCCAGCCTCGCTGTCGGCTCCCAGCCTTCCGACGTCGCGCAGGGAACCGGCTCGAACACCTCGTTCATCGTCACCAACACCGGAAGCAACACCGTCAGCATCGTGAACTCCGCGGGCACCAGTGTGCTCGGAACCATCGACGTTGGCGCCGAGCCCTCCGGCGTTGCGACGTCCGGCTCCACGGCCTTCGTCGCCAACCACGGGTCCAACACGGTGTCCGTCATCGACCTCCCCTCACTCACCGTGACCGGGACGATTCCCGTGGGCGCCGGACCCTGGGGCGTCGCAGCCAACGCCACCAACGTCTACGTCACCAACAATGTCGGCAACTCCGTCAGCGTGATCGACATCGCTTCCCGAGCCGTCACCGCGACGATCGCGGTGCAGAGCGCTCCGGGTGGCCTCGCCCTCTCCGGGAGCAGCCTGTTCGTCGCCAACAATGGCTCCGGCTACGTCAGCGTGATCGACACCAAGTCCAACAGGGTCACCGGCACACTCAACGCCAACAACCAGCCGTGGGGCGTGACGGCCTACGGCGGCGCGGTCTTCGTCGCCAACTACGGCGCCGGCAACGTCTACGCGTTCGACGCCGCCACCAGTCGCCAGACCGCGAGCATCGTCACCGGTGGCACTCCCTTCGGGCTCTCCACCGCGGTCGGAAAGCTCTCCATCACGGACACCAGCGGCGGCATCGTCAAGTCCGTTCCCCTCGCCGCTCCCACGCCCGCACCGTCGTGGTCGTCCAACACCAAGAACCGATCCGTCACGGCCGTGGATCCGCTGATGCAGGGCGTCACCTACGCGATCATCGCCAAGAGCGGCAGCACGACCAAGAAGGGGTCGTGCAAGACCACAGGAACCACGAAGACCTGCACCATCAGCAGCCTGCCCAAGGGCAAGACCTGGAAGGTCTCCGTCACCACGCAGCTTCCATGGCAGGCGACCGCCGGTGGCAATCAGAACAAGAAGTTCAAGTTCTAGATCAGGGTGTGCAACGTCACTGGTTGCTGATGGAGCGGCCGTAGCGGTGCATCGTCTCGGATATGGCCTGCTCCTTGACCATCCGAGCGACATCGATGCGACCCACACCCGTGACAGGTGCATCGTCGATGCTCACTCCGGCACGATGAGCAGCAGTCAGGACGTCGTCGCTGACGGTGGTCAGAACACGCAGGCGGCAGTCGGCTGACATTCCCTCCAGCCGATGCGCGAGCGCTTCGTCGGACTCCAGGTCCGGCGTGCTGAACTCGACGACCGTTCCCGAGATCTCCGCAGCAGCCTTCAGGAGAGTCGCCTCGCGGCCACCCTCGTCGGCGATGCGGACGATCACGCGTGACCACGGTCGGTAGCGCAGCACGTTGCTCTCGCACTGCAGGCCCGATGGGTCGTGCTCCTGCGAGAAGTGCGCGCGCCACGCCTGACGGTAGTCCGCTGTCACCTCGTCCATGGTCCGCTCCGAAGCGGTGGCAGGCTCCCAGCGACCGTACGAGTGAAGGTGGTCAGGCCCGCCCGGCTTGCTGCCTGATCCGACTGAGCTGCGCTTCCAGCCGCCGAACGGCTGCCGCTGCACGATGGCGCCGGTGATGTGCCGGTTGATGTACGCGTTGCCCACCTGAACGTTCTCCCGCCACAGGGAGATCTCCTTGGGATCGAGTGACTGGATGCCTCCGGTGAGCCCGTAACTCGGCGCGTTCTGAAGCTCGATGGCGTGCTCGAGATCGTCCGCACGCATGAGTCCGAGTACGGGACCGAAGCACTCGGTGAGGTGGAACCAGGACCCGGGCTGCACATGTGCCCGAACTCCCGGTGTCCAGGTCGTCTCATCGATCTGGCGTGGCTCGACCAGCCATGACTCTCCCGATTCGAGCGAGGTCAGGGCGCGCAGGAGATTGCCTCCCGCCGGTGCGATCAATGGACCCATCAGGGTCGAGAGGTCCGTGGCCGGGCCCACCGGGATGCTCCGCACGGCATCAGCGAGGCGAACATGGAACGACGGGTCGTCGTAGACGCTGGCCTCGACGATCGCCAGGCTGGCAGCGGAGCACTTCTGACCTGCATGGCCGAAGGCGCTCTTCACCAGGTCCTTGATGGCCTGATCCATGTCCGCCGCTGCGGTGATCACCATGGCGTTCTTGCCGCTGGTCTCGGCGTTCAGCCGCAGGTCTGGCTTCCACGACGTGAAGAGCTCGGCCGTCTCGAGACTGCCCGTGAGCATGACGAGGTCGACGCCCTCGTGCGTGATCAGGTGCTGCCCGACCTCGTTGTCCGGAGTGCAGGCGAGCTGCACCAGATGCTCGGGGACCCCGGCCTCGTGCAGGGCGTCCACCAGGTGCTGGGCCACCACGCGTGCCTCGGGTGCCGGCTTGAGGATCGCCGCTCCGCCCGCAGCGATCGCGTGGACGAGTCCGCTGAGGGGAATGGCGTAGGGGAAGTTCCACGGGCCCGCCACCACGGTCACGGGGTAGGGCTGCCAGGCCAGGCCCTGCGACTCGAACTCCTCATGGGCCAGCGTCAGGTGTGCGGCGTACCGGACGAAGTCGATGCCCTCGCTGATCTCGGGATCCGACTCGCGCACGGTCTTGCCCATGACGTGCGCCTCGGCCGCGATGAGGTCACCGCGCCGCTCCTCGAGCACCTCCGCGACCTGAGCCAGGACCATGCGCCGAGCAGCCCAGGACGTCGCCGCCCAGGCGGTCTGCTGGTGGCGTGCTCGATCGACGAGGGCATCCACCTCAGCGTGGCTCTCCATGAGAGGCGGCGTTGGTGGCACGTAGGTCGCCAGATGAGAGCGCACCCATTCCCGGTTCGCAGCAACGGTGAAGTCCGTGTCGGCGACGTTCGCGAACGATCCGTCGACCGCAGATCTCCTTCCCGGGGCGGTGCGGTCCTGCGTGCGCCTGGTGCCCTTGAAGACCGTGCGGCGATCGGCCACCGACGAGTGGAAGCGTGCAGCCTGCTCGTGCCACGCAGGACTGTCGGGCGTGATGTCGAAGAGCGCGCGCAGGAAGTTCTCCGGCGACGAGTTCTCGTCCAGTCGTCGGGACAGGTAGGCGATGGACGCATCGCGCTCGGTCACATCGACGATGGGCGAGTACAGCAGGAGGCTTCCTGCATCGGCGCGCACCGAACGCGCCTGCGGGGGTGCCATCCCCTCGAGCATCTCGATCTCCAGGCGATCGTGAGCGTCGAGTTCATCGCGCAGCGTCAGCGCCCAGGCCACGTCGAACAGGTTGTGGCTTGCGACTCCGATGCGGAGCGCACCGGGCGTCGCCGAGACGAGTGCGTACTCCAGCATCGCCTTGTAACTGGCATCGACATCCGCCTTCGTCGGATAGGGAGCCGGCTGCCAGTCATGCAGCTCCGCCTCGACAGCCTCCATGGCCAGGTTCGCGCCCTTCACCAGGCGCACCTTGATACCTGCGCCAGTCCGAGCAAACCGCGCGTTCGCCCAGTCGACGAGCGTCGCGAGTGCCGCGTGGGAGTCGGGAATGTAGGCCTGCAGGACGATGCCTGCCGTCAGGTCGTCGAACTCCGGGAGGTCCAGGACGGACATGAAGGCACGCGTGCTCAGGTGCAGGTCGCGATACTCCTCCATGTCGAGATTGACGAAGGTTCGAGGAGACGCATCACGCGCGGCGCGGTAGAGCATGGTGAGCCGCTCGGTGATACGAGCAAGCGAGTCCTCGTCGGCCAGCACGTCGAGATTCGCGCAGATGGCGGAGATCTTCACCGACACGTAGTCCACATCCGGGCGCTGGATCCGCTCGAGCACCTTCCGGGTGCGTGCGTCAGCCTCGTCGTCGCCCAGGATCGCCTCGCCCAGGACGTTGATGTTGACCCGGAAGCCGTCCTGGTCCCTCTTCGCCACGTACCGCGAGAACTGAGGATCGGCGGCATCGAGGATGACGTCTGACGTGTCCTTGCCGATCCGCCAGTCGACCGCCCGCTCGGCGAGTCTCGGGAACAGCGGAGCAAGACGCCCCAGGAAGGTGAGGCCCCACCGGTCCTTCGCTCCCAGCGATGCCGGGACTCCCTCACCTGTCAGATCGCTCAGGCGGCGTGCTGCTCGCTTCGGATCGCGAATCCGCAGTACCTGATCTGTGAGGTCCAGGAGGAGGTCGCGTCCGGCATCGTCGGCGAGAAGCCGCGCGAGACGCTTGCTGGATGCCGCTTCGGAGCGACTCGTGTCGGCCAGCGACTGCGTCAACAGCTCTCTGGCCCGCGCCTCGGCCCTGGCGACAAGGAGTTCATCGGCCGGCAGGGATGTCGTCGACGTGGTGGTCGGCAGCGCTGATGCAGTCATGGCTGCAGAGTGCCCGACGCCAACCCAGGAGTCTTGTGCCACAGTGGTGCCGTGTCTGTCGAATTAATACAAATGCCTATTCTCTCGGAGTCGATCCGTTCCTTCCGGGAGCTGGTCGAGGGAATTCCCCAGGTGATGGCCTCCGCGAAGGACTCCCTGGGCAGATACGTGTTCGTCAACAGCGGTTTCTGCGATCGGGTCGGTACCAGAGCCGATCGCATCATCGGGATGACGGTCTCCGATCTCTTCGCGCCGGAGATGGCGGGCTCCTACGCGAGGCAGGACGAGGAAGTACTCACCTCGGGGCAGCCGCTGAGGGGCCACCTGGAGTTGATCGTGCGCGCCGACGGATCGCTCGGCTGGTACGTCACGAACAAGTCGGTGCTGCTCGCCGGCGCCGAGCGCGTGGGAGTTGCGGCACTGTCCGTGGATCTGAACGCCCAGGTCAACAGCGGTCACGCGGGGCTGGCGAAGGTGATCGCCACCGTGCGTCGGGACATTCACCACGGCTGGCGTGTGGCCGAGATGGCGACCATCGCGGATCTGTCGTCGAGCCAGCTCGAACGACTCTGCCGCCGGACCCTGGGCATCCCGCCTCAGAGGCTCCTCCAGCGCCTTCGCCTGGAGGAGGCCGTCCGCCTCATCACGTCGACGGACATGTCGTTGGGAGCGGTCTCGGCCGAGTGCGGCTTCTACGACCAGGCGTCCTTCACCCGGCAGTTTCGAGCGGTGCTCGGACTGACCCCGGGCGCGTATCGGCGGCGGTCCTGAACGTGAGAATCCCGGGCCACGACCACTCCATGACCCGGGATTTCCGAGAGTGCGCCCGAAGGGATTCGAACCCCTAACCTTCTGATCCGTAGTCAGATGCTCTATCCGTTGAGCTACGGGCGCACGGCCGCGAACGGCCGAAGGGAAGTGTAGCGGCCCACTGCTCCCGCCCCGACCACACCCTCATGCGCACACAGACTGCCCCTGCCAGGAGGGCGTCGGGTCAGGTGGGCCTCACGGACGAGCACGACCCGATGGCCTAGGTGCCTGACCGCACACGCACGTAGTCGCTGATGACGTAGTCGCCGAGGCGATCCGTCGCGGGGGTCAGGACGCGTCCGCCGTTGCGGCGTGCCATGTCGTCGAGGAACCTCGCCAGGCGCGGTTCATCCCCGAGGCGGAACCAGCTGATCGTCACGTTGCGCCGGGTCATGGCATCGACCTGAGCGACCGTCTCGGTGATGGTCTCCCGTGTCGGTGGCCAGTCGAACCACCAGCCGCCGTCCGGGCTCAGGTGCGCTGTCGGCTCTCCGTCCGTGACCACCATGACGATGCGCTGGGATCGGGGATGCCGATCGAGGAAGCGTCCCGCGAGCATCAGGGCGTGCTGCAGGTTGGTGCCCTGGATCTCGCTGGCCTCCAGGTTCGGGATCTCCATCGGGTCGACGACCCGCGCCATGTTCGCGAAGCCGATCACCTGCAGGGCATCGAGCGGGTAGGCGGTCGCGGTCAGCGAGTGCAGCGCGAGCGCCATGGTCTTCGCCGCGCTCCAGGTGTCGTTCATGACCATGGAGAAGGACTGGTCGACGAGCAGGGCGACGGCTGCCCGCGACACGGCCTCGGTCTCCGCCACCTCGAAGTCCTCCGGATCCAGGGGTGCACCGCCACCCCCGGCGAGGCGACGGCGGGTGGCGTTCTGGACCGTGCGGACGACGTCGATTCCCTCCTCGTCGCCGAACCGCCACGCTCGGTGCGTGCCCGTGGGCTCGCCGGCGGCCCCGGTGCGGTGCCTCGAATGGCCGCCGCGCTCCTGTCCGTCGATCTGGTCGAAGACCTCCTTCAGGGCAGACCGCCCGATGCGCCGGACCGCCTTGGGGCTCAGGCGCAGGGTGTCGCCGTCGCTGGTGAGGAAGCCCTGCTCCTCGAGCTCGCGCTGCATCTGCTGCATGGCCTCGAGGTCGTCGCGGACCCCTCGACCGAGGGCGCGCTCGAGTGCGTCGGCGTCGATCTGATCGAGGTCGGCCATCGCATCGGCGTCGGACATCTGCGAGGCGAGGGCCTCCAGGTCGGCCATCTCGGACAGCGCCCGGGTCGCGTCGGGCAGGCCGAGAGACGCATCCCCGGTCAGGCTCGGTCCGCGCCCTCGGGAGAACTCCGGGCGCATGGCCTGCAGGTTCTCCTGCAGGCGCGCCATCTGCTCCTGCAGCCCCATGTCCGACAGTGCCTGCTCCATGGCCGCGGCCAGCTCGGCTCGCTGCTCGGGGCTCATCGACTCCAGCATGCGCTGCATCGCGGCCGACTGCCGCGCCATCTCGTCGATGAACTCGTCGAGGGTCTCCGGGGCGTCCGGGAAGAACTCCCGGTGCCTGTCCAGGAACTCCTGGTAGTCCTCCTCGGTGGCCGCGCCCTGGCGGTGCTTCTCCAGCAGGTCGTTGAGGTCCGTCATCATCTCGGCCATCGCGGCCTGGGCACGTGGATCCGAGAGGTCCTTGACCGACCTGCTGAGCCCGGCGAACTGCTGATCGATGACATCGCGGCGCAGCCGCTCCTGCATCTGCCGATAGGTCTCGCGGGCCTCGTCGGATCGCCACTCGTAGTCCGAGAGCTCGCGCATCGCGCGTGGGACGTCGTCGGGCAGTGCGTCCAGCATCATCTCCGCGAACCGCGCATCATCCGAGGGGTCGGGGAACAGTGCCCGACGCTCGGCGTCGAGCGCAGAGGAGAGCATCTCGCGCAGATCGCTCAGCAGCCCGTCCATGCTGCCCGACTCACGAAGGCGTCGGTGGCGCTCGCGCATCTCGCGGACCATCTCCGACAGGCCCCTGCGCCCCTGCGAGCCCGAGCGCAGCAGGTCGCGGAGGGCCTCCTGGACCGACTGGCCATCCAGGATGCGCCGGCCGAGGTCATCGATGGCCGCGGCGGCATCCGGACGTCCGGCGAGCGGATCCGGACCGCCACGGAACTGTCCGTAGCGGCCTCGCCGGTATCCGCGTCTGTCGCTCACTCGTCGAGCCCGCCATTGGAGTCAGCGACCCGACTGCTGCCGTAGCTGATCGTCGCTCCGTCATCGTCCTTGTCGATCCGTCGCGTGAGCCAGAGTCCCTCGGCGGCGAACTCGATGACCGAAGCCACGAGTCCGGGTGACTCGACCATGTCCGGCTCGACTGCCGAGACGACGGCGCCGAGGCCCTCCACCGGTCCGATCGCCTGCAAGATGGTGGAGGCACTCGTGACGTCCGACGTCTCGAGTGTGTTGCCCTCGTCGAACCAGGCCACCAAGTGGGTCAGGAAGGGACGCGCCTGGCTGCCGCCGAGGTTCTCGCGCCACGAGTCCGCGATCGCGCGACGGGCCAGCAGCACGAGGGTCTCGTCCTCATACCCCTCCTCGGTCATGTCGAACTCCACCTTGCCCCGCAACGAGGGGACGATGTCGGTGAGGTCGCCGACCCGCGCCACCGGCTCGTCATCGCCGGTGATGGCGGCCCGACGCAGGGCCGCGCCGGAGAGCTCCTCCACGCACGCGATGGAGAAGCGAGCAGAGACGCCGCTTCGCTGGTCGATCGCGGGCGACTCTCGCACCGCCCGGGTGAAGCGGGCAACGGCATCGAGCAGATGCCGCGGGATCACGGCCCGGATCTCGGCCTCCTGCTCGAGCAGCTCGATCTCGCGCTCGAGCTCGAGCGGATAGTGGGTGCGGATCTCCGCGCCGAAACGGTCCTTCAACGGCGTGATGATGCGTCCGCGATTGGTGTAGTCCTCCGGGTTCGCGCTGGCGACGATCATCATGTCCAGCGGCAGGCGCAGGTTGTAGCCGCGCACCTGGATGTCTCGCTCCTCGAGCACGTTGAGCAATGCCACCTGAATGCGCTCCACCAGGTCAGGAAGCTCGTTGAGGGCGAAGATCCCGCGGTTGGTGCGCGGCACCAGCCCGTAGTGGATGGTCTCCGGGTCGCCCAGACTCCGCCCCTCGGCCACCTTCACCGGGTCTACATCACCGACGAGGTCACCGACCGATGTGTCCGGCGTTGCGAGCTTCTCGCCATACCGCTCACTGCGGTGGCGCCAGGCGATCGGCAGGTCGTCACCCAGCTCGTCCGCACGTCGTCGGCACACGGCGCACACCGGGGCCGTCGGCTCGTCATTGATCTCGCAGCCCTCGATGTAGGGCATCCACTCGTCAAGCAGGCCCACCAGCGAGCGGATCAGTCGGGTCTTGCCCTGGCCTCGCTCGCCCAGGAGCACGAAGTCGTGGCCCGCGAGGATCGCCCGTTCGACCTGCGGCCCGACGGTGTCCTCGAAACCGACGATGCCCGGGAGGGTGGTCTGCCCGTCGCGGAGCCGTTGCATCAGGTTGTCCTGCAGCTCCTGCTTCACGGTGCGCGGACGGTAGCCCGAGGCGAGCAGTTCGCGACGGGTGCTGGGCAGGCCGGTCGGGGGTGCGGGAGCGAAGGTGGTCACCTGCTGACCGTACGTCGCGGGCGCCGCCAACGCGAGTGGGGCCGGGCCGAAATTGAGAAGCCGAGTTCCGGGGACCCGACCGTCTCGATCGATGACGAGTGCGTGCCCCCCTTCATGTTCCCCGTCGGCCAGTCGGAGCGTGAATCTGCCCACCCGGACGATGACCACATGACCCGGATCAACGACCCTCATGCCACGCTTCGAACCGCGCTGACTCACGTCATGGCACGGTGCGCGGACGAGAGAGGCGAGTTGCGCAAGAGCAGCGGTGACCGATCTTGATCCTGCTACGTTGAATGCTCCCGCTCGTCCCCCAGCGAAGGATCCTCGTCAGCATGGGCCTCGGCACTCAGATTCGTCTTGCACGTCTGTTCTCCCACGAGTCCGGCAATCTCTTCGGTATCGCCGTGGACCACTTCGTCGGGTACGGAAACGTCCGGGACGGGGGGCTCGCGAATCTGCCCTCGGCCGTGAGTCAGTGCATGACCGCAGAGCCCGACACCATGACGATGACTCCCGGCACGGCCAAGCACTGCTGGCCCGCCTATGCCGGCGACGCCGCGCTCATCGTGCAGGCTGCCTGCTGGACCCCCGACGACCGCATCCGCGAGCAGTTGGCGACGCCCGCCGATGCTGTGCGCCTGGGTGCCGACGCACTCGCAGTGGCGATCGGAGTGCGCGGAGAGACGGAAGGGGACTTCATTCGCTGGCTCTCGGACGCAGTGCGTGCTGCTGCTGAATTCGAGATGCCCGTCGTGGCCCACATCTACCCACGTGACTACTCCGACGGCGTCCGGATCGTCTTCACCCCTGACGAGATCGCCTACGCCGTCCGCGTCGGCATAGAGACCGGCGTCGACGTCATCAAGGTGGGCTACCCCGGTGACGAGGCCGCGTTCGCGCAGATCATCGACGGGTGTCCCGTCCCTGTCGTGATGGCTGGCGGGCCCAAGGAGCCAACGCTGCACGGGGCACTCGCTCAGATGCACGCAGGGATGCGGGCCGGAGCCCGCGGCGCTGTCGTCGGACGCAATATCTGGGGCGACGAGGACATGGCCCGCGCCGCACGCGCCTACGCCGCCGTCATCCATGACGGAGCCAACGCCGCCGAGGCCCTCGAGAGCGCATGATCCTCGGCCTCGGCTGCATCGCCCACGACGACGTCCTGCTGACCGAGGCGACGTGGGCCGAGGGAAAGGGACGTATCTCCCAGCGCGAGGAGCGATTCGGGGGCAACGTTCGAAACGCGCTGGCCACGGTCGCAGCACTGGGTGGTCGCGCCGGCTATCTGGCAACTGTCGGTACATCGCTCCTGGGCGACCGCGCCGTCGCTGACCTGCAGGGGCACGGCGTCCTACTGGACTTCATCCAGCGCTACGACGGTGCTGATCCAGTCGCCTCCACCATCGTGATCGGATCTGACGGTGAGCGCTTCATCGCCTTCGATGACGCACCGCTGGCCAGCACTCCTCTCCCCGAACCTGCGGTCATTCAGGCGGCTCTGGATGCATCCGACGTGCTGCTCGTGGACGCTCCCACAGCGCCTCCGGGATCCCTCGACGTCGTGCTTGACGCCCGAAGTCGGGGCCTGCCCGTGGTCCTCGATGCCGAACGAGATCCAACGCCTGCTGTCCTTGCCCTGGTCGAGGCGGCGAACCACCTGATCATTCCTATCGGCTTTGCCCAGGAGCTCACCGGTCAGAGTGATCCGATCCTCACCGGCGCGGCCCTCTGGTCGGCTGATCGCAGTGCGATCGTCCTCACCGATGGCCCGGGAGGCGCCCATGTGTTCGAGGCCGCGACTTCTCACAAGATCATTCCAGCCTTCTCTGTGACCGCCGTGGACACCACCGGATGCGGCGATGCCTTCCATGGCGCCTACGCATGGTCGCTGCAGCGTCAGCATCCCCTGGCTGAGCGCGTCCTCATCGCAAGTGCTGCCGCCGCTGTGCTTGCGTCACTTCCCGTCGGCACTCCTCGTGTCCCGGACCTGACGGCCGTAGCTGCGTTCACGCCGTTCGCCGCTCACCCCCCTTCGGATGCGGGCTGACGCTTTACAGCGCAGACTCTGGTCATGGCCAACCAGTCCACGCCGTCCACCGATCCGACGCGACGCACCTTCCTCGCAGGCGTATGCGGGGCAGTCGTCGCCATGGGAGCAGGGGCGGTCCTGCTGGCCGATGACGCCACGGCGGCAACCGGGATCACACGCCGCAAGGACGGGAGAGTGGTCGTGCAGGTCAGCAAGGTGCCAGGACTGAAGTCCGTCGGCGGCACAGTGCTGCTCGGCACTGTCAAGGGAGTGCCCGTGGCAGTAGTCCGAACGGGCCGCGACAGCTACGAGGCCCTGAACCTTCAGTGCACGCACCTGGGCACGACCGTCGTTCGCAACGGATCTGGCTGGGTCTGCCCCTCCCACGGCTCGCGCTTTGCCGTCGATGGCGACGTCGAGCGGGGCCCTGCTCCGACCGACCTGCTGCAGATGCCCTCCCGGTATCGAAGGGCGAAGAAGGTCCTCGTGGTCGGCTAGCGCCGATTGATCCTGCGTCCATCCTGGGGTGCGTGAGGCCAGTCGGGAGTCGGAATCCGCTCTCGGCACTCGACACTTCGCACTCCGCAGACGAATGAAGGGCCGTCCCCGGAGGGACGACCCTTCACGTCGGCGGAGGTGGCGAGACCCGTCGGGCGCTCCACGCCCTCCTCCCAAATCTCCGGCAACACCCACCGCCAACGTGAAAGCCCCGCCACAAGGGCGGGGCCTTCACGTCGGCGGAGGTGGCGAGATTTGAACTCGCGATGGGCGATAAACCCAAACCGCATTAGCAGTGCGGCGCCATAGACCGGACTAGGCGACACCTCCACGCCGTCCCCGAGGACGACCAGATGAGGATAGCGGTCCCCGACACGGCAGAATGCGCCGCATGACCACTCTGGCGATCGACTGCGGCGGCGGCGGCATCAAGGGCTCCGTCCTCGACGAGGCCGGCACCATGCGAGCGCATCCCATTCGCGTGCCCACCCCCTACCCGCTGCCCACGAGTCTGTTCGTCCAGACCCTGGTCGACCTTGCGGCCCAACTGCCCAAGGCCGAGCGGGCGACCGTCGGACTGCCCGGCATGATCCGGCACGGCGTCGTCGTCACCACGCCCCACTACGTCACCAAGTCGGGCCCACGGACGCGCGTGCTCCCCGAACTCGTCGAGCAATGGGAGGGATTCGACGCGAAGGCTGCCATGGAGACGGCGCTGGGGATTCCCACGCGTGTGCTCAACGATGCGGAGATCCACGGAGCGGGAGTCATCGCCGGCGCTGGGCTGGAGATCGTGATGACCCTGGGCACCGGTCTCGGATTCGCCGTCTTCGACGGCCAGCGTCTCGCGCCTCACATGGAGATGAGCCAGGCGCCCGTTCGCTGGGGACTCTCATACGACACCTATATCGGCGAGCATGAGCGGCGTCGGCTCGGAGATGCCCTGTGGTCGCGACGCGTCGGGCGCATGGTCGAAGGGCTGCGACCCGTGTTCATGTGGGACCGCCTCTACCTCGGTGGTGGAAACTCTCGACACATCACCCCCACCGTCCTTGCCAAGCTTGGCGATGACATCGTCGTCGTGCCGAACTCCGCGGCCCTGATCGGCGGGGCACGCGTGTGGCAACTGCAGATCGACTGACCACTGCTCTTCCCACCGGGCGCGACGCCATCGGCGTCGGGATGTACCTGGTCGCCGCCTTCCTGTTCGCCCTGAACGGCGTGGTGGCCAAGAACGCGATGAACGCGGGACTGGATCCGCTGCACCTCACACAGGTGCGCAACGCGGGGGCGATGGTGGTGCTCATCATCGTCGTCCTCGTCACCGCCCCGAGGCGCTTTCGCGTCCGACGCCGGGAGCTTCCGTTCCTGATCGCCTACGGAGTCATTGCGTTCACGCTCGTGCAGTACCTGTACTTCCTGACGATCTCCCGCCTCAACGTCGGGATCGGCACACTGCTGGCCTTCCTTGCCCCGGTCATCGTGGCGCTGTGGCTGCGATTCGGAAGACGGCGAGAGGTGAGCAACCGGATCTGGCTGGCCATCGGCCTCACCCTCCTCGGACTGGCGCTCGTCTCCCAGGTGTGGCAGGGAATGACGCTTGACCCGATCGGTGTGGTCGCCGGCCTGGCATGCGCAGTGGCGCTCGCCACTTACTGGCTGCTCGGCGAGTCCGGGCAGACCCACCGCGACGCTGTTTCGCTGACCATGTGGGGCTTCATCTTCGCCAGCATCGCCTGGGCCATCGCGGCGCCGTGGTGGTCCTTTCCGTGGAGCACCCTGGGCGTTGCCACCACGCCGATGATCGGAGGCGGTCCGGCGCTGCCCGTCTGGGTGCTCATGGCATGGGGAGTGCTCATGGGCACCGTCGCGCCCTTCCTGCTCGTCCTCGGATCGTTGCGGCGACTCGGCGCTCAGCGCGCCGGCATCGTGGCCACCACGGAGCCGCTCTGGGCCTTCGCCATCGGCTTCGCACTCCTCGGCGAGATCGTGACGGGCATGCAGATGCTCGGCGGAGTCATCGTGCTGGCGGGCGTGCTGGTGGCAGAGACTTCTCGACGCTCGGGAGTGCTCGTCACGCCGGGGGAATTTCCCCAGATCCTCGAGTGACAAGGGAGCACGGCACCACCTGCGCGGAGATCGGAGACGTATCTCCATCCATGCGCCTGAACAGCACCTCGGCCGCCTCGCGTCCCATCCGGCGCGCGTCCTGTGAGATGACGGTGACACCCGGCTGCAGGACATCGGCCATCGCGAAGTCGTCAAAGCCAATCAGAGCCACGGACTCCTGACGCTGAAGCTGATGGAGTGCTCTGTATGCGCCCATCGTGACGTAGTTCTGGGCAGTGAAGAGTGCCGTGGGGGCCTGCCGCCCCGACAGGAGCTGACGCGTTACGACATCGCCGTCGTCGACGGAGTCGACGTCGAATCGCACCCATTCCGCAGAGACCTCGACGCCCGCTTCAGCCATCGCATCCTGAAAGCCCCGATGCCGCTCCTGCGCCGTCATCAGAGTCGACTCGTCGCAGAGGAAGCCGATCCGGCGGTGCCCGCGCGACAGCAGGTGACGTGTGGCGACGGCAGCCGCTTCACGGTTGTCAGCCACAACGACGTCGACGTTGACCCCACTTGGCGCCCTGTCGACGCAGACCACTGGCCAGCCGCTGCCGATCTCGTCGGCGAGATATGCCTGATCGCGCGCAGTCGGCACGAGCAGGAGACCGTCGACGCGGCGGGACGCGAAGGTGCGGACGATGTCAGCCTCAACCTCGTCGCGACGGTCCAGGCTGGCGGCCATCACAGCCACGCCGCGCTCGCGCGCCACCTCCTCGACGCCCCGGTGGATGTCGGCGAAGAAGGGGTTGGCCACGTCGTCGACGAGGAGGCCGATCGTTGCCGTGCGACGATCCGAGCGGCGCAGGCTGCTGGCCGTCAGATTGGGTCGATAGTGCAGTTCGTCTGCGGCACTGGTGACCCGGGCGATGAGCTCGGGGCGCACCCCTGCCTCGTGGTTGACGACCCGAGAGACGGTCTTGAGGCTCACGCCGGCGCGGGCGGCCACATCCCGCATGGTCGCGCGCTCACGTCCCTCAGGGACCCCGGTGCCAGATAACGTTGTCATTACGAATCAGGAGTATTGCACCCTTGCGCTTGCACTACAGGCGCCCGGGCACTACAAATAAGACAACGTTGTCAGAACCGTGCTTGTGGGGACTGGCGGCGCCAGGACACGCTCCTGTGGCTAGGCCGCGGGTGGCGGCACCGTCGTAACGCTTCGGTATCAACTGAGCGCTCGACTGGTGCCGAGCACCGGTAGCAGTTAGACATAGCACGTGACCTTGATGTCACACCCAACCCACCCTTCGAAGGGATTCCACATGATCAACCGCTTGACACGCGGTCGCACGTTCACCGCAGTCGCGGTGGCCGGCGTCGCCGCCGTCACGCTCGCGGCCTGCAGCTCGGGCTCGAGCGACGAGGCCACCACCGAGCCCGCCGCATCCGAGGCCGCTGCCGAGGAGCCGATGGCCGAGGGCGACGCCGTTGCCGTCTCGCTCATCACCAAGGACTCCACCAACCCGTTCTTCGTCGCCATGCAGGCCGGCGCGAAGGAGAAGGCCGGAGAGCTCAACGTCGACCTGACCGTCGGCTCCGGCAAGGAAGAGGGCGACGACGCTGGCCAGATCGAGCTGATCGAGAACGCGATCGCTCAGGGCCAGGCCGGCATCCTCATCACCCCGATGTCCGTCAACGTCAACGATGCCATCAAGAAGGCGCGCGACGCGGGCCTCTACGTCATCGCACTCGACACCCCGACTGATCCGCCGGACGTCGTCGACATCACCTTCGCCACCGACAACTGCCTCGCGGGCGAGGCCATCGGCCAGTGGGCCGCAGGCAAGCTGAACGGTGAGAAGGCGACGATCGCCGAGCTGGTCATCTTCAACGACCGCGTCGTGTCCGTCGACTACTGCCGCGCGAACGGCTTCCTCAAGGGCATGGGCATCGAGGTGCCGACGCTTGAGGACATGTCCTCGGCAGCTGCAACCGGCACCTACTCCACGGGCGCCGGCGGCGACTACGAGATCGTCTGCCTCGAGGCCACTGGTGCGAACGAGGCCGGCGGCAGGACGGGCATGGAGACCTGCCTCTCCAAGAACCCCGACATCAACGTCGTCTACACGATCAACGAGCCCACCGCCTTCGGTGCTGCTGAGGCCCTCAAGGCCGCCGGCAAGACTGTTGGCCAGGACGTCATCATCGTGTCGGTCGACGGCGGTCTCGCAGGTGTCGAGGCAGTCAAGGCTGGCGACATCCAGGCCACGTCGCAGCAGTACCCGCTGCGCATGGCGTCCCTCGGCGTCGAGGCCATCAAGACCATCGCTGATGGTGGCGCTGCTCCGGAGAACACCTCGGCCAACGGCCAGTTCTTCGACACCGGCGTGACCCTGTGCACGGATGACCCGATGGACACGGTCACCTCCGCACCGCAGGAGAGCGCTCAGTACTGCATCGACAACGCCTGGGGTTAAATCCCAGCCGTTATTTCGGCAGTGCGCGGGGCGGCAATCTTCGGATTGCCGCCCCGCGTCACGTTCAAGCAAGTAATCTCACGAACACCTGTTCTCGCATCGCCGGGAGGCACCAGCCTTGAGCACTGCAACCCCCACTGATCTCACTGACGAGTTTGTCGAGCGCCGAACCACGCTTCAGCGCATCCAGGGAGTACTGCACAAGTACCCCTACCTCAGCCCACTGATCGTCCTCGTCGTCGCCGTCGTCATCTTCTACCTCCTCAACGAGCGCTTCCTGCTTCCGCAGAACATCTCGTTCGTCACTCAGCAGACGGTTGTCGTCGGCACATTGGCGATCGCCCAGACGCTGATCATCCTGACCGCGGGCATCGACCTCAGCATCGGTGCAGCGACGACTCTGGCCCAGATGGCGATGGCCAACCTGGCCGTATACGTGACGGCGTCGAATGTGCTGCCGATTGCTGGACAGAACCCCTATCTGGCGATCTTCATCGGCATCCTCGTCGGCGTCCTCACCGGGGTGATCAATGGCTTCCTGATCGTCAGACTCAGCTTGCCCCCCTTCATCGTCACACTGGGCACGTTGTCGGTCTTCACTGCGCTGACCCTCATCCTGTTCAAGGCACGGACGATTCAGAAGCCGGAAATGCCCGAGGTCATGCAGTGGCTGGGCAACACCTTCCAGATCGGCGAGTTCCAGCTCCTCTACGGCGTCGTGCTCATGCTGATCCTGTACGCGATCTTCGGCTACATCCTCAAGAACACCGCATGGGGTCTGCACGTCTACGCGGTCGGTGACGATCCCAACGCAGCCGAGCTGTCCGGCATCTCCACCAAGCGCGTGGTCTTCAGTGTCTACGTCGTTGCCGGCCTCATCGTCGGCATCGCTGCCTGGCTGACCATCGGCCGCGTCGGCTCGGCGAGCCCGAACCCCGATCCACTGCTGAACCTCGACACCATCACGGCAGTCGTGATCGGTGGCACGTCGCTCTTCGGCGGCCGAGGCACCATCCTTGGCACCTTGATCGGCGCATTCATCATCACCGTCGTGCAGAACGGACTCTCTCTGGCCGGTCTCGACCAGGCATACCGAGTCCTGGCCATCGGCATCCTCGTCATCATCGCTGTCGCCACCGACCAATGGATCAGGAAGGTAAAGGCATGACCGCCACCACGACCGTCAGTCCCATCGTCCAGGGCAAGCATCTGATCAAGACCTTCGGACGGGTTGTCGCTCTCGACGGCGCCGACCTTGAGCTGTACCCCGGTGAGGTCCTCGCCGTGGTCGGCGACAACGGCGCGGGCAAGTCCAGCCTGATCAAGTGCTTCTCAGGTGCGCACATCCCGGATTCAGGGGAGATGTTCATCAACGGCGACCGGGTCGAATTCAAGAGCACGAGTGAGGCTCGCCGCCACGGCGTCGAAACGGTCTTCCAGACTCTCGCGGTGGCGCCGGCCCTCGACATCGCCAGCAACCTCTATCTCGGCCGCGAGGAGCGCAAGCCTGGGGTCGTGGGGGCGCTCTTCCGCACTCTGGACAAGAAGAGGATGCGCGCCGACTCCGCACAACACCTCAAGGACCTCGGCATCAGCACCCTGCAGAACATCACGCAGGCCGTCGAGACTCTCTCGGGTGGTCAGCGTCAGGCAGTCGCCGTTGCTCGAGCGGCCGCTTTCGGCAGCCAGGTGATCATCCTCGACGAGCCGACAGCAGCCCTTGGCGTCAACGAGTCGGCCCGCGTTCTCAAGATGATTCAGGACCTTCGCGAGCGTGGTCTGTCCGTGATCCTCATCTCGCACAACATGCCGCAGGTGTTCGAGGTGGCCGATCGGATTCACATCGCGCGCCTCGGCAAGCGAGCAGCGGTCGTCACACCGAGATCGGCATCCATGAACGATGTCGTGGCCGTGATGACCGGGGCGATGACTGTTCCGGAGAACGAGCAGCAGCTCACTCCCGTCAACTGATCATTTGTCCCGCGTCGCGGGACCAGTGAGCTAAACGCACCGCATTTCAGCCTCTGATGCTCGTTTCTCCCTCCTCGCGGGAGAAACGAGCATCACGCATATAGCGACGGTTTCGGCGGCAGGACGATGTCGACGCGTTGACCGGAGCGCATGGACTCGATCGCACGGGTCGCGACCAGGGCATCCACGTATCCGTCCCAGGTGCTCGCGCCCGGCATGGGTCCACCCGTCTCCAGGTGAGTGATCCACCCCTGCAACTGAAGCCGGTAGGCCTCCTGGAACCGGCCGAGCCACTGCTCAGGCAGGCCATGTCCGCGGTGCAGACGTCGTGAAGTGGTCACGTAGGCCCCGTCGGCCATCTCTGCTGCGCCCGTTCCGCCCGTCACGGCGCAGGTGACCTCGTATCCCAGCTGAGACTGGACGTACATCTCGATGTCGATGATCGTGCCCGCAGCCGTCTTCAACAGCAGGAACAGCGGATCGTGCTGGCCTTCGGGCGTCAGCGGGCCGTTGCGTCCGGTGATGACCTCGACCCAGGCGTACTCGTCGTCCGTCAGCCAGCGGTTGATGTCGATCTCGTGGATCGCAGAGTTGGTGATGCTCAGCGCGCTGTCGAGTCCGTAGGGCGCGATCTCATTGCGGTGCGAGTTCCGGATCGTGAGCGGGTCGCCGATGCCCTCGGGGCCGAGCTGGCCCTTCAGCTCCAGGTAGCCCGGATCGAACCGGCGCATGAACCCCATCATGATCAGCTGGCGTCCCAGCGCAACCTCAGCGTCCAGCACACGTCTCGCCTCATCCTCGCTGGGAGCGAGTGGCTTCTCACAGAGCATGGGCTTACCCGCAGCAAGACAGGCCAACGCCTGCTCGGCATGGAACTGATCGGGGGACGCGATGAGTACGGCGTCCACATCAGCAGCATCGATGACGTCGGCGTAGGAGGCCACTGCGCGCGCCCCGACCGCTTCGGCCACCTGCACGGCTCGTGCCTGGTCGAAGTCGTAGACCACCGACACCGACGATCCAGCGACTCGCGAGGAGAGGTCCCGCGCATGCGACGTGCCGATATTGCCGACTCCGATGATGCCTACTCGAATTGTCATGACGGCATTCTCCAGCAGCCACGTGGCGTGTGTAGTGCAGATAGGCTCTCAATCCCCACCCACGTGAGCCTGGAGCAATCGATGACCGACAGAACCTTCTGCGCGGAGTTGACCGGATCCTTTTCCACGTCTGCCGCGCAGAATCCAACGGTCGCCATCATGGAGGCCGCCTTCGCTGACGCAGGCCTCGACTTCCGGTACATCAACTGCGAAGTCCCTCCGGCGAATCTGGCCGACGCCGTGCGCGGGGCCGTGGCGATGGGATGGAGGGGCTTCAACTGCTCGATCCCCCACAAGGTCGCCGTACTCGACCACCTCGACGAGCTCGCGACGTCGGCCGAGATCATCGGAGCGGTCAACACCGTGGTCATCGATCGCAGCGGTGCAACCCCGCGCCTGATCGGTGAGAACACCGACGGACAGGGCTTCGTCGCCTCGCTGCGACCCGTGCGTGACCCTTCCGGGCAGCATGTGGTGATCCTGGGCGCGGGGGGAGCAGCCCGCGCCATCGCCGTCGAGGTGGCCCTCGCGGGTGCCCTGAGCATCACCATCGTGAACCGCACCCCCGAACGAGGTCAGGCCGTCGCCGACCTCATCGACACACGGACTTCCGCTGCCGGTCGCTACCTGCCCTGGACTCCGCGCCTGCACGTGCCACATGGCACCGGCGTCCTGATCAACGCCACATCCATCGGGTTCCATCCGAATGAGGGCGACACTCCCGACGTCGACATGGGGACCGTCGAACCCGGCACAGTCGTGGCCGACGTCGTCGTCAACCCGCCGATGACGGGCTTCCTTCGATCCGCCCAGGACCATGGTTGCACGCCTCTGGACGGACTCGGCATGCTCGTCAATCAGGCGCTCATCAACGCCCGGCTGTGGACCGGTCAGGAACTCAGCGGAGCGGTGATGCGGCATGAGCTTGAGGAGATCTTCCAGATCTGACGGTCACGTGGTGCGATCCGCGTGCCGATGACAGGATGAGCACGTCCCGATACAGAAGAGAGAATCTGATGAACGTTCCCGGCTACGCCGCACCGACCGCCAAGGCCCCGTTGGAGCCCTTCGATGTGCCCCGACGCGACCTCGGCCCGCACGATGTCGGGATCGACATCAAGTTCTCAGGTATCTGCCACTCCGACATCCATCAGGCGCGCGAGGAGTGGTTCACCTCGATCTTCCCGATGGTCCCCGGACATGAGATCGCTGGCGTCGTCAGTGCGGTCGGATCGGACGTCACCGGCGTGAAGGTCGGTGACCGTGTGGGCGTGGGCTGCAACGTCGGCTCCTGCGGAACCTGCCCCACCTGCCAGAAGGGTGAGCAGTCCTACTGCTCCGTCCAGATCGCCCCCACGTACAACGGGTACGAGATGGACGGCGTCACCCCCACGTACGGTGGCTACGCCAAGCACGTCGTCACGAACGAGGACTTCGTCTTCCACATCCCTGACAGTCTCGGCCTCGACGTCGCCGCCCCGCTCCTGTGCGCCGGCATCACCCTCTACCAGCCGCTGGCCGAGTGGAAGGCAGGCCCGGGCGTTCGCGTCGGCATCGTCGGCCTCGGCGGCCTCGGCCACATGGGTGTGAAGATCGCCGCCGCCATGGGCGCCGAGGTGACGCTCATCAGCCACTCGCCGAACAAGGAGGAGGACGGCTACCGCCTGGGCGCCAAGCACTTCCTGCTGTCCAGCGACAAGGAGGCCATGAAGGCCGCCAATGCGTCCTTGGACCTGATCATCAACACGGCCTCGGCGATGACGAACCTCGACACCTACCTGCGCCTGCTCGACTTCGACGGAACGATGGTGATCGTCGGCCTCCCGGAGAACGACCTCACGTTCAGCGCGTTCAATCTGGTCAGCCATCGCCGACGTATCTCCGGAACGAACAACGGTGGCATACCCCAAACTCAGGAGATGCTCGACTTCTGTGGCGAGCATGGTCTGGGCGCGGACATCGAGGTCATCGGCTTCGACAAGGTGAACGAGGCTTGGGAGCGCGTTGTCGCAAGCGACATCAAGTACCGGTTCGTTCTGGACACCTCGACGCTTTAGCAATGCTGGGTCCGACAAAGCGGCGGATTGCGACCGCCGCGACGTGTGCTGCCCTCGGGGTGACGCTCGTCGCGGCGGCACCCGCCGCGACAGCGGCGTCGGAGGATGAGCGTGGCGCGCAACCGTCCCGGAATCAGCGAGGTGCGGCCTACGCGAATCCGATGGGCAGCAGACCCGTCACTGCAGCTTTCGGTGAACGAGGCTCCTGGTGGCTCCACGGCTCCCACGACGGAATCGACTACGACGCTGCCGAGGGCGACGCAGTTGACAACGCGTGCACCGGAGTGGTCCTGTTCGCCGGCAACCGCGGAACCTGGGCCGGCAAGCACGTGGTCGTGCGGTGCGTGGATGGCGTGGAGTTGACGTACGCACACCTGTCGCGCATCAACGTCAGCAAGGGCGCCCGCGTCACCGTGGATTCGCGACTGGGAGCCGTCGGCCACACGGGCAATACGACGGGCTCGCACCTGCACATCGGCGCCGAGCTCAACGGGCGCTCGGTCAACCCCTCCAAGTACATCCCGCGCTAGATCCCCGTCAGGCGGGACGTGACTACCCGCGCAGCAGCGGGCGGGTCAGGCAGGTCGGCCCACCCTCGCCCTTGTTGATCTCACTCGCCTCGTACATGTGCACCTCGACTCCGTGGTCACGCAGCGCCTTGGCCGTGGCGTCATTGCCCTGCGCCATCACGACGACTCCCGGAGCCACCGCGAGGATGTTGCAGCCGAGGGACAGGTAGTCCTCCTCGGGCACGTTGACCGTCTCGATTCCGCGAGCGGCCAGCGCCTGCAGCAGGGCCACCGGTGCAAGGCGCTCATAGACGACCGCGAGGTTCTCCCGGACCGGTGAGACCACGGACATCAGGTGGAGGCAGTACTCGGGGCCCAGATCATGCGGGAGGTCGAACGTCTCGACGGTAACGCCGATGGGCTCGAGGATGGCGCGCAGCTGGTCGTGAGCGGCCTGGTTGGTCCGGTAGGTGCGGCCTGCGGCGAGGGTCGTGGCGTCCAGCCAGAACAGGTCCCCGCCATCCGCGGTCGCCGGCTCGACCAGCCGTCCTGCCACCGGGACTCCCAGGTCCTCCAGCTCAACCGTGAGCAGCGGCGGCTCGCCCTTGCGCACCTCCTTGGCGCCCCGGAGCTCGATCACGCCATTGGGAACGACGAAGGCCGGGTCATAGGTGAAGATCGCGTCCGGCATGTCGTCAACGGGAGACAGCACCTCGACCTCGCATCCGAGTCGCTCCAGAAGCGCGACGAAGTCTGCGTGCTGGCGAGCCAGGAGATCCAGATCCAGCGGCTCCGCCCAATGGGCCACCACATAGTCCCCTCGGGATGAGGGCGGGCGAACGGCCACGCGTGCAAGACGACCCACCATCGAGTTGATTCCGAAGGTGCTGCCGGTGGCGTTGCTCATGAGTGCCTGCTCTCGTGATCGATGATGCGTTGGATTCGAAACCGATTGTTCCTCAGGACGATGAGGAAGGGGACGTTACCCGCAGTGACAACCAGCAGGAAGGGCAGTGCCAGCCACCATGGCGAGAAGGCGAAGAGGACAACGGCGCTGGCGAGGGACGCCCAGTGGACCCACTCCGCCCGCCGCACTTCGACGAGGTACGTCGCGAGCGCCTCAGGATCGTGCCCGGGCAGGGAATCCTTGCTCTGTCCCCCGAAGGTTCCTCCCATCTCCGGAAGGATCCGCGTCCACCTGCGCACCTGGAGCCGGCGGAAATAGGCCGGCGACTCCCACGGGAGCTGCCGCAGCGGCACCGGGTCCGATGACAACCAGCGGGCCGGCCACCGAGGAGCCCAAGCGCCAATGCCGATCGACACCGTCATCACCACCGCAATGTCGATGACGACCAGCACCACCATGGGCATCACCCCGCGAGGGAGGGAACCGTCGGACACCGCAAAAGCG
>Ga0181559_10000375_pt1 | contig 40351 bp, 31 predicted proteins | sample 011ome_21_FD_133752 | JGI IMG/M metagenome (GOLD analysis project Ga0181559, IMG submission 133752) | Coastal salt marsh microbial communities from the Groves Creek Marsh, Skidaway Island, Georgia - 011508AT metaG (megahit assembly) | ecosystem: Environmental > Aquatic > Marine > Intertidal... | reverse complement strand
CTTGTCCAGGAGTTCCTGTTTTTCGTCTTCCAGCTTCTTGATTTCGGCTTTCAGGGCACTGCTGGTGCGTAATTCTTTAAGGCTTAATACTTGGGCCATGCTTGAATAAATTCAGGTTTCTTTTAAAGGGGTTGGCGGCGAAACGGCAGGCGCGAAAACAGGCGCTTTGACCAAATCAGGGCGCGCATTCTACCACACGAATACGGTGAACTGCCAAGCCGGAAGGGGGCCTGGCAGCGATAAAAAGAGGAATTTTGGTGGAACCTGGCCTGGTGACTAATTGCCGGCAGCTTTCTCGCGCATCTGTGCCAGCAGGCCGTCCATGCCGTCACGGCGGACCACGCTGCGGTAGGTTTCACGATACGAGGACACCATGGAGACGTTTTCCACTTCCACGTCGTAGACAAACCAGCCGTCACTGCGCTGACGCAGTTTGTAATTGATGGGAATGTCGGTGTTACCGTCCAGGATGACTGTATCTACAGTGGCACGATTGTTGTTGATCTCTTCATCGCGAAACTCCACGACCTCATTGGTATAGGCCTCGATACGCCCCATGTAGGTATCTTCCAGGGTTGCCATGAACAGGGCCTGGAACTCCTCCTGTTGTTCTTTGCTGGCATTGCGCCAGTTGGTGGACAGCACGCTCTGGGACATGGCGCGGGCATCAAAGGCCTTGCCGATTTCCGCCCGCATCAGCTCGCGCGCTTCCTCGGTGCCCAGGGAGTCATCACGCAGTATTTCCAGGATGGCGTTGACGGTGGTTTCCACGGTTTCTGTGGGCGTCGTGTTCTGGGCGCTGGCCTGGAACGACAGCACAAGAATGCCCAGGGCAATAAAAGCCCCAAGTTTCGACACCAGGCCTGTTACAAGGCCTGCACTGGTGAAAAACGGTTTCCTGACAATACTCATAGTGATATCCCAATCTGAGTTCGGGGATGCGAATTATACCCGGACAGTATTAGCCTACAAGACTGAAGCTGAACACAAGCTTGACGAGAATTCTGTGAAAAAAGAAGCGTTTACTCGGTGACGCTGCCTGCGCGGTTTTGCACGTAGGCACTGCGGAAGAAGATATAGGGGTCCAGGGCGCTGTCATAGAAGGATTCGTAGGTATCCTGGTCCAGGGACAGGGCAATTTCCGCGCTGACGATGTTAATGCCAATAATGGCATCGTTATGCAGGTCCCAGTACACCGGGTTCATGGCGGTATTACCCGCACTGCCCAGGCCATCGCGCAGACTGCTGCCACCCCTGAAGGGCAGGACCAGGTAAAAACCATGGCCAAATCCCCATTTGGCCAAGGTCTGGCCGAGGTCTTCGCGGTCCCTGGCAATGCCCAGGTCGGAGGCCGGGTCAAAGAACCCCAGCAAGCCGATAGAGGTGTTGATCAGGAATCGGGACAGTTCGGTGCCTGTATTGGGCAGGTCAAATTGCAGCAGGGCATTCATGGCGGAAACCGGGGAGCCCAGGTTATCGAAAAAGTTTGCCCCGGAGCGTCGCACAGGCGCCGGAATTACCCATAATCCCCTGGCTACCGGTTTCAGTACGCCCCTGTAGAGCTTGTCATTGAGGGCAAAGGTGACCCGATTGAGGCCTTCCAGCGGGTCGGCAATACTGGGCGAGTCATCTTCTTCTTCGTCAAAGATGAAGAAGTCATCGTCGTCCTCCTGGGCATAGGCAGCATGGCCGCTGCAGGCCAGAAATACGAGTAAGACAAGTAACCGGGACAGGGGATGGGCTGTTTCAGAAAAAAGTCGCATGGGTGCTGATGTCAGGTGATGGTGTTCGGTGGAGGATTAGTCTGAGCTGAAAATGTACTTGCTGACCAGTTCTTCAAGACTGATAGCTGATTCAGTTTCGTAAATTTCATCGCCGTCAGAAAGCAGTTCTTCAAAACCACCGGGAATAATATTGATGTACTTTTCGCCAATAATACCCTGGGTGCGAATAGCAGCGATGGCATCTTCCTGGACAGGCACACCTTCGTTGACTCGCAGGGTGACAATGGCTTCGAAAGCTTCGGGATCAAAACCGATATCGGTGACGGTGCCTATGCGAACCCCGGCGCCTTCCACTATAGCGCCCTCACGCAACCCGGAAATGGACGTGAAACGGGCCGTCAGGCTGTAGCCGGGCTGTTCGGAAAATGTCGCACCGGCCACCGAGACAGCCAGCCAGGTAAAGGCGAGGATGCCAATGATGACGAAAATACCGGTTACCAGTTCAATGCTAATCTTGTTCATGACAATGCTCTTTGCGTTGCTTCATTCATGTTAAAAATATTCACGACATCAGTGCGCCGATCAGGAAATCACAGAACAGGACGCTCACTGACGAGATAACCACGGCATCCGTAGTGACCCGGCTCACCCCTTCGGCACCCTGGGAGCCGTACTTGCCCAGGTGCATGTAGAAGCCCTTGGCACAGCAGATCAACATGATCAGCAGGCCGAAGATCAGGGATTTTACCAGTCCCAGGCGTACATCGCTCCACAGTACCGAGTCGATCATGCCGTTGACGTAGGAGCCTTCGGCGACACCAAAAAGGATAACACCGACAAAATAACCGCCACCGATAGCGACAACGTTAAAAACGAAATTCAACAGGGGCACGGACAATATCCCGGCCACCAGCTTGGGCGCCACCAGGTACTTGTCCGGTGCAATGGCCATGCATTCCAGGGCATCGATTTGTTCGGAAATACGCATGATCCCCAGTTCGGCGCAAATGGCCGAGCCGGCACGGCCGACAACCATCAATGCCGTCATCACCGGTCCCAGTTCGCGAATGATACTGAGGGCGACGGCCGAGCCCAGCACGCCCACAGACCCGAAACGTTCAAGCGTGTTGTAAAACTGCAGGCCCAGGACCATGCCAATGGTGGCACCGGAAATAAGAATGACCGTCATGGAGCGTGCGCCGATGAAATAGACCTGCTTGATGATCGGGAAAACCCGGTAAGGCGCTTGCACGATTTTCCACGCGATAATCAGTAGCAGGTTAAAGGTGCGCCCTATCTGCTCGATGGCTTCGATCGTGGTGGTGCCAAGATTGTTGATTGTCTTGATCATCGTCTTGTTGCTACCGGTTATCCTGTGTCAGTCGGCTTAGATGTTCATCCTTGTCCATATTGTTTTCGCGTGGTGTCCTGTTCAGCAGGTCCATGACGCGATCATCCTGTGAGTTCTTTATTTCTTCAGGTGTACCAATCTGTATCAGCTTGCCCTCGCCCAGGATGGCAATTCGGTCAGCAATGGCAAAGGCGCTTTCCAGTTCGTGGGTGACCACGATGATGGTCATTTTCAGTGTTTCCTTGAGCATGATGATCAGCTCATCCAGTTCTGCAGACGTGATTGGATCCAGCCCTGCAGAAGGTTCATCAAAAAACAAAATTTTTGGATCCATGATGATCGCCCGGGCCAGGGCGGCACGTTTGCTCATGCCTCCGGATAGCTCTGATGGCATGAGGTTTTCGTAGGGCAGCATGTTGACCATGTCGAGCTTGATCCGTGTCATGATCTGGATGGTGTTTTCATCAAGGTCGGTATGTTCACGCAGGGGTAGCTGAATATTTTCAGCCACCGACATGGAGGTGAACAGCGCCCCTTGCTGAAAGGCCACGCCCATTTTTTTGCGCAGCTCATACAGCTCTTCCCGGGCAGCATGGCAGATATCGGTACCCAGCATATGAATATGGCCGGAAGTGGGTTTTTTCAGCCCGAGCACACAGCGCAGCAGCGTGCTTTTACCAGCGCCACTGCCCCCCATGATGACGATGATTTCACCCTGGTGAATATCGAAACTGATGTCATCAAGAATACGGCGTGTACCGTAGTCCACGACAAGGTCACGAATTTCGATGGCACTGGTAGTCATGAATGGGGGTTGTTATTCAGAGTTGAGCCTGGAATTTTTCGGCTTCATCAAAGATGGAAAACACGCGATCCAGGCGGGTGAGTTTGAGCACCTGCAGTGCCGGGTCTGAAATTTTCAGCAGACCATAAGCCAGCTTGGCAGATTTTGCCGTCTGGAATCCTTCCACCAGGCTGGCAATGCCGGAGCTGTCGATATAACTGACATCGGCCATGTCGATCAGCAGGGGTTTGCCTTCTTTCAGTGATGCAAGAATCGCTTCCCGCAGATCGGGTGAATAATGCAGATCTATTTCCCCGCCAAGTTCCAGCAGGTCATAGTCATTTTCTGAGTGCAGCGTGCATTTCATACAGCGTTACCGGCTAGTCCTCGATTTTCTTTGTCATCTGCAGCACATTACCGCAGGGGTTATCACAATCTATCAGGCTGACTTCATCCATGATTTCATTGATGATGTGGCACCCGAGTCCTCCGGGACGAATTTCATCCAGGGGCCTGCCTTTCATTTCCTCTTCCCGGGTTTTACGGTGAGCGAAATCTGTGAGGCGGAATACCATGCTGTCGTCATGCTTTTCGATTTCAACGATGATATCCCCGCAGTCATCATCGCAATACGCATGTTCGATGATGTTCATGCAGGCTTCACCGACTGCCAGGATGACACAGTTCAACAATTCATCGGACATACTGCACGGTCCGAGTGTCTCCCTCAGCTTTTCTCTCAGGGTACAAAGATTTTCACTTGAGGCGGGAAACTGGAATTCCAGCAGTTTTTCAGCGGCACCCATAGTTTACCTGTACGCGTAGTTACGCCCTGCCTGGAATGATGCTGTTATTTTCCAGCAGCAATTTCAGTAGGAACCTGTTGCAAGGTATCTTCTATCAGCAGCACGGTCAGGTCGTCAAAACCGGAATCAAACCGTGAAGCTTCTTCAGCAAAACAACGCAATCGTTCCTGGCGCGGTACATCGTGAAACTTCTCTATGAGGGTTTGCAGGTTCTGCAATTCGTCAGGTTTGCTGAGTGATCGCGCCAGCCCCTCAGACAAGCCGTCAGTATACAAATACAGGCTTGATCCCGCCAGCGGGAAACTGATCTCCTCAAAGACCTGGTCAGGCATGATGCCCAGGGGCAGGGTCCTTGATTCATACTCCTGGTAGGTGCCATCGGCAAGGCGTTGAAGGGCTGGCAGGTGCCCGGCGTTGGCCAGCGTGACCATGCCGTTGTGCGGGTTGTAGATGCCGCCGATCATCGTGATGAACATGCCCCGTGTTGTATGCTCCACCAGTTCCTCATTGATGATTTCCATGATCTGTGCTGGTGAGCCAATGGTTTTGCCAAGGCAGTGATAGAGGCTGCTGGCCTTGGCCATCAGCAGTGCAGCATCCATCCCCTTGCCGCTGACATCACCGATATTGAAGACAAAGGTGCCATCTTCCTGCTGGAAATAATCATAAAAATCGCCCGAGACATTCTTTGCCGCCTGGTTGATACCAACGATCGGGTGCGCTTCTTCATAACTGGGTAGAAAACTTTCCTGGATCGTACGGGCAATCTGCAGTTCCTGCTGCATCATTTCCGACTGCACCAGTTCCGAGGCCATGCGGGAATTGTTGATGGCCAGCGCGGCAGCCGATGCCAGGATGCTCAACAAGTGCCTGTCCACTTCGTTGAACAGGCCCTCGGGTTCTTTCTTTGAAGGATATTTGTTGATCAGTTCAATGGCCCCGATAGTGTTCTTGTGGACGACAAGTGGGGCACACAACAGGGAGCGGGTAGTAAAGCCGGTTTGCTTGTCGATGCCGTCAAAGAACAGGTCAGAGTCACGGGCATCGCGAATCATCAGCACTTCGGAATCGGAGACAGCCTTGCCGACGATTCCGGCACCGGGTTCGACGGTCACCCCCTGGAGATCGACCGGGCCCGCACTGGCCATGCAGGTCAGGCCGCCGGTTTCGTTATTGAGAAACACCGATGCGGCTTCGCAATGCATGTGTTCCATGAGCTTGCGCAGGGTCAGCGCAATGGTTTCATTGATATCCAGCGAGTACTCAAAAGTCTGGATGAGGTCTTCCAGGTGATCCAGGACAACAGGTGGCAGTTTCGGTTTCTTCATGAATAACCTGTTACACCTGATGCTGGCTGGTTCACCTGGCCGTTGTCCAGGGTCTAGTCACCGTAGGAAATACGGTAGATGACATTGCCACCATCGTCACTCAGGAGCATGGAGCCGTCGTCCATAAAGGCTGTGGCTACCGGACGCGCCCAGGGATTGCCCTCATCGTCAATGAAGCCGACCAGGAAGTCGATGTACTCACCAGTGGGCTCACCATCTTCGATGGGCAGGCGCACGATCTTGTGACCGGTGCGGTGGGCACGGTTCCAGGAACCGTGCAGGACAGCAAAGCCATCGCCGGCATATTCTGCCGGGAAGGCAGAATTGCCTTGAGCATTTTGAGGATAGAACTCCAGGTCAACAGATGCGGAGTGAGCGGTATAGGGCACATCCGGACGGGTAATCTTGCCGACCAGGTCGGGACGGGCACCGGCATGGCGTGGATCTTCATTGTTGCCCATGTAGTACCAGGGCCAGCCAAAGAAGCTGCCATCGGTGACGCGCGTGGAATAATCCGGAACCAGGTCATCGCCCAACTGGTCACGTTCATTCACGGTACACCAGACATCGCCCGTTTCCGGTTGTACGGTCAGGCCAACACAATTGCGAATGCCGTTGGCAAACAGGCGGCCGGTGGCTTCCTCGTTACCGACCTCAAAGACCATGACCGAAGCCCGATTCTCTTCAGTGCCCCAGGCAGCCCCCAGGCCTTTTTCAGCTTCCCAGGCAGCTATCTCGGCGGCGCTTTTTTCTTCCATGTTGTTTTCAGCCACGTTGGACTGTGAGCCTACAGAGACGTACATCAGTGAGCCATCAGGTGAGAAAGCCAGGTCACGGGTATAGTGCCCGCCGCCCACAGGACTCAGCTGTGACACGATGACTTCCGGGACGCCGCGCGCCACCATGTCACCTGACTGGTAGGGGTAGCGCACAACTCGATTGGTTTCGGCAACATAGAGCCATTGTGGATTGTCACCGGCCGGGTAGAAGGCCAGGCCCAGGGGTTGCAACATGCCCTGGGCGAAGATTTCGACGTCCTGCGGCATGCTTCTGACCGCGTTGGGGCGAATCACGCGAACCCGGCCGCTTTGTGTTTCTGACAGGAAAATATCACCGTTGGGGGCCAGCACCATGGCGCGGGGACCGGAGAGACCTTCGTCCAGGAAAACATCCACCTTGAAGCCGTCAGGCAGCATCAAATTGGATTCCTGCGGGCGTGATACCACCGTCGGGAAATTGACAGCAGAAGAGGTTTCATAAGGCTCGGGCAGGTTGTCCAGGTCGACACGATGGACACGGCCGGGACGATCATTGATCCAGTCAGGGTCACCTTCCGGTTCAGGTGTGTCACTTGAAAAGCCACCGAATCCGGCAGGAGGCTCCCGGTTGTCAACAAAGGTACCGTTGGCCAGTTCCTCGAAATAGGCAATGACGTTGGCACGGGTTTCGGCATCGGTAACGGGGATGACCATGGAAGATCCGGGAACCACGGTGGTGGGTGAAGCCAGGAACCGATCCAGGGTTTCTGCATCCCAGGTCAGGCCTGAAGCGGCCATGGCGTCGGTATAGGAAAAGTTGCTTTGTGCCGCTTCACGGCCAAAAACGCCATGGAGCAGAGGTCCCTGGGCACCGCCGTTGTCACCGGGTGCGGCACTGTGGCACAGGGCGCATTGCTGGGCAAAGAAGTCCTTGCCGGCAATGGAGTCCGCCGCCGAGGCGGACCCGGAAAACAGGATGATGGATAAAACTAATAATTGACGAATATTCACAACTGACCCCTTGGAAACTAATGTTTACTGGGGGCGCATGATACCTGATATAGGTATGTAAGGTGCAACCGGGAATCACATGATCCGGCCAGGTTGCCTATTCAATTCAGGTCAATATTGAAAGGGAAATTACCGGTCACACCAAAGGCAACCGGAATAGGGCTGACACCAGGAATGTCTGGATCGACCGAAAAGTTGCCATTTAATTCAAAGGGCATGGAGGTTAGTTCACTCAGCTTTTCCAGCGGCACTGTGATATTCATATCACCACCAAATCCGTCTTCACCTGCAGAAGCCGCCCATGACCCGGAAAAGGTCAACTCTGTCGGGCTAGTGACAAACAGGGACCCCCCGAAGGTGCCCGCTATATTCAGGCTCAAGGTTTCTTCGCCAATGACAGGGACATTCAAAGTCAGCGATAAGGGCTCCACGCCCTCTATAGACCCATTGAAAGTGCCATTGATATCAGGCGTTGAAGAAGAAGTGGGGACTGTCTTGGCAGACCAGCGCCCGTTCAGGGCAACATCAACTGAAACCACCTCATTGACACTGAGAACGGGTATTTCAATTGGGACATCGACAGTCACCACCTGGCTGAGATCACCACTGTAACTGCGAGTATCCGGGTACTGTTCACCCGGAAAAATTGCTTCTTTTGGCAGTGTGATGTTGATATTCAAATCGTATGCTCTTTTCCCCGTTGCCGAAGGAGCGGAACCTGTGATGTTGGCTGTCCAGTTCAGGCCACCGGTATGTTCAAAAAGTATGGGCTTGTCCAGGGTCTTGCCATTGGGGATATCCGTATAAAAGCCGGAGAGTGTCATATCGGAATACCCGAAAGTCACATGGAATGTGAACTGCATACCCAGTCCCCCTGTACAGGACGCTACGCCGTCTACAACGGCGGTAAGGTCACCGCCACCTGCGGAGTTGATATCTACCACAGCATCAAGTGCAGTCTGGGGTTCGACAAAATCTCCACTTTCATTCTCAACCAAGCCGGTTACCGTACCAACCATGCCACCGATCAGGTCGCTTTGTGGAAAAGCAGTGAACGGTAAAAGTGAGAAAATAATTGCTACAGCGAACTTGTGGTAAAGCATATTCCGACTCCTTATCTAGTTGTTAGAGTCAGCTTAAACCTGGACTGTGGGGACTATTTTGCTTTAGATCAATTTCATGAAATGTTGCGCAAATATATTCAAGTCTTAGATAAGAATGGTGCGATTGCGATCTTGTGTGATGTCGACGAGGGGGCCAGGAATGAAAATTTTCCAATATTGGCCCATGACTCACTTTGTCGTGGTTTTTTAGTTAAACAGGGTAATTAACCGGGCTGATTTTCAGCCCGGTTCAATCAGATGTTAATGAAACCGGTGCTGTCGCCAAAACTTTCCTGTTCGATGCCGACCAGGTTGATCATAGACAGCAACAGGTTGGACAGTGGTGTCTTGTTGGGTGTGACGATGTGGCGATTGCCTTCCAGGCGACCGGATGCACCACCGGCAATAATAATAGGAAGCGGATCATGGTTATGGGAATTGCCATCGCTCATGCCACTGCCATACAGGAGCATGGAGTTATCCAGGAGCGTGCCGTCACCATCCGGTGTTGCCTGCAGTTTTTCCATGAAGTAGGCCAGCAGACCAGTGTGATAACGATTGAGTATCGCGAAACGGGCCTTCTGCTCCTCGTTGTTGGAATGATGGGACAGGGTATGGAAACCATCCCTGACGCCACTGGCCGGGTAAACTGCGCCACTGAGTTCCTTGGCCATCAGGAAGGTGGAGACCCTGGAAATTTCGGTTTGCCATGCCAGGATTTGCAGGTCAAACATCAGCTTGATGTGTTCCTCGACATCAGCCGGAATACCGTTGGGCCTGTCCGGGACTTCGATATCATCGCCGATCTTGGCACCGGCCTGGACGATGCGGCGTTCAATTTCGCGGATGTCGGTCAGGAACTGCTCGAGCCTGAGTTTGTCACCAGCCGGCAACTTGCGGTCCAGTGAAGATAACTGGTCTGATACGGCATCCAGCAGGCTCAGGGACTGCTTGCGGCGGGCATCACGTTGTTCCGGCGTGGCGCCATCACCAAAGAGGTGTTCAAACACCACCTGCGGGTTGTTCTGCATGGGCAGGGGAGATACCTCGGACTGCCAGGAAATGGTGTTGCGATAGGCGCAGCTCAGGCCTTCACCACAGCTCAGCGTGGACTCTTCAATCGTGAGTTCCAGAGAGGGCAGCGGTGTATCCTGGTGCAGGTTCTGGGCAATGACCTGGTCGATGGTGACACCAAGAAAGGGCATGGCACCGGTCTGCGGCTTGGCACCGCTGAGGTAGCTGGCGGCAGAACGGTTATGGTTGGCCGTTGCACCACCGGGACCATAAGCCAGGGGCAGTCCCGTTCCGCTCACGACATTGACGTATTCACGGAACTTTTCCAGCGGCTGCAGGATTTCAGTGAACTCAAAATTCTTGCCTTCAGTAGCAGGCGTCCAGCGAGACATGGTGGCACCATGAGGCAGGTACATCGCACCAAAACGCGTTTTCGGCATATTGGCCTGCGCCAGGGCAGTATTCGCCGGCACCATGGACTCCAGGAACGGCAGTGCCAGTGTGGTACCGGTACCTCGCAGGAAGGTCCTGCGATTCAGATGTTTTTTGGTCAGGTAGGTTGCCATATCAGGCCTCCGGTGTTGTCAGTGCAGCATCCCCATGGGAGGCTACTTCTTCCATCTCGTCACCGCTTTTGACGCGCATGGTGAATTGTTCACTGTTGATTATGCCCCGGACAAGGGCTGAAAAGCGATAGTCATTGGATTCTGCATTTCTCATGATGCCGCGGACAATCGGCATGTCAAAGTATTCCAGTTCGCGGCCCAGGGCGTAGGTCATGAGCTTTTCGGTAACAGTTTCCACGAACAGGTCGGAATACCGCACCAGTGCCTCACGCAGGTCTGAAGGGCCGTCAAGCATTGAACCATCGAGCAATACACCACTTGGATCCACTTTGGAATCGCCATCGTATTCGCGCCATTCACCCACCAGGTCAAAGTTTTCCAGGGCAAAGCCAACCGGGTCGATGACCGCATGGCAGGAAGCACAGACAGGGTCCTGGCGGTGCGCTTCAAGACGTTCCCTGATGGAAGAGGTCAGCACAGTGCTGCCGTCTCCGTCCAGGTTTGTCTCCACGCCGGGAGGTGGTGCAGGTACCGGAGCACTGAGCAGGTTTTCAAGAATCCACGCGCCCCTTACCACGGGTGAGGTACGGCTTGCCGTGGAAGTCACGGAAAGGATACTGCCGTGCCCCAGCAGGCCCCTGCGCGGGCTGTCTTCAGGCAGCTGGACTTTGCGGAAATAGGATCCACGGACATCATTGATACCGTAATGCCGGGCCAGACGCTCGTTGAGATAGGTATAGCTGGAATCCAGCAGTTCGGTCACCGGCAGGTTTTCGGAAATCATGTTGGCGACGGCAAGCTGGGTTTCGGTAATAAAGGCTTCACGCATGTTGTCGTCAAAATTACCTTCTTCCGGCGTGATAGTTTCAACATCGCGCAGGAACAGCCATTGCCCGGCGAAGTTCTCCACCAGGGCACGCGACTTGTCATCAGTCAGCATGCGTGTGATCTGCGCATCAAGCACTTGCGGGTCACTCAACTGGTTGCTCATGGCCAGTTCCAGCAGTTCCTCATCCGGAATGCTGCTCCACAGGAAGAACGACAGGCGGGAGGCCAGTTCCAGGTCGCTGATACGGTAGACCTCACCCGGCTCGGCGGCTTCGGGTTCTTCCTCGAAGCGAATCAGGAAACGGGGGTCAATCAGGATACGGGACAGCGCTTGCTGGATACCGTCTTCGAAACTGCCTTCACTGTAACCCTGGTGATAGAAGTCCATGATGCCATCCACTTCCTCGCTGGATACCGGTCCACGAAATGCCCTGGTGGCAATTTCCTGGACGATGGTTTCAGCACAGGCGGTTTCCTCGTCATTGGTAGCGGGGTAACAGCTGAATACTTTCTGGCGGCTTGGCGTATCACCCGGGCCGGTCGCATTGAAAGGACCGACAATCTCGATACGACCGACGCTGCCTTCCTTTTCATAGTTGTCGTAAATGTCATTGACGCCGGCAGGCTGTTTCTTGTCGATAATGGCCGCAGTAATGGTGTGCGGACCGGCAGTCAGGGGAATCTTGCTGATCGAGTTGCGATCAACTTTGACCGGGTTGCCGTCAATGGTGACATCCAGTTCGGAATCCAGTTCGGCACCAAAGCCGCGCCTGAAGCTGAACAGGCGGCCGCCGATATTGATGTCGTACTCGGCATCCAGCGGAAAGTTGTGCGTGATTTTCATGCCGCCGCGTGTGCCCAGGGGCAGGCCATCTATATGTTCATCCTGGGCCAGGCTGGGGGGCGGCAGGTAGATAGTGGAAGACTCCTGTGTCGTCATGTCGCCAACTGCCCAGCGGCTGATTTTCATGGCCGCGGAGGTATAGGCCTGCACCAGGGCCGGTGAAAATCCCAGGGAGGCAGCGATATTGTCAAAACCCTCGCTGGAGTTATCCCGTGGCAGAAGTGTGGAGACATCCACATCCAGTGACAGCAGGTCGCGAATCACGTTGGCGTATTCATTCCGGTTCAGCCGGTGCAGGGACGGAGAAGCGGGCACTACCTCGATGGTTTCATCCAACTGGTGGGCAATGCTTTCGGCAAAATGCTCCATGGTGTCATTGTCAGGACGTTCCTCGCCTACCGGGGGCATCATGCCGATGCGAATCTTCCTGATCATCAGCTCCCAGGTTTCCGGTGCAGCATCCACATGCGAGAAATCCAGGCCTTCCATATCCAGGCTACCGGCCCAGTCTTCGAAGTTGTGGCACTTGATACAGTACTGTTCCATCAGTTCCGGAACTTCCTGTGCCCGGGCTATGGCAGGGAAGACAGCAGGTGCTGTGGCAGCTGCCAGGACTATGGCGGAGGCAAGTTTTTTACTGACTGTTTTCATGGTTTGTTTGCTTCGATGTTTACCTGGTAAAAAAATCATTCTCTAAATATATACTGATAAGTACGGGTATTACCGCACAGGCATGTTTTTTTCTTCAAGCAGCCTGGTAATAAGAGCCATGGATTCGGGTTTTTCTTCCGCCGGATGCGTGGCCAGAAAAACACCCTTGGCCCAGTCCAGCGGTGTTCGTCCCTCGTTATCCTGGATATCCAGGCGTGCCCCGTTTTCTACCAGCAGTTCGATAATATCGTTGGAACCGCGGTTGGCTGCACCGTGAACGGCTGCCAGTCCCATGGAATTGGTGTGATTGACGTCCATGCCCAGGTCAATACACAACTGCACTGCGGCAAGGACCTGTTCAGGATCTTCGGTCCAGGTTTGCGAGACAACCCAGTTGATGCCGGCAGCCACCATCAGGGCATTGGTGCCTTCAAAGGTTTCGATAGTCGGATCGGCGCCATGCTCAAGCAGCAGGTTCATGACTGCCAGGTCGCCAGCGCGGGCAGCGCGCAGGAAAGGGGTCTGGCCGGTGAGGTCAACCCATTCCAGTGTCCCGGTGATGGACAGCAGGTCATGGCGAATCGGGGGTGACTCCTTGGTCCTGACATCCAGGTTGGCGCCTTCGGCAACCAGCTTTTCGATCAGGGCAAAAATTTCATCACGGTTGGTAATGTAATTGTCGGAATTATTGTTGTGCAGGTACAGGTTGCGCAGGTTGACCGCTTCCCACAGTGGCGAGCGACCATACCAGTCCTGCTCATCTATACGGGATCCCTGGTCGATCAGGAAATTGGCCGTGGCCATGCTGTTGGTTTCAATGGCCATCAGCAGCGGGGAGATATTGTTGGCTTCGGTCTGGTGAAGATCTGCACCGGCTTCCAGTAACATGGCTGCAATTTCAGTCTGGTTGTGCCTGGCGGCGTAGAGCAAGGGTGTCATGCCGCCCGGAATGGGCTCACGCCGGCCACGATCTGCGGGTGTGCCGCCGCGGATAATGCCGAGACCAAAACCGAAACCGCGTTGCGAGTTGGGCAGGATCCAGCGTGGTGTGTCGCCGACCTTGGTCCGGGCGTTGGGGTTTGCACCCTGTTCCAGCAGGTAGCGGGCAATATCGGGGTGACCTGCACGTGTGGCAAACATCAGCGCTGACTGGCCAAAGGTGGCATCCAGGGCATTGACGTTGGCACCATGGTCGACCAGCAGCTTCACGGAGTCGATAACGCCAACTTCAGAGGCAGTCATCAACAGGGTGTGGCCATTGTTTTCCAGGATATCGGTATCAGCACCGGCTTCCAGTAACAGCTCTACCATGTCCGCATTGCCATTGGCGATGGCCAGGCTCAGGGGGGTGACGCCGTAACGACTGGAAATATTGGGGTCGGCACCTTCCTGCAACAGCAGGTCGGCAGCCTCGAGTTCGTTGTACCTGACCAGCCAGTGCAGGGCGGGCGTATCATAAAGTCCGCGTTTATCTGGATCGGCACCTTGTTCAATCAGGGATTTGATGGCGATGACATCGCGGTTCATGGCGGCATCAGCCAGATCAGCCTGCACCTGGACAGTAGCAAGCGAGAATGTCGCACCGACGAGAGCAGTTGCAATAATCTGTTGAATTGCAGATTTCATTTTAAAAAGATTTGTTCCCCCAAATCCTGCGCAAGACCCTCTTTAAAAGCCCGTTACAGGGCGTCCTGTCCTGAGTCTTGTAAAAGTAAGGTAAAGCTATGATTAGTCTTCAAAAAAGACTTATAACGCTGGCTATTTGCTAAGTCAACAAAGGCCGCAACACTTACCTTTTCTTTTCACTTTTAAGGCCTTTTCCTGCATTTCGCGAGCCTTTGCGAATCACCATGAAAGTGCCTGGCCAGAATCCATAATCATTGCATATTTGCAGAATGAAACTTCTTGGTGGAAGTGATTAAAAAGGTTAGTCTCTTAAAAAGACTGCTGCTTGATTAACAGCTATTCTTTGCCATATATCTGACAGATATCCGTTTTAACATGGTATGTCAGGGAGTTTTGCTGCATAAATGCATAAAACAGGACAATCATGAATTATACATCAGGCAGGATGACCATGTGGGCTCTGCCAGTCTTATCCAGTCTGCCCGACTCAGGGCGAAAACACAGTAATTGAAATTATTCATCACGGGGAAAACTCATGAGAAAAACCATAATGTTTGTAATGGCGCTGGCCTGGTCAGTAACCGGTGTGGCCGCTGATGCCAATAGCGTGGAGTCGATAGAAAATGGTCCGCTGCACGTGCAGGTATTTACGTCGGACGTGCCGGGCTACTCGGTGACCTCGACGCTGATCTATGGCAACAGTGACCTGATCCTGATCGATCCGCAGTTCCTGTTGCCGCAGGCCGAGGAAGTGGTGGCGTTGATCAAGGCCATCGGCAGAACGCTGACCACTATCTATACGACACATGCCCATCCGGATCATTTCCTGGGTGTGCCGGCTATCCTGGAAGCTTTCCCCGATGCCCGTTATGTGGCCTTGCCTGAAGTTCGCGAACGCATGATTACCGGCTGGCCAAACCGTCGCAATTTCTGGGTACAGACCTATGGTGAAGACGTGTTGCCGGGACCAGAGCCCGTGTTGCCGGAACCATTGCCCAATCCGCCGATGCTTCACCTGGAGGGCTACAACATGCCCATTACCCGTGACCAGGTCGGCCTCGATGGCCCGGGAAATTCCTTCGTGCATATACCGGCGATCAAGACCGTGGTGACCGGAGACATCATTTTCAATTCTCACCTGCGTCCGCCCGCCGATACCGGTCCCCTGTATGAAACCCTGGATCGTATCGCTGCCCTGAACCCGGATTACGTGGTGGCAGGTCACCAGGCCAAGGGCACAACAAGCGAAGCGGCAGTGCTGGATTTTGTCCGCGAGTACATCGGGGCGTTCAGGATGGCGCGCATGCTGTCCGATAATCCTCAGCAGCTGCAGGAAAAAATGCTGGAGATGTACCCGGCCCTGGGGCGCACAGATGCCCTGGAGCAGGCAGCGACCCGCGCCTATCAGTAAGCTTAAGATTTACAACTAGCAAGCTCTAAGGCCGTAGTGAGTGATCACTACTGCCTTTTTGTTTCAGCCTGTGTGGCGGCGTTGGCCATCAATACAGGCCGATATCGGAAGAGCGCCCGCCGTAGTTATGGATATGGGTTTTGCCCCTGACCGACCACTCGTACCAGACCCGGGTGGAGGACAGCCTGCGCCAGACCATCACCTCAATCTGTTCCCCCCCTGCCAGGGTCACCGGATGCTGCAGCGGGATATAAAGCGGAAACCAGGTGAACATGCCCTCAGAATAATTCTGATCGGCGATGCTGATATGAATGTCATCATAAAGCGTGCAGTCAAAGGTGCCGCGGAAACCGTGAAGTTCGCATTGGGATAACTCCTTCGGCATGGTAAACGAACAGGTGGCCTGGCGTTCATTGGATGACATGCCCGGATTGGGATGGTCAAAGGTGAAGCAGGCTTGTTCATCGGCCAGCCTGAATACCGAGCCCATCAATACCACGTAGGTGGTTTCATAAAATTTCCGGTTGCCAATATCGGGAAACAGGAATGGCGCTTGTCCACCGGTATAGGCATGAAGCCTGGCGGTGGTTATCGGAGAGATATAGGACGTGTAGCTGGACGGAATACTGATGCCGTCCTCCTTCAGCAAATGCTGTGCACCATCGAGGCACTCCGGTGACAGCTCGTTATCTCCCCACGAGCCCAGCAGTTCCGAGACAATAATATCTGCCTTGTCGTCGCCTGCCCAATCCCGCATGTTGGTTTCCACGATGGTGACATCCTGGTCGGTCCAGTCATCCGCTGCCCGATGTTTAAGTGTGACAACTGCGGTCGGGTTTTTTTCAATAACAAAAATTTTCAGTTTGCAGGGCAGGCCATTGGCAGCGCGCAGGGCGGCATCCACCAACGGGCCTCTTCCTGCACCAAGTACCATCAGGGTGACTGTTGACTCACCCGGGTGTCGTTCTACCAGGGCCTTCCTGATGGCTTTCTCATACTGGACATACTTGACCGGGTCTTTCTCGAACAGTGCATAGTTGGCGGAATGCAGTTGGTCCTGCAGGGGCTGCATGGGCCGTTGCAGGCAGTCCGTGCTGCCGCGCAGGAACAGGTCGAGTTCGGACAAGGGACTGGATTGCCTGATGTTTTCCAGGATGGTCCGGTAGGCCGAGTAGCTTTGCCCATCAAAGCAGGGGCCTTCAAGCAGCCACTTGATGTCCAGGTAATGGAAAAAATGACTGCAGATTTCCTGCAGTGGGGGTGACAGGGCCAGGCCTTCAGGGCCCGAGTCGTACTCACTGGTGGGCAGGCTCACAGCCTGGACACTTTCTCCGAACCAGCGTGCCATTTCGGCATTCCAGCCGCTTGCCGATTCCTTGCAGCCTTTCAGGTCAACCATGACATGCAAGCGGTTCTTGGCATTTTCTCCGATACTTCTACGCAACTCGTTCCATAACTCCCATCCGGCATTATGCCAGGGCACCTTGATCCAGAATTGAAATCCCTCGTACACGGTTTTATGCATCAGGCGTGCGATCAGCTCTGCATAAAAATGCAGGGATTGTCCCTGGCTGTGCCCAGCGTCCAGCAACCTGCCCAGGTCCAGTGAAATACTGTGCATACCCAGGTATTTGGCCCACTGGGTTGCCTCTGTGAGAATCAGGGTGACGACGTCGTCTTCCAGGCCGGCAGCAGGCACATTGGCCACCCTGCCACCAAATGAGAGCCATTCCTTGTTTGGTAACTCGCTGTGGGATTTGCGGGTAAAGGCGGGCTGGGGCAAGGCCTGGTAGGCAGGAAGATCAAGCAGGCTGGCCTGCGGCGCTGGCAGGTCTTTGGATACGGTGATGACGGTGAAATTGTAGCCATGGGCCAGGTTTTCCTGCCAGAGCTTCTGTAGCAGGTGAGTGTAGGCGCCGCCATCGGCAGATTCCTGCCGGTAAAGGCCGGCTGTTAAAGCGGGTTGCTGCATGATTGTTCTCTTTGTTGGTTGTTGGTGACCTGGCCAGGGGCTTTTTTGTCCTTGAAAAACTTGCCACATGAAATGCCAGACGACTGACCACGTGCACTATAGCCAGTTTCTGTGATCAGTGAAATTAATGCCACGCCCAGGTGGCAGTTGATACTGGATATGACCTTCCAGTGTTTACTGCTGCGGAAAACGGCGCTTCGGCCCCGTTTTTTATTGGGTTGTCCTGCAAAGCTAAAATGCTGGTATACAGGCGCATGTTGTCGCGATAAGTTCTTATTATTACTGGTAAATAAAAAGCTCGACAGGTAGTTGCAAATCATGTTGAAATAGCGCTGTTAGTTCATAAAAGAGACTAAAGTAAATGAGAATAGCTTGTAGTTTAGCTACTAGTCGAGTGAGCAATTTGTCTGGTTTTTCCAGTCCAATTTGCAATTCAACTGACTTTGGTCTTGAGCCTCTATAAGGCAACTGACAATCAATATGCTTTCGAACACTACACTGGAATTTCCCGGAAATTTCAGGTTTTTTGGTGGAGTGTACTTAACTAGAAAATCAAAAATGGGGAGAAATCCGATGATAAGAAATCGTCTTATCAAGAGGAGTGCTTTGGCCCTGGCAGTTGCATCTGCCGTAGGCGCCAGTCCTGTACTCCTGGCACAAGACCTTGAAGAAATCACCGTAACTGGTACCCGTCTGCGTGTTACAGACGGCATGGCCGAACCTACACCTGTCACTTCAATGACACCTCTGGAACTGATGGACTTCGAGCCGGGCGGCACCGTTGCTGAACAGCTTGATGCCCTGCCTCAGTTCTTTGCCACCGGTACTGCACAGCGTGGCGGCGCCACACTGTTTGGTGATGGTGGCGGCAGCTACCTGGACATGCGCGGTCTTGGCCGTAACCGTACCCTGGTACTGCTTGATGGTTCTCGTGTTGTTCCTGCTGACAAGCGTGGTACGGTCAACGTGGACAATATTCCTACTGCACTGATCAGGTCAGTTGACGTGATCACAGGCGGCGCCTCAGCAGCCTATGGTGCCGACGCACTTGCCGGTGTCACCAACTTTGTCCTGAATCGTGAATTCCAGGGCCTGGAAGTAACTGCCAGTACCGGTATGAACGAGTTCAACCAGGATGGCAAAAACTACAGCCTGGAAGTTGCTGGTGGTTTCGAGATGGGTGAACGCTGGAACTTCGTCGGTTCCATGCAGGGTCGCCATATTGACCGAATCTACCGTGCTGCCGATGAGCTTGATCAAGACTGGTTTCAGCGTTGGGGTCATATCAACAACCCGGATCCCAGCGGTCCTGCCCGTATTACTGTGCCCTGGGTTGCACCAACCAACCAGACTCCCTCCGGTGTAATCAGTGCTCGCGGCTCCTCGCTCAACGGTCTCCAGTTCACTGAAGATGGCCAGGGCCTGCGTCCTTTCATCCTGGGTGACGTGACCAGCACTGGTCGTGGTGCATCCACTTCCGGTGGTCCGGAAGCCAAGCGTTACAGTGATGCTACTGTATCGCCATTACAAGGAAATGGCGTGGATACGCGCAATGCCTTTGCAGCCCTCCAGTTCCAGGCAACTGACAACCTGAGCGTGTATGTACAGGGTCTGGTTGGTCGGACTGAGTCCTATGCCACATCCATGCATTCCACGTTTGCCATGTCGCCGCCCTGGAGTGAAACCATTTACCGGGAAAATCCTTATATTCCCGCGTCTGTCGCAGCCATTATGGATGCCGAAGGCCTGTCATCTTTCAGCCTGAACAAAGTGGGAAGTTATCTGGGACAGCTGGCACCAGGTGCCGGCGAATTCGACCGTTCCGTATTTACTACTGAATCCTACACAGCAGGGTTCAATGCCACATTGGCCAATGGTTGGGACCTGACCGGTTCTTACCAGACTGGTGAGTCTCGCAAGAAAGGTGGTCAGTTCAACTCCTTGCGTGTTGACCGTGAAGCCCTGTCACGTGATGCCGTGATTGACCCGGCTACCGGTGCCATTGTCTGTAACGTTCAGTTGGTTAACCCTTCCGAAGCCGATCTGGCAGCCTCTCCATCAGTACAGGGGCTGGTAAGCTCCCGTACCGGTGAGCCCCTGGCCTCTCCTATTGGTCTGGATAACACCATTCGTGACTGTGTGCCTTACAACGCCATGGGTACCGAAGGTATGTCACAGGCAGCCTGGGACTACATGCATACTCCGAAAACCAATGATTCCTGGGTTGAACAGGACTTTGCCGAGTTGCTGCTCCAGGGTGAGGCTTATGAAGGTTGGGGTTATGGCCCCGTTGCTTTCGCAGCAGGTCTGACCTGGCGTGAACAGAGCTTTCACGACGAAGCCGCTCAAGCCGATGTTGATACACTTGGACCACCGATCAATGATCCGGCCCTGGGTATCCGCGGTATTGCCTCTGCCTATGGCGGTGGTACACCTAACCTGCATCACTTCTCCACCATTCCTTTCCTGAGTGGTGAATACGATGTCTGGGAATGGTTCGGTGAGTTGAACGTACCCATCTGGGAATCCAATGATGGTGGTTCCAGCCTGGGTGGTAACCTGGCATTCAGACAGTCAGATTACTCCAGCAGCGGTAAGCAGGACTCCTGGAAAGCCGGTCTGGAATGGCAGGTATTTGAAGACCTGCGTTTCCGTGCCACCAAGTCACGCGACGTTCGTGAAGCCAGCTTCTCCGAGCGTTTCGGTATCCAGACAGGTGGTACCAATGTCGATGACCCGTTCACCGACACCCTGAATGTCAACGTATCCTTCTTCCGTGGTGGTAACCCCGATCTGGAAGCAGAAGAGGCGGATACCACTGTCGTCGGATTTGTTTACGAGCCTTCCTATGTTGAAGGTCTGCGCATGAGTGTGGACTGGTACGAGATTGATATCTCAGGCGCTGTAGACAGCATTACCGAGCAGCAGGTTATCGACCAGTGTTTCGAAACCGGTGCGCCAAACCTGTGTAGCCTGATCAATCGTGATAACAACGGTGTGATTGTTGGTGTGGGAGCGCCTTTCCTGAACCTGTCAACGTCATATGCTGAAGGTATCGACTTCGAACTGGCTTACAACAGGGAAGTGAACCTGTTTGACAGCCAGACTGAAGATCTGTCACTGCGCTTGCTTGCAGGTCACCTGATTGATCGTTACGACCAGCCACCCGGCGGTGCAGCGATTGACCTGGTGGGTACCTCAACCCGTCCTGAAACAACCGGCATTTTGACTGCGCGGTATTCAGTGGGTCCATGGGCTGCTACCTGGCAGCAGCGTTATATCAGCGATACGCTGGTCAACATCAACTGGGTTGAAGGTGTGGACGTGGATAACAACACGATTCCGACTTACTCCTTCACCAACCTGTCGTTGCGTTATAACGGCGAGTCCATGGTTGGCGGCGGTCAGTGGTCAGCCACTCTCGCTGTCAATAATGCCTTTGACAAGAATCCTCCAATCATTCCTGGCGCATTCGGACGTGTCGGTTCACAGACCGGCGGCCTGAATGCCTACGATGAGTGGGGACGTCGTTACCAGCTGACCCTGGATATGTCTTTCTAATATCCGGTAGTGATGCAAAAAAAAACGGGGCTTCGGCCCCGTTTTTTTGGAATTGAAAAATTAAAAATTGTTTTGTCAGGCAGCTTCTTCCTTGCTGCTTGCATCCTGTTTGGCCTGCTTCTCGCCCTTGGCCGGTTTGTTGCCGTACTTCCTGAAATATTTCCGGGCATTTTCCGTTTTCGCGATGACATTGATCTCACCAGGCTCCAGTACCCTGCCATCCTGGGAACGTACCGCCCCCTTGGCCAGGGGCATGTTGCTAAAGATATCGACAAAGTCGAGCTCTGATTCGTAGCCATCGTCCGCCCAGCGTTCGGCCCAGACATGCAGTGCGAGCATGACCGGCGACAGTTCCCAGGCCTTGCGGCGCAGTTTGTACTCCATGCGGCGACTGTTCTCGAAGATCGGTGACTTCTTGATCAGGCCCAGTTCAACAAAGCGGCGCAGTCGTTTGGTCAGCACATTACGGGAAATGCCCAGTGCGTTATACAACTGTTCAAAGCGGCGGGTTCCGCCGAAAATCATGAACTCCCTGAGGATAAGCATGGACCATGGTTCGCTGAAAAATTCAGAAGCATGGGACACATAACAATTGAGTTTTTGATCAGTCATAGTTTTATGCTTTCGATAAAAATAATAGCCAAAGCTATTGATTTCATAGCTTACATGATTTACATTTTAGTCTCTTTTTAAAACTAATCTTAAAAAAAGACTTTAAATAACACAGATTCCGTTTCCTGACTATCTATTTGTCTTAAGGCCTGAAAACAAGCCGTTTTGTTTTCCGATAAGGATAACAGTCTACCAGCTTTGAAAACTGATGGCTTTTTCGATGAGCGAAAACCGGGTTTTTGCATAGGTTTTCCATATTTGCAGGCGAATAGTTTTAAAAATACCGGCCCCTTGAAGCTGTAGTACTGCCCAATACCACTCCTTGTGGTGTTGGGCAGGTAGCTCTTCCTCTTCACGATATTCTCACCATATCAACTAATTACGTCTCTCACGACTCAACAGATTTCAGTTTGTCCGGGTTTGTTGTGACTGGAATGCCCGGTATGGCGACTTGTCACTTGTTGCCTGCGCACTGAATTCCGGCTTCAAATGCCCCCCGGTTTTGGGTAATCTCACCAGTCTTGCCCGATGCTCAGGAGCCATGCATGTCTTCCCACAAGATCAATAACAAGTTGAACCAGACCTATCGACGGGAATTTCTGAAGTTCCTTGCCGGCAGCCCCTTATTGACCAGTTATTCTGCGTTTGCCCAGGAAGTTGAAGAAACCCTGGGGGAGCGCCTGACCAACCCGGACCAGGTTATCAATGTGTTTGAGATGGAGGCCATTGCCCGGGAAAAAGTGCCACCTGCCCATTTTGGCTACCTGATCTCCGGTGTTGATAGTGACACGACTTTGCGGGCCAACCGGGAGGGTTATACCCGGTTCCAGATTCTTCCCCGTCGCCTGGTGGATGTGAGCGGACCTACTGACATGTCAGTCAATGTCCTGGGTGCCGAGGCCAAATCGCCAATCTTCCTGTGCCCGGTGGGCAGCCAGGGGGCATTCCACGCTGATGGCGATGTGGCATCAGCCCGTGCCTCGGCGGCCAAGGGGCATCACCAGATTCTGTCCACGCAGGCTTCCAAGCCGGTTGAGGAAGTCATGGCTGCCCGCAACGGGGCACCATTATGGTTCCAGTTGTATTCCACCAACCGGTGGGAGTACACCGAAGCACTGATCAGGCGTGCTGAAAACGCCGGCTGCACAGCCGTGTGCCTGACCGTGGATTTGCCCGGCGGTCGTAATACCGAAACGTCGGCAGTGCTAGCCCGGGAAGATGACCGCTTCTGCGAGGAATGCCATTACGGGCAGGCCAAACCAGCCTTTGAAGGCCTGGATATGCAGGGCGTTGGCCTGGTGAACCCGGCCCTGACCTGGGATGTGATAGGCCGCATGAAAGACATCACCAACATGAAAGTCCTGATCAAGGGTATCGAGGTCGCTGCCGATGCAGCCCTGGCGGTACAGTACGGTGCTGATGGCATTATCCTGTCGAATCACGGTGCCCGCGCCACTGACACAGGCCGCGGTACTATCGAGTGCCTGCCCGAAGTGATCAAGGCAGTGAACGGCAAGATCCCGGTCATCATAGATGGCGGCATTCGCCGTGGTACTGATGTTTACAAGGCCCTTGCACTGGGTGCGGCGGCCGTCGGTATTGGCAGGCCGTATTGCTGGGGTCTGGGTGCCTTTGGCGAGGCGGGTGTTGAGCGGGTGCTGGATTTGCTCAACCGTGAACTTGCGATTACGATGCGCGGCAGTGGCACACCTTCAATTGCCGATATCGGCCCGGCTTATGTCCATGACGTGGGGCACCGGGTACCTCGGGGAGTGTTGGGCCGGGAGCTCCTCTGAGCCAGGCACCAGCCACAGGAATCCAAAGGGGGGGATCAACAGGGTCAGAGCAAACCCGCTCGGGTTTGCTTTGGCCCTTTTGATTATGAAGGGCAAATAGCCATTGTGACATCCTGCACTGTATGAATTACCAAGCTACTCCAGTCCTGACAGCCTCGAGATTTCAGGGATGACTGCCGAAAATAAAACCATATCGTATGCCTCTGCCATGGTCGTGTGCATGCATGGCCTGACCTCATCCGGTTTCGATTTCCGCCGTGTCATGGAAGGCTGGTCTGCTGCCGGTATCAAGGCCGCGGAACCGGACCTGGTGTCTGCCAGGGCTTTTGAAGAAGCAAATGGTCCCGGTTCGGCCCGGCAACTCATGGATGACCTGGGTCTGCGTGCCGTGTCATCGACAAATCAATTGTTCCTGGAAGAGAGCGGGGAACGTCGTGACCAGGCCATTGAAGACCTGAAATGGAAAGTGGAACTGGCCGAATCCCTGGGCGCTGATCGCCTGGTCGCGCCTTCAGCAGCAAGTCAGCCTCACACCATGGCAGATTACGAGGCGGTGTTTGAAAACCTGCATGAAGCAGCCGAGATTGCCAGGCCGCACAATATTTCCCTGATGGTTGAATTTACCCGACTGTCTACCCTGATTAATAACGTCAGGACATCACTGGAAGTCGTGCGCACCATCAACCATCCCAACCTGAAATTCATGCTGGATGTGTATCACCTGTGGGCAGGGCCCAGTAAATTTGAAGACCTGGACCTGATCAAGCCCGGTGAAGTACATCATGTACATTTCCAGGATACGCCGGCAGAACCGTTCATCGAAGTGGCGGCCATGAAGGACCGCGTCTTTCCGGGTGAAGGCATCGCCCCCCTGGCGCGCATCGTGGCGAAGCTCAATGAACTGGATTACCAGGGACCCTTATCCCTGGAACTGTTTGACCCGGAAATCCAGCATACCGATCCGGAAGTTGTGGCGCGTAAAGGCATTGAGACCATCACGCCCTACATCTCTTGATCCTGGTCCCTAGGCGCGCAAGGCAGCTCGGCTAATATCCGCCAGTGTGGGTGTTCCTGCCTGTTGCATGGCGATGCCCAGTTCGTTATCCAGGATGCGAAAAACCTTTTCAACGCCCTGGGCACCAAAAGCTCCCAGGCCCCAGACGTAGGGTCGTCCAATACACACGGCATCGGCTCCCAGTGCCAGGGCCTTGAGTACATCGGTACCGCGGCGAATACCGCCATCAACAATAACCGGAATCCTGCCGCGTACGACTTCGACCACTTCAGGCAACGAGTCGATGGTGGCATAGCCGCTTTCCTCGGCACGCCCGCCATGGTTGGATACATGAATGCCATCGATACCCGCGGCAACCGCCAGCTCGGCATCCTCTGGCAAGGTAATGCCCTTGATTACCAGTTTCATGTTGGTCGAGTCACGCAGGCGCCTGACAAAGTCCCAGTCCATGGCCGGGTTGCTGCCCCGCATGACATTCGGTACATCCAGTCCCTGCAGCATGGCCTTGTCGGCAAACGTGGTACCGGGAATATGGCATTCATTACAGGGTTCCTCACGCTGGTTGTAGCGGCGCATGCGGTCCTGGTTGCGGCCGGGTATGTCCACGGTGAGGAATAACACGTCAGCACCGGTTGCCTCGACGCGACGCAGCATGCCCTGGGTAACTTCCCAGACATTGGTGGGATATAACTGATACCACACCGGCTCCCCGCGAGCCTGGGTAATCTGTTCAATCCCAAAGGTGGCCGCTGTGGACATGATCATCTTGTGGCCGGTCTGCACGAGTCCACGGGCGGCTTCGATGTCGCCGTCAGGGTGCGCCATGCCAAGCCCACCTACCGGGGCCATGATGATCGGGGAGGGCAGGTCGTGGCCAAACAAGGAGGTGCTGTAATCGACACGGCTGACATCCACCAGGCGGCGGGCGCGCAGGTGCAGACGTTGATAGCCTTCCCGGTTGGCACGCAAGGTGAGCTCATCATCAACGCCCTGGGAAATATAGGTCCAGTGCGCCTGGTTCCAGTTGCGCAGGGCGACATTTTCCATGTCGAAGACGTTGACTGCCATGTCGGCAGATTCAGCAATGTAGTCACGGTCATCCAGGCGCTGGGCACCATAGGAGGGCAGACCTGCAAGCAATGGGCTGGCCGATAGGAACTGCATCAGCTTACGGCGGTAGAGGTTGGTATTGGTCATAGCGCGGCCTCTGGAATTTTTGGGTATTCCGAAAAATTTGTGGGTAAGAGAAAGAGTGCTTGCTTATCTCGCCAAGACCGCCGAGCACGCCAAGAAATCAATGAGAAAGACGCAGATAAGTTTCTTGAGCATACAGCAACAAAAACAACCTGAGTCCCAATCTCGTTCTCCGTCATGAGATGCCCTTCTTGGCGTGCTTGGCGGTCTTGGCGAGAGTATAAAAGCAAGCCCAATAAAAAACACCGGAAAGCGAGCAAGCTATTACTTATTTCTTAATAATGGTTAAAGGCATAAAAAAACCCCGCCGGGGCGGGGTTTGTTTTAGTTGGGAAATCAGCCTCGTGGTGAGAGTTTCACCAGGCGGCCTTCGGGGCCATCCTCGATAATCCAGAGATTACCTGCAGGGCCCTGCTCGATGCCGCGAATGCGTCGACCCATGACAAAGCGCTGGGCTTCCACGGCGTTGTCGCCATTGACCACGATGCGCACGATGGACATGGAAGACAGGCCGGTAATAAAGGCATTGCCGCGCCATTCCGGAAAGGCATCACCGGTATAAAACATCAGGCTGGAAGGAGAAATAACCGGGTTCCACCAGACCTTGGGCTTCTCGTAGAGGCCTTCTGTATCGGTGTCATGATCCGGAATGATTTCACCCGTGTAATGGTTGCCATTGGAGACCATGGGGTAGCCGTAGTTTTCCCCCTCAATGACCAGGTTCAGTTCATCGCCGCCACGGGGTGCCATTTCCACGTTCCAGAGCCTGCCATCGTTATCAAAGGCAATACCCAGGGGGTTACGGTGACCATAGGACCAGACTTCTGCTGCCACACCACCCTGGCTGGCAAAGGGGTTGCCAGCAGCTGGTGTTCCGTCATCGTTCAGCCTGACGATTTTGCCCAGCGTGGCATTCAGGTCCTGGGCAGGGTCGTACTTGTTACGCTCACCAGCGGAGACATACATGTAGCCTTCATCATCAAAGGCAATACGGTGGCTGAAATGCAGGCCACCATCGACTTTGGGAAAGGCGCGCCAGATCACTTCCAGGTTTTCAACCGCGGGAGTGTCAAGGTCAAGGGTGCCGCGTGCTACAACAGCACCGCGTGTTTCATTGGCACCGGCTTCCACGTAGCTGATGTAGACAATGTTGTTTTCCTCGAAGTCAGGATGCAGAACAATGTCGCCCAGGCCACCCTGGAAGAAGTAATCCACTTCCGGTGCACCGGCCACTTCGGTTTTCTGGCCGTCCTGGGTGATAAGCTGGATTGTGCCGCCCTTTTCAGTCACCAGGATGCGACCATCGGGAACGAATTCGATAGCCCAGGGTTCATTCAGGTCTGCAACAGGTGTTGAGACGAAAGGGTAGGGTACCTGCGCAAAAGCGGTAGTACCCAGCAGCAAGCCCAGGGTAAGGATAATGACATGTTTCATACAGTTGACCTCTTGGTTCCACTTGTTCAAGTCGGGAAATCTGAATAAATATTTAATTTGTTCAGACCCGGATTTGCGGATAATCTTCTGGCTAGTTTGAGTGCTTTTCAATATATCTGGTTAATGGCCATATTGTCCGCGGCCAGCCAGTATATCCGGACACTCTTTTGAATTACAGTAGACACCAGGCATCAGGGCTGGTGCTCCCAATAGCAGGTAACAGATTTGGCAACCAAGAGAGAACTGATCCTGATGCGCCACGGCAAGTCTGACTGGAGCAAGCCCCTGTCCGACTACAAGCGCCCCATCAAGAAACGCGGTTACCGGGAAGCAGAGAGTATTGGCCGGTGGTTGAAAGAGCAGGGCTTGCTGCCCGACCTGATTATCAGTTCACCGGCAGTACGCGCCAGGGAGACCGCGCAGACCGTGGCAGAACATTGTGGATACAGCAGTGACAACATATTCTGGAATGACTCGGTTTACATGGCCGATGTCAGCGAGTTACTGGATGCCATTGCCAGTACGCCGGACGAGTGCACCCGGTTGATGGTTGTCGGGCATAACCCCGGCCTTGAAGACCTGGTGTTCTACCTGACCGAAAGTATCGATGTCCCCGACGATGGCAAGGTCATGCCTACGGCGACCATTGCCGTACTGGAAACCGAAAAGGACTGGGGAGAGCTTGAACATGCCTCCTGTACCTTGAGCGTTATTATTCGTGGGCGCTATCTCTAGGGTTCCCTGGAGACTCTTCTTTAACCCAGGCAAAACTTTATCCTGGTAAAACCATGAAAGGGCTTGATTTGTTGCTCCTAGTGTTATACTAATATATAACACTATAGGTGAAGATGTAAAAACCGGAACGGAACATGAACATCAATTGGAATGACAAAGAGCCAATTTACCGGCAACTGCATGATCGCCTGGTCGAACTGATCCTGGAGGATGTCATCAGTGAGGGTGATGCCTTGCCCTCCATTCGGGAAATTTCAAGTGAGCACCGCATCAACCACATTACCGTGGCCAAGGGCTTGCAGATGCTGGTGGATGAAGGCCTGGTGGAAAAAAGACGGGGGCTGGGCATGTATGTCAAAACGGGTGCTAAAGAGAAACTGGTTGTACTTGAAAGGCAACAGTTCCTGGAACGTGAGTTGCCTGACATAGGGAAGAAAATAAAAAGACTGGGTTTGTCGGTAGATGACCTGGTGAAGGTCCTGAAAAGTACGATGAAAAACGAGGGCAAATGACTATGGAACCGGTGATCAAGGCTGAACATTTGCGCAAGTTCTATGGTGACACGCCTGCCATGGACGATATCAGTTTTACTGTGGAGAAAGGATCGATAGTCGGTCTTATCGGTCCCAATGGTGCAGGTAAAACCTCCACCCTCAAGGCTATTCTGGGGCTGACTTCCTTTGCAGGGAGCCTGGAAGTGCTGGGCAAGGATCCGCGTCTTAACCGAGACCAGTTGATGGAAGAAGTCTGTTTTATTGCCGATGTCGGCGTCCTGCCGAAATGGTTGCGGGTAGCCAATGCCATTGATTATATCGAAGGCGTGCATCCCAGGTTCAGTCGCGAAAGAGCCATGGTGTTATTGGGAGAAACCAGCATTGGCATGGACAAAAAAGTCAGTGAGCTTTCAAAAGGCATGGTGACTCAACTGCATCTGGCGCTGATCCTGGCTATTGATGTGAAACTACTGGTACTGGATGAGCCTACCCTGGGACTGGATATCCTTTACCAGAAATCATTTTTTGACCGTTTGCTCAATGACTACTTTGATAACGAGACCTCCATCATTATCAGTACCCACCAGGTGGAGGAAGTGAAAACAATTCTGACTCACCTGATGTTTATTGATGAAGGCAAGATCAGGCTTGATATGCCAATGGAAACCGTCAGTGAAACCTTTTTTGAAGTGCTGGTGGCTGCTGATCAGCGGGATGCTGCGATGGCATTGCATCCTGTTTCGGTACGCAAGGTTCTGGGTAACCAGTCGATGCTGTTTGAAAACGTGGCGCGGGAAAAATTGCAGGCACTCGGAGAGGTTCATGTGCCTGCGATAAGTGACCTGTTTGTTGCCAAAATTCGGCAGACCAGAGGAGTCAGTTCATGAATACGACAATTTCACCCTGGAAGAAAATGCAGACTCTGGTCAGGCGGGAACTCTGGGAATACCGCGCCGCTTTTTTGCTGGTGCCCCTGGGTATCTTTATCCTGCTGTTATTTTCATACCTGGCAGTAACCATTCGTGGCCTTTTCAATGACCAGGTGCCCATTGTTTCCATGGTTGCGGGCTCAAGAATACAGAGGGAATCTGAAACTGCGGCAGATGCCCTGAGCCGATTTGCAGAAGCACCATTTGAGGTCAAGGAGCGTTTCTGGGATGTCTTTTACATGGAAAGTGTGCCGCTATTGATGGGCACATTCTGGTTAATCGCCATCTATTATTTTCTCATGACGCTGTACCAGCAACGCAAGGATCGCAGCGTCCTGTTCTGGAACTCACTGCCGGTATCCAGTAGGGAAACCGTGATATCAAAACTTCTTGCTTGCCTGATCGTTACCCAGGGACTGTTCCTGCTGTCCATGATTGCCATCCAGGTCAGTATGTTGGTCATCATGCTGGCGCATGGCCTGTTTTTTGATGTCAGCCTGTGGGATACCTACATTGCCCCGTCCTTTTTCCTTGGGCGCATCTTTTTCCTGGTGTTGGGGTCATTTATCAGTGCTTTCTGGTGTTGGCCCTTTTATGCCTGGCTGTTGTTCAACTCGGCCCCCCTGGCCTGGGCTGGAGCGCCACTTCTGATTCTGATTGTTCCCGAGATATTCTTATCCGGAAAGTCGGTTATCCTGGAAGTCGTAGCCAGGCATGCTTTTCCAACGTGGCTTGATGGCACCAACGGCATACCATCAGTCCTGGGCTTTGCCGGCAGCATGTTGACCTGGGAATTGTTGGTCAGTGTGCTGGCAGGTGCGGGGCTCACATTTGCCGCCATTCGCATCAACCGCTCCGAAGATCTTTGAAGCGGATCTGTCGATATCGGGTTGCTCTCCTGGACAGGAAAAGGCGATGATCAATTACGATTGAACAGGTTTTCCAGGGCCCGGTTTAAAAGCTCCTCCCGTGGATCGGTTTCTTCCTGCTCTTGTTGTTCCTGCTGCTGTGCAGGTTCCGCAGATTCAGACGTCTGGGGTTGCTGCCCGGTTTGTACACCGGCAGCGCGTTCCAACAGGTTGGTCAGGCCGCGTTGTACGGCAGAGCTGATCGCTCCGGCCAGGATGGCCTGGATATCCGGCAGGCAACTTGGACCAGCGAGAGAGCCGGTACAGGCAATGGGCAGGGCATAACCGCCGATGTCATAAGCGCGCTCATCACTGGCCGGGTTTTCGTCCACGCTGGCCACCAGGTTGAAATTGATGGTGTCATTGGTCAGGTTGGCCAGCATGCCCTGGCCGGTGACATCAAAGCCGGAAGACTCGATGAGCAGGTCGTTGGTGGTCACTATGCCGTCGCGCACATTGATGTTGGCGGAAAAGCTGTCAAAAGGGGTGCTCTGTCCGCGGGTGATGGTGCGTGCCCGTTGCTCGCGAATCATGCTTTCCACCTGGGACAGGACACTGCCGACATCCACACCCTGCAAAACACCGTCCTGCAAATCCATCGCGCCGGTGCCGTTGAGGTTGCGCTTGATAGTCGCCGTGTCAGCACCGCGTCCTGTCAGTGACAACTGGATGTTGCCGGTACCACTGACATAGGTGGCATCCATGAAATCTCTTAAAAGGGGCGCCAGGTTGATGCCGGTCAGTGCGGTATCCACACTGGCTGCCGGAACATCGTTGCGGGAATCCAGGCGAATATCACCACGGTAACTGCCTTCGTACAGGGAGGCTGTCAGTGGTGCCAGTGCCAGTTCACCGTCGCTGGCCGTGACCGTCAGTGCCACATCCTGCAGGTTCAGGTTGGAATAGGTCAGTTGTCCCACATTAAGATCACCCTTCACGTTCAGGCTGCGCAGCGTATCCAGCGGCAGTTCGGTATTGCCCATGGCATCGTCAGTGGGTGTGTCGGTGGCGGGTGCCAGGTAACGGTCCAGGTTGATGCTGGAGATAGCTATATCAAAGTCGGTTGCCGGTATGGCCTGTGAAGTTTCAAAACCGGCCAGTGTAATGTCACCGGTAATGTTGGAGTCGTCCAGTGTGATTGCCAGGTTGTTCAGGCGCAGGTCGTTACTGGATCCGGAAAACGCGGTATTCAAGGCGAGGGCCTGGAAGACTGTATTGTCCATCGTTGGCGGCAGGGTCTGGTTAACCTGCTGCATGAAACGGCGCAGGTTGAACTGGGGCAGATTAACCTGGCCACTGTAGGTGACATCGCCCTGGAGATTGCTGGCCTGCAGGTTGCCGCCCAGGTTCAGCCCCAGGCCGGTGAGACTGAAGGCCGGGGTTTCGAGGCTGTTGTTTTCCAGGTTCAGTACGGTATTGCTGGCCAGGGCCAGTGTCACCGGTGAATTCGGTATGCGCGGACCGGACAGGACCACATCAAGATTCAGCGGATTGATGGCCAGGTTGGTCCTGCCACCGTCAACGACAATTTCTAGGTTCATTGACTGCATCACTTCCGCCAGGTCGGGCTGGTCGATCGCGTTCAGCACCTCGCGCAGGTTGCGCCCGGCCAGGGTCAGCCTGCCACTCATGGTGCCGTTATCGTCCTGGAAATTGCGGGCCTGCAATGTACCGTTCAGGTTGAAACCCAGAAAGCTGGCATCGATGCCGGTCAGGTCCAGGTTGCCTGTTGCCAGGTTGACGTCAAAGGGCGCATTCACGGCAAAGCGCTTGTTGGTGACCGAGCGCAGTTGCCTGCCGTAGGTGTTCAGCGCCGATTCCCTGCCACCGGATATTTGCCCGGCAATCTGGAGCATCAGGGGGAGGTCAGGCCCATTGGCATTCAGACGTCCCTGCAATACGGGAGTCTCTGTGTTGGCATTGCGGGCGGAAACATTACCGCTGATAGTGGCACCCAGCGCCCTGATTTCCAGCTCCGGTACCAAGATGTTGCCAGTGGCCAGGTTGGCATCGAACTGGGTGTTGATCAGGAAGTCCTGGTCCGGGGATTGCTGCAATTCACGTCCATAGCGCGCCAACTCGGAGTTACGACCGCCCTGGAATTGCCCGGCCACTTCCAGCAGGGTGGGCAAGTCCGGTCCCGAGGCATTGATATTGCCGGTAATGACCGGGCTGCCGGATTGCAGGTTGGTGGCACTGACATCACCGGTAATGGTGGCATCCAGCAGAAAGGCATCAAGACCGCTGATGCTGACATTGCCGGCATTGGGTGAAGCTTCTACCAGGCCGGAGATTTCAAAGCCCCTGTTGTTCATGCTGGTGATCTGCCTGACCAGGTCATCGTTTTCCAGGATGCGAAACAGTACCGCCAGGTCAGTGCCTGCAGCGGCCATGTTGACCTGGTAAAGCGGCGCCTCTGCCGTGATGTTCTGGCCATTGATGTTGGCATTGACCTGTGTGTCCAGGGCATTGAAAGTGAAATCACGCAGCATGAGTGTGTCATTGGCCAGGTTGATACTGACCGAGGTGTTCATGGCGATATCGGCGGTGCCACCCGGGACATTGTCCCCGGTCAACGTGCCTTGCAGTGACAGCGGTGTCAGGTCGTAGCGTTCATTGTCCAGGTCATAGACGATAGTGCCGTCCAGGTTGATGCTGGCACCCAGCGCCGGTTGCGAGGCGCGGGCATTGAGCGACAGGCTCAGGGCCAGGGGTTCGCCATACACGAGTTCGCCGGTTGAGGCGTTGAAGTTTTCGACGTCATAACGCACTGCGTTGAAGCGGTCGTCAAAGGTGAGCGCCGCATTGCTGATATCGACACCGCCAATGACCAGGTTGTTCAGGGGGCTGCCAGTGGCTGCCGTGCTGTCTTCAGCTGTTGAAGGCGGCATGGCGGCATTCCAGTTGGCGCGCCCGGCAGCATCGGTTTCCAGGTGAATGCGGGTACCGGCGAGCCGAATGGTGTCAATTTCATATTCCTGGCTGAGCAGGGGCAACAGTTTTGCCCTGAAGGCAACGTGCTCTGCCTGCAGCAAGGGGTTGTCACTGAATCCCTCCGGGTTATGCACGACCATGTCATGCACCGTGACCCCTAGCCAGGGATACAGGCTGACGCTGATATCGCCATTGAAATCCACTTCCAGCCCTGAAGTCTCCTGGATCTTGCCGGCAATCCAGTCCTTGTGGTCATTGGGATCAAGGTTGACCACGTAGAAAAAACCGACAAGCACGACGGTGAAAACCAGGATGATCAGGGAGAGGGTAATTTTGAAAAACTTGGTCATGGGGCTTCAGTCTTCTTTGGACAACACAGTCAATAGTGTATGTCGATTAGACCAGAAGTGCGGGGCAGATGTTGCGAATTAAAAGTGAAATTTTTTGCCTGCAGGCGCAAGGCACCCGGTCGTTCAGACCGGGTTCAGTTCCACGGTAATGCCATCGGGATCAATGAACTGCAGCCCGCCAGGCATCTCTGACCCATCCACCAGGGTGGCGCCCAGGGATTCCAGTGTTGCCGAGGCCTGCCCGCGATCAAAGGCTTCGGTCTTGATACCAAAGGTCCTGATGCCGGGACTGTTATCGTAGCCATAGTCGACTTCATGCAGAATCAGGCGCGTATCGGAGCGGGCAAAATCAAACCAGGCCTGGCTGCCGCTGCGGCCGCTTTCCCGGCCATACAGGATCCGGTACCAGCGCAATGCCTGGTCCATGTCGCTGACATTGATGCTGACATGATTAACACCCAGTGGAGTGACCAGGCCGGTATTGTGTGCCACCAGGTCGTTGGGTGTGGCCACCGTGACCAGGGTGTCGGGTGCAGGCAGCAGTTGTATCTCGATGCCGTCGGGATCGGAAAAAATACCGCCAAAGCCGGTCGGCCCCGGGAACTCACCCAGCCCGGCAGCGCTGATCTGTGTTTCCATGGCTGCCCAGATGGCATCGGCATCACGGCGATAGTTATCCACGGTGGTACAAAAGTGCCCGATGTAGGTGCCACGCCCACCGGAGGCGCCAACAGCCAGGTAACCAACTTCCCGGCCGGGTCCCAGCTCACCCAGGAGCACGAAATAGCGCAGGCCGCCCCGGAATTCCTGGGCATACAGGGTGGTATTGAGCAGGCCCATGTAAAAGCGGGAGGTTGCTGCCACATCCTCGACGATGACATCCAGGTGATCCAGTCCCGGTGTGCTCAGGGGCAGCACGTTATTGCCCTGGGCCAGCCCGGTATACGGTGACAGGGCTGCAGCACTTGCCACACTGCCCAGGGAGGCCAGGAGCTGGCGCCGGGTCAGCCCGCCAGGAAATTGCCAGTGTGGAATCAGACTGGAATGCTTGCTGGTCATGGTTTATCCCCCTGTTTTTAATAGTCTTTTAAAAAGACTTTGCGCAATAGTATGCTTTCCACCCGGCATTGCCAAGCATGTGCCCGACAATAATCATGGCCGACTCACGCCTGGCTGTTCCGGGCCGGGATTGTCACCTGGCACATTGGTCATCCTGATTTAAACTGCCAATGGGGATAGGTAAAACCAATAATAAAATTTACGATTAACGATTAGACAGATGAGTGGCGCGGCTATATATTCTGTCACAAGTCCATAACACCTAATTCTGCAAATACCGTTCGGCCCAGCCGTAGTATCTGCCAGGTAAACAGACTTCATGAAGTCCCGGGCTTCAATAAACGTTTATTAAGCAGTCATTATCCAATAACTGCAGAGTCGCAATATATTAAGGAGTGCACTTATGTCTTTAGCAGGTTCCAAAACCGAAGCTAACCTAAAGGAAGCCTTTGCCGGCGAATCACAGGCCAACCGCCGTTACCTGTACTTTGCCGCCAAGGCCGACGTGGAAGGTTACAACGACGTTGCCGCCGTATTCCGTTCCACCGCGGAAGGTGAAACCGGTCATGCGCACGGTCACCTGGAATATCTTGAAGAAGTTGGCGATCCGGCCACCGGTCTGCCTATCGGCGGTACCGCAGATAACCTGAAAGCAGCAGTTGCCGGTGAAACCCATGAGTACACCGACATGTATCCTGGTATGGCCAAATCTGCCCGTGAAGAAGGTTTCGATGAAATCGCGGACTGGTTTGAAACACTGGCCAAGGCTGAGCGCAGCCACGCCAACCGTTTCCAGAAGGCCCTGGATACTCTTGACGGTTAGTATCCCTTCAGCCTGAATGCATTTTCAGGCCAGTGACAGCCTGGCTCCCTTTTTTACTTGGTAAACAAGAGGAGCCGGGAGGTCACGTTAATGTTTTCATCCACCACCTTCTCACTCGAACCGGATTATGAGCGATACACCTCCCGTTAATGAAAGGCCCCGCGAAGGCAGCCTTGAGGCACCTACCCGACATCCCGTGGACTGGCAGTCCGAATCATTCTGGGATGAGAGTGCGCTCAATGCCGAACTCGAGCGTGTTTACGATATCTGCCATGGCTGTCGTCGTTGTGTCAGCCTGTGCAATGCCTTCCCGACGCTCTTTGACCTGGTGGATGAATCGGACACCATGGAAGTGGACGGTGTGGACAAGGCCGATTACCACAAGGTGGTGGAACATTGTTACCTGTGTGACATGTGCTACATGAGCAAATGTCCCTATGTGCCGCCCCATGAGTGGAACGTGGATTTTCCGCATCTCATGTTGCGGGCCAAGGCAGTGAACTTCAAAAAGAACGGCGCTTCCTTTCGTGACCGGACGCTGACCAGCACCGATGCGGTTGCCAAGCTGGCCACCATTCCCCTGGTTGATGTCACCGTCAATGCCCTGAACAACAATGGCGCTTTCCGCAAAGTGCTGGAAAGCACCCTGGGTGTGCATCACAGCGCGCCCGTGCCTTCCTATCACAACAACAGCCTGCGCAAGCGGGTCAAACAGTTTGCAAAAGACCTGGCACCCAAAGCCGTGGGTCGCACCACCGGCAAGGTCGCGTTTTATGCCACCTGTTACGGTAACTACAATTCGCCGCATCTTGGTGAAGATTTCTACAAGGTATTCCAGCACAACGGCATTCATATCGAGCTCGTACCAAAGGAAGCCTGCTGCGGTATGCCCAAGCTGGAACTGGGCGACCTGGAATCAGTGCGTGAGCTCAAGAAAAAGAATATTCCGGTACTGGCCCGCCTTGTCGATGAAGGCTATGACCTGACCGCTCCCATTCCCTCCTGCGTATTGATGTTCAAGCAGGAATTGCCCCTGCTGTTTCCGGACGATGAAGATGTGCTGAAGGTGAAGAACGCGTTTTTTGATCCCTTTGAATACCTCTTCCTGCGCCACAAGGAGGGAGAGTTTGATACCTGTTTCAAACAGGGCCTGGGCGATGTTTCCTACCAGGTAGCCTGTCACCTGCGAGTACAGAATATCGGCCTGAAAACCCGCGACATTCTCAACCTGGTTCCCGACACCACCGTCGTGGCCCAGGAGCGTTGTTCCGGTCATGACGGTACCTACGCCGTGAAAAAGGAATCCTATGATGTGGCCGTCAAGATCGGACGCCCTATCGTCAGGAAAGTGGACCAGCAGGAGCCCGATCATTTCATTTCCGACTGTCCCATGGCGGCAAGCCACATTGCGGAACTATCAGAAAAAGTCGACAAGCCCGAGCATCCCATGACGCTGTTGCGCATGGCTTACGGGCTGTAAATCCAGTCAGCTATCCATATATTTGCCCAGATAAAAAATCAGGAGTCATGATGAGTAAACTCACCAGAGAAGACCTTTGGTCCCTGGAAGATTATGCAGTCAACCGTGCCGAATTCAGGGCGAAGGTGCTTGAACACAAGAAGAATCGTCACCTGCAACTGGACGAGCATGCCCGGTTGTTGTTTGAGGATGCGCTCACCCTGAAATACCAGATCCAGGAGATGTTGCGCATTGAAAAAGTCTTTGAAGCGGCCGGTATCCAGGAAGAACTGGATGCCTACAACCCGTTGATTCCTGATGGAGACAACTGGAAAGCGACCTTCATGATCGAGTATGAAGATGTCGAGATGCGCAAATTGCGCCTGCAGGAACTGAAAAATGTCGAAGACCTGATCTGGATGCAGGTGAAAGGTCACGACAAGGTCTATGCCATTGCCGATGAAGACATGGATCGTGAAGATGAAACCAAGACATCCAGTGTACATTTCGTTCGCTTCCAGTTGTCACCGGAAATGATTGCGGATGCCAAGAAAGGCGCCGCCATACTGGCAGGCTGTGACCTGGAGGCTTTTCGCATTGGCCCTATCCAGGTTCCGGATAACGTAGCAGATTCTCTCAGGCAGGACCTGGCCTGAAGTCATTGTGCGCATGCCGCTGAGCCGGTATTGAACCGGGAGGCTATTTCTCCCGGTTTATGGTATTTTCTTTCTCCCCGATAATAATAAGACTGAAGGCCCCGCAGAGGTATACTGGAATTATTCAGGGGGTCCTTAAACATATTCGATATTCCGCCTAGGAGTGCTTTTCCATGAAAAAACTGGCATCCATCCTGTTCTGCGCCGCATTCTTCCTGAGTGCCTGCTCGGACCAATCTTCCACCGTAGTGACTGACACCAGCGACACAGTGGACATTCCTGTCGATGAGTCTGTCATCTTTATTACCAACGCCCACGTTATCGATGGCACTGGCAATGTCATCGAGCAGGGCAGTGTGCTGATTGAAGACGGGCGAATTGTTGAGGTTGGTACTGGCGTGGTTGAACCGCTTAATGCCAGGGTCATCGATGCCAACGGCAAGACAGTGATGCCGGGATTTATTGAAGGCCATCGTCATATTATCCAGGGCGATCCCGAAGAGTGGCTGGCCAACCGGGCGCAGACCTCCATGCAGGAATTCCTGGATGCCGGTTTTACTACCGTGCTTTCGGCCATTGATGCACCGCAGATCCTGGAAGCCCGCCGTATGATCAATGACGGTGAAATGACCGGACCGCGCCTGCTGGCCGGTTCATTCGTGCCAATCAATTCCCTGCCGCCGGGAGAGCCGACCACCGACCCGGCAAGAACTGATGTCTCCCGTCCTCCTCATCGTCCCACTGAACCGGCAGGCAAGATTCCCGATGAAGTGATCATCAATGCCGTACAAAATGCCGCTGATGCGGGCTTTGACTTCACCAAGACCGTGGTCACCGTGACCCCGGGTGGCCCGGAAGTCGAATCGCTTACCCTGATGGTAGAGGAAACACACAAGCTTGGACTGAAGGCAATCGTGCATGCCGTTGGCGTGGTCGACACCATGGAAGTCATCAAGGCAATGCCTGACCACCTGGTGCATACGCCGCATATCGGCCAGCTGACCGAGGAGCAGGCACAAACCATCGCTGATACCGGCATCCCCATGGCGTCATCGCTGGGTACACTGGGAATTTTCTTTGATGAAGATAACCAGCCCCTGTTCAGGGATGGTTATCCCTACAGCTGGAATACATTGAGCAGTGTCGGCCAGGGCCCGGTAAATGCCCGCCTGTTATGGAATGCCGGCATCACGTACGGCTTCGGTACGGATACGTCCTTCCATCCCCGTGAAACACTCAAGCACGAACTCAAAACCCTGTTCCTGGTTTTTTCCGAGCAGGACATCATCGACATCATGACCGAACACACTGCCAGGGCGGTCTTTCTTGAAGACGAAATCGGTTCGCTGGAGCCGGGCAAGGCCGCCGATGTTGTCATCCTTGATGGCAATCCGCTGGAAGATCTTTTTGACCTGCTCAATGTCGACCTGGTCATCAAGGGTGGGGAAATCGTCGTCAACCGGATGTAGAAACAGGTAGCTGCAGGTAAGGAGAGATACGGTAATGAGAAAACTTCTGTTTTCATTTTTTCTTGTTGCCGCCTTTCCGGCTGCACAGGCACAGGATTTCACCCAGGCGCCACCACTGCCTGACTTTCCCCAGTTTTACCAGACGACCGAGTATCCGATACGTGTCGACCTGGTGGCCGACGGGCTTGCCAATCCCTGGTCGATCGCGTTTTTGCCTGATGGCGACATGCTGGTCACGGAAAGGGCAGGACGCCTGCGACTGATTTCCGATGGTGAACTGGAACCCCTGCCGATCAGTGGTGTGCCCGAAGTCAAAATCACCGTTCTGGGCGGACTGCTGGATGTACAACTGCATCCCGATTTTGCCACCAACCGTACTCTCTACCTCAGTTATGCCAAGGGCCATGAAGATGGCAATCGCAGTGCGACGGCCATTGCCCGCGCGACGCTTGACGGCAACACCCTGGTGGGCGTCGAGGATATTTTTGTCGCCGAATCCTGGAGTGCCTCGCCGACCAACTTTGGTGGTCGTATGGCCTTTGGTGTTGACGGCAAGTTGTACATGACCATTGGAGAGCGGCAGGAAGAATACCGGGCCCAGGACCTGATGGATCATGGCGGCAAGGTTATTCGCATCAATGACGACGGTTCGGTACCGGATGACAATCCGTTCTCGGGCCAGGATGATGCCCTGCCGGAAATCTTTGCCCTGGGTGTGCGCAGTCCGCAGGGACTGGCAGTGGATCCGCAAAGTGGTGAGCTCTGGGAAAATGAACATGGCCCGCTCGGCGGTGATGAAATCAACGTGATCAGGGCAGGTGGCAACTACGGCTGGCCGCTGGTGACCTTTGGCCTGGATTACGACGGTGTTGCTATCAGCGAGTCAACCACGGCGCCGGGGCTGGAGCCACCCTTCCTCTACTGGATACCTTCCATTGCCGTGTCCGGACTGAGCTTTTACCAGGGTGAGGCCTTCGAGCGCTGGCAGGGCAATGTCTTTGTCGGCGCCATGATCATGGGGCGCACGCCAATGACCGGCCATATCCAACGCATTACATTCAGCGACGAGGGCGTACCCCTGGCCAGGGAGCCGATCCTGACAGACCTGCATCAGCGCATACGGGATGTAAAACCCGGCCCTGATGG